>Ga0187858_10000163_pt1 | contig 82392 bp, 66 predicted proteins | sample June2016WEW_8_15_FD_133015 | JGI IMG/M metagenome (GOLD analysis project Ga0187858, IMG submission 133015) | Peatland microbial communities from SPRUCE experiment site at the Marcell Experimental Forest, Minnesota, USA - June2016WEW_8_150 | ecosystem: Environmental > Terrestrial > Soil >...
CAACGGATAAAAGGTACTCCGGGGATAACAGGCTTATTCCTCCCAAGAGTCCACATCGACGGAGGAGTTTGGCACCTCGATGTCGGCTCATCACATCCTGGGGCTGTAGCAGGTCCCAAGGGTATGGCTGTTCGCCATTTAAAGTGGTACGCGAGCTGGGTTCAGAACGTCGTGAGACAGTTCGGTCCCTATCTTCCGTAGCCGTTGGAGATTTGAGGGTGAGTTGCTCCTAGTACGAGAGGACCGGAGTGAACGTATCTCTGGTGTTCCGGTTGTCACGCCAGTGGCACTGCCGGGTAGCTATATACGGACGGGATAACCGCTGAAAGCATCTAAGCGGGAAGCCCCCCCCAAGATTAGATCTCCCTAGACCTTTAAGGTCTCTAAAGGGCCGTCGAAGACTACGACGTTGATAGGCTGGGTGTGTACGCGCAGTAATGCGTTTAGCTAACCAGTACTAATTGCCCGTGAGGCTTGACCATATAACACCCAAGCGATTTGTTTTAACGCGCAAATCCCGTTGGGCTCAATTGACTCGTATTGCGACAAACGTCGAAAACAAATTGTCCGAATTAGCCGTGGGGGCGAGACATGACTCGCCCCCATAGCGACTGGTTTGCCTGGCGGCCATAGCGAGTGGGAACCACCCGATCCCTTTTCGAACTCGGAAGTGAAAACGCTCTGCGCCGATGCTAGTGTCGACTTTGTCGATGTGAAAGTAGGTCACTGCCAGGCTCTTAATTTGATGAATGGAAACCCTCACCGGCCGACAAAGCTGGTGAGGGTTTTTTTTGGCCCGAGGCCTATGGCGACGCCGGGGCCCACTGTCGGTCGTCGCGCCAGGCACCTTGATCGGGGTGTCATCAGCGTTGATACTTGGCCAAGGAGGGAGTAGATGATTGAGATCAAGTGCCCTCCGTTGTGTGCCGACGCAACCGCGCGTTGCTCAACCTAGTTAGACGCTCGACTTCAGCGTATGCGTTGTCTACTTGTTTTGTTCTTTCTCTCAATCGGCGCACTTGCGCACGGGGGCAGCTCCGCGTCGCTGGAAGATCGGAAGATCGAGTATCTGATAGCGGCGATCGAAACATTGCCGGACGCTCAATTCATCCGAAACGGCATCGCCTACGACGCCAAGAGTGCTGCCGACCATCTCCGTCTAAAGCGTCAGATGGCCGGATCTCGAGTTGCAACAGCTGAGGATTTCATCAGATTGTGTGCTTCCGTCTCGTCGGTCTCGGGATCACCGTACCAAATCAGATTTGCCGATGGACACACCGTTACGACAGAGGCCTACCTGCGGCAAAAGCTTGCTGAGTTTGAGGGTTGACGTAGCGAGCGCGTCTCACTGCGGCGAGTGGAGTGGCGCGATATGCTAAGGCATCGCACCCGACATTTGACCTAAACTCCGCTCTACGGCAGCGTTTGCGTGACATTCGTTGGACGATGGCTAGGGCATCATCGTTTGGGGGTGGAGACAATGAATTTATCTGCGGTCTTTGACTCAGCATGGTTCGATCTTGGCTTGGGTGTCGTAATGATAGGTTTCGGCGCGTTACTGGCATTTGGGCGGCCAGGGCGTATTGGTTGGGCCTCCGCAATTGTGTTCACTTTGTGGGGCTTGGTCCTTCTGTACCATGGATTTCTTAGAATTCCCGGTCGATGACTGGCATATCTTGTGTAAATACATCGACGTGACTTCGATTGCCATATCAGAATGCGTCGACGACCCGGGCGTACTTGAGTCGGCCGGCTCCAACATTGGTCAGTCGTCACCCGGCCGGGACTCTCAGCGCGCGGACAGGCGCGCGCATTTGATTGTTCACGTAGAACGCGGCGCGCGGGCGATCGCCGCGAAGGATGCGGCATCCGCACATCGCCGGCTGACCCCACTGCGCTGACGCATTCGCGTTGCGGACGCCAGCGTACAGACGTCGGCCGCGAATCCGCCTAGAATTCGCTGCTCGGCCGCGAGACAGAGGGATTATGAGTTACGTCGAAAACAATCTATTGCCAAACGAGCAAATCACCTACCGGGCGAAGCTCCACTGGATCATTTATCTGTTGCCCGTAGCCGTGTTTGCGATTGCAATTCTCGTGCTAGCGATGGGCGGCGGCGAGGTCGCCGGCATTGCGATCGCCATCATCGCGGTTGTCATGCTAGGTCCGCCTTGGATTAGGTCTACCAGTTCCGAATTCGCGATCACGAACAAACGCGTCTTGATCAAAGTGGGGCTCATCCGGAGGCACTCGCTAGAATTGCTGCTGCAGAAGGTCGAAGGTATCGGCGTCGATCAGGGGATTCTCGGACGCATCCTCGGGTACGGCACGATTATCGTATCGGGGGTCGGCGGCACGAAAGAGGCATTCCAGAGGATCTCGAATCCTTTGGAATTCAGGCGCCAGGTCCAAGCCTGCCTGGCTTCCTGAGACGGGGAATGACCGGTGGAGCGCGGCTGATCAATCCCGGAGCTTGCTTGCGGAGCAGGAAACTGACGCACTGCGGTTGGTCGGCTGAAACGGTTGGTCAATTGCATGATGGAGCCGATCCGGGCGCTGATACTCTTTGATCCGCAGAATGAACCAATCGCAACCGGCGTCGTCAACGCAGTACGCGGTGGGCCGTTTTCCGCTTGTTACCGGTTTTCCACGATTTTGGAGACGTACCATGTTTAGAACCGCACGGCTGCTGGCTGCGCTGGCCCCGATGCTGCTTGCCGCATGCGACGACCACAACCACGGGTTTGGTGGGTATGGGCCGCCGCCCGTTCAGGGCCCCCAGGCCTCGTTGCAGGTTTTGCATGCCTCGCCCGACGCCCCGCCCGTCAATGTGCTCATTGATGGCGTGCTGGCGACCCCGAATCTCGATTACGGTCAGGGCACCGGCGAGCAGCAGATCGCTGCCGGCATGCACACGATCGAGATCCAGACGTTGACGCCGGGCTCGCCGACGACGGTCATCGGTCCGACGACGCTTAACCTGGCCGCCGACACCGATTATGTGGTCGCTGCCGAGGGTCCGGTCGCCAGTATCGCTGCTCAGACATTCCCGCACGCGTTGGCGCTCGTTGGACCCAACTCGACGCAAGTCCAGGTTCTGCATGCCGCGCCGAATGCCCCGAGCATTTCGGTCTACGTAACGGCGCCGGGCGCCGACCTCGCTTCGAGCACGGCATTCGGCACGGCCTCTTTCCAAGGCGCGATCGGTCCCACGCAAATCTCCTCGGGACAGTACGAGATACGCGTGACCGCGGCGGGCACGCCGACCTCGGTGCTGTTCGATTCCGGAACGATTTCGCTCGCCGGCGGCACCGACTTGGTAATTTCTGCGCTGCAAAACGAATACCCGGGCACGGCGCCGATCTTCCTGTCGGCCGTCGATGCGCTCGGCAACATCACGCGAGTTTTCGATGTGTCTACGCCGGCCAACGTGCGCGTCATCAATGACTCGCCGAATGCACCGGCTCTCAGCGTGATCGCCAACGGCGATACTGCGACGCCACTGGTACCGAGCTTAGGCTTCGAGGCATCGACGCCCTACGATTCCTTGACCCCGGGCACTCTGAGCATCGCGATCACGCCGGCCAGCAACACCGGCGACGTGCTCATCAGCCAGTCCGGGAACCTCGTTGCCGGCAGCGTTTCCTCGATTTATATAGTAGGTGATCTTGCCAATATCCAAACCTTCGTTACCCAGGACCATGACCGGCGCTACGCCACACAAGCCAAACTGCGCGTCATTCACGGCTCCCCGTCAGCGGGTCCCGTTGACGTCTACCTCACTGCGCCGGGCACGTCGATCGCGTCGGTGGCGCCGACCTACCCCGGAGTCGCGTTTTTGAACGACACGGGGTTCGTCAGCTACGCCGCGGGTTCCTTTGACCTGGCGATTACGCCGGCGGGCAGCAAAACGCCTGCGATCGGCCCCGTTGCGATGAGCCTGATCAATACCGGTATTTACACAGCGGTAATACGCGACGCTGCGGGCGGCGGCACGCCGCTCGGCATCATCTACCTGGATGATTTCGACGGCTCGCCGTGAGCCCGAGATCGCGGTGGGTCCTCCGTCGAATGGCGACGAGCGTCAGCGATCGCGCCGGCGCCCGCTGCAGTGCGGCCCCTTTGTCGCCGTCTGCGCACATTGACACGGAGCGCCAAAGCCGCGACCTTTAACTTAATTCGAACTTCGTGGGGGGATTCGACGCGTGTATCGAAATGCCATCAGTCACGCTCGTCTCATGCGCGAGTCGACCGATCGCGTGCAAGTTGCCCTGCACGGTTCGAACAGCCACGAACAGCTCGTCGCGACGCGCATACTCGAGAATCCGGCCGTTTGGCAGAAGTGGGAGGGCGAGCACTCGACGCTGCTGCACGAGGTCATGACCGCCGGCGCGGCGAAAAACTTGAATCTCGCGCTCAAGCGGGCGAGCTTCCGGCTCATTCATCGCAAGGCGCTGTTCGAATTCCTGCGTGATCAGTCGGTTCGCGGCCCGCTGCGCGCCGACGTCTTGGCGCACTTCCGAACCGGGCAGCACTACGAGGATGCGGTCATTGCGGAGCACCGCGTGTACCTGCGCAAAGCGTGCAGCTTCCTGTGCACGAATCATTTGGGCCTCGAGATCCTGCAGGACGCCGGCTTTCTCGATCCCGTGCAACACTACGAAGATCTCTATGCGGAGTATTTCGATCTGTACTGTAGAGTCATCTGCGGCGCCTTGGACCCGGCGTCGAGCGCGCAGCCGGAACTGCTGCCTTTGCTCAAGCATCAACTCGAGGAGTGGCGCAACGCGATATTGAATCCGCGCGAATCGCTGCCGCGTCTGTTGCGCGATGCCGAGCTGCGGCGGCCCACCGGCGACACGCAGCGCAATCGCATTTTAGGCCCCAGGCCGAGGCGCCGGCGCTAGAACGCGAACCCATCCGATGAGCCGAACGAGCCTGCGCACGCTGCGAACGCACTCGCCGTTCAGAGCAATGCGAGCTTGCGGTCCTTGAGCGACGGCGGCGTGTATTGATAAATCCAAGTCTCGGTCAACGGCCTGCCGTGAATGCGCAGATACAGGCGCAAATCGATCGATTCGACGCTGTCGTCCGGCGGTCTGATATCGAACAGCGCACGATAGCCGTTGAACTCCGGCACGAAATGTGCGGTCGCGTGTTCCGTTTGGCCGCGCGAAGCGGTGATGATCGCCTGGACTTCCGCGTCCTTGGCGAGCGCGCCCAGTTCTCCGCCCGCGAAATCGACCGCGAAGTGCCACGAGTAATAGCTCCGCTTCTGCCCTATGGTGCCGCCGATGCCTGTGCGCGTCGCAATGGTCTGGGCTAGCGCCGAGGCAAACGGCATCTGCGTGCCCCAATAAAGACGATAACTGAACAGCAGTTCCTGTCCCGGCTTCGGTTTGTCGATCGGATTCCAAAATGCGACGATGTTGTCGGACGTCTCGTCCGACGTGGGTATTTCAACGAGCTGTACGGCGCCTTTGCCCCAGCCGCCCGTCGGCGCGGGTTTGGGCTCGACCCAGAGACTCGGGCGCCGATCGTAATACACGCCGTCATCCTGGTAGTGATCGAAGTTCCGATCCCGCTGCAGCAGACCGAAACCGCGCGGGTTGTCGTCGAAATAGGAATTCACGTGCAGCTGCGCGGGATTGACCAACGGTCGCCAAATCCATTCGCCGGCACCGGTCCATAGCGATAGGCCGTCCGAATCGTGTATCTCTGGCCGCCAATCGTTGGCGCCGCGTCGGTCGTTCTTGCCGTAGAAGAACATGCTCGTGAGCGGCGAAATGCCGAGGCGCTCGATGGGTTTGCGCGGGTAAATCGCTGCATCGACATCCATGACTTGTGTGCCGCCGGGCGCCATTTGGATACGCAGCGCGCCGGCCACGCTAGGCGAATCCATGAGCGCATAGAGCGTCAAGGTGCCCGCATCCTTGGTCGGCCGTTCGAACCAAAACGCCGTGAAGCGAGGAAATTCTTCGGGGCGGCCCAAGGCCGTATCGACGGCGAGCCCGCGCGTCGACAATCCGTACTGGCGCGTATCGCCGCCGACCGCGCGAAAATACGCTGCACCGAGAAACGCCGCGACGTCCGCCTTCCAGTTCGTCACGAATTGCACGCGGAAACCCGCGAACCCCGCTTGATCCTTCATCACCGCAGGATCGAGGCCGCTCTTGTCGAATTCGAACATCGCGGGGTCATAGACGATTTCGTGCGCGATGCCGTCGACGACTTCGAATAGGCGCACCGATTGCGTAAAGGCGCGTCCGACATGAAAGAACTGCAGCCGAAACGCATAGCCGTCGTCTGCCCACAGTGCATGGTCGGGACGAAAGCGCAGCGATTGATACTGGTCGTAGCTGAGCTTTGCCAAGGCCGGCGGCAGACTATCCTTGGGCGGCGGTGCGTATAGATTGCTCGCCAACCAGCGCGCCTGCCCCTTGATCCAAGCGAGGTCGAATGGCTGCGGCGCACCGCCGATGGCGGGCATTTGCGCACCCTTGGCAAAATCTCCGTAGCCGAATTGCGCGGCCGCAAGCATCAGCGCTGATTTCAAGATCTCACGTCGACGCAGCATCATTCTATTTTGGACTCCTAGATAATGTAGGCGGGTCGCGGCGCATCGGGTAGCGCCGCGAGGCGATCGAGCATGCGTGCATCGCCGGCCACTTGCACGCGCTCGAGGGCCGTCAACCAGCGTAGGGCCTCCTCGAGTGTGCGCGCGTCGATCAATTTCTGCGCGGCGGTCAATGCATGCGGATCCGGCTGACCACGCGGATCGCTGGGGCGCGGCAAATTACCGCCGGTGTGCGCTGCGCGCGCAACCGCGTCGCGCGCCAAATAGTGCAGTCCGTCCTGCGGCAACTCGGCCGCCTGCGCGATCAATTCCTGGCGGCGCGCGACCAGCGGCGGCCGCTGCGCTTCCTCGGGTGTGCGAAGCAGCGCGACTCGGTTCAGTGCCCGGCCGATCGTCACGCTGCCGCTGGCGCGCGACAACACCACGGATAGAAACAACCCGAGCAAGGCCGGCGATACCCAGGCGAGCAGCGCCGGCGAGAGGTACCAGACGATCGCGGCGGTGACACAGCTCGCGAGCACGTGCTTCTTGTGGAATGACCAGGCTTCTGCCCAGGAGCTTCCGCCGCTGTCGCGGCGCTGAGTTTTCCAGCCCGAGTCGCGGCCCATCAAGATCTCGAACACGTAGCGGCTTTGAATCAGCATCAATACGGGCGCGTACAAGGCCGAGAGCACGACCTCGAATAGCACGCTCGCGCAGACGCCGATCACGCCGCCGGCGCCGTCGCGAATGCGCTTTGTCAGCAATGCGCGCAGCAATCCGAGCATTTTCGGAATCAGAAGCACGAACATGCTGAACCAGAACAAGGCCATCATGAGCACCGTGTCGAACCGCGGCCAGGTCGGAAACAGCTGGAAGTCCTGGCTGAAGTACTCAGGCCGCAAAAAATGCGCCTGCAGGGCCAGTGCGAAACCAAGGCTCAAGAGCAGCAGCCACAGCGGCGAGGACAAGTAGCTCATGATGCCGATGCCCAGATGCAGGCGGCTCATGAAGCTCAGGCCCGCCGTGCCGATGATCTTCGAGTGCTGCAGATTGCCCTGCGCCCAACGGCGGTCTCGCACCGCGATGTCGATCAAGGACGGCGGCGACTCCTCCCAGGAACAGCCGAGCTCCGTGGTCATGCATACCTTCCAGCCGGCGCGCCGCATCAGGGCCGCCTCGACGAAGTCGTGCGACAGTACGAAGCCGCCGAAGGGTCTGCGGCCCTTGAGCTGCGGCAGGCCGCAACTCTGTGCAAACGCGGCAGTGCGGATGATCGCGTTATGGCCCCAGTAATTGCCGGAATCGCCCGACCATGCGGCGAGGCCGCGCGTGATCACGGGTCCGTAGACGCAGGCGGCGAACTGCTGCAGGCGGCCGAACAATGTTTTCGCGCCGATCAGTTGCGGAGCGGTCTGCAAAATCCCGAGGTTGTCATCGGCTTGCATCGCCTCGGCGAGGCGCAGCAGCGTCGGCGCGTCGATCAAGCTGTCGGCATCGAGCACGATCAGAAAATCGTAGCGGCCGCCCCAGCGCTTGACGAAGTCCTCGACGTTGCCGGATTTGCGCGCGATGTTTTGCCAGCGACGCCGGTACCAGACCGGCACGATACCGGCGAGAGCACTGCGCAGGCGGTCCACGCTCACAGTCTCGCGAATCCAGGAATCGGCATCAGTCGAGTCGGACAGTACCACGATCTCGAAGCCGCGATGCGCGCCGATACTCTTGAGCGCCTCGGCCATCGCCTGAAGCGCGGTCATCGTGCGGCGCGGGTCTTCGTTATAGATCGGCATGATCAGCGCGGTGAGCGTCGAATTGGCCGCAGGATCCACCGGCGGAATCTTCTCACGGTGCTTCGATGCGCCCGCCAGCACGGAGCCGGCCGAGAACGCGATCCATGCCAGCGACACCGTAAAGAAGGAAATCATCAAGCCTTGCAGCAACGTCATGCTTGCGAAGCGCACCACTTGCAGCATCTGGTAGGTGCCGTAGATGCTGACGCCCAGCGTCACGGTGATCAAGATGCAGCGCGCGAATAGGACCGCCGCGGTGATTCTTGCGCGCCGGCGCCGGGGCGGCCGACGGCGCAGGTCCTGGGGCGGCATCGGCAGTGCCGATTCCGGCGGCATTCCGCCGGCCGGCAGCGCGGCCTTGAACGCGACGGCGGGACTCAGCTGGCGGTCCATCGATACAGCCAGGTTTCGGTGACGGGGTTTTTATCGCGCATGACTCGCAAGCGTAACTCGATTAGGTCCGCACCGTTCGGGTCGAGCTCGAAGCTCGCGCGCAGACCGTGAATCGCTGGGTTCGGAACCAACATCACGTTCGAAATCCTGCCTGCGGAGGAACCCAAATCGATACGCAGTCCATCGATCTGTTCGCCCGCGCCGACGATGTCGAGTTGATAGACGCGCCGTTTGCCGTCCAGACTCGCGCCGGAGCGCGTTGCGACCGTCTCGCCCAAGCCCTTGGGCGGCCGCGGCTCCGCAAGCCAGGTCATATGATAGGCGAAATGCGCCGGATGTCCCGGCGAAATACTCTGCGCCGGGCGCCAAAACGCGACAATATTGTCATTGGTTTCACGTCCAGACGGTATTTCCACGAGTTCGACGGATCCTGAGCCCCAGTCGCTGCGGGGTTCGATCCAAGCGCTTGGTCGGCGCTCGTATTGGGCCTCCAAATCCTCAAAATCGCTCATCAGGCGCGAGCGCTGCACGAGGCCGAAGCCCTGCGGCGGCTGGGTCGTGAACGTCGATACCTGCAGCTTGGCCGGGTTGGCGAGCGGCCTCCAGATCGACTCGCCGGCCACGGTCACGACTTGCAAACCGTCCGAGTCGTGCACTTCCGGCCGGTAATCGTCGAGCCGGCCACGATTGGTCTCGTCGAACAGGAACATCGAGGTCAGCGGCGCGATACCGACGACCTGCAGCTCTACGCGCGGAAATAAGCTCATATCGACGTCCATCGAGGTCTCGCTGCCAGGCCGCACGGAGAAGCGAAACGCGCCCGTCGTCGACTCGCTTTCGAGCAGCGCGTAAATGACGATTTCCTTGGCCGTTTTGTCGGGCCGCTCGATCCAGAAATGCGTAAACGCCGGAAATTCCTCGCCCGCCGGTTCCGCCGTGTTGAGCGCAAGCCCGCGAGCCGATAAGCCGTAGACCTGCTGCTGTGCGACCGCCCGGAAATAGCTCGCGCCTTGGAACACCAGAAATTCGTCCCAGACCTTGTTCGAATTGATCGTGTTTCGGATGCGAAAACCCGACAACGGTAGGAACGCTTTGGCCGGCGGCGGCGGAACGTTAGGCCCGAATTCGAACATGTCGGGCGTCGCCAACAAGTCTTGCGCCTTGCCGTTGTCGATGATGGAGACGGTTACCGCGGTCTGAAAATTGAATCCAACCGGCAACAGATCGATTCGAAACGGCAATCCCTCGGCACGCCAGATCGCGAGCTCTGGATTGAAGTGAATGCTGCGGTACTGATCGGGGCCGAGCCGATCGAGCCAGGCGGGCAAGCTGCCGTGTTGCGCGGCGTAAGGGCTCGCGGCACGGCGTTTCGCTTCGGCCAGAACCATTTCCAGCGAGGAATCCAGTTTTTGAGCGGGTGGCGGCGGGGCCGGCGGGGGCGGCTTAGGCGGATTCGCGGCGTACGCGCCGATGCCGAGGGTCATCAAAAAAGTCAGCGCACAGATGGATTTGGCAGTTGACAGCGGCAAGGCCCTTCCCCAATTCAGCCCGTAGGCCAAATACTGTGATTTGCCAAACCGGCCTTGTTTTAATTCGACATCCCACGCTAACCATGATCAAAGCGGCCGCGCATGTCAACGCCGACCCCCTGCAGCCCGGGCCTGATATAGTTTAAAACTATGTCCAATCAGGAGCCGCAAAGCGCCCGGGCGGTGCTGATGGTGCGCCCAGCGCGGTTTGGGTTCAACCCGGAAACGGCTGCCACCAATTTATTCCAGCGCGACGACCCCGCCGGCGGCAAGCTTGCCCACGAGCGGGTTTTGGGCGAATTCAATGCCCTGGCCGAGGCTCTGGCCCGCGCGGGGGTGCACGTGATCGTGGGCGAGGACAGCGCTGTCCCGGTCAAACCGGATGCGGTTTTTCCCAATAACTGGGTCAGTTTTCATCACGACGGCACGGTCGTGCTATACCCGATGCTTGCGGTCAATCGGCGTCTGGAGCGGCGCGAGGAGCTGATCGCACAAGTCGCTCGCGAAGGATCGTTTCGCATTGCCCGAACGGTCGACTTGAGCTATCGGGAGACCGAAGGCAAATTTCTCGAGGGCACGGGAAGTTTGGTACTGGACCGCGCCTCGCGTATTGCCTATGCCTGCCTGTCGGCCCGTACCGATCTCGATGTCCTCGGCGAGTTTGCGCAGCAGCTGGATTATGAACTCATGACATTCGACGCCCTCGACGGCGCAGCGGCGATCTACCATACGAATGTCTTGATGGCCGTCGGCACGCACTTCGCTGTTGTTTGCGGCGCCTCGATCCAAAACACCCAGCACCGCGACGCGGTGTGTTCGAAACTCGCGGCGACGGGTCACGCGATCATCGATATTTCTCTCGACCAAATGCGCCGGTTCGCCGGCAATGTGCTGGAACTCGACTGCGCGCGCGGTAAACTGATTGCGGTCTCCAGCGCTGCTTGGAGTGCGCTGGATCCGCGCCAGCGCCGCCAGTTGGAAAGCCACGGGGAAATCGTCGCCGCTGATATTGCGACGATCGAGCGATTGGGCGGCGGCAGCGTACGCTGCATGCTGGCGGAGATCCACTTGCCGCCGCGCAGCGACCCGAAGTGACGATTCTCACGTTCTCTGTGATGTCATAATCAACGAATGCTCGAACTAGGCATAAAAACACTGCTCGCCTATTTGATCGGTGCATTGCTGGGCAGCCTCATTTTGGGGCGCCTGCGCGGTGTCGACATTCGCGCGATGGGCAGCGGCAATGCCGGCGCCACCAATGCACTGCGGACCCAGGGCAAGCTGTTCGGATTTCTGGTGCTGCTCATCGACATCGGCAAGGGCGTGCTCGTGGTCCGATTCTTGCCGCCGGCCGCGTTGCCCGGCATTGCCTTGGATCCCGAGGTGTCGCGCGAGTGGCTGACGCTCGCATGCGGCTTAGCCGTCATCGTCGGGCACGTCTACCCCGTCTGGTTCGGATTTCGCGGCGGCAAAGGTGCGGCGACCGTCGTCGGCGTGATCGCGGCGCTGGAACTGCGGCTCGTGATACCGCTGCTCGTCTCGTGGCTGCTGGTCTTGGTGCTGACCGGCTATGTTGGACTCGCCACGATGCTGGCCGGCTTCGCGCTCGTCGCGGCCGTCTACGTTCTCGAGCCCGGCAACACCCCCTTGCTGGGCTTCTGCGCGGTACTCGCCGCGTTCATCGTGTTCACCCATCGAAGCAATATCAAGAGAATGTGGGCGGGCAATGAAAATCGGGTGCGGCGTTTATGGCTGTTTCGCTCCCGCACGGCGTAGTTCAGCCGCCGCTGCTCGTTCTGCTCGCCGACGGTCGGCTGCACTCGGGAGAGGGCTTGGCCGAGGAACTCGGCGTCAGTCGCGCCGCCGTCTGGAAGGGCGTCGAGCGTCTGCGCGCCCAGGGGATCGTCGTGCAGGCCGAGGCACGACGCGGTTACCGGCTGTTCCAACCGGTCGAGTTGCTCGACGCCGGACGTATGCGTGCCGAACTTGGGCGGGATGTCGCAGATGCGCTCCACGCGTTGGAGATCGTATTCGACGTCGATTCGACGAACTCGCGCCTGCTCGCGGCGGCCCCGCCGCCCTACGGCGCTGCGACTGTCTGTGCGTGCGAGCTGCAGTCGGCCGGCCGCGGCCGCCGCGGGCGCCGCTGGATCGCGCCCTTCGGCGCGAGCCTGGCGATGTCGCTGGCCTGGACGTTTCGCGATGCGGCACGCGACCTGCCGGCCTTGAGCCTCGCGGTCGGTGTCGCGGTAGCGCGCGCATTGGGGCGCGTCGGTGCGCACGGCATCGGGGTCAAATGGCCCAACGACCTGTGGTTCGAGGATAAAAAGATCGGCGGCGTGCTCATCGAATTGCGTGCCGAGGCGCAAGGTCCCGCATACGTCGTCATCGGCATCGGTATCAATGTCGCATTGCCGCCGGGTGCGCGCCGCGAAATCGAGGCAAGCGACGGCCTTGTGCAAATCGGGGCTGTCACGGATGCGTGCCGAGCGTCGAAGGCGCCGCCGTCGCGAAATCGGATCGCCGGCGCGACCATCGACGAGCTATTGCGTATGCTGGCAGGCTTCGAGCGCGAGGGCTTCACGCCGTTCCGGGAAGCTTGGAGCGCGCTCGACGCTCTATATGGACGCAGGGTCCGCGTCTTGATCGGCGAGCGCAGCATCGTCGGGCTTGCGCGCGGCGTGGAAATGGATGGGGCATTTTGCGTCGACGTCGAGGGACGACGGCAAAAATTCTCCTCTGGCGAAGTGAGTTTGCGATTAGAAGGGCAACGGGCTTGACGTATCTCAAGAGCATCGTATTTTTCCTGGTATTCGCCAACGCGATTTATTTTTTGTGGGCGCGCGGCATCGCGACGCCGCCGGCACCCTCTAGCGCCGGGCCGCCGTCGAGCTTGCGGCTCGTGTCCGAGTCGCCCGCGCCTAAGATAGCGTCCCGTGCCGCGGCTGATTCCGCGTCTCCCGCGGCCTCTGGCGCCGCGTCGAGTCTCGCGGCGAGCCCTCTCGCGGATGCGGCCGGCGCCGGCGCCACCGAAACCCAGGAGCAAGGCGCCCCGCCCGTGTTGCTGACCGACGTGAAGCGCTGCATAACGGTCGGGCCATTTTCGGATGTCGCCGAAGCGGCGCATGCGGCGACGACGCTGCGCGGCGGCGGCTATCGGCCTCGTCAGCGCGTCACCGAAGGAGAGGTTTGGGCCGGAGTTTGGGTGTATCTGCCGCTTCCGGCGACACCCGCCGCCGGCGAGCAAGTGCGCGCGAAGCTCAAAGCGGGCGGTATCGACGATGCGCTCGAGATGCCCGGGCCCAACGACAAGCCGGTAATTTCGCTCGGTTTATTCAGCGAATCGCGACGTGCGGAGGCGCGCGTCGCACAGGCGCAGGCGCTCGGCCTCAATCCCGGGATCGCCGACCGCAAACGAACGGGCGACGTCTATTGGGTCGATATCGATTTGAAACCGACCGATGGTTTGTTGAATCCCGCCGACCTGCAGGGCGAGTCGGGGCGCATCGTACGTCTTGAAGTCAAGGCGTGCCCGGTCCCGGAGAGTCCGAAGTCATGAACTCGCGTGAGATCAATGTGCGTGCCGCGCTGCTGCGCGTGATCGGCGGCATCGTCGCCTACGGCTGTCTGGCGGCGTTCGTCTGTCTGGTCGGCGTACAAACGTACCGCTGGTTTCGCGAGGGCGAATGGCCCCACATCGGCATCACGACCGGCGTGCGCGCGATGCTCGTTGGCTGCTGCGTCAATGAAGGCGACACAGGCCATCTGGCGATGCTCGTGCACTGGCTCGATACGCCGACGGACTGGCTCGGATGGCACAAGATTCTGGAAGTGGTACCGGCGTCGATCGGCTTGTTCGCGTTGAGCATGCTCGGCAACTTCGCGTTCATCTATGGCGGCGACCGGATCCATCAGCGAGATGACGCAAAACAGAAAATCGCCGCTTGAGGAAATTCGTCATGACCGAAACTCCGCGCCCGCCTTTCCCGCCGTTCGACGCGGTGAGCGCCGCCACGAAGGTCCGCCTCGCCGAAGATGCTTGGAACAGTCGTGATCCGCAGCGCGTTTCGCTGGCCTACAGCGCGGACAGCGTTTGGCGCAATCGCTGCGAGTTTCTCGCGGGCCGCCAGGCCATCGTTCAATTCTTGACGAGAAAATGGAACAAGGAACTCGACTACCGGCTCATCAAGGAATTATGGGCGTATCAGGGCGAGAGAATCGCCGTGCGCTTTGCCTACGAGTGGCACGATGACAGCGGCCAATGGTTTCGCTCCTATGGCAACGAGAACTGGGAGTTCGATGCACACGGCTTCATGCGGCGTCGAATCGCGAGCATCAACGATTTGCCCATCACCGCCGCGTTGCGAAAATTCCACTGGCCGTTCGGACGGCGCCCCGATGAATCTGCGGGCTTGTCGGAGCTCGAACTATGAAGCATTTTGCCCGGTGGTCGTGGCTGCGGCCTTGCCTCAAGCGTGATAGTCGGTCGCCACCGTCGCGTCCACCGGTACGCGGCGCGCGCCGAGCGCGTTGAAGACCGGCGTCAACACGATCGCGAGCGCGAGATTGAGAATCACGGTATACACCGCCGTGTATCCCGGAAACGTATATCCGCCGAGGGCCAGTGGAAAGGTTGGCGTCAGCTTCGTCGCGATCGCCATCAGGGTCCCCGCGAGGGTTCCGGCCGCCCAGCCGACGAGCATCGCCCAGTCGTTGAACCAGCGGGTGTAGGCGCCCAGCATCACGGGCGGCAGCGTTTGGATGATCCAAATGCCGCCCAGCAGCTGCAGCTGGATCGCGTATTGCGTCGGCACGAACAGAATGAACACGAGCGCGCCGGCTTTGACGATCAGCGAAACCCACTTGGCGACCTGCGATTCCTGTTTGTTGGTCGGATTCTTGTTGATGAATTCGCGGTGAATGTTGCGGGTATATAGGTTTGCGGCCGCAATCGACATGATCGACGCGGGCACCAGCGCACCGATGCCGATCGCCGCAAACGCGATACCGACGAACCAGGAGGGGAAGCTGTGCAGCAGCAGCGCCGGTACCGCAAAGTTGTTGCCGAAGCGCTTGAAGCCGTCCGCGTACGCGGGCATATCGTGCACGCCTGCGGCGATCACGAAAAAGCCGACGAGCGCCAGCAGGCCGAGCATGAACGAATAGGCCGGCAGCATCGCTGCGTTGCGCCGAATCGCGTGGCCGCTGTTGGCGCTCAGCACGGCTGTCAGAGAATGCGGATAGAGAAACAGCGCGAGCGCGGACCCTAAGGCCAAGGTCGCGTAACTGCCATAAGCGCCGGTGGAAGTGGGTCCCGGCACCGCCAGCAGCAGTTTCTGCGCGGGCACGGACGCAAAAATTTTCCCGAAGCCGCCGAGCTCGATCGGGATCACGATGATGGCCGCGAATGCCGTGAAATAGATGAGCACGTCCTTGACGATCGCGATCGACGCCGGCGCGCGCAGGCCGCTCTGGTAGGTGAAGGCGGCGAGCACCACGAAGGCGATGATCAGCGGCAGATCGCCGAATAGGCCTTCGCCTCCGACGCCCAGCCCGCCGATCACGACCTGGATGCCGACGAGCTGAAGGGCGATATAAGGCATCGTCGCGACGATGCCCGTGACCGTGACCGCGAGCGCCAGCCAGCGATTGCCGAAGCGGCCGCGCACGAAATCCCCGGCCGTAATATAGCCGTGCTTGTGACAGACATGCCAAAGCCGGCGAAAAACCAGGAACAACAAAGGATAGATGATGATCGTATAGGGGACCGCGAAGAACGCGATAGCGCCGGCACCGAATGCGAGCGCGGGAACCGCAATGAAGGTGTATGCGGTGTACAGATCGCCGCCAACCAAGAACCAGGTGACGATCGTGCCGAAGCGCCTGCCGCCGAGTCCCCATTCGCCGATTTCCTCGAGATCGCCCTTGCGCCAGCGCGCCGAGGCGAAGCCTAGCCAGGTCACGAAGCCGAACAGAGCCAGGAAAATGCAGAGCGCAACCCAATTCACGTCTTGCACGATAGTCCCCCGCCGTTTCTTAATTTTCGCAAGACTTTAGGATCCGGCGCTATGAGGCCGAATCAATCGTCCGTGGCGAAGTAGACCACGGCCGTGAGCACGGCGCAGATCAATACCCACAAGAGTTGAAACCAATAGAAGAACGGAATGCCCGCGAGGTGAGGTTCCTCTTTATTGTAAAAGGGCGGCCACAGGGCGACGACGAATTGAACGACGAACAGCAGGTACCACCAACTCCACCCGCCGCGCTTGCGTGGAACACCGTTCATTGCGAGACCCTCCCTCGCACGAGTATCGCCCGAGCCGCGCCTGTTTTCCAGTCCCCGCGAGCTCGCGCCGCGGTCGGTCTCATGGCCCTTTGATCGGGCCATGAGACCGTATTGCGCGCTATCGCTTAGAACTGATACCGCACGCCGATCGTCGGGTTGACATTGGACGTGTTGAGGTAGCCGCTGGCGAGGCCGTCTTTGACGCCGCTCCACATGAAGCCCGCATAGCCGTCGAAGCGCTTCGTGAAGCGGTAATCGGCCGCCAATGAAAACGCGTTGAGCGTACCGCTGCAGGATCCGGCGACGGTGCTGGAACAGCCGGCATCCGCACCGGTCGCGTAGCTGTTCTGGTTATAGCCGTAGTAGGCGACCGTCACGTCGAAGTTCGAAGCAACGGCATACTTGAGGCCGGCCCAATAAACCTGAAGCACCTTGTCGGGACCCTTGTACGGAGCATTGTTGACGTACGCGAGGACATAGCCGCCGATATCCGAGAAGCCGACGGGCAGCGCCTGCGAAGGATTCGCATATTGGATATGCTCGTAGCCGGCAAAAATCTTCGGCGCGCCGAAGTTATACGATGCCATGACCGAATAGCTCGTATTGTCGGTGATCGTCGCGGACAGCGAGTTGCTCGGGGAATAACCCAGGGCCGCCAACCCGGTCACCTGTTCTGCGCTGAGCGCGGAGACCGAGACGGCGTCATTGGCTTTCGCGTAGTAGGCGTCGATCGCAAGGCCCGCATAGTCGGCGCCGAGCTGGAATTGCAATGCGCTGTTGGCGCTGCCGCTCGAGCCATTGAGCTTGTAGAGCGCGCCGACATGGACGCCGCTGAAATTCGCGATGTACTTGAACGATTCGTCGAGCCGGCGGTCTTGCGTGTCGCCGCCGCCTGCGGTCGTGCCCGACAAGCCGATCACCGAGAACGCCTGCGAGGCGCCTTCAGGGTCATATTTCGCGATGCCGTCGGCGAGCAGCGTGTTCTGCCGGCCGAAGGTCAGCGTACCGAAAGTCGGGGAACTGAAGCCGGCGTAGGACTGCTGGAACAATTGACCGGCGACGCTCGTGTCGATGTTGGTGCTCTGCGTTTCCAAGCTGCGGCCGTTGTTCTGCGTCAGCGACTTCAAGCCGTCGCTGATGTCGCCGCTTTGCGGGTTGAAGAACGTTTCGAGCTTGAACACGGCAGACCAATCGCCGACCAGCGGCTCCGCGCCCTTGAGGCCGATGCGCGACTGGCTGAGGTTGTTCGGCGTAACGCCGGTGACCGAGCCATTGCCGTTCTTCTGAATGATGTCGGCCGTGCCGGCCGGGAAATAATCGTTGACGGGCGCCGCGTGCGTATCGTATTGCAGGCCGAGATCGACGATGCCGTAGAGCGTGATGCCGTGCCACGTGAGGCTGTCATCGGCGGCCGGCGCCGCGGTTTGCGCCTGCGAGAGTGCGCCGAAGCCCATCAATCCGCCGAGCAAGAAAGCGGCCTTTAGGAAAGCGGCACCGGAATTGCGTCTGGTGCGGTTTGCCAAAATGCCGGTCTGCGTGTTTTTGCGATTCACTGTGTGATCTCCAAGTGATGATCCAGGTAGGTCAATGATATTGATCCCCAGCCGATGTTGTATTTAGGCCGCGCATGATAGCAGCATTATTTTAAGAATCAATTTGTTGATGTTGTTTTTTTACAACAAACGATCGATGATGCGTGGCCCAATGGCGCAACGGCGAAACCTTCCGGTTCGTCCAAGCGCGCGGTTCATCCAAGCGCATCCGAGTGTCCTGAGGCCGGTTCTGAAGAGCGCATGTTCGTTGCCGGATGTTACGGTTAGATGACACGCCGCAGCTTTTTATCGAATAGGGAGCCGGCGCCGTTGCGGCCGGCACTCAGTTGTGGGCGATGACGATCCAGACAGCCCCCGGCATCAGCACGCCGCGGGCCGTCGCATGCGCCGACAAGGCGTTTCGTACCGCTGCCTCGACCCGGCCTTTGCGCTCGGGATGTTCGCGCAGCGCAGTGCCCAGCGGCCCTAAGCGCATTGTCAGCGCCAGCGTCTGATCGAGGTCGCCTCCGCCGATCAACGCATCGAAAGGCAGCGTCGATACGGAGTGGAATCCCGCAGAAGCGAGAATCGCGCGGACGCGATCCGGATCGGCGAAGGCGAAAGGCCCCGGCGCGGCCGGATCAGACGGTGCCGGGGGTGGTAGGAACGGCAGCGCCGCTTGAAATGGGATCTGCATCCACGGATTGTCTTGCAACGGCCGCCAGCAGACGAAAACCATGCGGCCGCCTCGCTTCAGGGAGCGGCGAATGTTGAGGAAAGCGGCGACCGGATCGCTGAAGAACATCACGCCGAATCGCGAGTAGATCGCATCGAAAACGGCTGCGCCCAGGTCGGCGCTTTGCGCATCGGCTTGCCGAAACTCCAGGCCCCCTAACGGGTCGGCAATCAATCGGCGATGCGCCACCTCGAGCATCGGCACCGATAGGTCGACCCCGAGTACCGACCCGGACGCGCCGACCCGAACGGCGAGCTCCATCGACGACTGGCCGCATCCGCAACCCACATCGAGAATGCGTTGCCCCGGCATTGGAGCAAGGATTCGCATCGCTTCGAGACCCAAGGGTTCGATTTGCCGGTCGAGCGATTCTTGGTATTGCGCCCAGGTCTTGCCGGCCGCGGCATTCCAGTAGTCGATCTGCGCGGCATTGGGAGCAGGGCCCGTCGTCACGTTTTCTGCCTCGCCCGAGAATTAATGGCTTTCTTTCGCGACGAGCCAGTTCACGAGTTCGATGAGTTGGTCGGGGCCTCCGGCCGATCCGGCGTCGAGCCGATATTTGCCGTTGACGACGATCGTCGGAGTGCTGGCAACGCGACAGGCCTCGATGAATGCCTCGGCGTTCCTCATGTTCGTGTCGACCCCGAAGTCCTTGTTCGCCTTATCAAGGAATGACTGCACGGGCACCCCGGCGACCTTGTTATAAAATTTTGCCGCGTCCTCGATCGTCGGCATGTGATCCACGAGGTGTTGCATCGTCGGATCGAAGGTCGCCAACGTGCGGTTCTTCCATACCGCGTCGAACATTGCATCGTGGGTTTTCTCGGCGATCCCTAGCGCTTGTGCGGCGTAGTAAGCGCGCTGGAACATCGGCCAGTCCTCGCTCGCATTGAACGATGCCGGCACATAGTCGAGCACCGCATTCGCGGGCAGGCTCTTTGCCAATTTATGCATGACCGGGAGGAAGGCGTTGCAGGCCGGGCAGCCGTAGGAAAAAACTTCGGTGACTTCAACTTTGCCGTGCGGCAAAGTGACCGCGGGTCGCGCCCTTGGTACCAAGAAATAATTGACCCCTTCGGTCCATTGCTCTGCCCCCGAAGCCGGCGGGGCTGCGCACAGGATCAGTAAACCCAATAACGCGGCAAAACTCGTGATGTGGCTCATGTCGATACGCTCTAGTGATGGTCAATACGCAAAATCGTCGGTGGCGACGTTCGTCAGCGTCGAGCGCGCGCGCATGACGCGGATCTAACGCGCGGGCTTGCGGAACTTCAGCACGAAGTTGTCCGCCTCGCCGATCGCGAGGTATCGGTCCCGGTCCTTGTCACCCTGGGACAATGTGGGCGGCAAAGTCCAGACGCCGTCGACCCAATCCTTGGTATCGCGGGGATTGGCATTGATCTGCGACTCGCCGGCCAGCTCGAAGCCCGCCTTCTTTGCAAGCGCGATCGCATAGTCTTCACGCACGTAGCCGCTCTTCGCCTTCGGATCCTGCGGCTTATCGGCGCGGCCGCGATGATCCTCGATCCCGAGTATCCCGCCCGGCTTGAGTGCCTTGAAGCAAGCCGCCAGAGCGGCATCCGCATATCCGCCGCCGATCCAGTTATGCAGATTGCGGAACGTCAATACCAGATCGGCCGATTCCGGCGGGGCAATCGAGTAGCTGCCATTGCCCAACTCCGTCTCATGTATCGTTCCGAGGCGACCCGCTTGCGCGGCGACCCGCTTGCGCCAGCGCGCGACGCCGGGATCTTCGTCCTTGTCTCCCGGCGTCGGCAGCGCCGCATAATAATGTCCCTGCGCCGCAAGATACGCGCCCAGGATTTCGGTCCAGTAGCCGCCGCCGGGCCATAGTTCGACCGTCGTCATGGTGGGCTTCAAGCCGAAGAACGTCAGCTCCTCGGCCGGATGCCGCGCGGAGTCCCGCGCGCTGAATGCCGGGTTGCGCGCCGGGCTGGCGATTGCGGCGGCCAATGCCGGGTCGACGCTCGCCGGTGCCGAAGGGGTCTCGGCGCGCGCCGTAAAGCCGAGAACGGTGGATGCGAGCAAACAGCTGGCGGTCAATAGGGTACGCATGCGGTCTATGATCACAGATTCCGGCGCCGAGGTCATCTGAAGCCGTCCGCAGCTTGATTTGTGCGCAGGGGCACTGACACACCGCGCGCCCGGCATCCCGATCTGCAAGCGAGCCTGGCAATGAAGCTACCGCAATCACTCGCGCTTCTCTGCATTATGATCACTTAGGCGTGGACCCCAATCGCAGCGGCCACAACATCTACAACGGAGCCGTCGACAACGGCACGGGCTGCGGGATCGTGCTGGAATTGGCGCATGCATTCGCGACGTCCGGCATCAAACCGCCTCACCCGATCTTGTTCGTATCGGTCACGGCCGAGGAAAAAGGCCTGTTAGCGTCGAATTATTTAAGCAAGCACCTGCCGATTCCCGCGGCCGCGATCTCCCTCGATTTGAACTACGACGCGGTCCCCCCGATCGGCGTACCGGTATCCGTGAACGTCACCGGCGCGGAACGCACGACGTTCTTTCCGACCGTGCAGAAGACGGCGGCGGCATTTGGCTACGACATCCAGGCCGACCCGCAGCCCGGCGCAGGTCGTTACTATCGCTCGGATCATTTCAGCCTGGCGCGGGCCGGGGTGCCCGCGTTTTCGATCAACACGGCGATGAAGTTCGTGGGCCACCCACCGGAGTGGGGCAAGACCCAAGCGGAGGAATACACCGCGAAGCACTATCATCAACCTAGCGATCAATACACGCCCGGGATGGATTTTTCGAGCGATGCGTCGGTCGCGCAATTTGGTTTCGCGCTTGGTTGGGCTGCGTTGACGGCGCCGAAGGCGATTGCATGGCAACCGGGCGATGAGTTCGAGGCGCCGCGCCAGCGCTGCGAGGCGCACTAATCGTCCAATCTCGAAGGCTGGGATAAGCCGGTGCCACGCCAGAGATACAGCGCCAGCAGCGGCTCGGCTGCGGTGCGCATGGCGTGAGGCTCCCGGCTCGCATGATGAATCAGGCCGCCGGGAGTTTTTTCCCGCCAGATGCCGTCGCCTTGTTGCCAGGCCGCGGCTCCCGCTAAGGGTACATAGATTTCCTCGGCCTCGTGGCGATGGCGCGGGTAGAGCGTGTGCGGGCCGAGCATGAGAAATCCGCCTGCGAGCCGCTCGCTACACAGCGGGCCGCATAATCCGATGAGTTCGCTCCATCCATAGTTGTTCAGAAATTCATCGTCGAGATCCCGATTCGTGTAGGTCTGATGCCACGCGAACGACGTTGCGGTTTCAGCGAGACGCTCGACCAGAGCCGCAGCAAGCATGGTGGCACTCGCGCCGACCGTCGTACTCGCGCCGACCGTCGTACTCGCGCCGCCAACGGTCATGCCCGCGCCGGGGCGCGCGGTACTCGCGCCAGATTCCAAGTTAAGCGCGACGATCGCGGGCAGCCAACGCAGGACCGGCAGAGTCGATGCGATGATCGCGCGAGCCGCAGCGGCGTGCGGCCAGTCGCCGAGAAATGGGTCGAGCGATTTGGAGCCGATAACGTCGAGCAGTCGGCGCGTTAGCGCGAGGAGCGCGCGGCTTGCTTCATCAACGCCCATGCCAGGTCGCACCTCGCCGTTTCGACGATTCCTCTTGGGTTGCATCGCCCAAGCGCTCGGCCGATCATGCGTCGCATGGGCCCCTACGTCGATTCCATCATACCGGACGAAGTGATGCCGGCGCAGACCGGCGTCCTCATCATCGGCGGCGGCATCATCGGCACGTCGGCCGCGCTCACGCTGGCGACTCGCGGCGTTCCGACGGTGTTGTGCGAAAAGGGGCATATCGCGGGTGAGCAATCGAGCCGCAATTGGGGCTGGTGCCGGCAAGCGGGGCGCGACGAACGCGAAATGCCGCTGATCGTGCAGAGTCTGCAATTGTGGCGCGATATGAACCGCACGACCGAAGCCGAGACCGGCTTTCGCGAATGCGGCGTGCTGTACGTCGGCGAGACGGAAGCCGATGAACAGCGCTTCATCGCGTGGGCAGCGATGGCGGCTCCCTATGAGATCGGCACGCGCATCGTGCGCGGTACTGAACTCGGGACGCTGATGACCGGCGCGAGCCGCGCGTTGCGCTGCGGTCTGTATGTGCCCACTGACGGCTGTGCCGAGCCACAGAAGGCCGCGCCCGCAATCGCGCGCGCGGCGCAGCGCAAGGGGGCCGTGATCATGGCGCATTGCGCGGTGCGCGGCATTGAACTCGGCGGCGGACGGGTTCGCGCGGCCGTCACCGAACGCGGCCCGATTGCCTGCGAAAGCGTAATACTCGCGGGCGGCGCGTGGTCCGGCTTGCTTTGCGCGAGCCTGGGCCTGCGTCTGCCGCAACTGAAAGTACTCTCGTCGGTGCTGCGCACGGCGCCGCTTGCCGATGGGCCGAGGATCTGCGCGTATATGCCCGATCTCGGGCTGCGCAGGCGCCTCGACGGTGGCTACACGATCGCCAAGGGCGCCGGTCATGTCACTCCGCTGGTGCCGGACTCATGGCGTTATCTGCGCGAATATCTGCCGGCGATACGCAAGGAGGCCGGTGCGCTGAATCCGCGCGTGAATGCCCAATCCCTGCGCGAGCTGTTCACGCCTCGCCGCTGGGCTCTGGACCGACCGAGTCCGTTCGAGAGCGTGCGTGTGTTGGATCCGAACCCCGACCTCAAGATCAATGCGCAGGCGTTGACTGCGATGCGCACGCTGTTTCCGAGCTTTCGCGACGTTCAGGTCGTGCAACAGTGGGGTGGCTATATCGACGTCACACCGGACATCGTGCCGTATATCGGAACCGTGGATGCGCTGCCCGGGTTGACCATCGCCACGGGATTTTCCGGCCATGGCTTCGGCATCGGTCCGGCGGCGGGCCGGCTCGCGGCAGAACTCGCGGTTGGCGCTACTCCGTCGGTCGATCCCGCATCATTTCGCATGGCGCGTTTCAGCGACGGATCGCCGATCGTCCTCGGTCCCGAAGTTTGAATTGCTTGAAAAACATTGGAACCGTCAGAGAGATCTACGACGGTGTCGCCGATGCCTACAGTGCCGCGCATGCTGTCGGCCGAGGCCGTCCTTGAGCGCCGCGCGGCATCTGACGCGCGGCGCTCAAGGAATTTCATTTAGCGCTCGATTTTGTTGACCTTCGTTCCGTCGATGGAAACATCCGCAATCAAGCCTTTCTCGCCGAATACGAAGGCGACAACCGGCTTTTGCAGTGTGACCGTATCATAGTTCCCACCGGCGCCTTTCGAGGCCACCGCGACACCGACATCGCCGCCAACCGCCCAGCCCTTACTGTTGGTGAATTTATCCAGCGCTTCCTGCGTGTTGAACAGGATTACTTCGCTGTGCTTCGCGACGCCGACCGTCAATCCGAGGGAGGCAGCCGATACGCTGTAATAGCCCACGGTCTGCCCATGGACGCGCAGCGCGCCTTCACCATATTCGCCTGCGACACCAATACCACCCTTCGTAATGTGCGGGAACACGAGCTCGCCGGCCGCATTGGCTTCCAAGGTTTCGTGCGCCGGGTTCATGCGGTTAAAATGATGCAGCGCTGATTGTACGCGCTCATCGATTTGCGTCTTGGTTGCAGAAACAGCCGCGGAACTCGCGAAAATAGCAATCATTGCGCAGCCGGTGACTGCATATAAATTTCTGGTTTTCATTGAATCGACCTCATTGTGTGATGGGCGATTATGTTGAGCTACGGGCCTATCCGAGTCTGTACGCTGGCCAACAGACCCCAAGGGGTTCAAGTTTCATTCGAGCGCATGCTTTGGCTGGCGCGCAATCGGCAGTTCTGTCGCGCGCGACTAAACGGTATAATTCAGGTGAGGCCCTGATAGCACAGCGGTAGTGCAATTGTTTTGTAAACAATAGGTCGGGAGTTCGAATCTCTCTCAGGGCACCATTCATTACGATGTTCACTTACATATGTCTGGGCACTAACGACCTCGAGCGGGCCATGCGCTTCTACGACGCGGTGCTCGCGCCGCTGGGATTGGCTCGCTGCGATACTTCCGGCGAGGTCGGCTGGGACGGATGGGCCGGGTGGGGAACTTACAAAAGCCGCGGCGCCGAAGAGATTGCGCTTTGGCTCTGCAAGCCTTACGACGGAAAGCCGGCCAGTACGGGCAACGGCACGATGGTGGCCTTCGCCGCGCGCTCGTGGCAGGCGGTCGACGATTTCCATGCGGCTGCGCTCGCCGGCGGTGGCGTGTCCGAAGGCGCTGCGGGGTTGCGACTCCACTATGGGACGGATTTCTACGCGGCTTACGTCCGCGATCCCGACGGCAACAAGATCGCCGCGGTGTGTCGCGGCTTCACCGAGCGGCCGCGCGCCTAGACCGAGCGGCCGCAACTCAAGAATTCTTGGAGATTTCATGAAAATTGCCGCCGTTTTAGCCGTCCTCGTCTGCTTGCTGCCCTTCATGAGCCATGCGGCCCCAATCGATCTAGGCGCGTTGACTTGCGACAAATACGAAAACGAAATCATGAATGCGCCGGCCGCGTCCCAACACGAGGATGCGGTCGATGTGGTCATGTGGATGTTTGGATTTGCGGTCGCGAAGGCGGGCGCGCACGTCATGTATGGCGATGCCTTGCAACAGTTTGGCAATTCCTTGGACATCGAATGCAAAATTCATCCGAACACCAATCTCTTGGATGCGCTTGCGACGGTGAAGCTCGCGAATACCAACCCGATGGATTTGGACACGCTCGGCTGCGCGACGTTCGAGGCGCGGCACGTGGAGATGGCGCAATCGGATCCACAGAGTGCAAACACCATCATGATGTGGCTGCTGGGGTATTCGGTCGGCAAGGCCGGCGGACGTATTCTTGACTCGAGTTCCCTTTCCGCCTTCGCCGCTGGACTCGCGAATCGATGCACGCAGCATCCCGACAGCACCCTCTACGACGCGGTGACGTCGGTCAAGCCGCCGAAACAGAAAAAATGATCGCCGTGCAATGCCGGGACGGGCTAAGTGCGCCAACAACCGCGATCCGGGGGTCCGGAGCCGCCGCAGCGATTCATTGAATTGGCGTCATCACGGCACAGAATCCGGCGAGGTCGTTGGAATCGAGGGCGCGACACCCGATTTGCCCGGCGGGTAGAGCACGCTGTCGGCGGACCGGCTGCTGTGATCGTTCGGATATAGCTTGGGACTCAGCGGCGGGCCCACCAAATAGGCGGGTCCCCAATCACGCGAATTATCGAACGGCTCGTAAAAGGTCATGCTATACGCTTGCCGCCCCGAATCGTCGAGCGGGGGCCCGGGTACCGTACAGGCGGCGCACAAAGCGAGCATCAATATGCATGTGCTTGCGGCCACCGATTGCTGCAAGCGGCCGCTCAACTGAATTGTCCGTCAATCTTATTCATTCAGTTAGATTAAGGCGGCGATCGCAGTGCGTCTATACGGAAACCTACGGATCCTTTTGTAGGAATCTGCCGACTCCACGGGGCCGTCACGCGTTCGCCTTGGCGCCAGCCCCGCAGAGCACCTATACGCGAATCCACCTAGGCCGCCGCAATCGCAAATCACGCGATGAGGGACTAAAATCACGATCGTTCGTCAGCGCACAGACGATGGCTGGTGCGTGGATCGAATATTGGTATTCATGAATTTTCGCGAGTATGGTCATGCTTCGAACGTCCTCCACGATCCCATTCAATGCCAAGAGCCGTGTTTCCGGTGCCGCCCGATCCTTGGCGTTGGTTTCGGCGGCCCCGAATAGCTACAGCATGCCGGAGCTGTCGGTTCTCGATAAACTCGAGACCGAACTCGCCGGGGTCCGACGAGCGCTGGCAGCCGCAAGGCTCGAGATTCTCTCAATACAGTCCGCGGAGAAGAGCGCGCGCTTCCTCGCGCTGCACGACGGGCTGACGTCATTGCCGAATCTGCGGTTCTTTCGGCTCAGACTCGAACAGGCCCTGGCCCGCGAACCACGTTCACGGCAGTCACTGGCCGTGCTCTACTTTGACTTGGACGGATTCAAGCAATTGAACGACGCCCACGGACATCATGTCGGCGACGAATTGCTACGCATCGTCGGCTCGCGGCTCGCGCATGCGGTTCGCGCCGAGGACATGGTGAGCCGGCTGGGCGGCGACGAGTTCGTCTGTTTGAGGACGGGCGAACCGGGGCGCAATCAGCTCGCGGCGCTTGCATGCAAGTTGTTCGACGCAGTGCGAGCGCCAATGCGCATAGGCCGGCACGACTTATCGGTGCGTCCGAGCATTGGCATTGCGATCGCGCCCGATGATGGACTCGACGCCGATGAGTTGATGCAACATGCCGACGCCGCGATGTACCGCGCAAAACGACAGCGGTCAGGCCACGAATTCTATAGCCCGCAAAATGCCGGATGAGCGGCGGCGCCACCCGCGATGGACCCGATGGTTCATGCGGCGCAATGGCGTAATGGCCGCTCCGCAGCCGATGCCCCTGCAGTGAATCTCGCGACCGCTCTGCTCGATGTACGTCGAATGGATGAGGCAGACCGCCTGTCGGTCGCCGGCGGCATGACGATCGTCGAGCTCATGGAAAACGCCGGGCAATCCGTGGCGCGCGAAATCGGGCGGCGTTGGTCGCTGCGCCCGGTTGTCGTGCTCTGCGGCCCCGGCAATAACGGCGGCGACGGCTTCGTGACGGCGCGGCATTTGGCGAAGGCCGGTTGGCCGGTGCGCGTCGCGCTGTTCGGATCGCGTGAGGACCTCAAAGGAGCGGCTCGCCTCAATGCAGACCGCTGGCCGGGTTCGATCGAGGCACTCCACAAGGACGCTCTCGGAACCGCCGAAATGGTCGTCGATGCGTTATTCGGAGCGGGCTTGAGCCGCGCGCTGCAAGGATCGGCTTTGGAAACGCTCGGCGCGGCCGCGGCGAGGAAATTGCCGATCGTCTCGATCGACGTTCCGAGCGGCGTCATGGGCGATACCGGCGCGAGCGCGGGCGCCGTTGCCGCCGCGCTCACGGTGACATTCCTCCGAAAGAAGCCGGGGCATCTATTGTTGCCGGGACGCGAATTGTGCGGGGAAATTATGGTCGCCGATATCGGCACGCCGCCGGCCGTGCTTGCACGAGTCGCACCGAATAGCTTCGAGAACGATCCGCGGCTGTGGTTCGGCGATCTGCCCAAACTGCGTCCCGATGGCAATAAGTACGGCCGCGGGCATGCGCTCATATCGGGCGGCTATCCGATGACCGGCGCGGCGCGGCTGGCGGCGCGGGCCGCGGCGCGCATCGGTGCCGGATTGACGACGATTGCCGTGCCCGAGATCGCGCTGCCCATTTATGCGTCCGCGTTGACGAGCATCATGGTCGCGCCGCTTGCGACAAACGCCGATTTTCCGGCGCTGCTCGATGATCTCCGAATCTCGGCGTTTCTCGTAGGACCGGGCGCCGGCGTGGGCGAGCAAACGCGCGCTCGCGCGCTCGCCATGCTCGCGACCCATCGCGCGACCGTGATCGATGCGGATGCGATCACGTCGTTCAAGGACGATCCTTCGGCACTCGAGCGCGCGATCGAAGGCCCGTGTGTGTTGACGCCGCACGACGGTGAGTTTGGCCGGCTGTTCGATGCCGGCGGCGACAAGCTCACACGTACGCGTAACGCGGCGCTGCGCAGCGGCGCGGTCATCGTCTTGAAGGGCAGTGACACGGTGATCGCCGCACCCGATGGTCGGGCGATCATCAATGCCAACGCACCGTCCAGCTTGGCCACCGCGGGATCCGGCGATGTTCTCGGCGGTATCGTGCTCGGGCTGCTCGCGCAAGGCATGGATCCATTTCTCGCCGCCGCCGCCGCCGTCTGGTTGCATGGTGCCGCAGCGACGCTGTTCGGGCCGGGACTGCTCGCCGAAGACTTGCCGGATCTGCTGCCGCAGGTGCTGCGCGATCTTTGCGCCGCGCCGCCTTAGACGCCGCGTCCGAGGCGCATCACACCCTCCAAAGGAGTTGCCGGTTCTTCGTTCAGAAGCATCAGGAATCTGTGAAGATTTGTCGGCATTCCATGGCGAGTGATGCATGCCCACGATGCGGCTTCGTGTCTCGGGCAAAAACCGTTTTTAGTCGTTTGACCCGGGCGCGGCGTATGGTAGCTTGCCCGGCTATCAATGCGCTGCCATCGGCAGCCCCAACCATCTGAAGCGGCCTACAAATGACGGATACCGATCACCTCTTGTCCGGCCCTACAACCGGCACTACCCCTAAACATCATTGGGTCCGGCCAACGCTCATCGTGTTGGGCGTGCTGATCGTGGGCTGGTTGATCTTCAAGTGGTTGTTTGCGCCGAAGGCCAAGCCGGCCGTTGTGCCTGTGATTCCCGTCGCGGTCGGCAGCGTGCAACTCGGCGATATCAACGTCTACCTCGATGAACTCGGCACCGTCACGCCGGTGTACACCGTGACGGTCGCAAGTCGAGTCGCGGGCGAGCTGACCGAAGTACGCTACACGGAGGGCCAGCTCGTCAAGAAGAATGAACTCTTGGCGATCATCGATCCTCGTCCGTACCGAGCGCTAGTGGTGCAAGCCCAGGGCCAGCTCTCGCGCGATCAGGCGCTATTGGCGAACGCGCGCCTCGATCTCGTGCGCTATCAGAACTCCTTCAAGGAGCACGCGATACCCGAGCAGCAGCTCGCGACCCAACAGGCGCTGGTCGAGCAGGACGAAGGTACGGTGACACTCGATCAGGGCAACCTCGATGCGGCTCAGGTCAATTTGGACTACACGCGCATCGTCTCGCCGATCGACGGCCGCGTAGGACTGCGGCTCGTCGATCCCGGCAATATCGTGCCGGCGAACGGCACCACCGGTATCGCGACGATCACGCAGCTGCAGCCGATCACGGTCATCTTCACGATCGCCGAAGACAATCTCGACGAGGTCACCGAACAAATCGCGGCCGGCCACAAATTGTCCGTGACCGCCCTCGACCGCACGCGAAATCGTACGCTCTCGAGCGGCACATTGCTGGCGCTCGATAACCAGATCAATGTCGCGACCGGCACGGTGCGCGCACGCGCGAGCTTCGCCAACACGCACAACGAGCTGTTCCCCAATCAATTCGTGAACACGCGATTGCTCGTCAAGACGCTGACAAAGGTCAATCTGGTCCCGGATGCCGCGATTCAGCGCAACAACGATCTTGCTTTCCTCTACGTCGTACAACCAGACTCGACCGTGCAGACGAGCAATATCAAGATACTCGCGAGCGACGGCGGCGTCTCCGCGATTACCGGCGCCGAGTCCAACGCGCAAGTCGTGACCGACGGCTTCGACAAGCTGCAAAACGGCACGAAGATCTCGATCAAGCCGGCGAAGCCGGCGCCAGCGCCCGCCGGTACGGCACCAGCGCCCGCCGAAGCGGCGCCCGCTACTGCGGTGCCCCATAGCGATGTGAAAAAGCCCGGATGAATCCGTCGCGACCGTTCATCCAGCGCCCGATAGCAACGTCGCTGCTCATGGCGGCGATACTGCTGGTGGGAATCATCGGCTTCCGGCAACTGCCCATTGCGGCGTTGCCGGAGGTCGATTACCCGACCATGCAAGTCATCACGTTCTATCCGGGTGCGAACGCGGACGTCGTCTCCTCTGCAGTGACCGCGCCGCTCGAGCGACAGCTCGGCGAGGTTCCGGGCCTCAATCAAATGCTTTCGTCCAGTTCGGACGGAGCCTCCGTGATCACGCTGCAATTCAATCTCAGCCTCAACATCGACGTCGCCGAGCAAGACGTGCAGGCGGCCATCAACGCCGCGCAGAACTATCTGCCGGCGGGGCTGCCGATGCCGCCGATCTACAACAAAGTCAATCCCGCGGATGCGCCGATACTCACCCTTGCGCTGACCTCCGATTCGATGCCGCTCGCGCAGGTCGAAGACTATACCGACACGCGCCTCGCCGAGAAAATCTCCCAGTTGCCGGGAGTCGGTGCCGTGACGATCAGCGGCGGACAGAAGCCCGCGGTCCGCGTGCAGATCAATCCCACGCAACTGGCTTACTACGGCTTGCAGATGGAGGACGTACGCACTGCGCTATCGGCCGCGACGCTCGATACCGCCAAGGGCAGCTTCGACGGACCCGCTCAGAGCTACCAAATCGGCGCCAACGACCAGCTGACGACGAGCGACGACTACAAAAAACTGGTGCTGGGCTATTTCAACGGCAACCCGGTCATGCTCAAGGACGTCGCCAAAATCGTCGACGGCGTTGAAAATGCCGAGCAATCGGCCTGGATGAACAAGGTACCGGCCGTGATCGTCAACATCCAGCGCCAGCCGGGCGCGAACATCATCGACGTGGTCGATCGAATCAAGGCGCTGCTGCCCAAGCTGCGCGCCACGATTCCTGCCGTGATCAAGATCACCGCGCTCACGGACCGCACGACGACGGTTAGGGCGTCCGTTGCCGATGTCGAATTCGAGCTGCTGCTCTGCATCGCGCTCGTCGTGGCGGTTATCTTCGTGTTCCTGCGTACATTCGCCGCCACGATCATTCCCGGCATTGCCGTGCCGCTGTCGCTGGTCGGCACCTTCGGTGCGATGTATGTGTTCGGCTACAGCCTCAACAACTTGACGCTCATGGCGCTGACGATTTCGACCGGCTTCGTCGTCGACGACGCGATCGTCATGATCGAAAATATCACTCGCTACGTGGAAAAGGGCGAAAAGCCGCTCGCGGCCGCGCTCAAAGGCGCGGAGCAGATCGGCTTCACGATCATGTCCTTGACGGTGTCCTTGATCGCCGTCCTGATCCCGCTGCTGTTGATGGGCGACATTACCGGCCGGTTGTTCCGGGAATTCGCGATCACCTTGAGCGCGACGATTTTGATCTCCGCGTTCATTTCGCTCACCCTTACGCCGATGCTCTGTTCGAGGCTTCTCCAGCACAAGGATCAATCACAGCGAAGCCGCTTTTACTTGTTCTCGGAACGCATCTTCGAGCGTGTCATCGGATTCTACGCCCGCACTCTGGACTGGGTGCTGATGCGCCGGACGCTGACTCTCTTGGTCGCCGTCGCCACGCTCGCGCTCACGATCATCCTTTTCATCGTCATTCCCAAAGGCTTCTTTCCCGTGCAGGACACCGGCGAGATCCAGGGCGTGTCCGAGGCGGAGCAGGGTGTCTCATTCACCAAAATGGTCGAGCTGCAGCAGCTCTTGAATGCGAAAATTCTCGAGAATCCGGCGGTCGGAAGTCTATCTTCGTTCATCGGCGTCGACGGCACCAACACGACGCTCAACGCCGGTCGCATCCAAATCAATCTCAAACCGCTGGCCGGGCGCAAAGGCGCATCGGACGTCATTCGCGACCTGCAGGCGTCCATCAATGATATCGACGGCATCAGTCTCTATATGCAGCCGGTGCAAGACATCTCGGTCGAGGATATCGTAAGCCGCACCGAGTACCAATACAGTTTGCAGGATCCGAGTGCGCAGGAACTCGGGCTTTATGTGGCGAAATTTCTCGCGCGACTCCAGCAGCTGCCGCAGCTCGCCGACGTCGCGAGCGATCAACAGACCGAGGGGCGCCAAGCAGCCCTGACCTACGACCGCGCGACCGCTGCGCGTCTCGGCATTTCGGCACAGAATATCGACGACGCGCTGTACGATAGTTTCGGCCAGCGCCAGATCTCGACCTTGTTCACGCAGTTGAACCAGTACCACGTGATCCTCGAAGTCGATCCGCAATTCCAAGCGACGCCCGACGATTTGCGCAATATTTATTTGACGTCGCCGACGGGCTCGGTCGTGCCCCTGTCCACGATCACGCAGGTCTCGCAGATTTCCGCGCCGCTGCTGATCAGCCACATGGGGCAATTCCCGGCGACGACGGTATCCTTCAATTTGGCGCCGGGCGCATCTCTGGGAGAGGCGGTCACCGCGATCCAAAAGGTTCGCGACGACAAGGCAAATTTGCCGTCTCCCGCGGCTTTGCAGGGAGCATTCCAAGGCACGGCGGCGGCTTTCGTCAGCTCGCTCTCGAACGAGGCGATCCTCGTGTTGAGCGCACTCTTGACCGTCTATATCGTGCTCGGGGTACTCTACGAGAGCTACATACATCCGATCACGATCCTCTCCACGCTGCCCTCGGCCGCCGTGGGCGCATTGCTGGCGCTGTTGATATTCGGCAACGAGCTCACCGTCGTCGCCATCATCGGCATCGTCCTGCTGATCGGCATCGTGCAGAAGAATGCGATCATGATGATCGATTTCGCGCTGGATGCCGAGCGCAAGGAGCACAAGAGCGCATTCGATTCGATTCGCGAGGCCTGTTTGCTGCGTTTCCGGCCGATTCTCATGACGACCATGGCCGCGATGCTCGGCGCCATGCCGCTGGCGCTTGGTCAAGGCGTCGGCTCGGAATTGCGTCGTCCGCTCGGCATCACGATCGTCGGCGGACTGATCTTCAGTCAGCTGCTGACTCTATACACGACACCGGTCATCTATCTGTTCTTCGATGAGTTGGCGTCGAAAATCGCGGCTTGGCGCGGCGTAAAGCCGGCCGCCGACGAACAGCCGAGTTCCGCATGAGTTTGTCGACTCCGTTCATCGACCGCCCGATCGCGACGACTTTGCTGACCGTCGGAGTTGCACTGGCAGGTATCGCGGCCTATCGCGTGCTGCCCGTTTCGCCGCTGCCGCAAGTCGACTTTCCGACGATCTCGGTATCCGCGTCGCTGCCGGGCGCGAGTCCCGAAATCATGGCGTCGTCGGTTTCCACGCCGCTCGAGCGCGAATTCGGGCGCATCGCCTCGGTGACCGAGATGACGGCGCAGAGCACCTTGGGGCAGACGAGCATCACCTTGCAGTTCGATTTGTCGCGCAACATCGACGCGGCGACTCGCGACGTGGAGTCGGCGATCAACGCAGCGCGCAGCTACCTGCCGACGAATCTGCCGACCAATCCCACCTATCGGAAGGTCAATCCGGCGGACGCGCCTATCATGATCGTCGCTTTGACGTCGGACAAATTGGCGCCGTCCGCATTGTACGATGCGGCCTCGACCGTGCTGCAACAGCGGCTTTCGCAGATCGCCGGAGTGGGGCAGGTCACGGTTGGCGGCAGTTCGGCGCCGGCGGTACGCATCGACGTGAATCCGACGCAGCTGCACGGCTATGGCTTGCAATTGGAGGACGTACGCAAGGCCGTCGCCGCGCAAACCGCCAATGAGGCCAAGGGTCATTTTTCCAATGACACCGATCGGTCGGCGATCGCCGCGAACGACCAACTCATGAAAGCCGCCGATTATCGACCGCTGATCGTCAGCTACAGCAACGGCGCCGCCGTGAAGCTCTCCGATGTCGCGAATGTCCAAGACTCGGTTCAGACCGTACGCTCCCTGGGCATGTCGAACGGCAAGCGTTCCGCGCTCATCATCATTTTCCGCCAACCGGGCGCCAATATCATCTCCACGGTCGAAGGGATCAAAGCGGCGTTGCCGCAACTGCACGCGAGCATCGACTCGTCGATCAACCTGACGATCGCGCTCGATCAGACGCAGACGATTCGGGCGTCGGTCAGCGATATCGAACGGACGCTGATGATTTCCGTCGTGCTGGTGGTGCTCGTCGTGTTTCTCTTTTTGCGCGAATTCCACTCGACCTTCATACCACTCGTTGCCGTGCCCGTGTCCCTGCTTGGAACGCTGGCGGTCATGTATCTATTGGGCTACAGCATCGACAATCTATCGTTGATGGCGCTGACGATTTCAACCGGATTCGTGGTCGACGATGCGATCGTCGTCCTCGAAAACATCACTCGATATAAAGAGGCCGGCATGAGCGCTATGCAGGCCGCCTATAAGGGTGCCGCGGAGATCGGCTTCACCGTGCTCTCGATGAGCACGTCTCTCGTCGCAGTCTTCATTCCGATCTTGCTCATGGGCGGCATCATCGGCCGCCTGTTTCGCGAGTTCGCGGTCACGCTGTCGGTGACGATCATGGTATCGCTCGTGATATCGCTGACTACTACGCCCATGATGTGTTCGCTGCTGCTCGAAGAGAAGCGTGTGCACGGAAAACTCTATCTAGCGAGCGAGCGCGCGTTCAATTGGATCCTGGGTGCTTACGAACGCAGTCTGCGCAAGGTTCTCGATCATTCGATGCTCGTGCTGGTCATCGCTATTGCGACGCTCGGGCTCAGCGTCTATTTGTACATCATCATCCCTAAAGGCTTTTTCCCGCAGCAGGATACGGGGCGCTTGAACGGCAGCATCATCGCCGACCAGGACATCTCGTTCCAAGCGATGCAAAAGAAGATCCAGAGGCTGGCCGCGATCGCGCAGGAGGATCCCGGCGTCGACACCGTCGTGCTGTTCACGGGCGGCGGAGGCGGCACGACGACCAACACGGGACGCGTCTTCATGTCCTTGAAGCCGCTCGCGAAGCGCGACGCGACTGCCGACCAAATCATTACGCGGCTGCGTCCCAAGCTCGCGGCGGTTGCGGGTGCGACGCTGGTTCTTCAGGCCGTGCAGGACGTCAGGATCGGCGGCCGGTCGAGCGCGGCCCAATACCAATATACGATCCAGAGCGACAATCTACCGCAGCTCAATCGATGGGCGCCGACGCTGCTCACCGCGATGAAGAAGATCCACCAGTTGACCGACGTCAACAACGATCAGCAGAACAAGGGCTTGGCCGCAAATGTCGTGATCGACCGGCCGACGGCGGCGCGCCTCGGCATCACACCGCAGGCGATCGATAGCGCGCTTTATGATGCGTTCGGCGAACGCGAGATCGCGAAGACCTATACGCAGCTCAATCAATACTTCGTCGTCATGGAGGTGGCTCCGAGCTTCTGGCAGGACCCGCATGCCTTGGACAACGTCTATATTTCGTCGGCGAGCGGCGGCGTCGTGCCCTTGTCGACTTTCGCGCGCTTCGGCGACACGACAGCGCCGCTGGCGGTCAACCACACCGGTGTCTTTCCGTCGGTGACGTTTTCGTTCAATCTTGCGCCGGGGATCGCTCTCGGCGACGCCGTCACCCTGATCAACGCCGCGCAGCGCAGCATCGAGATGCCGACGACGATCTCGGGGTCGTTCGGCGGCACGGCCCAGGCATTCACGGCTTCGCTCGCGAACGAACCCTTGTTGATCGCCGCGGCGATCGCCGCTGTCTATGTCGTGCTCGGGATCCTCTATGAGAGCTACATACATCCGATAACGATCATCTCCACGCTGCCATCGGCGGGTGTCGGCGCCTTATTGGCGCTGCTGGTCACGCACACCGACCTCAGCGTGATCGCGTTGATCGGCATGATCTTGCTGATCGGCATCGTCAAGAAGAACGCGATCATGATGATCGACTTTGCACTCGAAGTGGAGAGAGGCGAGAACAAGAGTCCACGAGATGCGGTGTTTCAAGCATGCCTGATGCGTTTCCGGCCGATCATGATGACGACGATGGCAGCGCTGCTCGGCGGATTGCCGTTGGCACTGGGCACGGGTATGGGTTCGGAATTGCGCCGTCCGCTCGGCATCGCGATCGTCGGCGGGCTGATCGTGAGCCAGGCGTTGACCTTGTATACGACGCCCGTTATTTATCTATACATGGACCGCTTGAATACCTGGATATCGAAGTTCGGGCTTGGCCCTCACGGCGATCCAGCGGAGCCGGCCGGCGCGCCGATAGTCTCATGAAGAACATGAAAACCTGTTTGATCACGATATCGATGCTGCCCTTATTCGCGGCCTGCAATTTCGCACCGCACTATGATGCGCCCAAGACCAACGTGCAGCCGACTTTCAAGGAGGCAATTCCCGCGACCGGCGCGAATCAGGGCTGGAAGCTCGCCGAGCCGCAGGACACCGCGATTCCGGCCAATTGGTGGGAGGTATACGGGGACCGCAAACTCGACGAACTCGAGAGCCGGGTTGCGATTTCGAATCAGACGGTCGCCGCCGCCGAAGCGAACTATCGCGTGGCGCGAGCACTGGTTGCCCAAGCCCAGGCGGCGTTCTTTCCGACTTTGAGTCTCGACCCGTCCGTAAATCGATCACGCACGAGCTCATCGATCGCGAACTTGGGCGCCGGCAGCTCGACGTCCGGGTCGCCGGGTGCCGCCGCGCCGAGCGTCACTTCGCCGGTGGCACACACGATTTACACGGTCCCGGTCGAGGCGAGCTATCAGGTCGATCTCTGGGGCAGCGTGCGCAATTCCGTCGCGCAGAGCCGCTATGCAGCGCAGGCGAGCGCGGCGCAGGTCGTGACCGCACTGCTCAGCACGCAGAGCACGCTCGCCCAAGACTACTTTCAGCTTCGGGCGCTCGACGAACAGCGGCGCATTCTCGACGCCACTCTCGCAGACTACGAGGCGAACATCCATTTGATCGAGGCGCTGATGCACAGCGGCATCGATTCCAACGAGGATCTGTCGGGGGCGCAAAACCAGCTATACACGGCGCAGGCGCAGGCTACCGATCTCGGCGTCGCGCGCGCCCAGTACGAACACGCAATCGCGGTGCTGATCGGCGTTCCTCCCGCGACATTCTCATTGGACCCGGAGCCTTACGATCCGGCCCTGCCGACCGTTCCCGTCAGTGTGCCGTCGGAATTGCTCGAGCGACGCGCGGATATCGCCGCGGCGGAGCGGCAGGTCGCGGCTTCCAACGCCCAGATCGGCATTGCGCGGGCGGCTTTTTTCCCGACTCTTACGCTTGCGGCGACGGGTGGCTACGAGGCGTCGAGTCTGAGCCCGCTGTTCGACTGGCCGAATCGCTTTTGGTCGATCGGACCGGAATTGGCGCAAACGCTGTTCGACGCCGGGCTGCGGCGTGCCGCGGTTGCGCAAGCCCATGCGCTCAACGATGCGGCCGCCGCCAATTATCGCCAGACCGTATTGGTGGCATTTCAATCGGTCGAGGACAACCTCGCGAGTCTGCGTGTGCTATCGAAGGAACTCGGGGAGCGGCACAATGCGACGGTCGCCGGGCAGCGTACCGTGGAACTATCCGTGGTTCGCTATCGCAACGGCGTCGATAGCTATCTGAACGTCATTACCGCGCAAAACACATTTCTTGCGAGCCGCGAGGCTGAACTGCAAGTTCAGCTCGAGCAACAAATCGCGAGCGTCAATCTCATCGACAACCTCGGCGGCGGCTGGACCACGTCGGACTGGGCGCGGACGGAGCGTCTGACCGGCGAAGCCGCTGCTGCGGCAAAGCGGTCGCAAGCGCCCGCAGCGGAAGTCGGCGCCGATGGTTCCATGCCCGGGATACCGAATCCGCCCGCCATGAAACTTCCGGATATTCGACCGGAGGACCTGATCAAGCAAAACGCCGAGGCGATGGCACCGACGCCGCCCGCCGACGACCAAAAATAATATCGCGTTACCTGCTATCGCGTATTCCTGACTCTCATTTCTCCAGCATTTTTCGCAGGTTCTGCAGCTCACGCCCGCGCTTCGGGCTCGTTTTGGGGTACGCGAGTTTGAGCGCCTGCGCGGTCTCCAACACGATCCGGGAGACGATGAGTCGCGCATTGCGCTTGTCGTCGGCGGGCACGACATACCAGGGCGCGCGCTCGGTGCTGGTCGCACTCAAGCATTTCTCATAAGCCTTCGTGTATTGCTTCCAAAACTTGCGTTCCTCGACGTCCGCGAGACTGAATTTCCAGTTTTTGTTCGGACTGTCGATGCGTTCGATGAACCGCCTTCTTTGCTCCTCTTTCGAGAGATGAAGAAAGAACTTCATGATGCAGGTCCCATTGAGGCTCAGGTGCCTTTCCAGATCGACGATCGATCGATAGCGGTGGGCCCAAATTTTCTTCGCATCACGCAGGCCCGGCGGCAAGCCTTCGGCGCGCAGGATTTCCGGGTGGACGCGAACGATCAGGACTTCCTCGTAATACGATCGATTGAAAATACCGATCTTGCCGCGCTCCGGTAGATCGCGCGTCGTGCGCCACAGAAAATCGTGCTGCAGTTCCGCGGAGCTCGGGTGTTTGAAGCTGAAGACCTGGCAACCTTGCGGATTGACGCCGGACATCACGTGCTCGATCGCCCCGTCCTTACCGGCGGCATCCATGGCTTGGAATATCAGCAGCAGCGCATAGCGATTCGACGCGTAGAGCATCTCCTGTTGGGCGCTGAGCTCGGCGACACGGCGGCTCAGCATTGCCGTGTAGTCATCGTCGGAACGGTAAACAGGGTCTATGATCGTCGGCCACCGCTTGAGCTCGACGCTCGAGCCCTCGCGTACCCGGAACTTTTCCGCATGCATGGTCATCGTCCTCCTGACTGCGTCTGGGATCCGCCCGTACCGCGATTATATTGGGCGGGATGGATTTGTACCGCAAGGCGCTGGAGGCGGGCTCCCGGCTCCCATGCAAGACCGCATCGGCGTTCATTTAGGTAGGTTCGCGTACAGACTAGGGCGGGCGAACCTGGGATCATTAGTCTTTGGCATGCTTTTGCTTCGGGCTCGGAGAATTGGACAATGAACATGACTCGTGATCGCCTTTCGCTGGGGTTGCCGCGGTGCCTCGCCGTCTTGCTGCTTTACGCGGCGACCGCACCGGCGGCCCCACCGGCGGTATCGCCGGAATTCCCACCGCTGTCCGAATCGCGCGTCGTCGAACATCATGTGGGCAAGGTGATTTGGACCGAATTAGTGACCCCGAATCTCGCTGCGTCACAGGCGTTTTACTCGGGATTATTCGGTTGGACGTTTCGGGAAATGCGCGCCGGCGAGAGCGATTATGGAATTGCAGAGGCGAACGGTCGACCGATCGGCGGCGTCGTGCAGCGGGCGATTGCGCCGGGTGAACAGAAGCAGTCGAATTGGCTGACGTTCATTGCAGTGCGCGATACGGACGCGGCAAAACACGAGGTGGTCGCGCGCGGGGGCAAGGTGCTTGCCGAGCCGACCACGTACCGAGGGCGTGGCCGTCAAGCGGTGTTCAGCGATCCCGACGGCGCGGTGTTCGCGGTGATCGCCTCGAGCAGTGGTGATTCCGGGGACTTCTTGGCGGCGCCCGGCGAGTGGATTTGGAGTTCGCTGCTTGCGCAGGACCCGCAGCGGTCCGCGAAGTTCTACAAACGCGTCTTCGGCTACGACGTATTCGATTTGCCGAGCGACGACGGTTTCGAACATGTGGTTCTTTCGACCCAAGGCTATGCGCGCGCCGGAATTCATTCCCTTCCGACGGACTCCGTGCACCGGCGCTCTCATTGGATGAATTTCGTCCGGGTCGTCGACGCCGCTCAGGCTGTCTCGAAAGCGACCGCTCTTGGAGGGCGCGTGTTGGTCGAGCCGCATGTCGATCGGCACGGCGGTAGGGTGGCGCTGCTCGCCGATCCCAACGGTGCGCAGTTTGGAGTCATGGAGTGGACCGCTGCAGATACCAAGGCGGAGCCGAAGTGAGCCGTTGTGCCTACGACGGTTGGGGACCTAAGTTTTTGTGTCGGTCCCCCGCGCTGCGAGGCGCGCTAGGCGATTGCTGAATTCAACCATTGAGTCAGCGCGGCGCTATCCATCGCGCCCGACACGCGTGCGATTTCCTTGCCGTCGCGAAATACGATCAAGGTCGGAATGCTTCTAATGCGGCAGCGCTCGGCCGGCTCGGTTTCGTCGTCGGTATTGAGTTTCGCGAAGCGCAGTTTCGGCTCGAGTCTGCGGGCCGCCTCGGCGTAGAACGGCGCCATCGCGCGGCAGGGGCCGCACCAGGGCGCCCAGAAGTCCACGACAACCGGCAGGTCGCTACGCCCGAGATGCTTGTCGAAATTACTCGTCGTCAGCGGGACCGGCCTGCCCTCAAACAATGCGAAGTGACAGTGGGGACAATGCGGCGTATCCGCGAGCCGCGCACTCGGGAGTCGCACCACCGAATCGCAATGACCGCAAACGATGTGGATTTTATCGTTCATAATTCCTGTGACAGCGCGAGGCGGATAAAGTTTTCGGTCTCAGAATTTAATGGCGTAAGGTAGATAAAAGACAGTATTTCACAGTGCTTCCGGCGGACCGGATCATGCGCTCCTTCGAGATGTGGGTTTTGTGCAATCGGGAGTATTCGATGTCTGCGAGAGTTTTGGCGCAGGCCCTGGGCGCCGCGACGATATTCGGCATTTCCGGCAGCTTTGCGGCCGATGATGGTCTCGAGCCGGTTGTCGTCACGGCGCAACGCAGAGAGGAATCGGCGCAATCCGTCGGCATCGCGATCTCGGTATTGTCGGGACAGAGCCTCGCGGACAAATCGATCGCGGTCGTCAACGACCTACAGAACGCGGTCCCCAGCCTGCAAGTCGAGCCGGCGTTCGGCAGCGGTCAACCGCAGTTTCGGATCCGCGGAGTCGGCTTCCTCGATTACACCTCGAACAACGCCTCGCCGGTCGGCGTCAGCCTCGACGACGTGCCGTTCTCGTTTCCGATCCAAACCCAAGATCAATTATTCGACCTCGACCGCATCGAAGTGCTGCGCGGGCCGCAAGGCACCTTGTACGGCCGTAACACGACCGGCGGCGAAATCAATTTCGTCACGAACCGGCCGAGCGCCGAAGGCCACGGCGGGTTCACCGTGGAATACGGCTCTTTCGGCGAACTCGATGCCGAGGGCTTTCTCTCGGGCGCAATCGCCGACGACTTGCGGGGGCGTCTATCGGTCGCGACCGAGCAGGGCGGTGCGTGGCAGTACAACCGTGAAACCGGTCAACGCTTGGGCGACAGGGACAAAATTGCCTTGCGCGGTCAACTGGAGTGGAATCCTTCGGAAGCGGTCAACTTTCGCTTCGAGGCGCATATTGCTCTGGATAAATCCGATGAAACGGGTCTGCAGTTGATCAAGGCATATACACCCTACAACACTGGAATCGGCGGTCCGACGATCCCCGCGGATACCTCGCCCTATGTCACCGGCTGGAGCCTCGACCCCGCCTTCGCGAAGTTCATCGGACTCTCGGCGGGTTCCAAGCCGGCTGTCGACAACAGCAATAACGGCGCCGATCTGACTGCCAATGTCGATCTGGGCGCAGCCAAGCTGACCAGCATCACCGCTTATAACAAACTCATCCGGCGCGAGTACGGCGACTGGGACGCGACGCAGTATTACGATTCCGACGAATACCTCGACAGCGACGTCGATGTGTTATCCGAGGAACTGCGCGTCGCGTCGAATGGTACCGGCGCGTTCGGCTGGGTCGGCGGCGTGTTTTATTCCGATCAGGATCTGAGGGAAAATTTTTATTCGGACTTCTCAGATGCGGATCTCGGCTTTCCTGCCGGCACGACGCCGCAGATCGCGCTCACGAAATATGAGCAAGTCGCCAATTCGGTCGGCGTGTTTGCGCAGGGCAATTATCGGTTTACCGATACATTCAAAGGCACGCTCGGCGTGCGCGAAGACCACGAGACGCGAGAGCTCGTCGATCTGAATACGGGATTCTTGGTGCCGCCCGTTGCGTCGTTCACGGGCGGTCCTCTATCCGACTCGGCCACCTCCAATCTGCCGTCCGGCAAGATCGAGCTCGATTACGATCCGGCCGCCGATACTCTAGTTTACGCAAGCGTCAGTCGCGGCGTGAAGTCCGGCGGGTTCACGGCGCATAACACCGTTAGTGCACCCGCAGTCGATCCCTTCGAACCGGAGAAGCTCACGGCATTCGAAGTCGGCGTCAAGTCCGATGTCACGCGCACCCTGCGTGTGGATGCGGCGGCGTTTTATTATCGCTACAAGGATCAACAGATCCTCGGCAAGGTGTTCGACGACGTCTCGCGATCCTACATCGGCCGATTCGTCAATGCGGATTCCAGAATCAGCGGCGGCGAGTTCGAGATCGAGTGGCGGCCGCTCGCCGGTTTGTCGATCTCTCAGTATGCGGGATTCGCGGAGGGCTATTACACGCGCACCTTGCTCGACAGCAGCGGCAATAACTACGACGGGAGTCCGGAGAGTTTTCCGAAGTGGAGCTACGGCGGCGATGCCGCGTATTCCTGGAATGCCGGCGGCTACAAACTCACCGCGGAATCCAACTACAGCTTCCACGATACCTACAGCCAATTTTATCTGCTTGGAAGTTCGGACTTTACGATACCGAAGTACTGGCTCGCGAACGCCAACCTGTCGCTGTCGCCGGAGGCCGGCAAGTATTGGACCGTCACCTTATGGGGCCGTAATATCTTCGACAAATATTACGACGTGACGCGCAATTTCTTCTTGCCGGGGACCGAGGTCGCTCAAGCCGGCGAGCCCGCAACGTTCGGAATTCGCGTCAATTACAGGTATTAGGGTGCGACTCGTGCTGAAGGGACTCGTCATCGCGGTCGCCGTCGTCGTGATCCTGCTCGCGGCCGTGTGGCTCAGGCTGCGCGGCCCCGATATCCCCTATGACGCGTTGGAAGCCAAGTACGCCGACAGCGCCTCGCATTTCATCGATCTGCCGGGAAATTTTCGCGCGCATTATCAGGAGTACGGAGATCCCCAATCGCCGCTGTTGGTGTTACTGCACGGCTTCGGCGATTCGTACACGAGTTGGGAGGGTTGGACGGCGGAATTGAAAAACCGCTTTCACGTCATCAGCCTGGACTTTCCGGGTCATGGATTGACGCGCGCGCCTCCGGGCTATCAATTGGCCGGACCCGGACTCGCAGACTTCGTCGATGAGTTTGCCGCGCGACTCTCGCTGCCGAAATTTGCGGTGGCCGGCAACTCGATGGGCGGCGCTGCGGCATGGCAGCTCGCCGCTCGTCATCCGGAGCGAATCAACGCCTTGATCCTCGTAGATGCCGCCGGGTGGCCGGCCGAAAAGCCACCCACCAACATTCCGCTCGCATTCAGGATTCTGCAGTACCCGATCGGGCGTGCATTCCTGCGCAGCATCGACAATAGCCCTTTGATCGCCGAAGGCTTGAGAACCGACGTGTACGACAAGACCTTGATCACCCCCGCGTTGGTCGCCCGCTGGGCCGAATTTCAGCGTGCGCCCGGACACCGCGCCATACTCATGGACGTCAATATCGGCGCGCTGACCACGGCCAGCGTCGCGATATTGAGCCGGATCAACGTACCCACCTTGGTTCTCAACGGCGAGAACGATGTGCTCGTAGAACCCGCAAGCGCGCGCAAATTCGTTGCGGCGATCCCGGGAGCCAAGCTGATCCTCTACCCACGAGTCGGGCATTTGCCGCAAATCGAAATTCCACGGCGGTCGGCCGTGGACGTGGCCTCATTTTTGCTGGCGAATCCACCGGCTCCGGTATCATCGGCGCATGCAACAGGATTATCTGGATAACCCGATATCCGGAGCGGCGGAAGCGTCGCGCGCGGCGATCGACGATTTTGTCGGCGGCTTGCTCGCCTACGAGACTCGAGCGGAGCGCGTGCTGGGCGCCGCGGATCAGAATCCCGATTGTTGCCTCGTCAATGTGTATGCCGGCTTCTTGTGGATGCTGTTGGAGGCCCCGGAGGCCGCGCAGCGCGCCGCCAAATACCTGAGCGCCGCCGAACGTGCCTCCTGCAATGCGACCGTGCGGGAACGACTGAATCTCGCGCTACTGCGCGCCTGGGTCGATGATGATCTCGCGACGGCACTCGGCATCGCGGATCGCATATCGGATGATTTTCCGCACGACCTCGCGGTCGTCAAGCTGCATCAGTACCTGGAATTCAATCGCGGCAATGCACCGGAGATGTTGCGCATCGCGCTGAAAGTCATGGAGCGCAATTCACACGTGGCGCACATGCATGGGATGGCGGCGTTTGCATATGAGCAGTGCCATTTGCTCGATGAGGCCGAGGCCGCCGCGGAGGCGGCGCTCGTGCTGCTCCCGAAGGAGCCGTGGGCTCAGCATGCGCTCGCGCACGTGGACTTGACACGCGGCGCAGTCGAGGAGGGGATTGCATCGCTCGAAAGCTTCGAAGCGACGTGGACGGGTTTGAACTCGTTCATGTCGACCCACTTGTGGTGGCATCTGGCGATCTTCTACCTCGCGCAAGGCCGCGACGCACGCGTGCTCGATTTGTACGATCACCATTGTTGGGGCGTCGTGAAGAGCTACTCGCAGGATCAAATCGGCGCGGTCTCGCTGCTGGCGCGTCTCGAACTCGCGGGCATCGACGTCGGTGAGCGTTGGCGAGAACTCGGCGGCTATTTGGCGGCACGGGCGGCCGATACCGTTCAACCGTTTTTGACGCTGCAATATCTGTATGGCTTGGCGCGAGCCGGTCGGTCGGAAGCCGGCGTGCTCTTGGAAGCCGTGCGCCGGCGTTCGAGCGATGCCCCCTCTTACTCGCGCGCGGTCTGGCAGGAGGTGGCGTTGCCGGCGTGCGAGGGACTTTACGCGCATGCACGTGGCGACTACGAGACCACGTGGCGCGCATTGGGCGCCGCAGTGCCGCGGCTCGCCGAAATCGGCGGCAGCCACGCGCAGCGCGGATTGTTCGAGCAAATCCTGCTCGACGCAGCGCTGAAGAGCGGACGCCTCATCGCGGCTCAACGAGCGCTCGAACAGCAGCGGTCCGTTTACCACGACGACGTACCGGTCAATTCGGCGTTGGCGGAGGTCTACGCCAAAATGGGCTTGCCGGGGCTCGCGGCCGAGGCGCGCGCGCGTGCCGGCGCGGCGCGCGCGCGGCACGCCGATCCCGCGCGAAACCCCGGTTAGAGAAGTCCATGCGCGAACCAGATCTGCAGGCACTATTCGAATCGATCGATGCTCGCGAACAGGAACTCATCGCGTTGACGCGCGACCTGATACGCTTTCCGACGGTCAATCCGCCGGGCGAGCAATACGCGGCTTGCGCCGAATTCATCGGCAGGCGCCTACAAGGGTCCGGCTTCGAAGCCACTTACGTGCGCGCCGCGGGTACGCCCGGCGACAGCGATCGCCATCCTCGCGTCAATGTCGTGGCGCGGCGCGAGGGCGCGAGCGCGGGGCCCTGCGTGCATTTCAACAGTCATATCGACGTGGTGCAGACGGGGACGGGCTGGACCGTGGATCCGTTTGCGGGCATCGTCAGCGATGGCAAGGTCTACGGCCGGGGCGCATGCGACATGAAGGGCGGTCTCGCCGCCTCGATCATCGCACTCGAGGCGCTCATCGATAGCGGCGCCGCGTTGCCGGGCGCGCTCGAGATATCCGGCACCGTCGACGAGGAATCCGGTGGTTTCGGCGGCGTTGCCTATCTGGCCGAGCGCGGCTGGTTCTCGACGCCGCGCGTCGATCACGTCATCATCCCGGAACCCCTCAATGTCGACCGAGTTTGCATCGGTCACCGCGGTGTTTGGTGGGCCGAGATCGAAACCCATGGCCGCATCGCGCACGGCTCGATGCCGTTTCTTGGTGATTGCGCCGTGCGCCACATGAATGCGGTCATCGACCGCTTCGAGCGCGACCTCTATCCGCGGCTTGCGGCGCGGCGCACGGTGATGCCGGTCGTGCCCATGGGCGCGCGCCAATCGACGCTCAACATCAATTCGATACACGGGGGTCCTGTGGAGCATCACGGCGGTTTCCCCGTGCCCTGTGTTGCCGATTCCTGCCGCATGGTCATCGATCGTCGCTTATTGGTCGAGGAGAGCATCGACGGCGTCAAACTCGAGATGCGTGAACTGCTCGAGGGACTGGTTGCCGATCGCGCCGGCTTCCGCTACAGCTTGCGCGATTTGTTCGAGGTGCAGCCGACGATGGCGGATCGTGATGGCCCGGTCGCGCGAGCCGCGGCCGCCGCAATCCACCGTGTGCTCGGTCGCGATGCCGAGTTCATCTGTTCACCGGGGACATACGATCAAAAGCACATCGATCGCATCGGCAAATTGAAGGACTGCATCGCTTACGGGCCCGGGATTCTCGATCTCGCGCACCAACCGGACGAATACGTGCGCATCGACGACATGGTCGCTTCGGCGAAAGTGATGGCGGCGGCGGCGTGGTCTTTGCTCAATCGGAACGCATGAGCCGCGCGCGCAGCCGTCTCCGGCGAAGCTGCCGCGTCGCGCTGTTGGGTGTCCTGGCATTGCTCGCGCTCGGCGCAAACGCCGGGGGTGCAGTCCGGGATCGAGTCACGATCGGCATGCAGCTCGAGCCGCCGATCCTCGATCCGACAGCCAATCCCGCCTCGGCCATTTCCGAAATCCTCTATGGCAATGTCTACGAGGGCCTCGTGCAATTTGCCGCCGACGGATCCGCGGTCGCGCAGCTCGCGCAGTCCTGGGAGATCTCGCGCGACGGCCTTACCTATTTGTTTTATCTGCGCAGCGGCGTGCGCTTTTCCGACGGTACGCCGTTCGACGCGGCCATCGCAAAGTTTGCTCTCGAGCGTGCGATCGCGCCGGATTCGGTCAATCCGCAGAAATCGCGACTGGCCGCGATCAGCACGATCGAGGCGCTCGATCCGCAGACCTTGCGCCTCAATCTGAAGCGCCGGTCGGGCGGCTTGCTGCAATCCTTGGCGTGGGGCGCGTTCGTGATGGTCGCACCGCAATCCGCAGCGGGCAACGCGCTTCACCCGGTCGGCACCGGTCCGTTTCGGTTTGCCGACTGGCGCCGCGGAGATTCCCTGAGTCTCGTCCGCAATCCCGATTACTGGGGCAAGGGGTCGCGGCTCCGGGCCGCGACTTTCAAATTCATCGCGGATCCCACGGCGGCTTTTTCAGCGTTGATGGCCGGCGACGTCGACGCATTCTCCAATTACCCGGCACCCGAGAGTTTTTCGGAGTTCCAGGCGGACTCGCGCTTCGCCGTGTTCGTCGGAACCACCGAGATGGAGACGATCTTGGGTCTCAATCACCGGCGCGCGCCCTTGAATAATTTGCTGGTGCGGAGGGCGATAGCGCACGCGCTCGATCGGCACGCGATCATCGACGGCGCGATGTTCGGCTATGGCATTCCGATCGGTAGTCATTTCCCGCCTGGCAAGCCCGCTTATGTGGATCTGACGGCCCGCTATCCTCACGATGTGGAGACCGCGAAGGCTCTATTGGCGCAGGCCGGGTACTCCGGCGGGTTCTCGGTCGTGCTCAAGCTGCCGCCGCCGTCGTACGCGAGGCGCAGCGGCGAAATCGTCGCCGCACAGCTCGGCGCGATCGGCATCAAGGTCAAAATCGAGAATCTCGAATGGGCACAGTGGCTCGATCAAGTCTTCGCGAGGCACGATTTCGACATGAGCATCGTCGGCCATGCGGAGCCGATGGATTACGACATTTATGCACGTGACGACTATTACTTCGGGTATTCGAATGCCGAGTTCAAGGCGCTGATCGCCGCGCTCGATGACACGGTGGAACCCCGCGAGCGCGACGACCTGCTGCGCGCGATTCAACGCAGGCTTGCCGAAGACGCCGTCAACGGCTTTTTGTTTCAGTATCCGCGGCTCGACATTTGGGACGTGCACTTGCACGATCTCGCAGTCGATAATGTGCTCGGTGTCGTCGGCTTGAGTCGCGCCTACTTCGATGCGGACGCGACGGCCGCTCCGGGCGCCGATATCGCCGCCGCCGATCGGGCCATGGATGCTGCCCCGCGATGGTTTGCCGTATTCGCTGCTGCGCTCATCGTTGCCGCCGCCGGCGGTTTGATCGTCGTCGCGCGCCGCTTCGGTCCGGCCTATCTCGCCGCGCGTCTCGGCGTGCTTGCCGCGACACTGGTGCTCGCCACCGTCATCGTCTTTATCGTTGTTCAGATCGTGCCGGGGGATCCGGCGCGATTCATGATGGGATTGCACGCCGATCCGGCCGCCGTATCGGCGCTGCGCCATGAACTGGGCTTGGATACGGCGCCCCTGCAACGCTACCTCGGATGGCTCGGCGGTCTGATTCACGCGGATTTCGGAACCAGCTATACGTACCGGGTGCCGGTGCGCGAATTGATTGCCGCGCGACTGCAAGTTTCGCTGCCGCTCGATCTCTTTGCGTTGGCGCTGACCGCACTCATCGCGTTTCCGGTCGGTGTTTTCGCCGCCGCGAGACGCGGCAAGGCCACCGACGTCGTGCTGAGCGGCCTTACGCAGGTGGGGCTGGCCGTGCCGAACTTTTGGCTCGGGCTCATGCTGGTGCTCATATTCGCGATCGATTTGCGCTGGGTATCGGCCGGCGGCTTCCCCGGTTGGGACGCCGGATTCTGGCGTGCGATGAAACACCTGAGCTTGCCCGCCTTGGCGCTCGCAGTGCCGCAAGCGGCGATCCTGGCGCGAGTACTGCGCAGCGCGCTGATCGCGACGCTGCACGAAGATTATATTCGTACCGCGCGCGCCAAGGGCGTGGGCGCATCGCGCCTGCTATGGCGCCATGCATTGCCGAATGCAATGATTCCGGTGCTCACGATACTCGGGATGCAGTTTTCTTTTTTGCTGGCCGGCGGGGTCATCATCGAAAACGTATTCTTCTTGCCGGGACTCGGCCGTCTCGCGTTTCAAGCGATCATACAACGCGACCTCATCGTCGTTCAGAGCGTCGTCATCGTTCTGGTGTTTGCGGTCGTCTTGGCATCGTTTCTCGTCGAAATCGCCTATTCACTATGTGACCCGCGAATAGCGGCACGTGAGCTTCGATGAAAACCGCAGCAGCCCGCCGCATCGGTCTTTCGGCAGGCGCCGGCATCACGCTCGCCTTCATCATGATGGCGCTCGTCGCCTTGGTTTGGACTCCCTATGATCCTGCGGGGATCGACATTCCGGGCAAGCTGATGCCGCCGGGCGCACGACATTGGTTCGGGACCGATCAATTGGGGCGCGACGTGCTGTCGATGATCATGGCGAGCGCCAGAGGCTCGGTCGGCGTCGCGTTCTTCTCGACGGGGCTCGGTCTCGTGTTCGGCGTACCCTTGGGACTGATCGCGGCGGCGCGTTCGGACTGGGTCGATGAGTTCATCATGCGCGGCAATGATCTGTTGTTTGCGTTCCCATCGCTGCTGCTCGCGATTTTGCTGACTGCCGTGTTCGGCCCCGGCGCCGTCAATGCCTGCATTGCGATCGGCGTGTTCAACATTCCCGTGTTTGCGCGGGTCACGCGCGGTGCCGCGCTCGGGATTTGGACACAGGACTTCAGCATGGCGGCTCGCGTCGCGGGCAAGGGGCCACTGCGTATTTCCGTCGAACACGTACTGCCGAATCTGCTGACCCTATTGACGGTCCAGGCGACGATACAATTCTCGCTGGGGGTCGTGGCGGAAGCGGGGCTCTCCTATTTAGGGATCGGCGTGCAACCGCCAACGCCAAGTTGGGGTCGCATGCTGAGCGATGCGCAGACGCTCACCGCGCTCGCGCCTTCGCTCGCGCTGTTCCCCGGGCTCGCGGTTGCGCTGTTCGTGCTGGGACTCACTTTGCTGAGTAGCGGTCTACGTCCGGGACGGGAGGGATGAACGTGCAGACGCCGCCTGTGGCGCAGACGCCGCCCGTTGCGCAGACGCCGCCGCTATTGCAAATCGACGGGCTCGAGGTCTCGATCGGCGGCGCGAGGATTCTGGACGGCGTTTCCCTGGAACTGCGAGCAGGCGAGATTCTGGGTTTGGTGGGCGCTTCCGGATCCGGCAAATCCATGACGGCTCTTGCCATCACGCAATTGCTGCCGCGAAACGCTCGCCTGGGCGGGAGCATTCGCTTGCGCGGCGCCGCGCTGACGGCCAAGAACGAAGCCGAACTGTGCCGGATTCGCGGCCGCGACATCGGTATCGTATTCCAAGAGCCGATGACGGCCTTGAATCCACTCATGCGCATCGGCGCTCAAGTGACCGAGACCGTCCGCCTGCATTCCGGCGCATCGGAAGGCGAAGCCGTGCGCATGGCGCGCACGGCGTTCGCGCGGGTGGGGCTCGGCGAGGATTCGGAGTCGCTGCGGCGCTATCCGCATGAGCTGTCCGGCGGGGGGCGGCAGCGCGTGGCGATCGCCATGGCCGTGGTCCTCGAACCGGCCTTGTTGATCGCCGACGAACCGACGACGGCTTTGGACGTGACGACGCAAGCGCAGGTGCTCGCGGTGCTCGTGGATCTGGTACGTACGACGGGCATGGGGCTCATTCTCGTCACTCACGATATGGCGGTGATCGGGGCGACCACGACCCAGGTCGCAGTGATGAATCACGGCAAGATCGTGGAGCGGGGCGCAACTGCGCGAATCTTGCGCGAGCCCCGAGACCCGTATGCCAAAGAATTGTTGGCGGCGGCCTATTTAGCCCCTAAACGGCGCTCGTCGACGCGCGACCCGTCGCGCGCGATTTCGGCGCCGGCGATATTGGAGGCGCGTGAGATCGTGCGCGAATACCCGCGGCGACGTCGCTCGCTATGGTCCGCGCCGCCGCCGCTGCGCGCCGTCGATGGCGTCTCGTTGAAGATCAATCCGGGCGAGACTGTCGGACTGATCGGCGAAACGGGTTCCGGTAAGTCGAGCCTTTTGCGCGTGATGCTCGCGCTCGATAGGCCACGGTCGGGCGAAGTTCATTTGCTGGGCGAAGTCTTCACCGCGGCGCGAGGCGCCGCGTTGCGCCGACTGCGCCGCTCGATTCAAGTCGTATTCCAAGATCCTTACGCCAGCTTCGATCCACAATGGTCGGTCGAGCGGGTCGTCGCGGAGCCGTTTCATTTGCTCGATGCCGGGCTGAGTGACTCCGAGCGTCGCGACAAAGTGGCGCTCGCGCTCGAGCGCGTGGGTCTGTCCGCGGCCGACGCCGGGCGCTATCCGCACGAATTCTCGGGTGGACAGCGCCAGCGTATCGCGATCGCGCGCGCGCTGATCACCGAGCCCGCGGTGATCGCCTTCGACGAGGCCGTATCCGCTCTCGATGTCTTGGTGCGCGCCCAGATTCTGAGGCTGCTCGCCGAGTTGAACGACAGCTCGAGCTTGAGCATTTTGTTCGTCTCGCACGACCTCTCAGTCGTCAGATCGATCGCGGACCGCGTTTACGTCATGCATCGAGGCCGCATCGTCGAGGAGGGATATACCGAGGCGGTGTTTGCTTCGCCGCGCGAGGCCTATACGTCGGCCTTGATCGCCGCGACACCGGCCTTGGCGTAATGCACGGCTCGCGCGACCGCTCGCGCGATACAATCGGCCGCTGCGGAACCGATACGCGCAACCTGCGCCGCGCGCAAATCGGTCGCGCTCAATGCGACGCGGCCGCTCGCCACGGCGAACACCGTGTCGCCGTCGAACGGCGTATGCGCGGGCCGGACGGCGCGTGCGATGCCGTCCTGAGCCATCATCGCGACGCGCTTGCACTCGGCCGTCGTCAACGCGGCGCTACATGCGACGACGCCGAGCGTCGTGTTGGCGCCCGATTGCAGCCGCCCGAGATCGCGCAAGCGCGATTCCTCGGGCGCGGGATCGCTGAGATCCATGCTCCGCTGTGGCGGCCCGCGAGACCCAAATTCACCGCCCAATTCATAGGGCCAGGCCCAGTAGGTTCTAGCATCCGGCATCAATGCAGACCCGACCGAGTTCACCGCGACCAGGGCGCCGACGACGAGCCCGGCGCCCAAGTCCAAGGAGACGGAACCGATGCCGCCCTTGATCAAGCCCGCCATCGCGCCGGTGCCCGCACCGACCGACCCCAGCGGGAACTCGGCCGCAGCCGCCGCAAGGGATTCGAATCCTAAGTCTCGGTAGGGGGGCGACAGCCCCCAGGTCTTGTCGCCGCCGTTGGACAGATCATGCAGTACCGCCGCAGGCACGATGGGGATCGGCGGCGCGCCGGTGCGCAACTGAATTCCCACTCCTTTGGCCGACAGAGCCGCGGCGACGCCGTCGGCGGCCGCAAGTCCAAACACCGAGCCGCCGGCCAGGACGATCGCGTGCGCGTGCCCGACGAGGTTCTCCGGCGCGAGCGCTTCGGTCTCGCGCAAGCCCGGACCGCCGCCGCGCACGTCGACGCCGGCCGACCAAACTCCGTCGAACACCAGCGTCGTCACACCGGATGCGACGCGCGCGTCGGACGCGTGGCCTACCGTGAGACCCGGGACGTCCGTGATCAGATTGTGTGGGCCGGGGCGAAACATGGGCGGGGCTGCGAAATGCCGTTCAATGCGCCTGGGCCGCGATGACGGCCAAGCCGCGCAGCACGAGATCCGGCACGATTTCACCGCGCGCGCGCATCGTCCCGGTGATCATCCCGGCATCGCCGCCCGTAATAAACAGCTGCGGTTTGACGCCCGTATGCTGCTCGATGATTTCGGCCGCGCGATCGGCCATGCCCGCCAGCGCGAAGACGGCGCCGCGCGATACCGCACCGATGGTATTGTTCGCGAGGATTCCAGCCATCGACGGCGTGCTTTGTTCGACGGCCTTGGCGATATCGCTCGTGCGCTTCAGCAGCGCCTCGCGCATCATGTGGATGCCTGGAACGATGAGCCCACCGAGGTGCTGGCCGTTCGCATCGACGCTGTCGACTTTGACGGCGGTTCCGGCATCGACGACGCATAGTGCAGAGCGTGCCATGGTCCAGGCGCCGATGACGGCCAACCAGCGGTCGGCCCCCAGCAAGCTCGGATCCAAATAGCCATTGGTGAGATCCAGAAACTGCCGCGTCGCCGTGACGAATTCGATTTTGACGCCGAATACCTTTTTCGTGAGCCTCGCCAGATTCTTCGCCATCGCATCTCCGGCGACATTCGAGACGAGAACACGGTCGGGCCTTTGACTGGCGTCGAACAATGCCGCGGTCCAAAGGTCCGGTTTGACGTCCCGATGCACGACCGCCTGTTGATCAGACAGTCCCGTAGTCGTCAGCCACGCCCATTTCAGGCGGGTATTGCCGACGTCAATAACCAAGATCATGCGTTGTCACTGCCTAAGATAGGTCCGCGTGCTTAAACTTAGCCAGCAAGGATAACATCGCGCCGGCTTGACCGCGGTATTTGCCGATAAACTGCATCTCGTCGCCGTCGCCGTCGCCGTCGCGGGTGCCGCCGGCCGCGGTCGAGCCTTGCTTAAGGATTCGGAGTGTTTATGAAGTCCCAACTTTCTCTCACGGAAGGCTCGATTCCGCGCGCGCTGCTGTTTTTTACGCTGCCGATATTGTTCGGCAACGTGCTGCAATCGCTGAACGGTTCGGTCAACGCGATCTGGGTCGGAAAGTATTTGGGCGAGGCGGCATTCGCGGCCGCCGGCAATTCGAACATGGTGATGTTCCTGCTGTTTGGGTCCATCTTCGGCTTCTCGATGGCGGCGACCGTGCTCGTGGGGCAATGCGTGGGTGCGAAAAACATCCCCGAAGCGAAGCGCGTGGTCGGCACTACCGCCAGCTTTTTTCTCGTGTTGTCCGTGACCTTGAGCCTGCTGGGATATGTGTTTGCCCACCAACTGCTCGGTTGGCTGCACACGCCGCCGGACGCCTTGGCGCCCGCGATCGCCTACATGCGCATTATTTTTCTAGCGCTGCCGTTCATGAGCGGCATTTTCTTCCTAATGGCGGTGCTGCGCGGGGCCGGCGATTCGAAGACGCCCTTCATTTACCTCGCCGTGTCGGTGTTTCTCGATATTGCGCTCAATCCGCTGCTGATCTTCGGCTGGGGTCCTGTCCCGCGCTTAGGAATAGCGGGATCCGCGATCGCAACCTTGACCGCGCAGGCATTGAGCTTGATTGCGCTGGTCACGCATCTGTACCGCACGAAAAACATCTTGTGCATTCATCGCAGCGAATGGAGCCTGTTCAAAATCGATTGGTTCGTGGTGCGCTTGCTCGTGACGAAGGGCGTCCCGATGGGATTGCAAATGTTCGTCGTATCGACGAGCCTGTTGGCGCTGATAGCATTGGTGAATCGATTCGGGTCTCAGGAAACCGCCGCATTCAACGCGGCCATGCAGCTCTGGAATTACATACAGATGCCCGCAATATCGATCGGCGCCGCAGTATCCTCGATGGCGGCACAGAACGTCGGCGCCGGGCGCTGGGATCGGGTGGGGTCGGTCGCGTCGGCGGGCGTTTCGTTCACTTTCTTGTTGGGCGGTACCTTGATTGCAATCAATTATCTGCTGAACCGCGAGGCGCTCGGACTGTTTCTACCCGCCGGCGGCGAGGCAATCCATATCGCGACGCATTTGAATGCACTGGTCGTCTGGTCGTTCGCATTTTTTGGAGTGACCATCGTGCTGTTCGGTGTCGTGCGCGCCACCGGCGCCGTCATTGCGCCGCTGCTCATTTTGATGACGTCCCTGTGGTTGGTGCGCGTGCCGTTTGCCTATCTATTGATCGACAAATGGTCCGCGGATGCAATTTGGTTCAGTTTTCCGCTCTCATCCCTGCTCTCCTTGCTGATGGCGGTCGGTTATTACCGCTACGGCGGCTGGCGCGATATCCGCTTAGGCATAGCCACGCAACAAGCGGCCCCGGCGGCCGACGGCTAAGCGCCCATGTCGTCGATACCCAATCAGCAGCCGGCGCGGCCGCTCGTCGTGCGCTTCGGCGCTTTCGGCGACATGGTGTTGCTGACGGCGTTGATCCGCGAACTGCATGCGCAGTTTCTGTGCCCCGTGGATATCCTGACCTCCGGACCATGGAGTGAACCGCTGCTGCGGGGGCAGCCCGGCGTCGGCGAGATTTTCAGTCTGCGCAGTCGAAAGACCCCATATTGGCTCGCCCCCGATCAGCGTCGCGCGGTTCATCGCTTGCGTGCGCGGGGAGCGGGTCCGACATGGCTTTGCGACGATGACGATGCGGCCCGTGCTTTATTGATCCGTGCCGGAATCGACGCCGAGTGGATCGTGGACGTGCGCGACCACCGGTTGCTCCCTGGCGAGCACGCAACCGAGCAATGGAAACGGTTAGGCCGGATCCTGCCCGCCGCATGGCGCGACCGCCCGCTACCGGGGATGCCAAGCGAACTGCATGGATGCGAATTGCATCTCGATGCCGCACAGCAAGCCGATCTGGACGCCTGGTTGGGTGCGCGCGGCTTGTCGGGATTAAAGATGATTCTGGTGCAGATCGGCAACAAGAGAACGATGCGTCGCGGACCGAAGCGACTCGCGGTCAATCACAAATATTGGCCTCCAAAATGCTGGGCTGCGGTCATTCAGCAGCTGCGAAGGGATCGACCGGGTCATGCGATCGTGTTGCTGGGGACCGGTCCCGAGCACGCACTGAACCAGGCGATCGCGGCGCTCGCCGGCGTCGAAGGAATCCACAATGTTGCCGGCGATTTGCCGATCCCGCGCCTCATCGCGCTGCTCGCGCGCGCCGAGGCCTTGATCACCGTGGATTCGGGTCCCGCGCACGCCGCCGCCGCCGTGGGCTGCCCGCAAGTCGTGCTGTTCGGCAAGGCACTGCCTTCGCTCTACCGGCCGTGGGGCACGGCCGGTAGCGAAGCAATCGTGCTCACCGGTGAAGTCGACGGGCAAGCATCGATGATGGGGATAGCACCGGAGACGGTGATCGGCGCATGGCAGCGGCTGCGGCCACATTCCGCCAATGCGGTTAGCGGTTAGCGGTTGCGGCGAGATCCGGCGTCCGCGCCGAGCTCTGATCGCCTATATAGACACCTTCAACATATCCGCGGTCACGAGCACGATACCGCCCTCGGTGACATAGAAGCGCTGCTTGTCGAGCGCGGGGTCCAAGCCGATCTGCACGCCATCCGGAATATTGCAATTCTCGTCGATGATGCAGCGATGGATGCTGCAGCGGCGTCCGACGCTGACGCCCGGCAGCAATACCGAACGTTCGACGCGGCTGCCTTCCTCGATCCGGGCATCCGTCGAGAGCAGGGATTGCGTCACATAGGCGCCCGAAATAATGCAGCCGCCGGTCACCATCGAGTTCACGGCCATGCCGCGCCGGCCATCCTCGTCGAGCACGAATTTTGCGGGCGGCTGCTGTGCCTGGTAGGTCCAGATCGGCCATTGGTGATCATAGATATTGAGCTCGGGATTCAGGGCGACGAGCTCCATGTTGGCTTCGTAAAAGGCATCCAGATTTCCGACGTCGCGCCAATATGCTTGGGCGCGCGTTTCCACGTCGTGGAACGGGTAGGCGAATACGCGCAATTGGGCGATCGACGGCGGAATGATGTTCTTGCCGAAATCATGGCTGCTGTTCTCATTCCCGGCATCCTCGGTGAGCAGCATGTCGAGGCGGTTCATTGCAATGACGTAGATGCCCATGGACGCCCGGGCCAAATTTTCTTGACCGACGATCGGATCCGGTTTCGCGGGTTTTTCGGCGAATTTGACGACCCTGTTGGTCTCGTCCGTCGTCAAGATGCCGAATTCCTGCGCGCGCTCGATGGGCACGTCGACGACTCCAACCGTGATGTCCGCGTCGCTTTGTTCGTGATAGGCGATCATCGGACCATAGTCCATTTTGTAAATATGGTCCCCCGCAAGGATCAAGACGTGCGTCGGATTGTGAGAGCGGATGAACTCCAGATTCTGGTAGACGGAATCGGCCGTGCCGCGGTACCAATATTCGCCGGTTTGTTGCTGTGCGGGAATCAATTCGACGAATTCCCCCATTTCTCCGCGCAAATAACTCCAGCCGCGCTGAATATGCTGGATCAGCGATTGAGACTTGTATTGCGTCAGCACCGCGATTTGGCGAATGCCCGAATTGACGCAATTCGACAAGACGAAATCGATGATGCGGAATTTGCCGCCGAACGGCGTTGCCGGCTTGCAACGATGCTGCGTCAGCGCCTTGAGCCGCTCTCCGCGCCCGCCCGCCATCACGACGGCTAACGTGCCGCTGGTCAAACGGCTTACATACCGACCCGCGTTGGTACGGGCCGCGTGCCGCATACTCATGTTAGTGCCACCGTTTGAATTGACATACCAACCACTCGAGTCTCACGGGAAAGACTGCCACACTCGCTTCGTCGGCGCACGTGGAATTAGCGCACGAGGAATTCGGAAAGCGCGCATAAAGCCTCGGGAAGCCCCTATTGGGTCTCGCGATCTGCGAATGCCAGGCGGCTCGAAGTTAAGCATCCGGGTTTGCTAGACTGGCTCGATGAGCCGGCTCAAACTCTGCATGTTGTCGTCGGAAATGATGCCTTACGCGAAGACCGGCGGGCTGGCCGATGTGGCGGGTGCGCTTTTCGGCCATTTGGCGTCTTTGAATGTCGATGTGCGCGCATTTATGCCGTTTTACGCATCGGTGCGCGCCGGTCACTGGGAGTTTAAGCCCGTGGCGGCCGTGCAGGGCGCATCGATGATGCTCGGCACCGATCGATATACGTATTCTCTGCGAGAGGCTCATTACCCCGGGACCGAGCTGCCGGTCTATTTCGTCGATTGCCCCGCGCTTTTCAATCGGCCGAAACTGTACACGAGCGATCCGGACGAACATCGGCGTTTCTTGTTATTCATGCGGGCGGCGATCGAGTCCTGTCAACGCCTGGGATTCGTGCCCGATGTATTCCATTGCAACGATTGGCATACCGCGTTTCTGCCGCTGTACCTGAGGACGGTTTATGCGAATGATGCGGCGATGGCGCAGGCCCGCTCGGTGCTGACGATTCACAATATCGGCTACCAAGGCATCCTGCCGATCAGTGCCGCGCCCGACTTGGGATTGGGCGCGGGCGAAGCACTGCTCGACCAGGAAGATCTGCGCTACGACATCATCAACCCCTTGAAAACCGGCATAAAATTTGCCGATGCGGTGACTACGGTCAGCCCCACCTATGCGCGCGAAATCTGCGAAGGGCCGCTCGGTATGGGCATGGAGAGGGCCTTGCGGGCCCGTCCGGATGGCGTTACGGGCATCCTCAACGGCGTCGATTACAGCGAATGGGATCCGCGCCACGACCCACACATAGACACGCATTTCGATCCACAGAATCTGGCGGGCAAACTCGCCAACAAGCGCCGTTTGCTGGCGGCTGGGTCATTGCAGCTCGGCGATATGACTCCCTTGCTGTCGATCGTCAGCCGATTGACGGATCAAAAGGGCTTCGAGTTGCTGTTCGATGTGCTGCCGGAAATTCTCTCTGGCCGGGACTGCGGCCTGACGGTGCTCGGCAGCGGTGATGCCCGCTACGTCGCGTTTTTCGAGCGGCTCGTCGCCAAATTTCCGGGCCGCGTCGCGTTTAGGTCCGGCTATGACGAAGTCTTGGCGCACCTCATCGAGGCCGGCAGCGATATTTTCCTGATGCCGTCGCGGTACGAGCCCTGTGGTTTGAATCAAATGTACAGCTTGCGCTACGGCACGATCCCGATCGTGCACAAGACCGGTGGATTGGCGGACTCCGTGCAGCACTTCGATGCGGCGACCGGCCTGGGCACCGGTTGCGTTTTCAATGATTTCGACGCATCGGCCGCGCGTTGGGCGCTCGGCACCACGCTCGATTGGTATGCTGACCGACCATCGTGGCAGCGGCTCATGCAAAACGCGATGGCCCAGGATTTCTCCTGGAGCCGCCAGGTCGGTCAGTACCTAGCCTTGTTTCAGCGGATCGCCGGTTCGAGCGCGACACGCGCCGTCGCCGGTCCAAGCAAGGCGTAGCGACGACCATTCGGCAGCGCATAGCGCTTCGCGACCGCGAAACCTGAGGCCGCGAGCCACTCGGGGTCTCGTTCCTCGCGAGTCAGCCTCGGCGTAATTGCGAATCGTTTCCCCAGCGCGAGCATGCCCGGAGTCAGATGCCTGCCCTCCAATTGTATGAGCGCCAAGGCATGCGGCGTCGCCGCCATGATCGCCTTGAGCCGCTCGATTGCGGCAGCGTCGTTCGGTCCCGGTATGCGAATCACCACGGTTCGAGTGTACATATCGACCCAGGCACGGGTCGTCTCGTCGGGCGCCAACAGCACTAGGGAATCGCTGTCGAGATCCGCGCGCAGCGCGGCGCCTAAAGCCGCCAAATCCTGCCAACGATCCGCCTCATGGTAGGCCTGCGACGCGGGACCCACGAGCAGACTGCAATAGCCGACGAACAGCGCGAGCTCGGCCGCCAAGAATCGCCGGCGTCCGAGAGCGAACCAGGCGTAGAGAATCAGGTAGACGGCAACGCCGATGCCTAGAGCCGCAATGAGCGCATAGCTCGCGGGCGCCTCCAGGCTGGGTCCCGCCGCGACGCCGAGCAGCGTAACCACCGCCGCTTCCACGACGGCGGCCAGCAACAATAACAGTGTCGTCGCGCGCAGCGCACGAACATCCCAACAGTCGTGGCCGCGCAGGATTTCAACGCTCCACCAGCCGAGCAGCAAAGCGGCCCCCGGCAATGCCGGCGCCAAATAAATATCGCGCGCGGTCGCCGCGACCGACAATATGAGCAGAGACGGCAAGAAGGTGGCAACCGCGAAGCGAACCGCACGCAATTGATCGGCGGGCCCGCGGCGCCGCTGCCAGGCACGCCGTACCGCCGCGAGACACAGCAGCGTCCAAGGCCACAGATAGATCGGCAGTTCCAGCAAATATTTTCCCGGAGAATTGCGGTGTCCGGTCGCGTACTGCAGTTCCGTGGGCGCATCGACGCTCGCGAATCGTCCGACCAGGTTGTTCCAGAAAAATACTTTCAAATGCGCGCTGCCGTCGGGGCCGGCATAGACGAAACAGACCCACAGAAGAACGATCGCGGCCTGCAGTGCCAAGCCGACATAGAGCTCCCAGCGCAGCAACTCACGCCAGCGTCTTTCCCAGACGATCAGCGTCGTCAGCGCGAGCGCCGGTACCATCCAGGCGGCCGCACTCTTGGCCAAGAAGCCAACGCCCAACGCCGCATGCATCAGCAGATAGCCGCGCAAACGATCGCGGCTGCCGGCGGCGTAGAATCCGTGGTACAGGCCGAGCAGCGCAAGCGATACCGCGGCGAGCAGCGGCGCATCCGTGGCAAGCCAGATCGCGACTTGGTAGGAGAGCAGAAAACTCCCGATCGCGGCGGCGGCCGCGAAAGCCGCGAGGGAGCCGGCCGCGCGGCGTGCCAACAAGCCCACGGCGAGCGCGGTGATCATGGCGTAAAGCACGTTCGGCAGCCGCGCCGCCCAAGCGCTCACGCCGAGCAATTCGATGGGCATGGCCGCCAGCCAGTAGGTCAGCGGCGGCTTCTCGCAAAACGGCTCGCCCGCCAACAAGGGTACGGCTTTATCGGCTTGCCAGCTCATGCGCCAGGAAATGTCCGCTTCGCGCGGCTCGTCGGGCGTCCAATAGCCGCGTCCCAACATGCCGACGCACCAGATCGAGAGCAGCACCGCACTCAATAACGCGAGCAATGAAGACGGCTTGCTCAAGAATTACGCCACGCCGCGTGCGGCGATGAATTCCGCGAGGAAGCGCGCGGTATGACTGCGGCGCGACGCCCGCAAAATGGTTTCCGGCGATCCTTGGGCGACGAGACGGCCGCCGCCGTCGCCGCCCTCCGGTCCCAGATCGACGATCCAATCGGCCTCGGCCATGACGTCCAAATTGTGTTCGATGACGACGACCGTGTTGCCGGTGTCGACGAGTTTATGCAGTACTCGCAGCAATTTTTCGACATCGGCCATATGCAGGCCCACCGTGGGCTCGTCCAATACATACAGAGTATGCGCCCCCTCGCGACGCGCCGCATCGAGGCCCGGCGCGTCGGTGCGAACCTTGGCGAGCTCAGTCACCAATTTAATGCGCTGGCTTTCGCCGCCCGACAGCGTCGGACTTGCCTGACCCAGGTTCAAGTAGCCCAAGCCGACGTCGGCGAGCAGTCCCAAGGCGTGATGCACGCTGCGCTGCGCGGCAAAGAATTCTGCGGCATCCTCGACGCTCATGGCGAGCACTTCGCCGATGTTCCTGCCCTTGAACAGAATGCTCAAGGTTTCCGAATTGAAGCGCTGACCGCGGCAGACGTCGCACGGGATCTGCACATCGGGAAGAAAATTCATCTCGATACGCTGCACGCCTTGACCTTCGCACGCCTCGCAGCGGCCGCCGGCCGAATTAAAGGAGAAGCGGCTCGCGGTATAGCCGCGGATGCGTGCCTCGGTCGATTCCGCGAACAGCCTGCGAATCGCATCCCAGAAGCCGATATACGTCGCCGGACAGGAGCGCGGCGTTTTGCCTATCGGCGTCTGATCGACCTCGAGAACACGCGTGACGCGCTGCCAATCGCGAATTTGCTCGCACCCGATGAGCGGCGTCCCGGCCTTCTCGCGCCGCTGTGCGACCAAGCGCTTTAGATTTTCGAACAGTACATCGCGCGCGAGCGAGGATTTGCCGGAACCGGATACGCCGGTGACGACGCTCAAGCGGCCGATCGGAAAAGCTACGTCGATTTTGCGCAGATTATTCAGCGTTGCGCCCACGATCCGGATCGAATCGGTGGCAGCGTCGATCGGCCGGCGGCGCGCGAGCGAATGCGTCAGCGGTGATGCGAGGCAGCGACCCGTGACCGAATTGCCGAGTCGCGCGAGTTCCGCGGCCGTGCCTTGGGCGACGAGGCGGCCGCCGAATTTCCCCGCGCCCGGACCCAGGTCGATGACCTGATCGGCTCTGCGTATCGTATCTTCGTCGTGCTCGACGACGACCAAGGTATTGCCCTTGCTGCGCAGGCGTTCGAGGGTATCGAGCAGCGCGCGGTTGTCGCGCGGATGCAAACCGATGGTCGGTTCGTCGAGCACATAGCACACTCCTTGCAGATTCGAGCCGAGTTGCGCCGCGAGTCGGATGCGCTGCGCCTCGCCTCCCGACAACGTCGGCGCGGCGCGATCGAGCTGCAAATAACCCAAGCCGACATCGCAGAGGAATGCGGCCCTAGACTTCAGCTCGGCCAGCAGATCCCGTGCGATCTCCCGTTCGCGACCCCGCAGCTTGAAAGTCCCCAGAGCCGTCGCAAAGTCGCGCACCGGCAAGCGCGTGATCGCGGAAATCGATTGGCCGAGAAACAGTACATGACGCGCGACCGGATTGAGCCTTTCGCCCGCGCAGTGCGCGCAAATCTGCGCTGAAGTGTCGTTCGCGTACGCCCAAGCCGATTCCTCGCCGCTTTGCTCGGCATCGAAATCCGGCAATTCCAATCCGGTGCCGAAGCAGCTCTGGCACCAACCGTGTTTCGAGTTGAACGAGAACAGGCGCGGGTCCAGATCCGGAAAGCCGGTGCCGCAGGTGGGGCACGCGCGCTTCGTCGAGAAGACCCGCAGCGCGGACGATGCCGCACCGGATTCTCCCTCGGTCGCGATTTGCACGAAACCGCGACCCAAATTCAAGGCCGATCCGAGAGCGGCGCGCAGCTCGGGCTCGGCGCCTGCGGTCGCGATCAAACTCGCGACCGGCAGTTCGATACTGTGCAGCGCGAAGCGGTCGAGCCGCGGCCATTTTGCGGTCGGACGCAACACCCCGTCGACGCGCAGCTGCGCGTGGCCTTTGCCGCGTGCCCATTTTGCCAGCGCGGTGTACAAGCCCTTGCGCGCGACGACGAGCGGCGCCAGCAAGACAATGTGCTGGCCGCGAAAGTCTTTGATCAAGCGCGCGGCGATCGCGTCCTGCGTCTGCGGCTCGATCGGCACGTTGCAGTCGGGGCAATATTGAGTCCCCAGTTTCACGTACAGCAGCCGCAAAAAATGGTAAATCTCGGTGAGCGTCGCCATGGTGCTCTTGCGGCCGCCGCGGCTCGTTCGCTGCTCGATCGCTACGGTCGGGGGGATGCCGACAATGGCTTCCACGTCCGGCCGCGAGGCCGGCTGAACGAACTGCCGCGCATAGGCATTCAAGGACTCGAGATAGCGCCGCTGACCCTCTGCAAACAAAATGTCGAACGCCAGACTGCTCTTGCCGCTGCCGGAAATGCCGGTGATCACCGTGAATTGGTTGCGACCCAATTGCACGTCGATATTCTTGAGGTTGTGCTCTCTGGCGCCGTAGATCTCGATGCGGTCGGACGCGTACGGCCGCGCGGCGGCGGTTTCGGCGTCCCGTACGCTCAGGCCGAAAGCGGCCGGCAGCTCGGCCTCGCGCAGCGCGCGACCGGTGTGCGAAGCGGTCGCCTGCATCACGTCCTGCGGCGTACCCACGCAAACCACGCAGCCGCCGGCGTCGCCGCCTTCCGGTCCCAAATCGATGATCCAATCGGCCGCTCGTATGAGATCGAGGTTGTGTTCGACCACCAGCACCGAATGTCCGGCATCGACGAGGCGTCTGAAAGTGCGCAGCAGCTTTGCGATATCGTCGAAATGCAGACCGGTCGTTGGTTCGTCGAACAAGAATAGCGATCCACGCGGCGCGCTGGTGCTTGCCCCGGCCGCCTTCGCAGTGACATGGCTCGAGAGATGCGCGGCGAGCTTGAGCCGTTGCGCCTCTCCGCCGGAGAGCGTTGGGACCGGCTGCCCGAGGCGCACGTATTCGAGACCGACGTCCGCCAAGGGCTGCAAGCGGTGGCATACTTCCCGGTCTCCGGCAAAGAAAAGCAGCGCTTCCGAGACGGTCAGGTCGAGCACGTCGGCGATACTCTTGGGCGCCGATGACGCGCGCTCGAGCTTGCACTCCAGTACCTCGGCGCGAAAGCGCCGACCGTCGCAGTCCGGGCAGCGCAAATAAACATCGGAGAGGAACTGCATCTCGACGTGCTCGAAGCCGTTGCCGCCGCAGCTCGGGCAGCGGCCGTTGCCGGCGTTGAAGCTGAACGTGCCGGCCGCGTACTTGCGCGCGCGAGATTCGGTCAATCTGGCAAATAAATTCCGGATCGCATCGAATGCGCCGACGTAGCTCGCTGGATTGGAGCGCGTCGTACGGCCGATCTGGCTCTGATCGACCATGATGACGGCGTCGATCGATTCGCTGCCCAAGACGCGGCGGTGGCGGCCGGGGTTCTCGGTGGGCTTGCCTTTGGCGCGCAGCAGCGCGGCATAGAGCACGTCATGGACGAGCGTCGATTTGCCGGACCCGCTGACGCCGGTCACACAGACGAGCCGCCGCAGCGGGATCTCGACGTCGATCTCTCGGAGATTGTGTTCCGCAGCCCCTTCGATGCGCAGCGCGCCCGCGCCTTTCGATGTCGGGCGCGCCTGCGACTCGACGCGTTTGCGGCGGAATAGATAATCGGCGGTAAGAGACCCCTGTGCCTGCGCCAAATCGCGGACCGGCCCGTAAAAGACGACCTCGCCGCCGCGCTCTCCGGGACCCGGACCGATATCGAGCAATCGGTCGGCCGCCTGCATCACCTTGGGGTCGTGTTCGACGACCACGAGCGTGTTGCCGGCGTCGCGTAGCTTGCGCATCAGACCGACGATGCGGTCGACATCGCGCGCATGCAGGCCGATCGACGGTTCGTCCAATACGAACAGCGTGTTGACGAGCGACGTGCCGAGCGCTGTCGTGAGATTGATTCGCTGCACTTCTCCGCCGGAAAGAGTTCGCGACTGGCGGTCGAGGCATAAATAGCCCAAACCCACGTCGGTCAAATATCGCAAGCGCGTGCGAATCTCACGCAGCAAGACTTCCGTTGCCGCGTCCATCGGCGCCGGCAATTCCAGCGAGTCGAAGAATCGCCGGCAGGCGTCGATCGGCATGAGCATCAGATCGCGGATGTTGACGCCGGCGGGATGGCGGGCGTCCCCGGCCGCACGGACGCTGGAGAACGTGCCGATTCGCCACAGCAATGAATCGGGCTTGAGGCGCGCACCATGGCAAGACGCGCATTCCGTGTAAGATCGGTAGCGCGACAGCAAGACGCGAATGTGCATTTTGTACGATTTGGTCTCGAGCCAGGCGAAAAATCGCCGTACGCCATACCAAACGTTTTTCTTCCATTCGCCTTCGCCATCGATGACCCACGCGCGCTGTTCGGCGGCGAGTTTGCTCCACGGGACGTCGAGCGGAATGCCGCGTTTGCGCGCGAAGCGCACCAGATCGGCCTGACATTCCTTGTTGGACTCGGTTTGCCACGGCTTGATTGCACCCGCTTCCAAGCTCAACGACGCATCCGGGATCACCAGGTCGTAGTCGACTCCGATGCTGCGTCCGAATCCGCGGCAGGTCTCGCACGCGCCGATCGGCGAATTGAAACTGAAGTTGCTGGGGCTCGGGTCCTTATAGGTGATCTCGCAATCCGGGCAATGCAAGCCGGTCGAGAAGCGCCAAGGAGCCGAGGCATCACCCGAATCCCGCTGTGGGTAGACATCGAGCCGGCCCTCGCCGAGGCGCAGACTCGCCTCGATCGCGTCGCCGATGCGTGGCGCTTCGGCGGAACTCCACCGCAAGCGGTCTTGCACGACCTGCAAGACGCCGTCGCGCGTCTCGTGGATGCGACCATAGCCTTGCCGCTCGAGCAAAGTCTTGATTTCCGCTTCGGAAAAATTCTTCGGAATGCCGACCGGGAAGGTCAGCACCAGTCGCGGGTCGCCGTGCTCGTGCGAAAGTGCCGCGAGTGCCGCGGCGATGCTGACGCTCGTATCGCGCCGCACCGGTTTTCCGCAGCTGCGACAATGCAAAATCGCGGCACGCGCGAACAGCAGCTTCAGATGATCGTTGAGTTCGGTCATCGTTCCGACCGTCGAGCGTGATGTACGCACGGGATTGTTCTGATCGATGGCGATTGCCGGCGGTATTCCCTCGATGCGGTCAACCGCGGGCTTGTCCATGCGATCCAAGAACTGCCGGGCGTACGGAGAGAACGTCTCGACGTAGCGGCGCTGGCCCTCGGCATAGAGAGTGTCGAAGACCAACGAAGATTTTCCCGAACCGCTGACGCCGGTCACGACGATCAATTCGTTGAGCGGCAACTCGAGGTCGAGATTTTTGAGATTGTTCTGGCGCGCACCCAGAATGCGAATCGCATCCGAGCGGCGCGGATCTAAGGGCGGCATTACGCCCTAGTTTACAGTGGCTGGAGGCGTTGCGCGGACCGCTTCAGCGCCCCGCGAATTGTTCCATCATGAGGCCGGTGCCGCCGCGCGTCACGTGCGCGACGATCGCCGTGCGCCGATGAATCTTCGTCACGAGACCGAGATTGATCGCAAACGCGAGCTGAACCTGTTGGCCTTTGCGCAGACCGAGGTTTTCCGTTTCCACGAACACGCCGTTTGCACTGAGGTTTTTGGCCTTGCAGATCCGGCTCTTACGACCGGACATCACGACATACACGGTAGTACGTGCGCGATGGCGAGTGTGCAAACGACGCTCCATCAGGTTCCCTGCGGCTAGTGTTAGGGGGATAGCGCCCATTATGCACACAGGTCACACTTTAAGCGAAGGGCGCGTACCTAACGCCCGCCATATGTCTAATCAGACGACGTCTTTGCGGCGAATCGACAACTGCTCGGGGGCTTCGATGCCGACCTTGACACGGCGGCCGGTACCGCCTAGGAGCGTAATGAGGATCGGGCCTTTGGCGAACAGTTGCGCCAAGGTCATCGAGCCGTCCGTGCCTTCTGCGGGTTGGATCAGAATCGATTCGTCAGCGCGACGGCTGAGTACCAGCATACGTCACGCCCGTGCCAGCGCCCGGAGCGCTTTTGCGAAAGTTTTGCCCTGGGGACCGTAGGTTACGGCCGACCCGCCGCGTACGACGTCGATGAGCTCGCGCACCTGCGCGCGGCGCACATTGATGATGTAGCCGTTGACTTCGTTGGCCTTCCGGCAGATGGCCATGACGTCGGTCAAATCGCGCCAGCGCTGCGCTGCGACATCGGAAACTTGCGAAAAGGGCGGCTCAGCGAGGCTGCGCCGCTCGCCTTCGAGGCCTGCGAACGTACCCAACAACGCAATCTTTTGAGCGGCTTTTTCCGCGACGGCCGTCGGCGAATTGCCGGTCAACGCCTCGCGCTCCGCTTCGAGCGTCGCCGCCAGCTGCCGGGCGACGTCGATCTCGCGATCCAGTACAAGCTCTAAGCGGCGGCGGGCATCATTCGTCATAGATCTACTTCAGTTCGCTATCGAACTGCAATAGCTTGTCGGCAACACTGCCGTTGTTCACGGTATAAGTGCCGTTTTGAACGGCTTGTTTGACCGACGCGACTTTGGCCGAATCGACGACCGGGGCATTTGCGAGCGCCGCACTGAGCTTTTGCAAGGTACGCGCTGAGCCGGTCAAAGTTACCTGGTCCGCCGCGGGCGTGGCCTGTGGGCTCGCAGCCGGAGTGCTCGGCTGCGTCTTATCGGCAACGGGGCTGTTGCTGCCCGAGCCCTGGACGGGCGTGAGCGCTTCAGATGAGTTGTAACCACTAATTTTGTTCGTCACCTAGATCTCCTGGAGCAAACGGTCTGCCCATACGGGGTTATCGTCAGGGTTTGGATGAACTTTAACTAAGACATGCACTATTGACATTCCATTTCCTGTTATCGACTGTGACGCAGTTCACTGAAGGCCTATTGGAAAACAATTTCAACGATTTGCTCCGATCGGGCGACTCCCTCGACGATTCGTCCAGATGAAAGATTTTCAACCTTAATCCGTTGATTGATGAGTCCGTCGCTCAAGGCACGGCCGGTCATTCGCACGCTCATGCCGTTGACGCTGGCGACCAAGGTGACAGTCTGGCCGCGCTGCACGGCCCTGGTTCCTAATAATTGCTGATTGGTCAAGATGGCACCGCCGGCGATCGCGCGGCTCGCCGTGAGTCCGATGGCGATGGCGGGATCATCGAGGTATCCCTGCGGCAACTCGCTGACGTCGTGTTGCTCGAGCCGCAGATCCGAGGCGACGAGCACGGTCCCCATGACGATTGCATGAGCAGCGACCGCTGCCGCCGAAGTCCCGACGATATGCACTGGAACATAGACATGCCAGGCTCTAGGGCTATCGCAGCGCAGTTCGATGACGACTCTGCCCGCAATCCTCAATCCGGGAGCGACATGCGGAGCGATGGCACCTGCGCATCGATCCAATCGCAGCCCCGGCTGCAGCGGACCGACCTGCAATCGTTGTTTGTCGGTCAGCGCGGGCAATTCCCGTTGCGCGGCGGATTTCGCGAGCCCTTCGAGCTGCGTTACGTCCTGCAGGTCAAGATTCTGCGTCGTCGCGGCCGCGAGCGTCACTGCGGCCGCGAGCGTCGTCGCGGTGAGGACCGTCAGCAATAGGTGACGAATTATTGGCGCTTGGTGCGGCATCTAGCCTTATGTAGCAAGCCGCGTGCCAGACTCGCGCGCGCTGCGCCGTGAGTTTGAGCTGTACTGCGATGCGGAATCCAAACTGCGATGCGGAATCCAAACTGCAATGCGGGATCAGGCCAGGCGGCGGGCTCTCGGCGCGATGCCACGGCGTGCCTGATTGCCGCTCTCGGCCGGCTCGCGGCAACTTCTTGCCGCCCCGCCGCCCTCGTGCCGCGCCACAGGAGGCGTTGCGGCCGCAAGGGGCGGGCCGGCTCCCATTATTTGCGGTTTGCGCGATTTGGCACAGCTCTTGCTTAGGGTATCCATCGAGGAGTATTCGCAACGATGTTCGACAATATCTTTGGCATTCATGAATCGGCTTTGGTGCTGCACGGGCAACGCCTCAGCGTATTGGCCAACAACCTGGCCAACGCGGATACGCCGGGCTACAAGGCGCGCGACATCGACTTCGCCGAAGTGCTTGCGGGCGCCTCCAGCGAAGCCGGGCTCGCCGTCAGCGTCACGGATCCCGGCCACATCGCGGCGAGCGGCGGCGAATTCGCTCCCGGAGAATTGAAGTACCGCAATCCGTATCAAGCCTCGCTCGACGGGAATACCGTGGAAATGCCGGTGGAGCAGGCCGCGTTCGCCGAAGACAACGTCCGATATCAGGCGAGCCTCACGTTCATCAACAATCAAATTTCAGATCTGCAATACGTCCTCTCCGGGCAGTAGGAACGCAACCATGTCCTTATTCAGCGTCTTCAACATCTCCGGCAGCGCGCTCAATGCGCAGACGATCCGGCTCAATACGACGGCGAGCAATCTCGCCAATGCCGAGAGCGTCGACGGCGATCCCGCCAAGGTCTATCGCGCGCGCCATCCGGTTTTCAAGACGCTGATGGACACGTCGGATTCGGATGGCGGCGACAGCGACGGCGCAGTCGCGGGCGTGCGCGTGCTCGGGATCGTCGAGAGCACGACGCCGGCCCCAAAGCGCTATGAGCCGAACAATCCGCTCGCGAACAAGGACGGCTACGTTTATATGTCGAACGTCAATTCGATCGAAGAAATGACCAACATGATTTCTGCCAATCGCTCTTTCACGACCAATATTGATGCGATGAACACGGCACGCGACTTGCTGCTCAAAACGATCTCGATGGGCCACTAAGGCCCGGTAGGACTTATTTATGCAAATCAATTCGATTCATCCCGCAATGCATGCAGCGACGCCGACGACTCCCGCCGCCGGCAGCGCGTCGACCTCGTCGTCGAGTACCAGTGGCGCCGCAGGCGGCACCGGCGGCGTGAGCTTGGGCGGGACGGACTTCCTGACGCTCATGCTGGCGCAGCTGAAGAACCAGGATCCGACGAGCCCGGTCGACAGCAATGTGTTCCTGACCCAGTTGGCCGAGCTCAGCGAAGTCCAGGGCATCACGCAATTGAATTCGTCGTTCACGAACCTGTCGAATTCGCTGGTCGGTAATCAGGCGATGCAGGCCTCGTCCTTGCTCGGCAATCAAGCGCTGGTACCGAGTTCGACGGCGACATTGGCGACGCCCGGCGCGACCGTCACGGGCGCCGTCGGCGTTCCGCAGACCTCCTCGCAAGTGCTCGTCAACATCGCCGACAGCAGCGGCAACATCGTCCAGCAAATCAATCTCGGCGCGCAACCGACGGGCATCGCGAACTTCTCGTGGAACGGAACGGAAGCCAACGGTTCGACGGCACCGGCGGGTCAATACAGCGTGACTGCGCAAGTCAACGGCGTCAGCGCAGGCACCAATATAGCGACCTACATCAACGGGACGATACAGAGCGTCACGATGGGCTCCGGCACCACCGGCATGTCGGTGAACGTTGCGGGCCAAGGGCCGGTGTTGCTCAGCAACGTCGAACAGATCTCGAGCCCAAATTAATCGGTCTATCAAGAAATCACTTAGTGCAGGAGTATTCAAATGTCTAGTTTCAGCATCGCCCTTTCGGGTCTGACCGCGGCCAGTTCGGATCTGGACGTGACCGCGAACAACATCGCGAACGCCGACACGATCGGCTTCAAGTCCTCGCGCGCGGAATTCGCCGATCTGTATGCGTCGGGCGCCGCCGATCTCAACCAAGCGGTAACCGGCGAGGGCGTTGAGCTCGCGACGAACGCCCAGCAGTTCACGCAGGGCGACATCACGACGACATCCTCGAATCTCGACTTGGCGATCAGCGGCGACGGCTTCTTCACCTTGCAGGACGCCAGCAACGGCTTGGTTTATTCGCGCAACGGCGAATTCCAGGAGGACTCGCAAGGCAACGTCGTCAGCTCCTCCGGAGCCGCATTGCAGGTCTACCCGCCGTTGATCAACGGCGGTTTCAACACCGGCACGCTGACGGATCTGAATCTGCAGACGGCGCAGAGCGCGCCGCTCGCGACGACCAAGGGCACGGTGGTCCTGAACCTGCCGGCGGATTCCCCGATACCGACCGGCGGTGCATTCAATCCGGCCGATTCGACGACCTACAATCAGTCGACATCGACGACCGTCTACGATTCGCTCGGCAATTCGTATCCGGCGACTTTCTATTTTTCGGCGACCGCAAATCCCAGTGTGTGGGCGGTCAATATGACGATCAACGGGGCGGTCGTCGGCGCGGCTCAGAACCTGACCTTTTCGAACACCGGTCAGCTGACACTGCCGGCGAACGGCAACTTGCCATTCGCCTACGCGCCGCCCGACGGCGCCCAACCGCTGGCGATCAATTTCAATTTCAGCAATACGACGGCCTACGGCGGCGCTTTCGGCGTGACCTCGATCACCCAGAACGGCTATGCCACGGGTCAGCTCAGCACGGTCGCGATCGATGCGGCGGGCATCGTCTCGGCGGTTTATACAAACGGCCGCTCGACGCAGCTCGGACAGCTCGCGATGGCCAATTTTCCGAATCCCCAGGGTTTGAAGCAGCTCGGCGACACCGAGTGGTCGGCGACATTCGATTCCGGCAACGTCGTGCAAGGCACGGCAGCATCGGCGTCGTTCGGCAGCATTCAATCGGGTGCGCTCGAGAGCTCGAATGTCGATTTGACGACGGAGCTCGTCAACATGATCACCGCGCAGCGCTCGTTTGACGCCAACGCGCAGGTCGTGACGACCGCCAACCAAGAATCCCAGACCGTCATTGGGATCGACCACTAATGGACAGAGGCCTATATGTCGCGATGACCGGCGCCAAGCAAATCATGCAGGCGCAGGCCGTCAACAATCAAAATATCGCGAACGTCAACACGACTGGCTTTCGCGCCGATACGGTCTCGTTCGCGAGCCTGCCGGTCTACGGACCCGGCTACGCGACGCGCGTCAACGCGATCGCCGCCGATTCCGGCACGAATTTTGCGAGCGGCGTGCTCACGAGCACGAGCCGCTCGCTCGACATCGCGGTCAACGGTAATGGCTACATCGCGGTACAAGGCGCCGGCGGCAAGGAGGCCTATACGCGCGCCGGGGATCTGCAAATCGACGCAAACGGGGCGTTGACGACTGCGACGGGTTTGCCGGTGATGTCCGAGACCGGACCCATCGTGATCCCGCCCTCGGCGCAGGTGACGATCGGCGGCGACGGTACGGTATCGGTCGTGCCGCTGGGCTTGAGTCCCGCCGCGCAATCGCAAATCGATCAAATCAAGTTGGTCAATCCGCCGGCCAAGGACTTGCAGAAGGGCGACGACGGCCTGCTGCGGCTCAAGAGCGGCGGCACGGCCAAGACCGATTCAACCGTCACCGTCGCCTCGGGCATGCTCGAGTCGAGCAACGTCAACGCGGCGCAATCGCTGGTCAACATGATCGAGCTGCAGCGCCTGTATGAATTTCAGATCAAGAGCATCAATTCGACCGACCAAAATGAGCAAAGCGCCGAGCGCCTGATGCTCACGTCGTAAGACAAGAGGAAAGCAATCATGGATCTTGCATTATGGACCGCGAAGACCGGGCTCGACGCGCAGAACACGCAGATGGCGGTGATCGCCAATAACCTCGCGAACAGCAATACGACCGGCTATAAGGCCAGCCGTGCGGCGTTTCAGGACCTCATGTATCAAAACGTCCAGCAGGTCGGCGCGCAAAGCACGCAGAACACGCAATACTCGACCGGCTTGTCGCTCGGCACCGGCGTGCGCATCGCCCAGACCGAAAAGAATTATTCTCAAGGAAGTGTGCTGCAGACCGGCGGTACCTTGGACATGTCGGTCGTCGGCGAAGGCTTCTTTCAGATCACGATGCCGGATGGGACGCTCGCCTATACGCGCGACGGATCGTTCTCGCTGGATTCCTCTGGCAACGTCGTCAATGCGAGCGGCTACCCGATTTCCCCCGCGATCACGATTCCGATCACCGCGCAGTCGGTGACCGTCGGCAACGACGGAACCGTGACCATCACGACCGCCGGTACCGCGAAAACGACGACACTCGGCCAAATTCAATTGGCCAATTTCATCAACGACGAGGGACTGCAGCCGACCGGTAACAACCTCCTGGTCGAGTCCGCCGCGAGCGGTTCGCCGCAGGTCGGCACCGCGGGCACCAATGGGCTCGGCACCTTGTCGCAAGGCGCGCTCGAGACGTCGAACGTCAACACGGTCACCGAACTCGTCAACATGATCGAGTGCCAGCGTGCCTACGAGATGAATTCCAAGGCGATCAGCACGACGGATCAGATGCTGCAGTACCTCACGCAGAATTTATCATGACGCGGTCGCACGGCTGCTCACCGGTGCAGCGCTTGTTCGTCGCGCTCCCAGCATCTGCAGGCGCCGCCGCCGTGCGAGCATTGCTCAGTGCGTTGCGAACTGTGCTCTGTGCCGCGCTCGCCGGCGTACTGGTGGCCGGATGCGGCTTCTTGCCGCACAAGGACCACAAGCCGGATACCGTCGTGCCGCGCGCCTTGGCGCCGCCCACACCGCGCACCGAAGGGGCGATCTATCAAGCGGGCCAGCAAATGGAATTATTCGCGGATCTGAAGGCGCGCCGCGTCGGCGATGTGCTGACGATCACGCTCAATGAAACGACCACGGCCGCGAAGTCTGCGGCCACGACCACCGCCAAGACTACCTCGGCGATCACGACCGGCCCGACGCTGTTCGGCAATACGATTGCGACGAAAGGCGTGCCGATCTTCAACACGACCTTGAATGGCGCCGACAGCTTCCAAGGCCAAGGGGCGAGCACACAGAGCAACAGCCTGGCAGGCAGCTTGACCGTGACCGTCATCGACGTACAAGCGAACGGCAATCTGGTCGTACAGGGCGACAAGACCTTGAAACTTAACCAGGGCGATGAATTCGTGCACATTTCGGGAGTCATTCGTCCGGCGGACATTGCGACCAATAATACGGTCACGTCCGACAAGCTCGCCGATGCGCACATCAGCTATTCGGGCAAGGGCGTCATCAACAGCGCCAATCAGATGGGTTGGCTGGCCCGCTTCTTCAATTCGCCGTTCTCACCATTTTGAAGAAGCCCATGCCAAACCAAACCGTTTTGAAAGCCTTGATGTTGTCGGCGCTGGCGCTCACCGTCGCGCCGAGCGCGCGCGCGGAGCGCATCAAGGACATGGCGCAAGTCCAGGGCGTGCGTACGAATCAGCTCGTCGGCTACGGCTTGGTGGTCGGTTTGAACGGCACCGGCGACCAGACCAGCCAGGCGCCCTTCACGGTGCAATCGCTGACCAACATGTTGGCCCAGCTGGGTGTGACGGTGCCGTCGAATGTGACGCCGCAGCTGAAGAACGTTGCGGCCGTCTCGGTGCATGCGGTACTGCCCGCGTTCGTCAAGCCCGGGCAAACCATCGACATCACCGTCAATTCCATCGCGAACGCCAAGAGCCTGCGCGGCGGCTCTCTGCTCGTGACGGCGCTGCACGGTCTCGACGGGCAGATTTACGCGATTGCGCAGGGGAACCTCATCGTCAGCGGCTTCGGCGTGGAAGCCAACGACGGCTCCAAGCTGACCGTCAACGTGCCGAGCTCCGGACGAATTCCGAATGGCGCGACGGTCGAGCGCGCGGTGCCCTCGCAAATTTCGCAAGGCGACGCGATCACCCTGAATCTCAACGATCCGGATTTCACGACCGCAACCCGGTTGGTCGATATCGTCAACAAAGGGCTGGGCGATGGCACCGCGACCGTCATCGACGGCGGTTCCATCCGGGTCCGCGCTCCCGCCGATACGACCGAGCGGGTCGCTTTCCTCTCGAAGATCGAGAATCTTCAGGTCGAACCCGCGGCAGCTCGGGCCCGCGTGATCATCAATTCGCGCACGGGAACGGTCGTGATCAGCAGCAACGTCATGGTCAGTCCGGCGGCCGTATCGCACGGCTCGCTCTCGGTCACGATCAAAGAGGAGCAGAGCGTCAGTCAACCGGCGCCGTTCGCGAAGGTCGGGCAGACCGCCGTCGTCACGAATTCGACGATCAAGGTCGACCAAGGATCCAATCGCATGTTCCTGTTCAAACCCGGCGTCGAGCTCGAGCAGATCGTGCGCGCCGTCAACGAGGTGGGCGCGGCGCCCGGCGACCTCGTCGCGATTCTCGAGGCTCTGCGCGAGGCCGGCGCGTTGCAGGCAGAATTGGTGGTCATTTAATGGCTACGCCGATCCAGTCCGCGCCTGCAATACCGGCATCCACGGCCGCGGCCAACACCTATAGCGATCTCAACGGCCTGGCGTCTCTGAAACAGAATTCCAGGTCGCCGCAGGCGCTGCATGCCGTTGCGCAGCAAGTCGACGCGCTATTTCTGCAAATGATGCTCAAGAGCATGCGCGAGGCCAGCGCCGATGCAGGCGAGCCGAACAGCAATGAAATGGACATGTATCAGGACATGTTCGACAAGCAGATCGCGCTCACCTTGAGCCAACGCCAAGATCTGGGCCTGGGCTCGTTGCTGACGCGACAGCTTGCCGCGGCGCCCGCCGCGGTTGCGCCGGGTGCGAGCCCGAGCGCGAGCACTAACCCGAGCGCGGCCGCGGCACCCGCGGTAGCGGCGAGCGCGTCCGCCGCTTCGGCCGCCTCGTGCCCTCCTGTAGCCGTGGCGGCGCAGGCCGAGGATTCCGGCGTGACCGCCGAGGGCGCGAGCGCATTCGTCGATCAGGTCCTGCCGACGATTCGACAGGCCGCGCAGGCGCTTGGCGTGAGCCCGGTAGGATTGCTCGCGCAGGCGGTCTTGGAGAGCGGTTGGGGAAAGCGCATGGCGCGCACCGCCACCGGCGCCTCGAGCCTCAACCTGTTCGGGATCAAGGCCGACGACAACTGGGGCGGGGCGCGCGCCACGGCGAATACGCTCGAGTTCGACGGCGGCGTGGCCACGCAGCGGCGATGCGCCTTTAGAGCCTATGCCTCGATCGAAGACAGCGTCAGTGATTTCGCCAATTTGCTGCAAAGCTCGCCGCGCTACCGGAATACGCTCGCAAGCGGCGGCAACCCCCAGGCCTACGTCGCCAGCATTCGCAATTCCGGCTATGCGACCGATCCGGAATATGCGAACAAATTGACTGAAATATTGAACAGCGGAACGTTTCGAACGGCGCTGACTGCCGCCGCCCAGAAATTATAGAAACGGGACTTCAGGAATGCCTACGCACGCCGATACCACCCGGATGAGCCGAACCCCCGGGTTTGGGTGAAGCGCGGAGTCCGAAATATGTCAGATCTGTTTTCAATCAGTCTATCGGCGCTGCAAGCGTTTCAAACGGCCATTTCGGTCACGAGCAACAACATTGCGAACGCAAATACGCCGGGCTACGCGGATGAATCCGTCAACCTGAGTGCGGCCGTGCCCCAGTCGGATGGGACCGCGCCGATCGGCGCCGGGGTCGACGTGACCGGGATCAGCCGCGCCTATAGTCAAGTCAGCGAGAATCAGTACAACAGCTCGCAGAGCGGTTTGGGCCAGCTCAATAGTCTGCAAACCTACACGAATCAAATCGATAACATCATCGGCACGACCGCGGGTGGGCTGACTACCGCTCTGCAAAATTACTACAACGGCTGGTCGACGGTCGCCAACGACCCGACCTCCACGGCCGCGCGGCAAGCGCTGCTCGGACAAGCCCAAAGTGTTGCGGCCAGTATCCAATCGACGAACGGCCAATTGCAATCCCTGAATACCGATATCAACGGGGGCATCACCTCGGACGTCCAGCAGATCAATTCGATCGCCGCTTCGATCTCGACGCTGAACCAGCAGATCGTCGTCGGCACGGCGCAAGCGGGCGGTCAAGCCCCCAACGATTTGGTCGATCAGCGCGACGCGCTCGTCTCGAATCTTTCGCAGATCGTCGGGGTCTCGACGACGACGGACAGCAACGGCGCACTCAACGTGTTCATCGGCACCGGGCAGCCGCTGGTATTGCAGGGCGTCACCACGACCTTGACGACGATACCCAATCAGTACAACGCCTCGCAGCTCGAAATATCGACCTCCACGAACGGCAACAACCCGATCAGCAGCGATATCACTTCGGGCGACCTGGGCGGACTGTTGGCCGCTCGTTCCCAGGCGGTCGATCCGGCCATCAATCAATTGGGCCAAATCGCCACGGCCTTGAACACGAGCGCGAATTTGCAGCAGAACTCCGGGCTCGACCTCAACGGTAACCCCGGTGCCAACTTATTTTCCGTGGGTGCGCCGACAGCGGTGGCCTCCAGCAACAACACCGGCACCGCAAGCGCCTCGGTCTCGATCGCCCCTGGTGGTATCGCGGCGTTGACGCCGGACAATTACACGCTCCAATATTTGGGCGGCGCCTATTCGCTGACGGATGCCACGACCGGCACTGCGGTCGCCTTTACCGGGACCGGCACCGCGGCCAATCCGATCAGTGCCGACGGCTTGTCGATCGTCGTCGCCGGCGCGCCGAATTCGGGCGATAAATTCTTGATCCAACCGACCGCCAACGCCGCCAACGGCTTCGGTGTCGTACTAACCAACCCCTCGCACCTGGCGGCAGCTGCCGCGCTGCAGAGCACGCCCGCCGCCACGAACACGGGCAGTGCGGCGATCGGCGGGTTCACGAATCCCGAGGACGAGCCCCTGCCGCCCGGGACCTTGACCGTCACATTCCCGACTGCGACGACCTACTCGATCAACGGTGGGGCGGCCGTGGCGCTAGGCGCCAACAACACGATCAGCCTCGGCAACAACGGCGTCGGCAATTTTTGGACCGCGCAGCTGAGCGGCATCCCCGGCCCCGGCGATAGCTTCACGCTGCAAAGCAATGCGGGCGCAACCGGTGATAATACCAACGCCTTGGCGAGCGCCGATCAGCAAACCTTGGGCGTGCTGTCCGGCGGCACGATCAGCGTCAACGCCGCGACGAGCGCGCTGGTGACCGGAACCGGCAGCCAGGCGCAACAAGTCAATACCGCGCAGACCGCGCAAGTTGCGGTCAACAGCCAGGCGCAGCAAACCGTCCAATCGATTTCCGGCGTGAATCTCGACGAGGAGGCCGCAAACCTGTTGCAGTGGCAACAGGCTTATCAAGCCTCCGCGCAGGCGCTCTCGATCGGCAATAGCACGTTCACGACGTTCATGGACTCGATCAACGGAACTTACAGTTAGGAACCGACAGCAATGCGCGTAACTCAAGGCATGGAGCAGACCCAGTTTCTAACGGCGCTCAACGGTCTGGAGTCCAATCTCGCCCAGACCCAAAACGAAGTCTCCACGGGTCTCGCATTCACGACGCCCGCCGAGGACCCTGCAGCCGCCGGCACGGTCGATAACCTCAATCAAGTGCTGGCGCAAAGTCAGCAATACACGGCGAACGCCAACAGCGCGCAAACCAGCTTGAACACCGAGGATAACGCGCTGACGCAACTCGAGGACCAATTGCAGAGTCTGCATAGCCTCGCTCTCGAGGCGAACTCCGGCACGCAATCGAGTCAAGATTTGAGCGCGATCGCAACGCAAGTCTCACAAATACAGAACAGCTTGTTGTCGATTGCGAATACGCAGGACGGCAACGGTCAATATATTTTCGCCGGATACGCGACTCAATCCCAACCCTACAGCTTGACGGCAACCGGGGCGAGCTATGCGGGCGACGACGGCCAACAGAAAGCGCAAATCGCGGCCGGACAGACGATTGCCGTCGGCGACAATGGCAACACGGTGTTCAACAGCCCGACGGGTAACGGTACCTATACGGTCACGGCCAATGCCGCCAACACCGGCTCGGGCCTGATTGGTGCGACCACGGTATCGAACGCCGCGGCCTATAACGGCGGCTCCTATACGATCAGCTTCACGAGTCCCAACGCCTATACGATCAATACGCTGCCGCCGACGACAGGGACCTATACTTCGGGTCAAGCGATCGCATTCGACGGCCTGCAAATCAGCTTGAGCGGCCAGCCCGCGACCGGTGATTCCTTCGATGTGGCGCCAAGCACCAATCAAAGCATCTTCACGACCGTGCAGAATCTGGTCAACGCACTGCAGCCACCGACTGGTACCCCGGGTTCGCCGACCCAGCTGAGTAATTCGCTGGCCGACGCCATCAACAACATCAACGAGGCGCTCAATCAGACATCGACTGTGCAAGCCAGCGTCGGCGGCCGGCTCAATACGATCACGACGCAACTGTCGGTTGCTACCAGTCAGCAGACGCAGCTGCAGACCTCGATCTCGTCGCTGCAGAGTGTCGATTACGCCACGGCGGTGACGACGTTGGACTCCGAGAATACCCAGCTGAGCGCCGCGATGCAGGCCTTCACGCTGACGCAGGGCCTCTCGCTGTTCAAGTACATCAGCTGATCTGCTTCGGCTCGACCCGCGCGGCGCCCCGCTGCGCCCGCGTCCCGCCGTGCTTAATACTCGGCGCTTCGCGCCTCGCCCTTACGGGCCGCCCTTCGGGCGTTCAAACGGCCGGACGGCCGTTTAGTACTCGGCGCTTCGCGCCTCGCCCATGCGGGCCGCCCTTCGGGCGTTCAAACGGCCGGACGGCCGTTTAGTGGTGATGGCCGCCGGCGCCGTGCACATGACCATGTTCGAGCTCGTCGGTCGTGGCCTCGCGCACGCTGACGACTTCAACGTCGAAATGCAGCGTTTGATCGGCGAGCGGATGATTGCCGTCGAGTGTGACCATGTCGCCGGCGAGCGCCGTGACCGTAAACAAGCGCAGGCCGTCTTCGGTGCGCGCCTGGAATTGCATGCCCTTCTTGATCTCGCCGGATCCTTGCAGCGAGCGCTTCGGAACGCGCTGAATCAGCGCCTCGTCGCGCGTGCCATAGCCCTCCGCCGGGGGCACGACCACGGCGAGCGTGCTGCCGTCCTGTTTGCCCTCCAGCGCCTTCTCCAGCCCCGAGACGAGGTTGCCGTGTCCTTGGATATAGGCCAGCGGCTCGCCGCCCGCGGAGCTGTCGAGTACGGCACCCTGGTCGTCCTTGAGCGTGTAATGAATAGTGACCACGCGGTCTGCGGTAATTTCCACGATTGACTCCCTGGTTTCAAAAATTGGTGTGTCCTGGGCACGAGCCTACACACACGGCGACAATTTTGCCTCGAGATCATAAGCGCCGGCCTTGGTGATCCGCACTTGGGCCCAATCGCCGACGCTCAACTTCTTCGCGCCGCGAATGCGCACGACCCCGTCGATTTCCGGCGCATCGCCGGTCGACCGCGCTACGGCTGAGTCGCCTTCGACGCGATCGATCAATACCCGCATCGTGCTGCCCTTCTTGGCAGCGAGCCGCTCGGCGCTGATCTCGGCGGCGAGCTCCATGAAGCGCGCGCGGCGTTCTTGTTTGACCTGCGCCGGCACCTGCGCCTCGCGCAGCGAGTTCGCGGCGGCACCCTCGACCGGCGAATATTCGAAGCAGCCGACGCGATCGAGGCGCGCAACGCGCAGCCAGTCGAGCAGCTCGGCGAAATCCTCTTCGGTCTCTCCCGGGAAGCCGACGATGAAGGTGCTGCGGATCGTGATGTCGGGCACGACCGCACGCCACGCCGCAATCCGCTCGAGCGTGTTTTCGGCCGCTGCGGGGCGCTTCATGAGTTTCAAGATGCGCGCGCTGGCGTGCTGAAACGGAATATCGAGATAGGGCAGGATGCGCCCGTCGGCCATCAGGCCGATGACTTTGTCGACATGCGGGTATGGGTAAACGTAATGCAATCGAACCCACACGCCGAGTTCGCCCAAGGCGGCTGCCAGATCGTAAAAATGGGCACGGCGCTCGGCGCCGCGCCACTCTTGCGCCGCGTACTTCAGGTCCACCCCATAGGCGCTCGTGTCCTGTGAAATCACCAATATTTCCTTGACGCCGGCGCGCACGAGCTGTTCCGCCTCGCGCAGTACTTCGCCGATCGGCCGGCTGACGAGACGCCCGCGCATCGAGGGAATGATGCAGAAACTGCAATGATGATTGCAGCCTTCGGATATCTTCAGATAAGCGTAATGCCGCGGCGTGAGCTTGATGCCCTGCGCCGGAATCAAGTCCAGAAAAGGCTCGTGCTGCGGCGGCAGATGCTCATGCACGCAGGCGACGACCTCTTCGTAGCGCTGGGGCCCGGTGATCTTGAGAACCTGCGGATGGCGATCGAGAATTCGCTGCGGCTGCGCGCCGAGGCAGCCGGTGACGATGACCTTCCCGTTCTGCGCGAGGGCCTCGCCGATCGCATCGAGCGATTCGTCGATGGCCGAATCGATGAATCCGCAGGTGTTCACGACGACCAGATCCGCGGCCGCGTAGCTCGCGGCAACCTCGTAACCTTCCGCACGCAAGCGCGTCAAGATGCGCTCGGAATCCACGAGTGCCTTGGGGCAACCGAGGCTGACGAAGCCCACCTTGGGCGTCTTGGGATTCACGGTTTTCAAGGTCACGGGCGGCCTGCGCGAGCGAAAAAGGGTCGTAGTGTACTTCAAAATCGCGCTTCCCAGCCGATATAAGCCGTTCGGATCAGGCCTGGGCCCCGGTTGGCAAAGCCCACTTTGGGGGTTTTGCGGATAGCGGTTTTCAATGGAATGTCAGACCCTATGTTTAGGAGCTAGCGAGCCGTACCGCAGCCGTTACGCGGGCGAAACCGACCAATCCGAGTTTGGCTAAAGCCGAGGCTGGCGCCGCGGCAAGAGTGCCGGTTTATCGCGAATCCGCACGGGATTTCGACTGGCGAAGCTCGGCCGCCCGGGGCGGTCAAATGAGGAATTCATATGTTCGACGAATTGCCCGCGTCAGCACAGGCCTTTTACAACCTGATTCTCACTCAGTCGATCACCGCGCTCAAATTGAACACGTATTTGGACAATTTTGACGCCACTCGGTTCAATTACGATGGCATCGACCATTCGAAGGAATTCAGGGCCGCGGATAGCGCCTTTTACTTCGATTGGTTCGTCAAGCATTCCGAAAGTCTGTTTAGGGCGTTTTCCCTTCTCAATGACGATGTGTCGAAGAGACTTTATCTTAATTTGATCGCGTTCAGGCTCGCCAGCCACTTCGGTGTGAGGTTGCCGGTCGAATTCGCGGGCAAGACAAAGGAGCTCGAAGAATATTTGGCGCTCGAACAGGCGACACCGAGTCAGCTGTCTTTGAACGGACAATTCGGCCAGTTGAAGCACTTGGATTTCGAATACAAGGGCAATCGATACGTCGTTGACTGCCTGAGTTTGGTTTATTATTTGTTTCGAGGCCAGTA
>Ga0187858_10000165_pt1 | contig 81242 bp, 62 predicted proteins | sample June2016WEW_8_15_FD_133015 | JGI IMG/M metagenome (GOLD analysis project Ga0187858, IMG submission 133015) | Peatland microbial communities from SPRUCE experiment site at the Marcell Experimental Forest, Minnesota, USA - June2016WEW_8_150 | ecosystem: Environmental > Terrestrial > Soil >...
CGTTTCAGACCTTGTCAGAAGGAGTTGAACAAATGCGTCGAGAGGAGGTGAAACCCGAAGCAGCTTAGTTTACAATCCGCGCCACCGGACTCCCGGTGTCCGCGAGTCTCCAGCTAAATACAACTTAAAACTGAAAACTGACAACTGACCACTCTTCTCTTCCACCCCGCGAATTTGCTAACCTCTCCGCAATGGCCACTGGATCCAAACCCACTGGGGCCTCGCGCTCAACTAACGCCCCCGACCTCCTCACCAGCCGCGAAAACCGCTGGCTTAAGCAATTCCGCATCGCCCTCCGTGGCGGCCTTCCCACGGAAGACGGTTCCGTCGGCGTCGAAGGCGCCCGCCTCGTCGAAGAGGCCCTCCGCTCCACCTGCCGCATCGAAGCCGTTCTCTTCAGCGAATCCGGCGAACGCCACCGCGAGCGTCTCGCCCCACTCATCGGTCGCCCCGATACCGGCTTCCCCGTCCTCCGCACCACCGATCGACTCTTTGAAGGCATCGCCGACACCGAACATCCCCAAGGCGTCGCCGCTCTGGTCCAACCCCGCAAATTCTCTCTCGACGAACTCTTCGCTACTCCCGCCGGCTCCTGCGCTCCTCTCCTCGTCGTTCTCGCCGGCGTTCAAGATCCAGGCAACGTCGGCACCATCCTGCGCACTGCCGCCGCCTTTGGCGCCACCGCCGCCATCACTTCCGCCACCGGTCAAAGTGGCACCGCCAGCCCCTACTCTCCCAAGTCGCTCCGCGCCTCAGCGGGCGCCGCCCTGCATCTCCCCATCGTCGCCGGAATGTCGCTCGCCATTCTTCTGACGCAACTCAAACTCAACGGCATCCACTCCCTCGCCTCCTGCGTTCACGGTGAAGCCGCCGGCTCGTTCTCTCCCTGGCAAGTGGATTGGTGCCAGCCCATCGCGCTCCTCGTCGGCAATGAAGGCGCCGGCCTCCCCGAAGACATCGTTCATTCCGCCGACGCCCGCATCCACATCCCCATGGCCACCCACGTTGAAAGCCTCAACGCCGCCGCTGCTGCCGCCGTCCTCTTCTACGAAGCCTTCCGCCAGCGGCAAAAGCACTAGCCAACTCATCATCCAGTATCCAAAACTGTCATTTCGACCGGAGGGACGCCACTTTTTGCCGTCCCGGAGTGGAGAAATCCCTCTTCAATCTCGGATCAGTGATTAGACAGAGCAGCACCCTGTCATCTTGAGGGGCGTGCCGTTTGCGCCCCGAAAGATCTCAACTGACACATCGGGCATAATTCTTTGGTCTTTCAGGGCTTGGCCGGACGCAACGCTTCGACCGGGGGTACCGATACAGGCGGAACCAGCACGCGCACGGGCGGAATTGTTCCATGTTGGTATGCGCCAACCAGCAATTCGATGGCTTGCCCCGCCAACGGGTTCAAACACAACCGCATCGGGGCGCTCCTCGGGTGCGGCCTGAATTGCTTTTAGGATTTGCGTGCTTTGATTGACCGCGTCGTTGTCCGCATAAACAATTTTCGCTTGGACACCGAGCTTGCTGGCCATCTGTGTGGCGGAAGCAGCTTGTTCAATCTGGTAATCATTGTCGTTGGTCAACAACGCTACAAGGACTCTGAGAGTTTTCATTGGCTGTTGTCAAGCGAGCAGTCAACCCAGCATGCCCCCGGCCTGGCCGCGTGACACCAATATTCGCAGCAATTTTCCTATGTCACGATGCCGCCGGGCGCGCCGCAAGCCATGGAAAACGACCGGTCTTGTCTTCCCGACCGGAGTGCCGCGACTTTTGCGGCACGGAGTGGAGGGACGTGCTTTTTCCTTTCTTCTCTGCGAACGCTGTGTCCTCCGCGCCTCCTGACCCCGAACTGCGAGCGGTGCGTTATCTTTATTCTTGCCTCCTGATCGCTGATATCTGATCGCTGATAACCTTCAACCCCACGCTCCCACACGCTCCTTCGTCCCTCGACTGCGCTACACTACCCCAATGAGTCTCTTCTCCCCGTTCAACGACCCCGCCTTCCAAGACACCCCCGCAGCCCTGCAACCCCTCGCCGAACGCATGCGACCCCGCACTCTCGACGAATTCATCGGCCAGGAAAAGCTCCTCGGCCCCGGCAAACCTCTTCGCCTGCAGATCGAATCCGATAATCTCAGCTCCATGCTTTTCTGGGGCCCGCCGGGCTGCGGCAAAACCACTCTCGCCCGTGTCATCGCCCGCATTACGAGCAGCGAATTCATCTCCTTCAGCGCCGTCCTCAGCGGCATCAAGGAAATCAAAGAGGTCATGGCTCAGGCCGAGCGCAAATCCCGCGCCTCCCAACGCACCATCGTCTTCGTTGATGAAGTTCACCGCTTCAACAAAGCCCAGCAGGACGCCTTCCTCCCCCACGTCGAAGCCGGCCATATCCTCTTCATTGGAGCCACCACCGAAAATCCTTCCTTCGAGGTCATCTCGCCGCTCCTCTCCCGCACCAAGGTCTACGTTCTCGATGCTCTCACCACCCCGCAAATCGTCGATCTCCTCCACCGCGCCCTTGCTGATCCCGAACGCGGCCTTGGTGACGCTCATCTCGATGCCACCGACGACGTCCTTTTCCGCATCGCCTCCTATTCCAATGGCGACGCCCGCATCGCCTACAACACCCTCGAACTCTGCGCCCGCGGCGCTAAGGCCACCGATAGCGCCGCCACGAGCGGTTCGCCCAGCGTCCGCCGCATCACGCGCGAACTCCTCGAAGATATCCTCCAGCGCAAGCTCCTCCGCTATGATAAAGCGGGCGAAGAGCACTACAACCTCATCTCCGCACTCCACAAGTCCGTGCGCAACTCCGATCCCGACGCCGCTCTCTACTGGCTCATCCGCATGATCGAAAGCGGTGAAGATTGCCTCTATCTCGCGCGACGCATCGTCCGCATGGCCAGTGAAGATATCGGCCTCGCCGAACCCGGCGCCCTCGCCCTCACCCTCGCTGCACGCGATGCTTTCGATTTTCTCGGCGCGCCCGAAGGCCACCTGGCCCTCGCGCAAGCCGTCGTCTATCTTTCCCTCGCTCCAAAATCCAACGCTGTCTACACCGCCTATGGCCAGGTCCTCGACGATGTCCACAAAACCGAAGCCGATCCCGTCCCTCTCCACCTTCGCAACGCCGTCACCGGACTCATGAAAAATATCGGTTACGGCGAAGGCTACAAATACGCGCACAATTTCGACGACAAGCTCACCGACATGACCTGCCTACCAGACAACCTTTCCGGCCGCATATACTACAAACCTACAGACCAGGGATTCGAACAAAGATTGCGTCTGCGCCTGGACGAGATTCGCAAAGTGAAATCTCGCGCCACCGGAAAAGGCTGACCAAACTCAATGAAATTCGCTCCAGTCGAAATATCCTGTCACTCCGGGTACACTTGTTCCCACTCCAAACCATGAACGCGCAATCGGTGTGGTCCATCACGCAGAGTCACCAAGCGCTGGCATTCAAGTCGCACCACGCCTCCCGCCCCTTTCTCCTCCTCGCTGCCCTTCTCTTCCTTCTCTTTCCCCTCCCCGCCGCTCGCGCCCAAAATCTCGACAAGCCCGTCGTCAACGTTGACGATGATGTCACCGCCTTTGCCTACGCTCCCGATGGCCGCATCGCCTTTTCCGTCCGCCGCCTGTACAAAACCAAAAAGTACGACCTCCAGCGCGACGACATTTTCCTCCTGGACACCAACGGCAAGCGCCGCCGCCTCTTCACTGGCGAAAAATTCACTCTTGGCGACAAGCCCTTCACCTATCTTGTCGAATCCTTCACCTGGTCGCCCAACGGCCACAACCTCGCCGTGCAGCTCTACACCATCACTGCGAATCCCGACGGCGGTCCCGCCGAGGAGGCCCGCGCTCTTCTGCTCCTCGACGACTCCGGCCACGAACTGCGTCCCGGCGGCAAGGAGCCTCTGGTCATGAATGCCGAAAGTCCCCTCTGGCTCCGCGATAGCGCCAACCTCGTCTATCTCACGGAAGAAGTCGCCCCGCGCGCGCTCTTCTCCATGAAGTATCTCAACATCTCCACCGGCCCTGCCGGAAAAGCCTTTGAAGGCCGCACCTTTCTCGACGTCGCGCGTATTTCCGGCAGCAATTCCGCCATCGCCGTCGAACGCAACCGCAACCTCGACGGTCCCGCGCGCCTGCAGCGTCTCGAACTCCTATCTCAAGACACCGCCGAAATCGCCACCCTCGATTCCTTCGCCGGGGGCCTCTCCCTCTCTCCCACCGGCACCAAAATCGCCTACTATCTCGACAAGGAAGTCCTCGAAGTGCGCGATCTCACCGCTCCTAGCAAAGTTGCCCGCCTCCGCGTTGGTCTCGGTGTCATCCAATGGTCCGCCGATGAATCCCGCATCTATCTCAAGCGCACCCTCGAAAAAAAATCCGCCGATCTCGCGGAATTCTCTATTCCGCCCATGGTCGCTTACTCCACGCGACAATCCGTCCCCATCGCCGAGCCTACCCCCCGCATCCTTCTCCACGGCATCACCGTCCGCGAATTCGGCCTCTCCCGCGACGGCCGCTTCCTCGCCGTCGTCCTCCCCGGCCGCCGCAACCTCCAAGTCTTCCCCTTTTGATTCCCTCTTTGCGCCTTCCTGCCTCTGTGCGCTCTGTGTTCTTCCCTCTGTGACCTCTGTGTTACCGTCCTTCATTTGCAAAAAAAAACGGCGCGGTCCAAGCCGCGCCACTCAACCTCCTTCTTCTAACTGAAAACTTATAACTTAAGACTCACCACTGACTCTTCTCCTCCGATCCTCCACCAACAAACAAGCATCCTCAATCACAACTGACCCTCGTCGGCGCGCCTTCTCCGCCGCCACTCGATCCTCGATCCCCAATTGCATCCACACCACCTTCGCTCGAATCCCGATTGCGCTCTCCACCACAGCCGCCACCTCTTCTGTCCGCCGGAAAATATCCACAATGTCCACCTTCTCCGGCACATCCTCCAACCGCGCGTACGCCTTCTCTCCCAGCACTTCCTTCTCGTTCGGATTCACGGGAATAATCCGGTACCCCGCGCGCTGCAAATACGCCGCCACCTCGTGGCTTGGCCGCGCAGGGTTTGCCGACAACCCTACCACCGCGATCGTCTTTGACGCGCGCAAAAGTTCCGCAACGGGATCGCCCGAAGCCTTCATCCCATCCGGCAAATGTATTTTCATGGACTCTTGGATGCCTCACCCAAGTTTTAAGACACAGGCGTTGCCACCGGTTTTCGTCGCGCCATCACTTTCGCCATCGCCGCCAGCAGCTTGGAATTCTCCTCCGGATTCCCCACCGAGATCCGTATCGCGTCCGGGAAGCCCATCCACGCCAGCGGCCGCACGATCACTCCCTCATGCAGCAACTCGTCGCACAGCGCCTTTGCATCCATCCCGGCAAGGGGCACAAAGAGAAAATTCGTCTCGCTCGCCACCGGCTGCAGCCCGCTCTTCCGCAACTCCTGAAGCAGCCGCGTCCGCTCGGCGTGATTCATTTCCACTGACCGCCGCACGTGCTCCAGATCGTCCAGCGCCGCCAGCGCCGCCGCCTGTCCCACGCTCGTCACGTTGAACGGCGTGCGCAGCTTGTTCATCTCCGCCACCAGCGTGGGGTGCCCAATTCCGTACCCAATCCGCAAACCCGCCAGCCCATACACCTTTGAAAAGGTTTTCAGCGTCAGCAGGTTGTTGTACTCCTTGAAAATCTCCATCGCCTTCGGCAGGTCCCGGCGCTCCGCGTATTCTGTGTACGCTTCATCCAGCACCACCAGCACGTCCCCGGGCACCTTCTTCAGGAATACGTCGAACTCCGCCGCGCCAAACGCCGTCCCCGTTGGATTGTTCGGATTTGCAATATAGATGACTCGCGTCTCCGGTGTCACCGCCGCCGCAATCGCGTCCAGATCAAATGTGTAATTCCGCATCGGCGTCTGCACGAGCTTCCCGCCGCTCGCCCGTATCGCAATCGCAAACAGCGCAAACGACCCTTCGCTCGTGATTCCCGTCAACCCCGGCCGCAGCAGCACCCGCGATGCCAGGTCAATGATCTCGCTCGACCCCAGCCCCACGAATACTTCTTCCGGCCGCACGCCATAACGCCCCGCCAGCACCTCGCGCAGCCGCTTGCTCCCGCCGTCTGGATACCAGTTCGCTTCGCCAAGCGCCTGCCGCGCCGCGGCCATGGCTTTCGGCGATGGACCCAGTGGATTCTCGTTCGACGCCAGCTTCACCGCGTGGATCTTGAGGTCCTGCTCTACTTCTTCAATGGGTTTGCCGGGAACGTAGGCCGCGAGGCCTTGGATGTAATCAGGGATGAGTTCTTCAAGGGTGTGTGTCATAACAGCAAATTATGCTCCCTATTAGCCAAACAGGGCAGTGCTCCTCATCACTAGTGTTACCCACCCCAAAACACCATTTTGGCCGGGTGCCCCAGGCACGCCGTGCGTGCCTGGGTCTTGAGCTCCTCTTCCCTCTGCGAACCTCTGCGTCTCTGCGTAATCTCTTTCTTGCTTCCTGATCGCTGATCTCTGAACGCTGATAACCTTCTTCCCAGCACCCCTTTGTTATCTTGATCTCTTTCTTCACTGACAACTGAAAACTCCCTCACCGCAACCGTTCCTTCCTCACCGTAATCTCCTCAATCCGCTCTCTCCGCACAGCAAACCCAATCCCCGCCCCCATCGGCACCCGAATCGTCCCCTGGGCCGTCACCTCCACCTCCGGCTCAATCACATCCTCCACCCAATATCTTTTGCTCGCGCTCACATCCCCCGGCAACGCAAAATTCTCCGTCGTGGACATTGCAATGTTGTGCGCCCGCCCAATCCCCGATTCCAGCATCCCTCCGCACCACACCGGCACGCCGTTCCGCGCGCACAAATCCTGAATCCGCCGCGCCTCGTGAAATCCACCCACGCGTCCCAGCTTGATGTTGATGATCTTGCACGCCCCCAGTGCAATCGCCGCCTCCGCCTGCTCGTAGGTGTGTATGCACTCATCCAGGCAGATCGGAGTTTGCAATCCCTTCTGCACCACCACGTGCCCGTACAAATCGTCCCACCCCAGCGGCTGCTCGATCATCATCAGGTAAAACCCATCCAACTCTTTCAATAGCGGCCAATCCGTCTTCCGATATGCCGAATTCGCATCCACCATCAATTTAATTCGCGGAAACTCCTGCCGCAGCCGCTGCACCGGCAGCAAATCTTTCCCCGGCTTGATCTTGATCTTGATCCGCTGATATCCCGCCGCCAATTCTTTCTTCACCGCCGCCACCAGTTCCTCCAGCGTCTCTTTGACCCCAATGGATACGCCGCACGGAATCTCTTCCCGCACTCCTCCCAGCAACTTCCACAGCGGCACATTCTTCTGCTTCGCCTCGGCATCCCAGATCGCCGTCTCCAGCGCAGCCTTCGCCATCGTGTGCCCGCGCACTTTTTCCAATAGCCCCCACACCTCCGCCGCCGAAGCAAACTCCTTTCCCTTCACCATCGGCCACAAATAGTGCTTCAGGATGTGCCACGCCGTCTCCGAATCTTCCGGCGAATAATATGGATGCTCCCCCGCCGTGCATTCCCCCCAGCCGGTCACCCCATCCACATCCGCTTCCAGCAAAATAATCCGCCGCTCCGACACGCGGTCCAAGCTGGTCTCGAACGGCGCCACCAGCCGCATCCGGATTTCCCGCAGCGTCACTTCCCGCACTCGCATTCCGCCTCCAGCCCTTCTCGCTCTTCGCTCTTCTCTGCGAACTCTGTGCTCTCTGTGTATTCTTTTCTCTTCCTTTCAACTTTTAACTTTCAACTCTTAAGCCGCTTCTCTCAAAAATCACTCCACGGCGCCAAGCAATACTCCACCCCACCCGCCGCAAATCGCACCCCCGTCACCGCATACCCCTTCGCAAACCACCCCAGAAACTCCCCTCGCATCCTTGCCTGCACCTCACCCAACCGCGCATCGCTCGTCTTTTTCCACTCCTCCAGCTCCGCAGGCAAACGAATCTTCGCCGGAGCCTCCACCGGATCACGCGCCAACTCCTGAATCGCCGCCACCACCCGCCGCGAATCCAGTTCCCACTCCACCAGCAGCCGGTCCGTCGGCAGGCCCCGGTGCAGCGGGCTCGTCGTCACCCCGTAAAAATTCGCTATCATTTTTCTCGAGATCGCGCCGAGCCGGTTGAAATTGAAGTGCGCGTTTCGCGTCTCCAGCGGGTCAAACGTCCACTCGATCCGCCGCAGTCCCCGCCCCCGCGCCTCTTCTCTCTGGTACAACTTCAGCAGCCGCCCCACGCCGCGATTCCGGTGCGACGCAATCACTCCCGTCATGTGCGAATGGAGATACGGCTGGCCGTTCCGCAGGCCCGCCACCGCCATCGTAAATCCCACCATTCGCTCCCCGTCGAACGCTCCCAGCACATGCCCGCCCGTCTGGTTCGCCAGCACAAACGTCACGTACGGCTCCGTCTCCAGATCGCTTTCGCCCCACACCTCGCGCTGGATCTCCACGCACCGGTGAAATTCCGCCAGCCTCTCGCACTTCCGTATCTCAATTCCCGCGCTCATCTTCCCTCAAGCCGTCTCCGTTCCCGGCGTCTACCCCGACCCGGTCGGGGCGTTATCCTCAACTCTTCTTCTTCTCTTTCAACTTTCAACTTTTGACTTTCAACTCTCTTCCCTTCGCCTCCTCCCACAACTCCTCCATCCGCCCCCGCGCCACTTCCGCCAGTGTCGTCCCCTGCTCCCGCGCCATCCGCTCCATCTCGCGAAATCTCCTGCTGAACTTCCCGCTGGCCTTCTTCATCGCAATTTCCGGATCAATCTTCAAAAACCGCGCCAGGTTCACGGCCACAAACAAAATATCTCCTACTTCCCCTTCGATCTCTTTGCCTCCGCGTTTCTCCAGGACTTGGCGCAATTCTTCGGTCTCTTCCTGCAGCTTCTCGAAAATTCCCCCCACGTTTTCCCAGTCAAACCCGATCCGCGCCGCCTTTCGCGTCAACTGATACCCCTCCAGCAGCGCGGGCAAGCTCCGCGGCACGCCATCCAGCACGCTTTCCGCCGCCTCTTCTTCCACTGCACCCTTCGCCTGCCGCTCTTCTTTCTTGATGATCTCCCAGTTCCGCAGCACCTCCGCCGCGTCCTTCGCCCGCCTCTCCCCGAACACGTGCGGGTGCCGCCGGATCATCTTTTCGTAAATTTCCCGGATCACATCAACAACAGTGAAGCGCCCCTCTTCGTCCGCCATCTGCGCATGAAACACCACTTGCAGCAGCAGATCCCCCAACTCCTCCGCGAACTTCACGTCGTCCGCGCCGTCCAGCGCCTCCAAAACCTCGTACGCCTCTTCGATCAAATATGTTCGCAGCGTCGCGTGCGTCTGCTCGCGGTCCCAAGGACACCCTCCCGGCGCCCGCAGCCGCGCCATCACCCCCACCAACTTCTCAAACCACGCCCCAGCCGCTTCCCGCCGCGCGCTCTTCTTCCGCTTCTTCAAGGGCTTCTTAATGGATTTCTTCAGCGGACCGCGCATCCGCGCCTTGTCTTGTGTTTTATGCGGCGCATCCGCGCCTTTGCGTTTTCCGGAAGCCATTCACCATTCCCGTCATTTCTTTCAGCAGCCGCTCCACTTTACGTTCCCCCGCCACGCTTTGACAAGCGCCCCACACCACCCAAAACGCAAACGCACCCCGTCATTTCGAACGGAGTCCGCGAAGTGAGCAATCCCTCTTCCGCTTTTTCTTTGGGTTTTATCTCGGTTGAAATGAACTACGAGGTTCTCAATTCTTGGTCTTCGCAAACAAACCGGCCCCGCACGCTCTCCCCGCTCCCTCCGCCGGCAACATCACTCTCTGCCCAATCCGCAACCGCTCAGGCGCGCCCAACTCCGGGTTCGCCTCCGCTAGGCACTTCCACGCCGCGCCTCGCCCCAGATGCTCTCGAGCCAACCCCCACAACGTATCGCCCTTCTGCAGCGTCACACTCTTCGCCACGGGCGCGCCATGGCCTGCAACTCCCGCCGGCACCAACACCGTAGTCCCAAGCAGCAGCAACTCCGGCCGCTTCGTCCCAGATGGATTCATGCCGCGCAATTCCCGCCACCGCGCCCCTTTCCCCAAATATATCTCCGCCAGCTTCCACCACGAATCGCCCCGCTCCACTTTGCGCGACACCATCGCCGCATTCGGTATCGCCACTTCCGGTTTCACTTCCAACACGCTCGTCCCCGGCTCACGCGGCGCGCTCGGCATCACACGCAACGGCCGCGGCTCAAACGGTGACACGCGCCCCGCCGCTGCACTTCTCCGCGAGCCTCCTTCCGTTCGCGCTTCCGTCTTCGGCTGTACCAACATCTTCGGCGCCGCCATCGTTGCTTCCGGCAGCTTCATCGGAAATTGCGAACGACCTCCCTGCCCTGCCGCCCGCGCCGCTTCCCGCTCGACTTTCTCTTTCCGGTAGCGTCGTGCCACTTCGCCAAGCGATTCCTCACCCGGCGCACTCTCGCCGGCGCCGTTGGCTTGCTCCTCTTTCTTTTCTGATGGATTATTCTTCCGCGCCGCAACTTTGGCTTGATCTTCCGGTGTGAGGATCTTCGCGCGCTTCAAATCGTCTTCGGTATAAACATGGTGGGAAGTCTTCGACTCCGCGGCCTTTCTCGCTGGTTCTTGCCGCGCCGCTTCCGCCGCTTCCTGCGCGTGCAATCCAGTGGCACATGCCAGTCCGGACAACAAAAATCCCGCGACGCCGAAGAGGAGTGTTCCTCTACCTTTTTTCAGGAAACCCGGGATCGTTGCGTTCAGCCGCATCGGCTCGCACTCGCACGTGTCGTGCTTCAAATTCACCGGGGGGACATGGCCGGCTTACTTGGTCAGATTGTGCCCCGTTTTGCCCGCTTCTGGCAACAGGACTTTTTCTCATCGGTTACGGCCCCGTGCCTCGCACTTTTCTCAGGGGGTCGGAGCTTTAGCCCCGAGATTAAGCGCAGACCCCAGTGGCATTTAGCCCCTGAGGACTCGTGGCTTTGTATTGGCCGATCCCCCTCACCAGATCCGGCAATACTTCGCCCGCACCATCCTCTGCCCTTCGTGGCAGCCAAACGCCTCCCGAAACTCTGGAAAATTCGAAACCACATTGTTCACCCGGTACTTCGCATACGAATGCGGATTCGTCAGCACCTGCGTGCGAATGGACTCCGGCCGGTAGTGCTCGCACCAACTGAACGCATACGCCAGGAAAAATCGCTGCAGCGTCGTGAACCCGTCCGGCCCCTTGTCGTCCAGGCTCTTCCCTTCTCGCGCCAATTCCATTTGCAGCGCCAGCAGCGCCAGGTGCAGCCCGCCGTTGTCCGCGGTATCCTCGCCCTGCGTCAGCAATCCATTTTGCGTCACGCCCGGCCCTGCTTCCGGTATCGGCTGCGTGTACTCGTCGGAAATGCATTTCCCTCGCGCCTCGTACTCCTTCGCATCATTCGCGGTCCACCAGTCGCGCAGATTCCCTTGCGCATCGAATTTCCTACCCTCGTCGTCGAACCCGTGAATCGTCTCGTGCCCGATCACCGCCCCGATCGCGCCATAGTTCACGGACGCATCCTGGCTCATCTCGAAAAACGGCGGCTGCAAAATCCCCGCGGGAAAATTGATCGTGTTGTTCTGCGGATCCTCGTACGCATTGATCGTCGGCGGCGTCATCATCCATTCCGTGCGGTCCAGCGGTTGTCCGATCTTGCCCACCCAGCGCTCGAACTCAAACGCCGCGGCTCTCTGCCGGTTCTGCAGATAGTTCGTGCGCCCAACCGAAACCGAAGAGTAATCTCGCCAACTGTCCGGATATCCAATCTTGTTCAGTACCGTGGTCAGCTTCAACTGCGCTTGTTTCTTCGTCTCCGGCGCCATCCACTCCGCCGCCTCGATATCCTTAGAAAGCGCCGCCTCGATATCCTTCACCAACTGCAGCACACGCTCCTTGTTCTCCGCCGGAAATGCTCGCTTCACGTAAACTTCTCCCAGCGCCTCTCCCAAATTTCGATCCACGTTTCGCACGCACCGCCGCCACTTCGGTTGCAGCTCCTGCGTGCCGGATAGCGTCCGCGCAAAAAAATCGAAATTCTCCTGCACGAACGCCTCGCTCAACCCATTGGCGTTCCCGTGCAGCAGCTGCCACTGCAAATACGTCTTCCATTCCTCCAGCGAGTGCGCCTTCAGCATCGCTTCCAGGTTCTTGAAAAAGTCCGGCGAGGTCACGATGTACCGCGGCGTCGCCAGCGATTTCACCAGCTTCAGGTACGTATCCCAATCGAACGACGGCGTCAGCGCCTTTACTTGGGTCAGCGTCATCGGGTTGTTCAGATTCTTCGGATCGCGACGCGCCACCGGATCCATCGCGCCCTTCGCTAATTCCGTCTCGATCGCCAGCACCGTCGCCGCATCGCGCTTTGCCGGTTCCGGCTTCTCCCCCGCCAACACAAATATGTTCATGACGTGCTGCACATACTTCGCCCGGATCTCCTTCGCCTTGTCGTCCTGATCCAGATAGAAGCTCCGTCCCGGCAGCGCCATGCCGCCCTGGTCGATTGTCGCGACATTGTGCGAAGCGTCCGCATAATCTGGCTGGCCCGAATACCCCAGCAAAGCTGCATTCGTCTGGTTGTCACCTGGCTCCTCCGCTCCCGGTATCGTTTGGTGCAGGTGCGCCACTTCCTCCGCAATTTCCTGCTTGGACCTGATCGCCGCGATCCGCTGCAATTCCGGCTTCAGCCATTCCGCCGCGTGCGCGTCAATCGTCTTCGTGTCCATGCACGAAAAGTAATAATCGCCCACCTTCTGCTCGTTCGGCGTGCGCTTCGGATCGTCCGCCGAAACCTGCTCCAGCGTCTTCGCCAGCAGCGTCTGATTCCAAAGTTCCAGTGGACTTTCCACGCCCCACATCACCTGATCTGCCGGGATCGGATGCGCCGCGATCCATTTCCCGTTCGTGTACGCAAAAAAATCGTCACAGGGATTTACGCCTGCATCCGTGTTCGCCGTGCTGAACGACTCCAGTTTCGGTAACTCCTTCGGCGGCACCGTCGGAGACGCCTCCTGGCCAAACGCACCCGCACCTGTCATGCACAACGCCAGCAACATCGCAAAATAGCGCATAAGAGTTTTCTCCAAAAAAATGCCCTTGAAATTTCCGCAGTGATTCTATCAGAGTGGCCCGCTGGAAACGGTGTCGCCCCGCACTCCGCGCATCCCAGACACACATTCCCCTTATTCCCTTGGACGCACATCGTGTCCGCAAGATAGCTGCTTCGGAGCTCCTCGCCCCATGTGGAGTGCGGCGGCTTGTTTACCCTGCTTGCCCCGATCTTCGAGGGGAGCTTCGAAGGGCCGCCGCTTTTACAACCGCAGCACCGCCGCGCAATCTCCACATGCCCTTGAATCTCGTCCACGACAAACCAGCCCCCCGCCACCTGAAATACTCTGTCGTCACGTTTCCGCCACGGCACCATACTTTTTTCGGCACATTGCCGGACAACTAACCCCGTTTCCGTGTTTTGATACTTACATGCAGGAAATTAGGCAGCAGGAACGCCGGCGTAGCCGCCGCATTCGCATCGGCCAGCCCCTCAAAGTGAGTCCGTCCGATCCTCACGACACCCACTTCGAGGAGACCGCCACGACCAAAAACGTCTCCCGTGACGGTATTTACTTTCTCTCCAAAAACGAAGCTTATCACGAGGGTATGCGCCTCTTCGTCACGCTTCCCTATCACTTTCCCAGTGCTCCTCACGATCTCGAGTACCTCGGCCAGGTCGCGCGCATCGAAAATCTTCCTGACGGCAACCGCGGCATCGCCGTCCAGCTCCTTTCTACCATCAACACAAAGTCATCTCTGCCCCCCGCCGACCTCTAGCAATCCGGCTGACCCTCCCCTCACCGCGCGCCCCCCTTGAAACTTTCCCCCATCTGGTGCGTACTTATTAACCAAGGACACCTGTGCATGCGTCATAGCTTTCCCCTGCGTGAACCCATCGGCGTGGCGCTCGAGACCATTCGCACCCACAAGCTGCGCTCCTTCCTCATGCTCCTCGGCATCATCATCTCCGTCTCCACCCTTATCCTCGTCGTCTCACTCATCTCCGGCGTGGACGGCTACATTGCTGATCGCGTCGCCAATCTTGGCTCCAACGTCTTCCTAATCGCCCGCTTCCCCCTCATCACCGACGTCGATGAGTATGTCAAAGCCGTGCGTCGCAACAAGGTCATCACCTGGGAAGATTTTCAGGCCCTCCATGACGATCTCAAGCTCCCCCGGCGCGTCGGCGCCGAAGTCCGCACTTCCGGCAAGGTCCGCGTCGGCTCGCAAAGCGTGGAGGACACCAGCATCCGTGGTGTCACCGCGAACATCGGCGAAATCGATATCGAGGAGCCCATCGAGGGTCGCTACATCTCCGATGGCGACGACCACAACCGCGCCATGGTCTCCATGATCGGCAACGATCTCGCCAACAAGCTTTTCCCTTACGTTGATCCCATCGGTCGCGATGTCTGGGTTGACGGCCGCCCCTTCACCGTCGTCGGTATCGCCAAGCCCATCGGCACCGTCTTCGGCCAGTCCCAGGACAACTTTGCCTACATTCCCATTCAAACTTTCATCAAGATTTATGGTTCTCATTTGGACATGGCCGTCAATATCCAGGCCCGAGGGGCTGAATGGATGGAAGAAACTCAGGACGAAGCCCGCGCCCTCCTTCGCGCTCGCCGCCATCTAGCCCCCAACGAGGCCGATTCCTTCGGCATCCTCGATTCCGCCACGCTCATGAACCTCTGGAAGGACCTCACCGGCGTCATCTTCACCGCCATGATCGGCGTCACCTCCGTCTTCCTCGTCATCGGCGGCGTCGTCATTATGAACGTCATGCTCGCCACCGTCACCGAACGCACCCGTGAAATCGGCATCCGCAAGGCCCTCGGCGCGCGCCGCCGCGATATCCTCCTGCAGTTTCTCGTCGAGGCCGCCTTCATGGCCGCGGTCGGTGGCGCCCTGGGTGTTGTTTTCGCCTACGGAGTTGCCGCCCTCGTCAAGGCCACCACCTCCGTCCCCATGCACGTCCCCATCGCCGCTGTCTTCATCGCTGAAATCCTCTCTACCTGCGTTGGCCTCTTTTTCGGCGTTTATCCCTCGCGCAAGGCCGCTTTGTTGCAGCCCATCGAGGCCTTGCGCCAGGAATTGTAGGGAAAGGGTGCCACTTCCATGCGCATGAACATGAGCGAAAACGCCTTCATGGCCCTCACCACCCTGCGCGAAAACAAAATGCGCTCTTTCCTCACGGTCCTCGGCGTCGTCATTGGGATCACCGCGCTTCTCTCTGTCGTCTCCATCCTCGTCGGCGTCTACGGCGACGTGAACTCCTATCTCAGCGATTACGGTCCCAATACTTTCTTCATCTTTCGCTTCGATCCCGGCATTCACACGAGTGGCCTCTCCCCCGAAGAGCGCGCCCGCCGCGTGCTCACCGTCGAAGACGCCGAAGCCATCCAGCAGCTCTGCCCCGCCGTTCGCGCCGTGTCCGCCAGCATCTTCCCGCGCTTTGATAATTTCGGCCCCGCCCGCGGCCCTGTCACCGCCCGTTATCTCGGCAAGGAAATTTCCGGCGTTGACTACCACGGCGCCCTTCCCGCCGACGAGGTGGTCTTCAACACTCGTCCGCGGGAGGGCCGCTTCTTCAGCGACGCTGAAAATGATCACCGCGCTGATGTCGCCGTCATCGGCCCGGACATTGCCAAGAAGCTTTATCCCGATGGCAAGGCCGTCGGCAAGCCCATTCTGGTTGACACTGTCTCCTACGAAGTCATCGGTGTCACGGAGCCGCGCAAAGGGCAACTCGTCAAGGATCAGTCGGCCGACAAAAACGTCCTTGTCCCCTTTCGCACCTACCGCAAACACAATCCCGAGGACGACGAAATCATGATCGGCGCTGCCGCCGTTCCCGGCCACATGTCCGAAGCCGAAGACCAAATTCGCGGCGTCCTCCGCCGTCGCCGCAATGTTCCCTTTAACAAGCCCGACAGTTTCGGTGTCTCCAGTGCCCAGCAGATCGCAGATGAGTTCCGCCAGATCACTGCCTCTGTCGCTCTGCTCATCTCCGTCATCAGTTCCATCGGCCTCCTTGTCGGCGGCGTCGGTGTGATGAACATCATGCTCATGTCCGTTACCCAGCGCACCCGCGAAATCGGCGTGCGCCGCGCCATCGGCGCACGCAAGCGCGACGTCATCTGGCAATTCCTCACTGAAGCCATCGTCCTCACGGGTACTGGCGGCGTCATTGGCGTAATTCTAGGTGTCGCCATCAGCCTGCTCATCAACCTGGCTGTTCCTTCGTTACCTTCTTCCATCCCACTCTGGTCCATCATCCTTGCCGTCACCGTTTCCATGAGCGTTGGCCTCATCTTCGGCATGTACCCCGCCATCAAAGCCGCCCGCCTCGACCCCGTCGAAGCCCTCCGCTACGAATAGACTTCTCCCCTCTCGCTCCTCCCCGCCGCTTCTCCTTTTCTTCTTCCGAACTCCTAAACCCAAAACTCACAACTGATTACTGAAAACTGTCTCCCCCCGCCACCCGTGCTAAACTACTCATGCACTTTTTCGACTGTGAGGATCATCCACCGTGGCGGATCAGAATCCCGAAGGCACCTTCCGCGTCATCGATCGCCGGCCCTTCACCTCTGAAGGCGAACTCCGCCCTGACGTTGTCCAGGAACAAGAGCGCGAAGCCAAAGTCGAAGCCGCTAGGGTGATTCCCGCCACGCCGCCGGCCGCCGATTCCGCCCCCGCGCCCGCCAAAGAAACCCCCAAGAAAAGTCCCGCCTTCGAGAATCTTGTCCGCATGATCGGCAGCAATGCCGCCATGGTTCTCGGCGCCTACGCCGACCCTCGCACCGGCCAGCCCGTCATCGATCCCGAAGCCGCCCACGAACTCATCGATATGCTGGATGCCCTCCGCGAAAAAACCATCGGCAATCTTGCTCCTGAAGAAGACTCCATGCTCCTCGATCTCCTCGGCAAGCTCAAAATGACGTACCTCGAAATCAACCAGGCCCTGGCCGCCCAAATGGCCCAGACCCAATCCCACCCCAAACCCAAAAAATAGCTTGCGTCCGCCTTTTTTCTTTCCTGCCTCTGTGCTCTCCGTGTCCTCTGTGGTGAATATTCTTCTTCCCTGCCTCGTCCTCTCCGTTCCTCCTTGCCCCGAACGTTTTAGGAGAGGGGTGCGGCCCCTCTGTTACCTCTGTGGTAAGTTTTGCGCCTTTTCCTAGCCCGCCGTAAAATATCCCCATGTCCTCGTCCCCCATTCACCTCACGGTCCTCGGCTCCGGAACCTCCATGGGAGTCCCCACCGTCGGCTGCCACTGTGCCGTCTGCCAGTCCACAGATCCGCACGACAAGCGCCTGCGCCCCTCCATCCTCCTCTCCCGCAACGGCCAAAACGTCGTCATTGACACCACCCCCGATTTCCGCGCCCAGGCCCTCACCGCGCGCCTCGATCGTCTCGAAGCCGTTCTTCTCACCCACGGCCACGCTGATCACATCCAGGGCTTCGACGACATTCGCCCCTTCAACATCCGCCAGCGCGCTGCCATGCCCGTCTACGGCTCCCAGGAAACCTTCCGCGCAATCCGCCGCGCCTTTTCCTACGTCTTCGACACCAAGCCCTCCCTCAGCACCGTCCCCAGCGTCATCCTCCACGAAGTCAAAGGCCCCTTCGAGCTTCTCGGCGTTCCCATCATTCCCGTGCCTCTCCTCCACGGCGAAATGGAGGTCCTCGGCTTCCGCTTTGGCCGCGCCGCATATCTCACCGATTTCAGCCGCCTCCCGGAAGCCTGCGTCCCGCTCCTCGAAGACCTCGACGACCTCATCATCGACGCCCTCCGCGACATTCCCCATCCCATGCACCAGACCGTCGAACAGGCCCTCGCCCTCGTCGACGAACTTAAGCCCCGCCGCGCCTGGTTCACGCACATCGCTCACGAACTTTCCCACGCCGCCACCAACGAACGTATCCGTAAGGCCGGCTATGCCCACGTCCAGCTTGCCTACGACGGCCTCCAGTTCGACGTGCAGACCGATTCTCCTGCCGTCGAGCGCGCCGCCCAAGCCCTCGCCGTCCACAGTCACATACCTTCCGGCCGCCTCACCGTTTTTTATTCCGCCGCGGACTGGGCCGCGCGTTTCGCCGCCTCTAAACGCGGCAGCGTCATTGCCATCGGCAATTACGACGGCATCCATCTCGGCCATCAACGCGTCCTCGCCTTTGCCATGACCCGCGCCAAGGATTCCGGCGCCGTCTCCACCGCCCTTACCTTCGAGCCTCCGCCGCTCAAAGTCCTCCGCCCGGAATCCGCGCCGCTCCGCATTTCCACCAATCAGCAGCGCCTCGAATGGTTTGGCGCGCTGGGCATCGAAGCCGCCGTCGTGCTGCCCTTCACGCCGCAGCTGGCGTCTCTCTCGCCTGAAGATTTTGTAGATGAAATTCTCGTTCGTCAGTTGCAGGTCCGCGCCATCGTCGTCGGCGATAATTTCCGCTTCGGCCATCGCCAGGCCGGCGACGTCAAATTCCTTCGCGACCTCGGCATGCGTTACGGCTTTGAAGTCGTCGTCCACACGCCAGTCGCCCTCAAGGGCGAAATCGTCTCCAGCACGCTAATTCGCAAACAAATTGCCGAAGGCGACGTCACCCACGCCGCGCGACTTCTCGGCCGCCCCTTCGTCCTAACCGGTGAAGTTGTCCGCGGCAGCGGCACCGGCCGCAAATTCCTCTTCCCCACTTTAAATCTCAAGCCCGACCAGGAACTGCTTCCCGCTCGCGGCGTCTACATCACCCGCACCGTCCTCGAAGGCGAAACCAGCAGCCATCGCAGTGTCACCAACATTGGCATGCGTCCCACCTTCAACGGTTCCGCCCTCACCATCGAAACTCACCTGCTCGATTATTCCGGCAACTTCGCTCCCAAGCACATTGAAATCCGTTTCTGGAAGCGGCTTCGTGAAGAAAAAAAGTTTGCCTCGCCTGACGATCTCCGCCTCCAAATCGCCCGCGACGTTTCCACCGCCAACAAATTCTTCGCCCGCCTCCGCCGCCTCCGCTCCCTGCGCTCCTTCCACGCCCCCCTCTAATCCTTCCTCGCCTTTCTCTTCCTCAGTGCTCGCCGTGCCCTCTGTGGTGAAAGCCTTTTCTTCCCTACCTCTCCTCCATCCACCACCCAATCTTCCTAGCCATCCCCAACAACACCTCCGCATCCGCCTCGCTCATCGCCATCCTCCGCAGCATCCGACGCAACTTCTCTTCTGCCAATTCGCTCTTCCTCTCCCCCGTATAACCGCTCTTAATCAAAACCGGCAGCAGCGCCGCCCCGATCCGCTCCACTGTCTCCATCCGAGCCGCCGCGCTCTTCTTCTCCTCCGTCTTCATCTTCGAACCCTCACCTCGTTCCCTCCGCGAAACCTCATATAAGCACACCGCTGCCGCCTGCCCCAGATTCATCGACCGGTGTTCCTCCCGCGTCGGTATCCGCACCAGCCAGTGGCAGTGGCTCAAACTTTCATTCGACAATCCCCACTTCTCCGACCCAAACAGCAGCGCCACTTTCCCTTTGGCCATTCCCTTGCGCAGCATTGCCCCCGCCAACTCCAGGCTCCGCAGCGGGTGCTGGATCTCCCGATTCCCCACCGAAGTCGTGCCCACCACCAACCAGCAATCTGCCACCGCCTCCGCCACCGTCGCAAACTCTTCCGCGTTCTGCAGCACCGCCGATGCGCCCACCGCCGACACCGCTTCTCGAAACGCCTTCTCGTACGGCTGCACCACGCGCAGGTGCACCGCCCCAAAATTACTCATGGCCCGCGCCACCGCCCCCAAATTCAGCGGATTCCGTGTCCCCACCAGCACCACCCGCAAATTCTCCATCCCGCTCCTCATCTCCGCCTCTTTCTCTCTTCGTACTTCCCGACCCACTGTCTGTCATTCCGAGCGGAGCGGCCCGACTTTCTCTTGCGCGCCGCCTTCTGGCGCGTCGGGCCGCGCAGTGGAGGAATCCCTCCTCCGCCTTTCTCTTCTCTGCGAACCTCAGCGTCCTCTGCGCCTCTGCGTTATCTTATCTTGCTTCCTGATCGCTGCTATCTGATCGCTGATAACCCCCCGCCGCCTCTCCGCGTCATCTTTATCTCTTTCCGGCCTCTTAAGCTTCAAACTTATAACTGAAACCTGTAAACTGTTCCCCCGGAGGCCAGGATGTATCTCTTTCGTCCCGCAGCGATCCAAACCATTCTCTTCGCCGCACTCGCTCTCTCCACCCCCGCCCAGCAACCCCCCGCCCCGCGCATCGTAGATCTCACCTCTCCGGACGGCACCCGCCTCAAGGCAACCTTCTTCGCCGCCGCCAAGCCCGGCCCCGGCGTGCTTCTGCTCCACCAATGCAATCGTCAGCGCAAAGTCTGGGACGACCTCGCCCAAAAATTCGCCGCCTCCGGCCTCAACGTCCTCACCGTGGATTTCCGCGGCTTTGGCGGAAGCGCCGGCACACCGCTCGACAAACTCACCGTCGAGCAAATTCAGGAAGTGTTCGACAAGAAATTCCCCATCGACGTTGACACCGCCTACAGTTACCTCGCTGCGCAACCCAGCGTCAGTCCCTCCATCATGGCTGCGGGCGGCGCCAGTTGCGGTGTCAACCAGGCTGTCCTCCTCGCCAGCCGCCATCCCGAAGTCAAAGCTCTCGTCCTCCTCTCCGAAGGCACTGGGCACCCCGGCCGCGAGTTCCTCCGCAAAAATCCCAATCTACCGCTTTTCGCCGCCGTCGCCGATGACGATCCCGATCCCGGGGTCGTCGAATACATGGAGTGGATCTACAGCTTCTCCACCAACCCCATGAACAAGTTTGAACATTTCCCCAAAGGCGGCCACGGTGTCGAACTCTTCGACCTGCACAAGGATCTTCCCGCCGACATCGTCACCTGGCTCACCAACGCCCTCAGCGCGCACCCCACCGTTCCCGCCGTCCTCGCTCCGGTCCTCGCTCAGTACCAGAACCGCTTTCTCAATTACATCGACGAGCCCAGCAACACCCCCAAGGCCGCCCAAATTTTCGTCATGGGCCGCGACAACCATCCCGGATACGTCCTCTTCTCCGAACCGCTTATGAATCGCATGGGCTACGAATATCTCCAATCCGGCGAAATCAAAGCCGCCATCGAACTCTTCAAGCTCAACGTTGTTGCCTATCCTGATTCCCCCAACGTCTACGACAGCCTCGGCGACGCCTATCTCGCCAACGGCCAAACCGATCTCGCCCGCCAAAACGCCCAGAAAGCCCTCGATACCCTAGCCCACTACACCAAATATCCCGACGCAGAAGGCATCCGCGAATCCGCGCAGAAGAAACTAGCCCTCCCAGCCTCCCCTCCGCACTGACCGACCGTGTCCGCCGGGTGCCCCAGGCACGGAGTGTGTGCCTGGGTCTTGGGTTCCTCTTCCGCGTGACACAGTCATTCCTGACTGTGCTCTTGGGTTCCTCTTCCCTCTGCAAACCTCCGCGTGCTCTGCGCCAGCGTTCACCCCGACCCGGTCAGGGCGTTATCTTGCTCTGGCCTTTTCTTGCTTCCTGATCGCTGATATCTGATCGCTGATAACTCTCTCCCGACTTCTCCAATCCCCTCACCCTCCTCCCCACCGTGATACCCTATTTCTCGTCAGGATCTGCGATGCCCTATTTCGCTCTCTTCTATGAAGTAGTCGATGACTTCATCGCTCGCCGCGCACCCTTTCGCGACGAGCATCTCTTACTCGCTCGCGAAGCGCATCTCCGCGGCGATCTGGTCCTCGGCGGAGCACTCGCCGAACCCGCCGACGGCGCTCTCCTCATCTTTCGCGGCCCCTCTCCCGACGCCGCCACCGCCTTTGCCCAGCGCGATCCCTACGTCCGCCACGGTCTCGTCAAGCAATGGAAAGTTCGCCCCTGGTCCGTCGTCATCGGCCATGATCCGCCTGCCTCGCAATCCACCACAGGAGTCGCCTGACATGGTCGTCCGTTTCTGGTCCGCACGCACCACCGCCGTATGTTTCCCCGATTACCTGCGCCACTTCCGCGAACATGTCCTCACGCATCTCCGCTCCTTCGACGGGTTCCGCGAAGCCCGTGTCATCACGCAATCCGATGGCGTCGTTGTGCGCTTCATCGTCGAAACCCTGTGGTCCTCCTTCGAAGCCATCGACCGCTTTGCCGGCCCCGATCGCGAAGCCGCCGTCGTCGCCCAGGAAGCCCTCGACCTTCTTACCTCCTACGACCGTCGCGTCCAGCACTACACCGTCGACCTCCAAGAATCCCAATCCTCCACCACCGCTCCCTGATACCCAGTGCTCGGGTTTCTCTTCTCTGCGACCTCTGTGTTCTTCCCTCCGTGAACTCTGTGTTACGGTCCCTGCTCGCTTTTTCTCTCAACTTTCGACTTTTAACTTTCAACCGCCCTTGCTACCTCTCATCCTCGCTTCCTGGTCTCTGGTCGCTGCTTCCTGATCGCTGATATCCCACTCTTTCTTCTCATCCCTCTGGTGTTAAAATAATTCCCATGTCACCCACAACCCTCTACGAAAAAATCTGGCAAAGTCACGTCGTCCACGAAGAGCCCGGCAAGCCCTCCCTCATTTACATTGATCGCCATCTCGTCCACGAGGGCACCTCTCCCCAAGCCTTTGCCGGCCTCAAAGCCGAAGGCCGCAAGGTCCGCCGCCCCGATCTCACCTTCGCCGTCATGGACCACTCCGTCTCCACCACCGACCGCACCCTCCCCATCCTCGACAACGACGCCAAGCTCCAATTCGAAGCCCTCGAGCGCAACTGCCGCGAAACTGGCGTCCGCCTCTTCGACATGAACAGCAAGCACCAGGGCATCGTCCACATCATCGGCCCCGAGCTTGGCATCACCCAGCCCGGCCAGACCATCGTCTGCGGTGATTCCCACACCTCCACGCATGGCGCCTTCGGCACCTTAGCCTTCGGTATCGGCACCAGCGAAGTCGAGCACGTCCTCGCCACGCAATGTCTCGTTCAATCCAAATCCAAAACCCTGCACATCCTCGTTCACGGCAAGCGCCCCAAGGGCGTCACCGCGAAAGACATCATCCTCGCCATCATCGGTAAAATGGGCATCAGCGGCGGCAACGCGCAAGTTGCCGAATACGGCGGCGAAGCCATCCGCGCTCTCTCCATGGACGGCCGCATGACCGTCTGCAACATGACCATCGAAGGCGGCGCGCGTGCCGGCATGATCGCCCCCGACGACACGACGTTCACCTATCTCGAAGGCCGCCCCTTCGTTCCACGCGGCAAAGACTTCCAAGCCGCCGTCGAGCGCTGGAAACTTCTCAAGTCTGACGACGGGGCCAAATTCGACGCCACCATCGAGCTCCGCGCCGATCAGCTCGCCCCGCAAGTCACCTGGGGCACCAATCCCGGCATGGTCACCAGCGTCAACGGACGCGTTCCCGATCCCCACGATTTCCGCGACCTCAACGACCAGAAAGCCACCGAAAGCGCCCTGAAATACATGGGCCTCAAGCCCGGCACGCCTATCGTGGACATTCCCGTGGACCGCGTCTTCATCGGCTCCTGCACCAATTCACGCCTCGATGATCTTCGCGCCGCCGCGCATCTCGTCGCAGGCAAACACGTCGCCAAAAACATCAAGCAAGCGCTGATCGTCCCCGGCTCCCGCGGCATCAAGGCCCAAGCCGAAAAAGAAGGCCTCGACAAGCTCTTCACCGCTGCAGGGTTCGAGTGGCGCGATGCGGGCTGCAGCATGTGCATCGCCATGAACGCCGATGTCCTCCCGCCCCACGAACGCAGCGCCAGCACGTCCAATCGCAACTTCGAGGGCCGCCAAGGCCGCGATTCCCGCACCCACCTCGTCAGCCCGGTCATGGCCGCCGCCGCCGCCCTCGCCGGCCACTTCGTCGACGTCCGCGAGTTTGACGTGGCCCACATAGAGTAATCAGCGATCAGATATCAGCGATCAGGAACCAACCTCTCGATGCCTTTGTAGTGGCCGACCTTTAGGTCGGTTATTGCGCCAACTTTCGTGCTTGTGTAGGGCCCGCCTTCCGAGGCGGGCCGCAACGTACCCGCGCTTCAGCCATAATCGCGCAGGAGGCCGGGCACCCCAGGCATGGAGTATGTGCCCGGGTCTTGGCTTCCTCTTCTCTGCGTACTCTGTGCTCTCTGTGAACTCTGCGTTAATTCTTTCGTTCCACCGACCAATGCCCCGGCCCGTCTCCCGCTTCCTGGTCGCTGATCGCTGGTCTGTGGTCGCCGCTTCCTGATCTCTGATCGCTAATATCTGATATCCTTAACCCCACAAACAAAAACCGAGGATACTCATCGCCCATGCAACTCTTCACCACTCACCACGGCCTGGTCATGCCCCTCGATCGCGTTAACGTCGACACGGACCAAATGGTCCCCAAACAATTCCTCAAATGCCTCACCCGCGAAGGCTTCGGCCGCGTTCTCTTCTACGACTGGCGCTACCTGCCCGGTGAAAAACCAAATCCGGATTTCGTGCTGAATTTCCCGCGCTACAAAGGCGCCTCCATCCTCCTCGCGCGCACCAATTTCGGTTGCGGTTCGAGCCGCGAACATGCTCCCTGGGGCGTCAAGGACTACGGCTTCCGCGCCATCATCGCCCCCAGCTACGCCGACATCTTCTACAACAACTGCTTCAAGAACGGCATTCTCCCCGCCATCCTCTCCGAAGCCGAAGTCGATCAACTCTTCCGGCAAACCGAATCCGAACAGGGCTACTCCCTCTCCATCGATCTCCCCAGCCAAACTATCAAAGACGCCTACGGCCACGTCTACAATTTCGAAATCGCTCCCTCCCGCAAAGAAGTTCTCCTCAAAGGTCTTGACGATATCGGCCAATCCCTGCAACACGCCACCGAAATCGCCACCTACGAAAAATCCCACCCCGCCGCCGCCACCATGTTTGATCCCGTCGATATTAAGAATTATCGCTAATCAGATACTGGTAATCAGATATCAGTTATCAGCGATCAGGAACCAACAACAAACCTAGCCCTGTGGCTCAGGCCTGCCACAATCCATCCACGATCCATCCGAATCGCGAGGCCGGGTGCCCCAGGCACGGCGTCTGTGCCTGGGTCTTGAGCTCCTCCTCCGTCCACGAACCTCCGCATTCTCTGCGGTATTCATTCTCCGAACGCTTAAACTTAAAACTTGCAACTTCGCACTTAGACCTTTCCCTCCTCCCTTGACTTCCCTGCCACTACTCTTTACAAACATCTCGTGAAGCTTGCTCTCTCGCAGTTCTCGCGCTTGGCCCTCTTTCTGGCCATACTGCTCCTTGTCCATCCCGCACCCACCTCGCCTGCGGATCATTTCGACAACTGGGTCGAAGTTCGCTCCCCCAACTTTACCGTCGTCAGCAATGCCGGCGACCGCGAAGCTCGCCGCATCGCCGCCCAATTTGAAGAGATTCGTGAAGTGTTCCACGCCGCCTTCCCAACGCTTCGCACGGATCTCGGCAAGCCTGTCCTGATTTTTGCCTTGAAGAATGAAGACTCCATCAAGTCGCTCCTCCCCGCTTACTGGGAGACCAAAGGACATTCCCATCCGGCCGGCTTCTATGTCACCCGTGAGGAGCGCGATTTCGTCCTCGTTCGCACCGACCTCGAGGGGGAAAATCCCTATGAAATCGCCTATCACGAATACACCCACGCTCTCGTCCGCCTCAATTTCCGCGATATCCCCGTTTGGATGAACGAAGGCCTCGCCGAGTATCTTGGCAACACCGTAATCGGCGATAAGGAAGTGCAGATCGGCAAAATCGCCCCCGGTCACCTGGAAATCCTGCGCACCAACAAACTCATCCCCATCGACACACTCTTCCAGGTCGACGAGAATTCCCCCTATTACAACGAGCAGAACCGCACTTCCGTCTTCTATGCGGAGTCCTGGGCTCTTGTCCACTACCTCATGCTCGATGCCGACGCCCGGAAGCGCCAACTCCTCGCCAACTTCCTCAACGCCTGGGCCGCTTCTGACAATCAAATCGAAGCCGCGCAAAAAACCTTCGGCGATCTCAAAAAGTTTTCTCAGGTCATGGAAGCTTACGCGCGCCAGCAACGCTTTTACGTCGGCCATCTGAAGCTCGCCGTCCACGACGACCCCAAAGGTTATCCCGGCCGCTCTCTCTCCGTCGCTGAAACGCAAGCCCTTCGCGGCATCTTCTTCGTCTATACTCAGCGCCCCGCCGAAGCCAAAGCCGTCCTCGACGAAGCCCTCGCTGCCAATCCCAATTCTCCCGTCGTCCACGAAGGCCTCGGCCTCTTCGCCTGGTTCTCCAAACAGGATCCCCAAACCGCCGAAGACGAATTCGCGAAAGCCGCCCCGCAAACTCCTCCCAACTATCTGCCGTATTACATGGCTGCCATGCTTCGCTCGCGCACCCGTTCTGGCGCCGCCAGCCCCGCGGATTCCCTCGCCGACCTCGATAAAGTCATTCAGATGAATCCGCGATTCGCCCCGGCGTACGCGGTTGCGGCCAATCTCTATTCCCGTGATCCGAACCAGCACGACAAAGCGATCAGCATGGGCAAGCAGGCCGTCTTGCTCGATCCCGCCAATCTCAACTACGCCATCAGCTATGGTTTCGTCCTGGTCAACGTCGGCAAAACCGCGGATGCCAACAATCTTGCCGCGATGATCGCCAAAGCCGCCCACACTTCTCACGACCGCGCCAATCTTCAAGCCCTGCAACGCGCCGTCTCCGCTCGTGAATCCTACGACGCCCGGGTCGCCGCCTATGCCGCACAGCGTGGGGCCAACCAAGCTCTCAGCGTCATCCTATCCGGGGACGACGATTCCTCCTCAACCGCCGGCACCACCTCGGGCACCGCCGAATCGCCGCCCCCGCCCGCCGCGAAGCAACACCACACCACGGATTCTTTCCTCGAAGGCACAATCCAAAAAATGGACTGCACCGAAGGGGACAGCAGCCGTCTTTATCTGCTTGTGGATAAAACCGCGTTGCAGTTCCGCGTCGGCGATCTCAACGACGTGGATATGACCTCAGCCAAGACTGGCAACGATGCCGATGTTCCTCCCTGTCCGGACTGGAAAGGCCATCGCGTGAAAATCTTCTTCCGCCAGGTTACCAATAAAGACTACGCCGGCGACTTGGTCGCCATCGAATTCTACTAATCCGGCCTCTCACGCTTCTCTTCTCTGCCAACTCTGCGTCCAGCGTTTACCCCCACCGGGTCGGGGTGCCCTCTGCACTTTTTGTTTTCCAACTCACCCAGAATTGTCATCCCGACCGGAGCGGCCCGACTTTTTCTTTCGCGCCGCCCTCTGGCGCGTCGGGCCGGGTAGTGGAGGGATCTCTCCGCCGCGTTCTCTATTCTTGTGTTCTCCGGGAATCTCTGCGCCCTCAGCGTCTCCTTGCCCCGAGCCGTTTGCGCGAGGGGTGCGTTATCATTGCTCTTTCCGAACTCCTAAACTGTCAACTGTAGACTGCGCACTGTAAACTACTCTCCCCCCCACAACCGTCTGCACCACCTTCGTATTCAAGATCTCCTTCGCCGTCGCCTTCGTGATGTCCTGCGACATTATCAAAAAATCCGCGTACTCCCCCACCTTCAACTCCCCCTTCTTCCCCTCCTCAAACTGCGCGTACGCCGACCCGCTCGTATACGCCCGCAGGCAATCCTCAAGCGAAATCTTTTCTTGCGGCTCCCAGCCCCCCGCCGGACCGCCCTCCGCTGCTTCCCGCGTCACGCACGCATACAACCCCCGCAACGGATTGACCGGTTCCACCGGATAATCCGTCCCAAACGCCAGCCGCGCCCCCGATTTCTCCAGCGAACTCCACGCGTACGCTCCCTTCGAGCGCTCCGGCCCCAGCCGCTGCTCCGCCCACCGCAAATCATTCATCTCGTGCGACGGCTGCATCGAAGCAATTACCTTCAGCTTTGCGAAGCGCGGCAGATCCTCCACCGCCAGCACCTGCGCGTGCTCCACGCGGTCTCGCCGGTCGCGCGCCCCATTCACTCTTTCCACGGACTCGAACACATCCAGCGCCACGCGGTTCGCCTTGTCCCCAATTGCGTGAAAGGCAATTTGAAATCCCAGTTTGTCACGCTCCAGCGCCATCGCCCGCAGCTTCTCCTCACCCATGGCCATGATCCCACTCGTTGCAGGATCATCCGAATACGGTGCCAGCATCGCCGCCGTCCGGGAACCCAGCGCCCCGTCGCTCACAAACTTCAGCGCCCCCGTCTTCAGCCAGGGGTCCTTCGTTCCTCCCTGCGCCCGCCGGTCCTGCAGTTCATTCAGCGGCGCCGCAAACGGCAGCCACTCCGTAATCCGCACCGTCAGCTTCTTTTCTTCCTTCAAATCGCCGTACACCAGAAAATCGGCCCACTCGGAATTGTCCTGGACCGATGTCACTCCGTTCCGCGCCAGTTCCTCCAGCACCATCTCGATGCCCTTCCGGCGTTCCTCCGCCGTGGGATCAGGAATTCGCTGCGTCACCATCTCCATCGCGCTTTCTTTCAACAACCCCGTCGCCTCTCCATCCTCAAACCGGTCAATCTGCCCGCCCTGCGGGTCTTTCGTGTCTGGGGTAATTTCCGCGTGCTTCAGCGCCAGCGAATTCGCCACCCCCACGTGCCCGGAAACGTGCGTCAGAAACACCGGATTGTCCGGCGACACTTCATCCAACTGCAGCCGCGTCGGAAATTTTTGGTCCTGCCACAATGACTGGTCCCACCCTGCTCCCACAACCCATTCCCCCGGTTTGTGCTTCGCCACCGCCTCTTTCACGCGCTGCTGCACTTCCGCAATGGACGCCGCCCCATTCAGCGACAGGGTCATTTTGTCGCGCCCCGCAGCGCCCATGTGTACGTGCGCATCGTTGAATCCCGGCATCACGAAGCTCCCCTTCAACTGCAACGTGTCGCCCGTGTTATCCGCTCCGCCGCAATCCAGCAAGATGTGCTCCAGCGTTCCCACGCAATAAATCTTGCCGTCCCGCACCGCCATCGCCGCCGCCCAGGGCTCTTTCGGATCGTTTGTATAAATCCGCCCGTGCAGGTAGTACGTCGTCTTGTGCAGCGATGCCTCGCTCTGTGCCGCCGCTCGCCCCGCCACGCCGCCCCACACCGCCACCATCGCCAGTCCAATTCCCAATCTCATAGCGCCCCGTTCCATCCTCACCGTCCTGTAGCTCACCCCTTCAGGGGTGAGGCCTTCCACTCTCCAGGCACCCGTCTCGTTTGGCTGTCCTCTGCTCCGCTCTTCTCTTGCCTTTCTCCGTGACCTCTGTGTTCTTCCCTATGTGAACTCTGTGTTACAGTCCTTCTTCTCTTTCTCTTCTCCGAACTCCGAAACTTAAAACTTACAACTGAAAACTGACAACTGTCTCCCTCACTGCCCCGCCACCCCCGAAACCCCCAGTACCGTCAGCAGCACCCGTTTCAACCCAAATTCCCGCCCCGCCGGTTCGTACCATTCCTGCATCGAGTGCGCTCCCCCGCCGTTTCCTCCCGCACCAATTGCAATCGCGTCAATCCCCAGCGACATCGGAATGTTCGCATCCGTGCTCGACCTCTCGATTCGCGATTCATTCCCCACCGCTTCATCCGCCGCGCGCAACGCCGCCAGCAACGCCGATCCCGCCGCCAATTCGCCGCCCGGCCGACTCCCGATCAATTCCACTCTCCATTCCAGCTTTCCTTTGCTGAGATCCCTCGCGTTGTCCATCTCATCCCGCACGCCCGCCGCCACGCACTCCCGCAGCGCCGCCTCCATCCGCGTAATTTCTCCTTCCGCCTCCGAGCGCAAATCCACCTTCAATTTCGCTTCGTGCGGTATCGAATTCACCGACGTGCCGCCTTCAATCTGCCCCAGGTTGAACGTCGTCCGCGGCGCCGCCGGCACCTTCGTATTGATGAACCGCACCGCTCCGCGCACCAGCGCACTAATCGGGTTCACCATCCCGAAATCCGACCAGCTATGCCCGCCCGGCCCGGTAATCGTCACTTCAAGCCGCCGCGACGCCAGCGCCTTCGTCGTCACAAAGTCCGTTCCCGACCCATCCAGCACCACCACCGCCCTCAACTTCGTCCGGTAGGCATCAATCAACGCGCGCATCCCGCGCAAATTCCCTTCGCCCTCTTCCCCTACGTTCGCGGCAAATAAAATCGTCCGCTGCGGCCGAATCTTCGCCGCGCGCATCGCGCGAGCCAGCGCCACCAGCGCCGCCAATCCCGTGCCATTATCCGAAATCCCCGGCGCCGCCATCCGCTCGCCCTCGCGCTTCACCTGGATCTCCGTCCCCGCTGGAAACACCGTATCCAGGTGCGCCGTCACCAACACAATTTCCTTCTCATTCGCGCCCTGCAACTCCGCAATCACATTCCCTATTTTGTCGCTGTGGACCTTCAACCCTTCACCTGCAAGCAGTTCCTTCACTGCCGCCGCCCTCTTCTCTTCCTCAAACGACGGCGCAGGGATCTCCGTGAAGCGCACCTGTTCGTCATCAATCCATTTCAGGTTTTTGCCAAACCAGTCCAGCGCAGCGCGCACCGCAGGTTGTTCCGCTAGGGAGGCCGTGGCGTCAGGTCGTGTCACTTGTGCGAACACCGCGGAGCGAATCGGCATGCTCAAAAGAATAACGCAAACCACGATGCGTTTCACCGTACCTTCGACCAGTTTCATTCTTCCCTTCTACCCATCTAACCACTCCTCGAACTGTCATCCCGACCCGAGGCCCGCGCCGTTTGCCGGCCGCCACATTGTCATCCCGACCAGAGCAACGGCGCCCCACGCCGTTGCGGAGTGGAGGGATCTCGCCACAAGCACCGCGTGTTGGCTCCTTCTCCGCCTTTCGAATTTCGTCCTTCGAGTTTCGCTTTTCGAACTCTGCTTCCTGATCGCTAATATTTGATCGCTGATAACCCTCACTTAATCTCCGCCGCCCCCTGCCTTCTCCCGCAAATCGCCCTCACCTCTTCCTCCGTCAACATCCGCGACGCCGCCTTCGCGGCTTCATAAATCCGGTTCACCAGGTCATCCTCCGCCGGAATGTTGTGCCGCGCCAGCCAGTACAGTACATTCGATTTCCCGCTCATCGGCCCGATATCCACGATCTGTTCCAGCCCAAACAAATGCGCCGGCACCCCGCTATACACTGCGTCCGCCAATTCCCGGTCATGTTTCCGCAGCGCCTTGATGATCGCCGCCGCGTGCACTCCCGTGCCGGTCCGGAACGCATCCCTCCCAAACACCGGATAGTTCGGCGGAATCACCGTGTGTGTCGCCTTCGCCACCTTCTCGCAATACGCCTTCAAATACGTCAGATCATTCTGAATCAACCCCATCAACCGGAAATTCACCAGGAGCAATTCCAGCGGCGTATTCCCCACTCTCTCTCCCAGCGACAGCGCTACACCATGCACCTGGTGCGCTCCCGCCGCCACCGCCGCCAGCGAATTCGCCACCGACAGCCCGCGATCCCGGTGTCCATGCCAATCCACGCGAATCTTCTCTCCCGACGGCTTCACCACCTTTTGCATTGCAAACTTTACCAGATTGAACGCACCCTGCGGCGTCGCATGTCCCACCGTGTCGCACAGCACAATAGCCCGCGCCCCGCTCCGGATCGCTGTCGTGTATAACCGCTGCACCGTATCCGGATCCGTCCGTACCGTATCCTCGGTGACATACATCGCCGGCAACCCGTGCGCCACCGCGAACTTTACCGCCTTCTCTGTCGTCCTTTCCAAATGCTCGACCGACCAGTCTTCCACCAACCGCCGGATCGGGCTCGACCCCAGAAACGTCGCCGCCTCAATCGCAATCCCCACCTTCTGCGAGATCTCCACGATCGGCTGGATATCTGCTTCCACCGTGCGCGCCGCGCAGTTCGGGCGAATCCTCATGCGATTCGTGGTAATCTCCCGCGCCAACCGTTCCACCGTCTCGGCCACGCGCGGCCCCGCACCCGGCAAACCGAGATTCACCGAATCGAGGTGCAGCGCTTCCATCAGATGCAATATTTCTATTTTTTCTTCAATGGTAGGATCGGTAACCGACGGCGTCTGCAGCCCATCCCGCAGCGTCTCGTCGTTCACCATCACGCGCGTGCCCGGCGGAATGGTCATCGCCCCGCCGGCATTCCAATCGTAGATCCACTCGCTCCGCGACACGCCGAATTCCCTCCCCCACTTCAATTAACTCGCCGTCCCGCCTGCTCTGCTCTCCTCCGCCTCAGCGCCCACCCATGCATGTCATTCCGACCGGAGCAGCCCGATCTTCTCTTTCGCGCCCTAGTTTGGCGCGTCAGGCCGCGCAGTGGAGGAATCGCGGCAGCGCCACCGCATCTTGGCTCTTTCCCGTTTTTCGAATTTCATTCTTCGAGTTTCGCTTTTCGACCTCTGTTTCCTGGTCGCTGATATCTCTCTTCAATACCTCACCGTATAACTATTCGGCCTCTGCCCCGGGTCCGGTCTATACAATGTCTTACAAAACTCGCAGCGGTAAATCTCCGCCCCTTTTCCCACCAACCTCTCAATCTCCGCCGGATACTCGAACCACCTCTTCAAGTGCCCCGCGCACACTTTCCCCTTCGCATCCTTCTCATCGCAAGCCCGCTGCTTCGTCTTCCGCGTCTTCACCTTAGGCGCGCCGGCGGCCTCCGCCGCGCCCTCCGCCGCCGCATTCGTCACCCCTCCCGTTTCCTCCGCCACAATCCCTCCTCTCTTCTCAGCGAATTCTGCGTCCTCTGTGGACTCTGCGTAACTCTTTTCTTGCTTCCTGATCGCTGCTATCTGATCGCTGATATCCCCCTTCGCTTTACTTAAAACTTATAACTGAAAACTTATGAGTTCCCTCCCCTCTACCAATGCCTCCGCGTCATCGTCCTCATCGCGGCTCGCGCGTTCCTCATCCGCGCCGCCAATCCGCTCCCAAACTCAAACCTCAAAAACGCCACCGCAGCTTTCTCCAGCTCGCTTCCATACCGGTACCACCAGGGCTTCTCCACGCCTTTCAGCCAATCCACGTCCACGTACTTCACATTCACCATCTCCAGCAATCCCGCTCTCCCGTGCGTGCGTCCCCATCCGCTCAACCCGCATCCGCCGTGCGGCGCCTCCGCAATCGCAAACCCGCTCATTACATCGTTCACCATCACCGTTCCGGCCCTCAGCCGCCGCGCCAGCTCTTTCCCGCGGCCCGTATCCAGCGTCCACACGCTTGCCGCCAAGGCAAATTCCGTGTCGTTCGCCCGCGCCACTGCCTCTTCAGCGTCCTTGACCACTTGAATCGCCATGATCGGCCCAAACGTCTCGTCCTGAAACAACTTCATGGACGCATTCACGCCCGTAATCACCGTCGGCTCAAAAAAGTTTGCCCCCAAATCCGGCCGCGCTCTTCCTCCCCAAACCACTTTCGCGCCCTTGGCCACCGCGTCTGCAAGCAAATCTTTCATCCGCTGTACGTGCTGTGGCCGGATCAGCGGCCCAATTTCCGTTCCCGGCTCGCTTCCCGGCCCCATCCGCAATTTCTGCGTCTTCTCCACGCATCGCCGTATGAATTCTTTGCTGACACTTTCCTCCACAAACAACCGCTCCACGGACAAGCATACCTGTCCGCAATTCGAGTAGCTCCCCCACACGGCCGCGCTCGACGCCACATCCAAATCCGCGTCCGCCAGCACCACCATCGCGTCCTTCCCTCCCAGTTCCAGCACGCTTGGCAGCAGGAGCCGCGCGCACGCCTCCGCTACATGTTTCCCTGTCAACACGCTCCCCGTGAAGAACACCTTGTCTGGCCGCGCCTCAATCAAAGCCTGTCCAATTTCTCCTCCACCCTGCAGCATCGTCACCAGGTCCACCGGAAATCCCGCTTCGCCAAAGAGTTTCCCGATCAGCGCCCCGCATTCCGGCGTGAAGTCGCTCGTCTTGCACAACACCCCATTCCCGGCCGCCAGCGCCGGGATAATCTGGCTCATCGGAATCGCCAGCGGATAATTCCACGAACTGATAATCCCCACCACCCCCAGGGGCTCATACAGCAGCGTTCCAGACTTCGCCTTCGCCGCCGTGCTGTGGTGTTTCACCTTCTCAGCACGCAGCAATTTCCGCCCCTGCGTCGCAAAATAGTCCGCCGTGTCCAGCGACACGAACACGTCCGCGAACAGCGCCTCCACCCGCGGCTTCCCCGATTCCCGCACCACCGCGTCCGCCAGCGCCTCGCGCGCCTCCAGCATTGTCTTTTTCAGTTTGCCAATTAGTGCGCAGCGTTCCTCGATCGGCTTCCTTGCCCACTCCGCCTGCGTCGCTCGCGCTCGCGCCATCAACCCCGCCACCGCCAGTGGGGGTGTCCTCTCAAACTGCGCCCGCACCTGCCCGGTCGCCGGATCGATGGATGGGATGGTATCCACCGCAACTTGTGTCGCCACCATACCCGGCATTCTAGCCGAAAACCCAACCCCGCATCACCCCGTCTTCTCTCCTCCCCTCTTCTCCGCTCTTTTCAGCTCTTCTCTGCGAACTCTGCGTCCTCTGTGTTCTCTGCGTAAGCCTTTTTCTTCGCTTTCCTTCTACACCCAAGTCCCGCCCCACCCCCTGTTTTCTCGTACCACTCTGGCACACCATTTTCCCCGCAACTCTTTCTCCTCCCCAGGGTTTCTTCCAGTATTCGGGCCGGGCGAATCCTCACCGGCCCGCGGTGGCAACACCGAAATGGTTTCGGCTCACAACTCAAAATTTTCGGAGGCTCGTCCCCTCCCTAGGAGAGTACCAATGAAGTCCTACTTTTCTCGTTTGACGCTCGGCGTGGCTTCGGCCGCCCTGATGCTCTTTTCCGTGGGGTGTGGCAGCGGTTCCAGTGGCAGTGGTGGAAACCCCAATCCGCAGCCGCAAAACGGCACCGTGAACCTGCTAATCAGCGACGCTTCAACCGAAGATTGGGCCACCATCGGCGTGAAGGTCATTTCCATCACCCTCACTCCACAAGGTGGTGGCAGCGATGTCACCCTCTACACGGCGCCGTCTCCCGCGCCCTACATCAATCTTCTGCAGCTCGACCAGCTTTCCGAAATCCTTGGCAATATGACCGTTCCGGTAGGCACCTACACCGCCGCAACCATCAGCGTCAGCGGCAACCCCGGCGACATCCTTCTGACTACCTCCGCTGACCCCGAAGCCGGTTTCGCCGCCGCTGCCAGCACCACCATCCCTTCCAGCCAGATTCAGATCAAGCACACACAAGGCAGCTCCGGCAGCCTCACCGTCCCCATCAATGTCACTCTCGATTCCCCGCTCGTGGTAACGGCAAACCAGAGCAACGCCCTCGACCTCGAATTTGACCTCTCCCATCCAGCCTTCATCGTGGCCCACGTTCCTCCCGCTGCTGGCACCACCATGTGGGCGGTCAACTTCAAGGGCCCCCTGCGCCATCACCGCATTTTTGACCGCACCCGCTTGATCCTCCGCCACTCCTACGGCACCGTCACCTCCGCGGACAACACCTCGCTCTCCTTCACCAAGGACTATCCCGTCTATCCGCCAACCAATCCGGAGACGGCCATTGCCTCTTCGCAAATCCTGACCGTCCTCGCCGACAACGCCAACGGCACGCTCTACTACGACGTTGACGCCAAGACTCCCCCCACGACCATTCACGACTTCAGTACCATCTCCTCTTCCATCGTGGGCAAGTTCATTCGCGTCGCCGCTCGTTATCAAGTCGACGGCTCACTCGTGGCCGTGCGCCTCTGGGCTAGCAGCTCCTTCAACAGCGTCTGGATCAGCCCTGAAGGCCATGTCCTCCACGTGAACGCCGGCACCGCCACCCTGATCGTCGAAAACGAACTCGGTCTCCCCGTTCCCTTGTCCATCGTCTCCACCACCAACTTCTACTTCCGCACTCCAGCCAAGGCGGAATCCGACGCCAACGCCATCGGCCAGGGACCCGCGTTCCTCTCCAATCTCGTCCGCGGCTTCAAGGTCCATGCCAGCGTCGTCGATCCTTTAGCCGTCCCGCTTGTGGCAGATTCGGTTGACATCGAAATCGCCCGCTACGACGGCACCATCTCCGCCAGCAACCTCAACAGCTTCACCTACACACACAACTTCCACACCAAGAGCGACGACTACACCGTCACGCTTCCTTTCATCTCCTCCAGCACCGCCAACGGCAGCGATCCGCAGACGGGCGCCGCGATCTCCGGCTTCAAGTGGTGGAACTTCACTTTCCCCACCATCGTTGACAGCGGCGCGAACGCCATCTTGGATTTTGACAACGCCACCGGCGGGGCCGTCAATTTCGGCTGCGCAGCAGCCCCCTGCACATTCTCAGCCGCCGGCGAAACCTATGCCGTCTGGGATGGCACTATCCCTGCCACCCCCTGGGATGCTCCCTGGACCGTCCTCATTCCCACCGAGGTTCCTCTCGGCACCGCCGCGACGGGCTACTCCAACACAACCACCAGCTTCACCATGACCGTTCTCGGCGGCACCAACGCTGTCCCCGTCGACCTCAACACGACTTCCGGTTCCGCCACTCTCGTTTACCAGGTGGATTTCACCAACAATATCCTCACTATCAGCCCGGTTGATATCTCCACCACGGCGGGCCAGAACACGCTTTCCCAAAACCTCCTAGCCGGCACGCCGGTCAAGGTTTATGGCATCCCGCAAGCTAACGGCTCCATCAAGGACTACGTCCTCTTCTACTTCACAGGCGTAGCCCCAGCCCCGGCTTCGCTGGTCAACTAACGTCCACCGCGGAGGCCCGTTCCGTCCTTAGCCTCCGCGGCAAAACGTTCCCCTGAAACACCTGCGCCGCCAACAAGGGCCACCTTGCTGGCGGCGCATCTCTTTAGATTGTCATCCCGAGCAACACGAGGGATCTGCGTTTCCCCTCTTCTCCTTGTCCTCTGTGCCACAATCACTGTTGACTGTGCTCTTGGGTCTCTCCCCTCGGCTCTTCTCTGTGAACTCTGCGTCCTCTGTGACCTCTGTGTAATCTTTTAATTTCGCTTTCTCTGCGAACCTCTGCGTTCTCTGCGTTATCTTTGCTTTTTCCAAACTCTTTAACTTTCAACTTTTAACTCTTCAACCTCTTCTACTCTTGCCTCCTGATCGCTGATCTGATCGCCGGCAACTCTCTTCGCTTTACTTAGAACTTAAAACTGAAAACTTATAACTCCACCCGCCACGCTTCCTCGTGCTCCACCCTCACCATCCACAGTCCCTGCGCCGGCACCGTCGGACCAGACTTCGACCTGTCTCTCATCTCATACAACCGCTCGATATCCCCCGCCGTCAACTTTCCCCGCCCCACTTCCAGCAGCGTTCCCACCATCTTCCGCACCATGTACCGCAAAAACGACCGCCCATTCACCGTAAACCACAACTCTTCCCCATCCTCCGTGCGCTGCAATTCCGTCGCAAAAATCTCCCGCACCATATTCCGCTCCCGGTCGTCATCTTCCGATCCCGTCGAAGCCGCAAAGGCCGCAAAATCGTGTACACCCACAAACCGCGCTGCCGCCTCTTTCATCGCCTCTTCATTCAACGGGAATGGGTAGTGCAACACATACCTCCACAAAGTCGGCGGCACCACCTTCCCGCGATACATCCGGTATCTGTAAACTTTCTCTTTCGCCGACCAGCGCGCATTAAAGTCCGGACCCGTCTCCGCAACTCCCACGATCCGGATCGTCGGCGGCAGCAGCGCATTCAACGCCCGCTGAAACTCCTCCGCCGAAAGCACCGACTGTGTCCGGAAACTTCCAACCTGCCCCAGGGCATGCACACCCGCATCCGTGCGTCCTGCGCCGTGTAGTTGAACATTCTCCTGGGTCAACCGCCGCAACACAGACACCAACTCGCCCTGCACCGTCGGTTTATTTGCCTGGATTTGCCAGCCGTGGAAATCCGTCCCGTCGTACGCAATCGTCAACTTGATATATCGCACTTCCGCCGCTTTTCCCCTCTGCCCCACCCCAAATTTGCCATCCCGAGCAACGCGAGAGATCTGCTTTCCCCCTCTTCTCTGCCTCCTTGATACTTGAGGGTGCCCCATCCTTCGCGCTTCGCGAAGGATGGGCCCTTACGATCCAACGCCTTGATCCCTCTTCTCTTCTCCGCTCTTCTCTGTGAACTCTGCGCCCTCTGCGCAATCTTTTCTTGCTTCCTGATCGTGATATCCTTCCCCGCCTCACTTAAAACTTAAAACTGACCACTTATAACTCTTCTCACCCCGTGCTCCTCACAAACCGGCTCCCCGGCTTCACCGCCACGTTCCCTTGCCGGCACAGCGGGCATTCGTCCTCTTCATAGCTCTCGATCTTCAGTTCCAGCAGCGCCTGCGACTCCACATCAAACTCGATCCTCCCGCCGCTCCGGTCAATCAAGGCGCCCGCCGCCACCACGCGCGCTCCCGCCTCTTCCACGACGCGGATTGTCTCTCTTGTCGACCCGCCCGTTGTCCACACATCTTCCGCCACCAGAACATGCGTATCCGGAGGAAGCACAAACCCTCTCCGCAGCGTCAGCAATCCGCTCGCGTCCCGCTCCACAAACATCGCCGGCACCCCGCCACCAAGCGCATCCTTCACCGCCGGCAACGCGCGCGCCACTTCCTGCCCGATCACCACACCGCCCAGCGCCGGAGACACCACCGCGTCGATCCGCGCATCGGAAAACAATCCTGCCAGCGCCCGCCCCAACTTCTCCGCAAACCGCGGGTACTGCAGCACCAGCGCGCACTGCACATACGTTCCGCTGTGGCGCCCGCTGGACAACTCAAAGTGCCCGTGCCGGATCGCTCCCGCCGTCTCAAATATCCGCAACAACTCTTCTCGTGTCAGCATATTGGCCCCTAACCTCTGGGCATCCCTAAACGTTGAATTGTCTGCAGCCTAGCCGCCTGCGCACCTCATTGTCAAGGAAGGAACTCCCTGTGTTAGACTGCAAGATTCCGGTTCGGAGCCCGGGACCCGACATCAAGGGTCCTCTCGGCTCACCCGGCCGTGAAACAATTTGCCTCCCGCGAACGTTCTACATAGTGATGCACCCCGAATCGCGGGTTTTGCGAACCATGTTCCATCTCTAATTGTGAGGATCCTATGAAGACGCCGTTCCGCAGACCGCTGCTCGCCTCTATCTTGGCTGGTGTTTTGGCCGGCTCGCCTGTCACCACCGCCTTTGCTCAGGAGCCTGCCTCCCCTCCCGCGCCGCACGCCGTCGCCCAAGGAGCCGTGCCCATCTCTCTGGGCGTCACCAAGCACGACTACTCCCACGCTCCCAAGCCCTTCCCGAACCTTTTTGCGCCCTACACCAGTCAGTACGTTGACCCCGGCGTCTTGACCAATTCCCCGCGCCTCGAGCAGCTCATTCACGACGGCAAGCTCAGCCTCAGCCTCCAGGACGCCATCGCCCTCGCTTTGGAAAACAGCATGGACATCGTCGTCTCGCGCTACAACCCCTGGATGGCCGATGTCAGCCTTCTCAAAACGCGCGCCGGCGGTTATAGCTATGGCACGCCCGGAAGCATCTCCTATGGCTCTACCGCCAACCTCCCCTCGCTCCTTTACGACCCCCTCATCACCCAAACCATCCAAGTCGCCGATGTCACAACCCCGATCAACAACCCCTTCACTTCCGGTATCGGTACCACAACTTCCGGAGTCTTCGGCCTGGTCAGCCACAGCGCCATTTACAACACCCAGTTCCAGAAGAACTTTGATTTGGGCACCAACCTCTCCGTCGCCTGGGACAATACCCGCTCGTCTTCCAACGCGGACAACTTCTTCAATCCTTACGTGCAATCCTCTCTTGCCCTCACCATCTCGCAGCCACTTCTTGCCGGCGCTGGCCGCTTTGTCAATCGCCGCAACATCATCATCGCCGAAAATAATCGCAAGATTGCCGACCTCGTCTTCACCCAGCAAGCCATCACCACCACCACAAACACCATCACCGCATACTGGGAACTCGCCTACGCCCGCGAATACGTCAATGTCACACAGCAAGCCGTCACTGTCGCTGAAAAGCTCTATAGCGACAACAAAAAACAGCTCGACATCGGCACCATGGCGCCCCTCGACGTTACCCGCGCCGAATCCGAACTCGCCACCGACCGCCAGAATCTCATCGTCGCCCAGACCATCCAACTCCAGGACGAGCTCGTCCTCAAAAACTACATCTCCAAGGATCCTCTCGCTTCCAACCTCATCTCCGTCGAAATCATCCCCACGGATAAGCCGGATTCTCCCGCCTCCATCGTCACCGCTTCCTTCGACGATGCCGTCAAGGAAGCCTTTGCCAAGCGCCCCGACCTCCAAGAGCAGTATTACAACCTCAAGAACGCCGATGTGGACGTCCGCGCCACAAAAAATGCGCTCTTGCCGTCAGCTACTCTCTCCGCCTATTACTCTTCCCAGGGTCTCGCCGGCAACTCTTTCACTACCGGCCAACCCAGCGTCATCGCTAACCTGCAACAGCAGATCGTCAATGCCAGCGGTGCCCCCGTCACCGGTCTTTACGTTCCCGAGACCTTCGCGCCCATCACCGGCGTCTCCAAAGACGGCCTCTCCACCGCACAGTCGCAGATCTTCCACAATGATTTCCCAACGTACGCCGCCCAGCTCACCCTGACTCTTCCTCTGCGCAACCGCGCCGCCCAGGCTGACAACGTCCACGCGCAACTCGTCAAACGCCAGATGGAGGCGCAGACCCAGCAGATCAAGAACACCGCGCTCCTCGATGTCCGCAACACCACCATCGCCGTCGAGCAGGGCCGCGCTCAGGTGCAGGCCGCCAGCAAGGCTCGGGAACTCCAGCAGCAGACTTTCGACGCCGAGCGCAAAAAATACGAACTCGGCGCCTCCACCGTTTACAACGTCATTCTCACCCAGCGCGACCTCATCACCGCTCAGGGCACCGAACTCCGCGCCTTGGCCAACCTCGCCGAAGCCAAAGCCAATTACGAGCGCGCCCTCGGTCGCACCCTCGAAGTCAACAGCGTCACCATCGCCGGCGCACAAAAGGGCCTCATCGAGCGCGACACCTTGATCCCCGGCACTCTCAACGGCCAAGTCGTCGGCACCGATCGACTTTTCAAGTCCCTCGACCAATCCAACGGCCACGGCCAGCGCTAACTCGCGCCTCACCTGTAGCTCAGGCCTGAGGCTTTTTCTTGGGTCTCTCTCGGGTTCTCTAGGCTTTCTCTTAGCTTGCGCCGCCCATCCAAGTGCTTGAGGGTGCCCCATCCTTCGCGCCTTTTGCGAATGGTGGGCTCTTACGATCGGACGCCTCCGTCCCTCTTCTCCTCTCTGCGACCTCTGCGCTCTCTGTGCCCTCTGCGTAAGCCTTTTCTTGCCTTCTGATCGCTGATATCTGATCGCTGATAACCCTCCTCTCTTCAACTGGCAACTGAAATCCGAAAACTGTAAACTCTTCCCCATGTCCGCTCCGACCCGCAAATCCCCCGAGCGCCAGTCCGAATTCACCACTGTCTCCGGCTATCCCATCCGCCGCCTCTACACCGAAGCCGACCTCTCCAACTGGGATCCCGCACGCGATCTTTCCTCCCCCGGCGAGCCTCCCTACACCCGCGGCATTCACCCCACCATGTATCGCGGACGCCTCTGGACCATGCGCCAGTTCGCCGGCTTTGGCGCCGCCGAGGACACCAACCAGCGCTTCCGCTATCTCCTGGCCCATGGCCAGACCGGCCTCTCCACCGCCTTCGATCTACCCACCCTCATGGGCTACGACTCCGACCACGCCCTGGCCGAAGGTGAAGTCGGCAAATGCGGCGTCGCCATCTCCTCCCTCGCCGACATGGAAGTCCTGTTCGACCAAATCCCTCTCGCCGATGTCACCACCTCGATGACGATCAACTCCCCCGCAGCGGTCATCTGGGCCATGTACCTCGCCGTCGCCGAGAAGCAGGGCGCCGACTGGAAGAAAATCTCCGGTACTCTTCAGAACGACATTCTCAAGGAATACATCGCGCAAAAGGAATACATCTACCCGCCCGAACCCTCCATGCGCCTGGTCATTGACACCTTCGAATTCGGCATGAAGCACACCCCAAAATTCAATGTCATCTCCATCAGCGGCTATCACATCCGCGAAGCCGGCTCCACTGCCATCCAGGAACTCGCCTTCACCCTCCGCGACGGCATGGAATACGTCGAGTGGGGCATCCGCCGCGGCCTTCCCGTGGACGAGTTCGTTCCCCAACTCTCTTTCTTCTTTAACGCCCAGAGCGATTTCTTCGAGGAAATCGCCAAGTACCGCGCTGCCCGCCGCATCTGGTACAAAGGGATGTCTGAGCGTTACAAGTCCACCAACCCGCGCTGCCTCGCCTTGCGTTTTCATACGCAAACCGCCGGTTGTTCCCTCACCGCGCAGCAGCCCATGAACAACGTCGTCCGCACCGCCATCCAGGCCCTCGCCGGAGTTCTCGGCGGCACGCAATCCCTGCACACCAATTCCCTCGACGAAGCCTGGGCCCTCCCCACCGAATTCGCCGCCACTCTCGCCCTGCGCACGCAACAAATCATCGCCCACGAAACCGGCGTCACCAACACCGTAGATCCCCTCGGCGGCTCCTATTTCGTCGAAACCCTCACCAACGAAGTCGAGCAAGGTGCCTGGGACTACATCCGCCGCATTGACTCCATGGGCGGCATGGTCGCGGCCATCGAAAAAAGCTACCCCCAGCGCGAAATTGCCGAAGCCAGCTACCGCTATCAAATGTCCGTGGACAAAAAAGAAAAAATCATCGTAGGTGTAAACGACTACGTAGCCAAAGAAAAGCCCCTCGAAATCCTGCAAATCGACGAAACGGTAGCCCACCGCCAGGCCGTCCGCCTCGCCAAGCTCCGCGCCGATCGCTCCACCGCCGAAGTCGATCGCCGCCTCTCAGCCCTACGCAAAGCCGCTGAAGGCTCCGCCAATCTAATGCCCTTCATCTACGACGCCGTCAAATCCTACGCCACCCTAGGCGAAATCTGCGACTCCCTCCGCGCCGTCTTCGGCCCCTACGAAGAAGTCGCTATCACGTAAAGTCCTAAGTTTTCAGTTTTCAGTTCTAAGTTTTAAGTCCCAAGTCTTGTCTTCTCCTTCTCCCTTCTCCTTACTCTTGGTCTTCTCCTCTTCTCTTCCTCTGCGAACCTTTGCGTCCTCTGCGCCTCTTTGCGCAGGCCTCCCAACTCTCCGTTACCTCTGCGGCCCCTCTGTTCCCTCTGTGTTATGCTTTTTCTTGCCTTCCTCCCCGAAATACGACTGCCTGCAATCGTGTTATACTTTCTCATATAGTACCTTCCATGACTGATACAGAACTGACGCACAAAATCATCGGCGCAGCCATTGAAGTCCATCGCCAGCTCGGACCAGGCCTGCTCGAATCCGCCTACGAGGAATGTCTCGCCCGTGAACTTTCGATTCGCGGTATTCTCTTTGAACGCCAGAAACCCATTCCTGCAGTCTACAAAGGCATCAAACTCGAATGTGGTTACCGCATCGATTTGCTCGTGGAGCGCCGTATCGTTGTTGAATTGAAATCCATCGCGGAAATTGCCCCGATTCACGAAGCCGTCGTGCTCACCTACCTCAAGCTGTCCGGCAATACGGTCGGCCTGCTCATCAATTTCCACGTTACCGTTCTAAAAGACGGCATTCGGCGCTATATTTGGAAGGAACACGAACAACTCACCGCAGAGGCCGCTGAGGCCATCAGAGAAAACGGAGAGGGCCAGCCGAGCTCCCATGCCTGAAAAGAAGATTCGCGTCCTAATCGCCAAGCCCGGCCTCGACGGTCATGACCGCGGCGCCAAAATAATCGCCCGCGCCCTGCGCGACGCCGGCATGGAGGTCATCTACACCGGCCTCCGCCAAACCCCCGAGATGATCGCCTCCGCCGCCGTCCAGGAAGATGTGGACGTCGTCGGCCTCTCCATCCTCTCCGGCGCACACAGCACCCTCTGCCCCCGGCTCATGAAGCTTCTCCACGAGAAGGGTATGCACGACGTGACCGTCCTCGTCGGCGGCATCATCCCCGAAGCCGACATCCCCGCCCTCAAACAATCCGGCATCGCCGCCGTCTTCCTCCCCGGCACCTCCACCCAAGACATCATCGCCTTCATCCAGGCGCGCCCAGTCCGCACCTAACCGTGTACTTCTGCTCTCTTTCTTGTGTAGGGGCCCCCTTTTGAGGCGGTCCGTAAACGACCCCCCAGGCACGCCCACCAATTTCGACTTCCACTGAACACGGAAAACCTCCCGCCGCCTCCGTTCCCTCTGCGGCCCCTCTGTTAACTCTGTGGTGCGCTTTTTCCTTCTTCCGTAGGTCCGTCTTCCTCTGTGCTCTCCGTGTCCTCTGTGGTGAAACTCCTCTCCTACCTCTTCGCTTCTCTCTCAAACTTCACCCTCGTATACAAAACCCGAAACCCCTGTCTCATGATATTCCTTTGCGACACGCTACCCGGCTGCGCCAGGCTCACCGCCATCTCGCATCCCGCCTCCGCCGCCCTCCGCAACCGTGCCTGCAGCAGCGCCGTCTGCACTCCGTGTTTCCGGAAATCCGGCAACGTGCTGGCCCCAAACAATCCCGCCACCGTCCCCCGCAGAGCCAGCGTCGCCCCGCCTGCCACCCGCCCATCAATCCGCGCCAGATAGCACTCCGAATTCTTCCCCAGCGCGAACATCTTCATCACGCCCAGCATCTCCGCCGTCACCGGAAAATACTCTGCGAACCCCTGTGCCACCGTGAGCGTCCACAATTCCATCTCTCCCGGCGCCGCCTTCCGCACCTCCACTCCATCCGGCGCCTTCCACCGTTCATCCCCCGCAATTCCCCGCACCATCACGTTCGAAAATTCGCTGACGTGATATCCCCGCTCCTTGTAGTGCTCCAGCAGCGTCGCGTCCGCCAACGGACACGTTTCCACCCGCACCGCTTCATTCCTCGAAAAGTAAAACTCTTCCAGCCGGTCAAACTCCTCTTTGCTCACCGGCCCGTTCAATCCCAGCCCCACTGCCTGCGTCACCGGCGAATTCGCTCCGCAATACACCGCATACCCGCCCGCGATGGCTTCCACCGCGCTATCGGACTCCGCCTGCAGCGCCTTCCTCATCTTCGCGCAAGCCGCCGCCGCCTCGCCCTCCGCCAGCTCAATCTCCCGCGCCAACGTCAGATCCAACAAAGGAGTGTCCATCCTTTGAGTGTACCCCACTCTTTTCCACGCTCGCCTTCTCCCAATCACCGATTCTTCCCTCCGTTTGCCGAAGTTTCCGTCTTCCAACTTTTATCTTCTAACTTCTGACTTCTGCCATCTGTGACCCCCGCTCTCCTCCCCTGTGTCCCCCATCCCCCTCTTTGTTCTTCTCTTCGCCTTGTCCTACCTCTGTGACCTCTGTGTTACCGCCCTTCTTCTCTGCCTCCTGATAACTGATAACTCTTCCTCTTGCTTCCTGATCGCTGATATCTGATCGCTGATAACCTCTTCTCTTCCCCTCCCTCGCTCCGTATACTGAATCGTCTCTCATCTCCATCCGAGGTCTCCCTGTGCCCGTCTTGAAATCCTCCATCAACACCGAATCCCCCGACTTCCAAAAAAATTCCCAACACCTCGTCGAACTCCTCACCACCTTCAAGAACGAAGAAGAGCAAATCCTCCAGGGCGGCGGCCCCAAAGCCATCGAATCCCAGCATAAGAAATCCCGCCTCACCGCCCGCGAACGCATCGCCGCCCTCATCGATCCCGGCACGCACTTCTTCGAGCTTGGCATCTACGCCGCCTACGAAATGTACGAAGAATGGGGTGGTGCCCCCGCCGCTGGCACCATCACGGGCCTCGGCCGCGTTTCCGGCCGCTTGTTCATGCTCATTGCCAACGACGCCACCGTGAAAGCAGGCGCCTTCTTCCCCATGACTGCCAAAAAGGTCATTCGCGCGCAAAACATTGCCGTTGACAATCGCATCCCCACCATCTACCTGGTCGATTCCGCCGGCGTCTTTCTCCCTCTCCAGGAAGACGTCTTCCCCGATACCGACGATTTCGGCCGTGTCTTCCGCAACAACGCCGTCATGAGCGCCCTCGGCATCCCCCAACTCACCGCCATCATGGGCATGTGCGTAGCAGGCGGCGCCTATCTCCCCGTCATGTGCGATCACATCCTCATGACCGAAGGCTCCGGCCTCTTCCTCGCCGGCCCCGCTTTGGTCCAAGCCGCCATCGGCCAAAAATCCTCCGCTGAAGAGCTCGGCGGCGCCAAAATGCACGCGCAAATCAGCGGCACTGTAGACTTCCGCGAACCCAACGACGAATCCTGCATCAAGCGTATCCGCGCTCTCGCCGACAAAATGGGCGCGCCCAATCCGCCCATATTCAGCCACTCGCGCCCCCACGAGCCGCTCTATTCCCCCGATGAAGTCTACGGCGTCTTCTCCGATCTTCCCGGCAAGCAGTACGACATGCGCGAAATCATCGCCCGCCTCGTGGACGCCAGCGAATTCGAGGAATACCGCGCCGAATATGGCGAAACTTTGATTTGCGGCTACGCCCGCATGGGTGGCTGGGCCGTCGGCATCGTCGCCAACCAGAAAAAACACGTCACCACCCACGTGCCCCACTCCGATCAAAAACGCATCGAATTTGGCGGTGTTATCTACACCGAATCCGCCGAAAAAGCTGCCCGCTTCATTCTTGATTGCAACCAGAATCGCATCCCGCTCATTTTTCTGCACGACGTCAACGGCTTCATGGTGGGCAAAGACGCCGAATGGAGCGGCATCATCCGCGCCGGCGCAAAAATGGTCAATGCAGTAGCCAACAGCGTCGTCCCCAAAATTACGGTGATTCTCGGTGGCAGTTTCGGCGCTGGCAATTACGCCATGTGCGGCAAAGCCTACGATCCGCGCTTCATGTTCGCCTGGCCCACCGCCAAATTTGCCGTCATGAGCGGTGACGCCGCCGCCAACACCCTGGCCGAAATCAAATTCAAGCAGCTCGAGCGCGAAGGCAAAAAACTCGACGAAGCCGCCAAAAAAGAACTTCTCGACTCCATCAAAGCCACCTATGAGCATCAGACCGACCCGCGCTACGCCGCCGCACGCCTCTGGCTCGACGCCATCATCGACCCCGCCCAAACCCGCGACGCCCTCATCTGGGCGTTAAACGCCGCCTCCCTCAACTCCGACCTCCCCGCTTTCAAAACTGGGGTGCTCCAGACGTGATAACCTGTTGAAAGTTGAAAGTTAAAGGTTGAAAGATGCGGTGTAATACTGTTCAATTAGATTACAAATATGTAAAGATTTACAGAACTGAAGGTGTGGCAACACGGGCACGCTCTGGTTCTAGCCATATACCGTATGTCTGTTGGATTTCCCGTCGCTGAGCGGTACGGTCTATTGTCACAATTGCGACGGGCGGCCCTGTCCGTCCCTACCAACATCACGGAAGGCTCCAAGCGGACGGGTAGACATGACTACGCGCGATTCCTGAATATCGCGGAGGCTTCGCTAGCCGAGACGGAATACCTTCTCATGGTCAGTCGAGACCTCGGTTACATCAGTGTCCCACAGTCTTCCATTGTTCTGAAAGATGTAGCCGAACTGGCCAGGATGCTTCACGGTCTACGCGAAAAGGTCGAACCCTCTCACTAAGCTACCCCGATTGGCCAGTCGACCTGCGGACGGTCTCCCCTTGGCAGCACCTCTCTCCACATTGGGGTTTTCCTTTCTCTCAACTTTCAACTTTTAACTTTCAACCTATTCCCTAAAACTTACCACTGACAACTCCCCACCCTTCCCACTAAACTATGCTCAGAACTACCCATGACCTCACCCTCCCGCCTCCTGCTGCTCTCCATGTCCACCGCCTTCGCCGCATGCATCCTGGGCCTCATCCTCGGCATGCTCTACAGCCTCTTCGAATCTTTCTTCCTCCACAAAACCCTCGAATCCATCCTCAGCCGCAGCATCCCCTACTACAAGGCTCTCGGCCTTCTGGGAATCCTGGGCATGCTTCTCTTTTTTGTTTTCTTGGTTTTTCAAATCTCAGGAAAAGGTACCAACAAACCCCGTTAACGCGTCCCCACCATCAAATGTGCCGGCCCTGCCAATCGAATGCGCTTAACATTCCGGAACCCCGCCTCGCGCAACCACCCGCCGTACTCGTTCTCGCTGTAACTGCTCCCATCGCGTGTTCCCACCAGCATATTCAACGCAAACAAGGCTGCTTGCTTTGGCGCCGTCTTGTCCGCTTTCAAGATGAAATCGCTGATGACGACGCGCCCCTCCGACGCAAGCGCCTCATGACACCGCCTCAGCAAGTTGCGATTGTCCTCCGGCCCAAGCATGTGGCAAATGGCGGAAACGAGAATCACGTCGAATCCCTTGCCGAGTAGATCCGTGCGAAGATCCCCAGCCCGCGTCTTGATTCGCGCGCCCAGCCCCGCCTCTTCGATGTGCCGCTGCGCGATTGGCAGCACTTCCGGCAAGTCCAGCAATTCCACCTCAAGCCTCTCGTTGGCTTGCGCAAACGCAATCGAATACGCCCCCGACCCGCCGCCCACGTCCAGCATTCTCCGCGCACCCTGTATGCCCACAGCTTCGACCACACGCGGCGCCCGCGCTCGCGCGTAGTGGTGCATCGCGGCAATAAACGCTTCCGTCCAATCGTCGCCCCCCGCAGCTTCCCGTCGCGCCACCGAAGTCCCCGCACGCACGCATTCCGTCAGTGTCGACCACCGCTCCCACAGATGCACGGGATGCATCATCGCCGCCCGCGCATCGTCCGGTGATTTCCCGCCGAAGAAGCGCGTCGTTACGCGCGTACCGCGGAACACCCCGTCGCTCTTCGTTAGCATCCCCATCGCCACCAGGGCATTCAGCAACATCTCCGTCGCCCGCGCGTCCGTTCCGATCTTCGCAGCCACCTGGCTTGCTGTCGCCGCATCGCCAACGGCCGCAAAAATATTCAGTTCGATGCCGGTCAGTATTACTCGGCTCTCCTGAAATCCCCGTATGGTCAGCAGTAGCTCTTCCGGCAGTTCTACCGAAGCGTCCCGGGCTTTGCTCTTCCTCGCCACGCTCATCGCTCAAAAACCTCTTTTTCTTTCCCTTTTTCCGCTTACCTCTGTACCCTCTGTGTTCTTCCCTCTGTGAACTCTGTGTTACCGTCCCTCCTAGCTTTGCTCTTGACTTTTGACTTTTGACTTTCAACTATTTACTTCTCCTTCATTCTCACCGTTTTCCCCGTCGCCGCCGATTCCCGCGCCGCGTCCATAATCTCCGCCACGATTACATTCGTCTCCAGCGAAGAGATCCCATCTGGCTTCGCCCCATCCACAATCACCGCCCGCAGGTACGTCAACTCATCATTGTATGGCGCCGCCACCTTCTTCGCCGCCACCTTAAGCTCTTCCTTCTCCCCTGCGCGTCGCTCTTTCAACTCATCCCGCCCGGCGGTGATCACATAGCCCGTCTTTCCGTACACCTCCGTATCCTCTCGTCCGAACGCCCAATTCCACGAAGCTTGCAAAATCGCCTGGGCCTTTGGATACGTCAGCACGATTGTCGCCTCATCATCCACCTTCGGATAAACGTCCGGCTTGATCTGCTGCGTGATCGCCGTAACCGTCAGCGGCCTTTGCCCGTCCATCAGCCATGTTGTCAGGTCCGCTCCGTAGCAGCCAAAGTCATACAGCGCCCCGCCGCCATTCAGCTTCGGATCCGTCAGCCAACCTAGAAACTCCGGCCCCACGCCAATCTCTTTTGGCCCTTGATGCCCGAAGTGCGCCACAATCTTCCGCACGTCTCCAATCTCACCTGCATGCACCACATCAAACATCGTGTGCGTGCTCGGCACCCAATCGATGAAGTAGTTCACCAGCACCTGGATTTTTCCCTCGTGGGCCGCGCGTTCGATCGCCAGCGCGTCCTCCCGGCTCACCGCCAAGGGTTTTTCCATCATCACGGAGATGTGGTGCTTCGCGCACAGCTCCACAATCTTCCGGTGCTCAAACGTGCTGGTATACACAAGCACCGCCTGCGGCTTTGTCGTCACCAGCATCTCTTCCACATCCGCGTGGTACAACCCCGCATCCAGCCCAAACTTCCCTGCATACTGATCGAACAGCTTGCGGTCCGGCTCGCTGATTCCCACAATCTTGATATCCGCCCGCTTCGCCGAATTCGCCAGGAATCCCTCCGCATGCCCGTGCACCAACCCCACAATCGCCACGCGCAACGGCGCCGTCTCCGCGCCCCACACCCCCGTCCCCGCAAGCAGCCCGCACACCATCAAAATCACAAAACTCCGAATCACCAATCTCATCGCACCCTCCTGACAATCCACCCGCATCATATCACCGCCACAATCTCCTCTGCGCTCCTCCCGTGGCACAGTCATTCTTGATTGTGCTCTTGGGTCACTCTCCTCCGCTCTTCTCTTCGCATTTCTCTGTGCCCTCAGTGTTCTTCCCTCTGTGACCTCTGTGTTATAGTCCCTCTTTCTTTCTTCCTACATGGACCCGATAAAGCTCATCGAGTGCCCCCGCGACGCCTGGCAAGGTCTCCCCGGCTTCATCGCCACCGAAACAAAAGTTTCTTACTTGAAAGAATTGGTCGCAGCCGGCTTCCAGCACGTCGACGCCGTCAGCTTCGTCTCCCCCAAACACGTCCAGCAAATGGCCGACAGCGAACAAGTCATGTCCCAACTCCTCTCCTCTCTCCCCCCCGACACCGTCCTTCCCGAAATCATCGGCATCGTCGTCAACGAAAAAGGACTCCGCCGTGCCCTAGCCACTCCCGGCGTCACCACCATCGGCTATCCCTACTCCATCTCCGCCTATTTCCGCCGCGCCAACGCCAACATGACCCGCGCCGAATCCCGTTCCCTCGTCGAACTCCTCAAGCGCGAAACCCAAGCCGCCAACAAAAATCTCGTCATCTACATTTCCATGGCCTTCGGCAATCCCTACGACGAGCCCTGGGGCCCCGAAATCGTCCAGGACACTCTCGAATGGCTCAAGGACATCCGCGTCAACACCGTCTCCCTCGCCGACACCGTCGGCACCGCCTCTCCCGATCTGGTCCGCGAACTCTTCTCTCAAGTCAAAGATCACGTCGCCGGAATTGAACTAGGCGTCCATCTCCATTCCCGCCCCGACCACGCCGAAGAAAAAATTCTCGCCGCCTACCAAGCCGGTTGTCGCCGCTTCGATTCCGCCCTCACCGGACTCGGTGGCTGCCCCTTCGCCGGCGACGCTCTCGTCGGCAACATCCCCACCGAATCCGTTCTCTTCGCCTTGGCCAAAGCCGGCGCCACTCCCCCCGTCGATCCCTCCCGTTTGACCCGCCTGCTCCAACTCTCCAGCCAAATCCGCACCACCTACTCCCACGAGCCCCCTCCCAACTAATCCCCGCCTCATTTGTTATTGTCATTCCGACCGGAGCGGCCCGACTTTCTCTGACGCGCCGCTTTTTGGCGCGTCGGGCCACGCAGTGGAGGAATCCCTCCGCAGCCTTCTCAGTCCAACGCCACCCAACCGTTGAACTTGAGGGTGCCCCATCCTCCGCCCGCCTCTGGCGGGAACGATGGGCTCTTATGATCGGACGCCTTGATTCCTCTTCTCCGCTCTTTTCTTCTCTGTAAAAGGCGCCTGCCCCACTCCGTCCCGAGCGTCCCGGGGACCGGGTCGAGGCGTTATCTTTTTCTTCGCGCGCCAAATGGCACGGATCGAGGCACACTCGTACCTTTGCGCAAAACGCGTGCCTCAACATTTCAACTGTTAGGTGGCTTACCGGTCTCGGTCTTCGCTTTCAAAAACTCTTCCAGCCGCAGAAACTTCCTTCCCAGGGCCCCGCTATACGCCGACCATTCCGGCTCTCCGGAATCGTTCGCCAGCGCCGCCCGCACCGCCGCCAGCTTGGAATCCAGATCATCCAAATAATGAAACACCAGCGCTTCGCGGATCATCGGCAATTTCGGCGACCCAAACTCGTACTGCCCGTGATGGCTGATCAGGATGTGCTGCACCACCGTCTTCAGGTTCGCCGGGAATCCTTCAATCTCCTCCATCGCCTGGCTCACCGTTTCCAGTTCCAGCACGATGTGCCCCAGCAACTGCCCTTCGGTCGTGTAGCTCACCGACCGCTCGTAACACAATTCATCCAGCTTGCCCACGTCGTGCAGCATCGCCGCCGTCAGCAGCAGGTCCACATCGAGTTCGGGATAGTGCGCCGCGATCTGCTTCGTCAGTCCGCACAACCCCGCCACGTGCTCCAGCAATCCCCCCAAATAAGCGTGGTGCATCACCTTGGCCGCGGGCGCGCGCTTGTACCGCGCCACAATCTGCGGGTCGCCCAGCACTTGCAACACCAACTTCTTCAGCCAGGGATTCTTCATCCCCTCCGCATGACCCAGCACTTCCTTAAACAGCACCTCCACGTCATACGGCGTGTGCGGCAGAAAATCCGCCAGGTTGATCTCTTCCGGCTTGGCCACGCGGAATTGCAGCAGCGAAAGCTGCGGCTTGTTGCGGTAGATCTCCACGCGGGCGTTTACCTTCACAAAGTCGTCGCGGTGAACATCCTTGGCGGCGGCCTCGAACTGGTCCCACATCCGCGCTTCCACCGTGCCGCTGCTGTCGCCGAGTTCCATGCGCAGATACGGCTTGCCTGATGCGGTGTTGCGCACCTCTTTCTCGTGCACCAGAAAAAATCCGGTGATGGTCTGGTCCGCCGTCAGATCGCGCACCATGGTGCTTTTTGTCATTTCGATCCGCTGGACTTGCCGAACAGCAGGTACTTCTTGTGGTGCTTCTTCTCTTTCGAGGTTTCCGGTGTCGTGCTCACTTCTTCGATTTCAGAGTTTCCTCCGCCGGCCATCTCCTGGTACCCCGGCTTGATCACCACGTAGCTCTGCTCGCGCAATGTTTTCAGATACTCGCGCAGGGCCGGCTCCATGCGCTGGCTGTACAAGTGTTCCATGATGTCATTTTCCACTTTATCGTACGGCTGCACGCCCTCCGTGTAGTGCTCCAGCACCTGCAGGATCAGGAAGCCCTGCTTCGTTTCAATCACGCCGGTCAGCTCGTTCTTTTTCATTGTGAAGACTTTATCTTCCAGCTCTTTCGCAAGTTCTCCGCGCTTGTATTCCCCAAGATAGCCGCCTTGCTGCGCGGTCTTGCCATCGGAGAAGCGCTTCGCCAGCACGCTGAAATCCTCGCCGTCCTTGATTCGTTGGAGGTACGACTCCGCCTTTTTCTTCAGTTCCGGAATCTCCGCCTCCGTCTTTCCTTCCGTGGAAACCTCCAAGGCCCGCAACGCCACCTCCTCCGGCTTTACGAATTCGTTCTTGTGCTCGTTGTAAACCTTCAGCGCTTCGTCGTGCCCGATCGTGATGTGCGAACCTACCTCCCGGGAAATCACCTGCTGAGTCAATATTTTGTTGCGGATATTATTCTTGAAATCCTCCCAGTTCAATCCCTGGGCGCTCACGGCCTTTTCCAGTTCCTCCATATCCTTCAGGTTGTTTCCGATGCGGATCTGGTCGAGTTGCTTCACCACGTCCGTCTCAACGCTGATGGCCAAGTCCTTGCCTCTCTGCTCCAGCAGCGACTGGTCAATCAGGTCGCGCAGGGCGCTCTTCTCGCGCTCCTCTACGGCCGCTTGCAATTGCTGCGGCGTGCACTTCCCGCTGCAGTCTTGCCGCGCGTCGTCTGCCGCGCTCGCTCGGGCCTTGTCCAGTTCGGAGCTCGTTATGATCTCGTTGTTTACCCGCGCGACAATCTCTTCCACCATCTTGCCTTCCCCCGAGGCGGGTTTCGCGGCTGTCGTTGCCGGGCCTGTCACCTTCGTGCCCCCGGGCGCCGTTGTCGCCGTTGGCGTCTCTGGCTTCTTCACCGGCGCGGGCTTCTTTTCTTCTTCAGGCTCTGGCGCCGCCATCGGAGGCTGTTCCAGCTTCGGCGGGTTCTGTGCCGGTGGCGTTTGTGCCGGAGGATTCTGCGCCGGTGGATTCGTCGCCGGGGGGTTCTGCCCCAACAACGGCCAGGCAAACAGAAGTGCCGCAAGAAATGTCGTTTTCTTCATCAATCTCCCCATTTCCACAGTCTAGAACGCATCTCCGCAATGTGCAAATTCGATTGGTACCGGGTCAGTTTCCCGTTAGACTTCATGGGCCTTCGGCCCACTACCAAGCATGAAAATAGGCTCGTACCGCAGAAGCCTCGCAATGAATACAAACGACTTGTGGCTATTTTCATAGCAGGGCGTTTATCGAGAGTTAATACGCCTTGCTGGGGCGAATCGCTCCGAAACCTTCCCGGACGCGGTCCGAAGACCAGCATTAGTCAATTCGCGTCGGACGATCATCAAGTGACTCGACACCTGTTATTCAGTGGAATAGATTCAAACAATGGACCAAGAGCATCGTGGTTTGAGGTTTGCGTTCAGCGCTAGTGCCGAGGTTGCTCCTGAAAGCTCGCCCACTGCTTTTGTCCCCGGACGTGTGACCGAGCTAAGCTTGCGCGGATGCTTTCTGGAGACTTCTGCGTCGTTTGAGGTGCAGCGCCCTGTTTTGCTGAAGATTCACAATTCAGGTGAATATTTTGAGGCCCCGGCATCAGTCCTGTATGTCAAGCCCTCGGGCATAGGTCTGGTGTTTCGCGCAATAAAGCCTCAGTTTCGAGCCGTTCTGCAGAAGTGGATTCTCGCCGCGTTGAATTCCCAACAGGATGCGCGCCCAACTCCCGGCTAGTCTCTTCACTCGACATCTGGAATCCCTGATCGACACCTGTCCGATAACCGCGCTAATCGTCCAACTGCCGTGATGGTTTGCTTCGATAGCTCTCTCGAACCCCGTTTCCGGACCGTTTTCTTGATTTCTGGTGAGAGCTCTATTCTCAATACTTCTCATTGATTGTACTTCGCCCGTCCCTGCTAGTGGGCTCACGTGCACTTTCACTGGGCCGCAGGCGAGCGGCGAGTCGTGTCCATCAAAAAAAACCAATCACGCTGGACGAGTTGGAAGCTCCTGGATTAAAGCAAGAGCTTGATGGATTTTGAAACCTCTTGCGCGTTGAAAGGCCAGCGAATGATTTTCGTCCTGGCGGCAATTCCTGTGCTTACTGAATTTTCGCGGTCGTCGTCACCGAGATCGGTGCTGTTCCCGCCGCGAATGGCGAACCCGTGACCGCCGTTAGGCTACCGCTAGCAAGGTCCAGCCTATATGCCGTAACGCCGTCCCCCTGATTCGCCACATAGACAAACTTCCCCGAGAGGTCTGCTGCCATCAAGAAAGGTGCCGAACCCGCAGCGAAGGGTGAACCGGTGATCTGGGTCAGCGTCCCTGTCGCCAAATCTATGGAGTATGCCGCGACGTTGTTGTTAAATCCGTCCGTGACGTAAGCAAACCTTCCCGAGGGCTCCACGGCCGCCCCCACACCAGCTGATGCCGGGCCAGGGGGCAGGGTCGCACCAATTTGGGTTAGGGCGCCGGTCACAGCGTCAATCGCAAACTCGAAGGTGGTATTGGTGGTTTGATTTGCGACGTAAACGAATCTGCCCGAAGGGTCAACAACCACGGTGCTCGGTTCTGGTCCCGCCGGGAAAGGAGAACCTGTGATCCCGGTTAGAGCACCGGAGATAGGGTCCACGGAGTAAGCGGAGAGCGACGCCCCCTGATTGGCGACATACGCGAATCTGCCAGACGGGTCCACCGCTACGGACACAGGCTCGCTCCCACTTGGAAAGGGGGAACCTGGGAGCGGCGCCAACGCACCGCTGCTGGGATCAAGGGCGTAGGCAAACACGAGGTTTGAATTATAAGCAGGTACAAAGAGAAACCGTCCTGAGGAATCTACTGCGGGCGAACCAAGTTGCATTCCAGAAACCACAGCAAACGGTGAACCTGAAACAGGGGTGAGGGCCCCGGTGCTCGCACTTACAGAGTAAGCAGAAACGTTGTTGCTAGCGCCGTTTGTCACATAGACAAACTTTCCCGCGGGATCCGTCGTGACTCCAACAGGCCCGGAACCCGCGGCAAACGGCGAACCCGCGACCGAAGTCAAAGCCCCGCTGGCCGAGTCAATCGAGAAAGCGGAAACATCATTGGAGGTGAAATTGGTCGCATAAGCAAACTTCGGCGTATACGTTACTGCGGCCGCCCCCACGCTGAACGCGATGGCCGCCGCCTGCGGACGAGTCCGCACCTTTCCCACCTCGGTCAGAGCCCCGGCGGTCCCGATCGAAAATACTTGCACCTCGTTGGAAGCCAGCGTCGGAACATAAGCGAATTTGCCGGCGGGTTCGATTTGAACCGATCGTGGGTTTGAAGTCACGGGGAAAGGCGAGCCACCCACAGGCGTGAGTCCACCGCCGGCATTGATGCCGAATGCGGAAACATTGCTGGAACCAAAGTTGGCGACATACAGAAACTTTCCGGTCGGGTCTACGGTCACCCCCGCGATCTCCATCCCTGCTCCGGTCGGAAAAGGAGAGCCCGAGACTGGACTCAACGCGCCAGTCGAAGAATCAATCGTGAACGCCGAGACATCAGTGGACACCTCATTCGCCACGTAGGCAAAGTGTCCGGTTGGGTCGAGTGTCACCGCCGACGGCGACGAGCCTGCCGTAAATGGCGAGCCGGATGCCGCTGTGAGCGCGCCGGTGCCCGCGTCGATTTTGTATCCGGACACGTTATTGGACGTGGGATTGGCCACGTAGAGAAATTTTCCCAAGGAGTCCACGGCAATCGAACTTGGATTGGCTCCAGCGGCGAACGGCGTGCCTGTGATCGCTGCGAGGGCACCAGTACCGGCATCAATCGTAAACGCGGTGACGTTGCCAGAACCTGAATTCACTACATAGGCAAAGGAGCCGGAAGGATCCACGAGCAAGGCAACTGGAGCAAGCCCGGCCGCGAAGGGCGTGCCGGCAAGCGGCGTCAACGTTCCGCTGGCCGGGTCAATAGAGAACGCGGAGATGGTGTTATCGACGGAATTTGCGGCGTAGACGAACTTGCCATGCGGTTCCACGGTCAAGGCAAGCGGCTGCTTGCCAGTGAAAACGTAACCGTTGTGGCGTAACTGGCCCGTTCCCGGATTTACAGTGTAGGCGGAGATCATGCCATCGACGTTGTCCGCCACGTAGGCAAAACGGGCCACCGCTGCCGTGGACGCTCTCACAATGATCAACCGCGTCGAGCTGTTGATCGCTCCAGATGTTGCCATGATTTGCGGCCGGCCTATCGCCGCAGCCATGGCCAGCCCGGAACGGCTGATTGTCGCGCGAGTTGTATCGGATGAACTCCAGACAACCAAGGTGGTTACATCCTCCGTGCTTCCGTCGCTGAACGTCCCCATTGCAGTGAACTGTTGAGTCGACCCTGCCGCCACGGATGGATTAGCAGGCGTGATTTGGATGGACGCCAGCAGCTTCGGCGGCGGCGAGGATTGCGAACCGTTGCAACCACTCAAAGCAAAAGCGGTTATCCCTAGCGCGATCGCAGACCCCAAAGAAAAGAAGCTCCACTGATTCCGTCCAAGCATGAATCACCCCCACGCAGCACCGCTAGTCAACGTCCCCAGATCGCCACAAACCAATACTTTTAGCAGCCGTATGACACCGACATGTGGGTGTCGGGTGCACAACCCAACCTGAAGGAATTGGACCCTTCGCCTCTGGGGGTGCTGCGTCTCATGTTGGGAGGTGCTCTTCGGGGAGGCGACAATGGCCTCAGGGTGAGTACACGCCGACCCTGTCGGGAAAGTGTTGCTTCCCAGAGGTCAATGACTTCCTCTTACTCCAAAGTCGCACTCAAGTCAATGTTCACAGCCACTCTAACCAGATGAATAGCTGTCATACGCGATACTCGTACAGTGTTTGCCTGCGGAATAGAGGCCAGCGGTTAAAACCAAAAAAACCTAGGCTCAGATGGTTTTCTTGAAATCCAGTCCCGGTAAGTCGCGTAACCGGACAAATGCCGTCCCAGTACCCACTTCTCCGATAAGCGCGTTACCAGGAGTTGAAGGGGCCGGCAATTCGCCACGCGAGAAGTTAGACCCAGGCTCGAGAATCGTTACGCAATCTTGCGATGTCCTTGGTCGGCGCACTCCCAAAGAAGCGGCTGTATTCTCTACTGAACTGCGAAGCGCTTAAATAGCCCACTTGCTGGCCTGCAGTACCCGCATCCATCATCGCGGACAACATCAGACGCCTCGCCTCTTGAAGGCGCAGCACCTTCTGATAGTGCAGCGGGCTCATCGAAGTGACGGACTTAAAGTGCTCGTGGAACGAGGAGACACTCATGTGCACCAGTTCGGCCAGCTCTTCGACCTTCATGGGTTGGGAGAAATTGGCGCGTAGCCAGGAAATCGCCATCGCAACTCGCTGCACGCTAGACTCGGCAAAGCCCATTTGCGCTACGCGAACACCAATAGTGCTGCGTAGCAACCGGATCAAAATCTCATCCACCACAAGCGGAGCAAGTAGGTCAACATCCCCGGGCTGCGCTAGACATTCCATTAGTCTCGTCGCGGCGTTGACGATACTCACGTCGGCCGAGGCGACGTAAACGGCGCTTCGCTCTTGAACGGTAGGCACACCGCGGGGATACACCTTCAAGACCAGTTCGGCAATCTTGTGCGGGTCGAGGTCCAGGCGTAGTGCGAGGTAAGGCTCGGAATAGCTGGCTTGCGTGACCTGGGCTGCAACGGGCAGAGCAACGGAGAACACGAGCATACGCGACGCGTCGTACTCATACACCTCCTCCCCAACGATGACGGTCTTCGCTCCTTGGGCGATCATGCACAAGGAGGGCAGCCGGAGGGCATGCGCACATTCCGTATTGGTTTGCGAAGCGCGACTGGCGGTCAACCCGGGGATGCGCAGATCAAAACTACCGTCATGGGGGGCAGACGCAGCGATGCAGCGGACCAACTTAGCCGTGTCTGGTTCGTTTGGTTCGGCGAGCTTGTCTGCCCGCTGCTGAGACGCGGTTTTGCCGTTGGTCCTCACGCCTTCGAGAATACCTCCTTTGCAATCATGATGGCGGTCATTGCGTTCGGCCAGCCTGAATAAAACGCCAGATGCGTGATCACCTCGATTAATTCTTCCTTCCTAACTCCATTCTCCACGGCTTTACTCAGATGAAATCGCAACTGATCCGGGCGGTTCAAAGCAATCAGCGCCGCCACCGTCGCGAGGCTTCGGTCACGCTTGGAAAGCTCCTTGCGCTCCCAGACTTCGCCGAAAAGCACGCGATCGGTCAAATCGACCAGTTTGGGCGCGAAGTCACCAATCATCTTTTCGGCTGCTGAAGGCTCTTTACTCATGCTTATTACTCCTTCCAAATACGATGACTAGGACAGCCTACTCCACGAACCGCTCGAATCGATATGCCAACTCCGGCCCGCCTTGGCCACCGTAGGCAAGTTCGGCGACAAGCAGAGCGAATGGTTCCGTGTAGCGGGCAATCCGAAGGGGGCCGCAATCCACCGGATCGAAACCGGCGTCTTGGATTAACTTGATCGCGACATCTTTGGCACTTTGATCGTCGCCGCAATACACCAGGCTCGGCCGGTTGTTCTTGTGCTTTGCCGCAAACACGCCGAAGAGCACTTCGCTGGGCACGGTGTTGAAGGCACACACGACCTTAGCGCGTGGAACTTTCTTTGCAAGCTCTTCCGCGCCCGACGAGTTGTTGCCGATGATGAGTTTCGTGTTGCCGGTATCCATCGGCAGTGAGCAGGTCACGATTACCTTGCCCGACAAATCGCCTGCCTGCTTGAGCACATCGTCCATTCGGGACCAATGCACGGCCAGCAATAACGCGTCCGAATCCTTCGCGGCCTCGCTCGGCGTACCGGAGCGGGCCCTGCCTTGCGCGTCGCGCGCCAGCTTCTTGAGCTTGTCGTTGGTCCGCGCGTAGCTGAATATCACCTCATGTCCGGTTCGGGCAAAGATCGTTCCGAGCTTGCTGCCCATCAACCCCGAACCCAGAATGCCAACTCGCACGCAACTCCTCCCTCGTGTTTCGTTTACTCGGATTTGAGAGAAGCCATATCGATGGAGAAGCGGTACTTCACATCGGACTTGAGCATTCTCTCGAAGGCTTCATTGACCTTCTGGATCGGGATGACTTCGACATCGGCGCAGATGTTGTATTGGCCGCAGAAGTCGAGCATCTCTTGGGTTTCGGCGAGGCCGCCGATGAGCGAGCCCGAGAGGCTTCGGCATCCGAACAGAAGGCCGAAGGCAGCGACAGCGAGAGGCTTCGCTGGCGCGCCGACGAGGGTGATGTTGCCGTCGCGGCGAAGCAGTTGGATGTACGCGTTAATGTCGTGATCGGCGGAGACGGCGTCGAGGATGAAATCGAAGCTGCCGGCGTGCTTCTGCATCTCGTTGGCGTTGCGCAAGACGATGACTTCGTCGGCGCCGAGGCGGAGCGCATCTTCCTTCTTGTTGGCTGAAGTTGTGAAGACTGCGACGTGGGCTCCGAGCGCATGTGCAAACTTCACGCCCATGTGCCCCAGTCCGCCGAGACCGACCACGCCAACTTTCTTACCTTTGGTGACGTTCCTGCGGCGCATGGGCGAGTACGTTGTGATCCCGGCGCAGAGGAGAGGCGCGGTTCCGGCGAGACTGAGATTCGAAGGAACACGAAGAACGAAGCGCTTGTCGACAACCACGCTATCGGAGTAGCCACCGTAAGTGACGCCTCCGAGGTGCTTGTCCGGGGAGTTGAAGGTGAGGATCCTGTTCGGGCAGAACTGCTCAAGGCCAGCCCGGCACTCGGGGCAGGTGCCGTCAGAATCGACCAGGCAGCCGACCGCAGCGAGGTCGCCAGGCTTGAACTTGGTGACTGCGGAGCCGGCCTTTGTGACACGGCCGACGATCTCATGGCCGGGGACGATCGGGTAGACAGTGGGCATGCGGTCGTGCCACTCGTCACGTACATGGTGTAGGTCCGAGTGGCAGATGCCGCAGTAGAGGATTTCGATCTGCACGTCGTGCTCGGTTGGCTCGCGCCGCGTGATCGTGGTCGAGGCAAGTGGAGATGTTGCGCTGGTGGCGGAATACGCTTTCGCTTTGTACATGGATTTACCTTTCAGAGTCCGGTCATCTTCTCAAGGCGTTCTGGGTAGCGCGCACCTTCCACCTTGATCTTTGAGGCGGCGGCATCGATGTCCCGCAGGTCTTCGGGCGTCAGTTGGATCGACACCGCTCCGATGTTCTCTTCCAGGCGGGTTAGCTTCGTCGTGCCGGGAATTGGAACAATCCAAGACTTTTGCGCGAGCAGCCAGGCGAGTGCGATCTGAGCAGAAGCCGCGTTCTTGCGCTTCGCAATCCTGCCGAGCAGGTCGATCAGTGCCTGGTTCGCCTTGAGAGCCTCAGGCGTAAAGCGAGGCAGCGTGCTGCGGAAATCGGAGCCGTCGAATTTTGCGTTTTCGTCGATCTTGCCCGTCAGGAAGCCCTTCCCAAGCGGGCTATACGGCACTAAGCCAATCCCGAGTTCCTCGAGTGTGGGTATCACTTCCTGCTCCGGCTTCCTCCACCACAGCGAGTATTCGCTCTGCAGTGCGGTGAGCGGCTGGACCGCGTGGGCACGCCGGATAGTCTGCAGGCCCGCTTCGGACAGGCCAAAGTGCTTGACCTTGCCTGCTTGAATCAGCTCCTTCACCGTGCCGGCGACATCTTCAATGGGCACGTTCGGGTCAACCCTGTGCTGATACAACAGATCGATGGCATCAACCTTCAACCGCTTGAGCGACCCTTCGACGGCCTGCTTGATGTGCTCGGGCCGACTATTCAAACCTGCCGCTCCCGGCCGATTATCGCTGCCACTCAGATCGAATCCAAACTTGGTGGCAATCACCACTTTGCCGCGGCACGGAGCCAGCGCTTCACCCAAAAGCTCTTCGTTCAGGAATGGGCCGTACACCTCCGCGGTGTCAAAGAACGTGACCCCACGCTCGACAGCGGCGTGGAGAAGATCGGTCATCTCCTTCTTGTCTTTGGGCGGCCCATAGGAAAAGCTCATTCCCATGCAGCCGAGCCCCAGAGTTGAGACTTCAAGATTGCTTTTTCCGAGTTTGCGCTTCTGCATTGTTTCTCCTCGTGAGGTGTCGAACGGTAAAGCTCGAATCGCTTCGTGCCGGTTTTCAGCCACAGTTACAAAATGCCAGGATCAACCAGGGGCAGTGTAGTCTGCTTACGGCTCGCGCGCTTGCCTATTCCGCCAGAGTATTTGCTCGATCCTCCGAGACTCCTGCGCTTTTGGATGCAGGCCAATGACTGAGCAACTGACTCCCGGTAAGTCGCCTTACCGGACGAGTTCCTCCTGGTACCCCACTGCTCCGACCCCCTCATTCCCCCCGCAGACCCGCCAGCACGCTCCGCAATGCCCCTGCTACCGCCTCGCCCTTCTGCACTTCCATCCACAACACCCCGCTCGGGTCCAGCTTAATTCCCTTCCGCGAGCGCACCACCTTTACCACTGCCGCCGGGTCCAACTGCGTTTCCGGACGGAATCTCAGGGCGATCTTGCTTCCCTGCCGCTCCACCGCCGCGATGCGCAGCCGCTCGCTCATGGATTTCAGCATCGCAAACTCCAAAAGGTTTTCTACCGACTTGGGCAGCGGCCCAAAGCGATCCGCCAGCTCCTTCCCCACATCTTGTCTCTCCGCTTCCGTCACCACCGACGAAATTCTCTTATACGTCCGCAAGCGCAAATTCTCGCTCGGGATGTACTCCTCGGGAATCCGCACATCCATGCCCAGGTTGATCGTCGTGCGCAATTCCGGCGCACCTTCTTCTCCCTTCAGCTTGGCCACCGCGCGCTCCAGCATCTGCACATACAAATCGAAACCGATCGCCTCGATGTGGCCGTGCTGTTGCCTCCCCAGCATGTTCCCCGCCCCGCGCAACTCCAGGTCCAGCGCCGCGATCCGGAATCCCGCGCCCAGTTCGCTGAACTCCTTCATCGCCGCCAAGCGCCGCCGCGCGATGTCCGTCAACGCGCGTTCCGGCGGCACCAGCAGGTACGCATAGGCGCGCTGGTGCGAGCGCCCCACGCGCCCGCGCATTTGATACAGTTCCGCCAACCCCAGCCGGTCCGCGCGATTGATCAGGATCGTATTCGCCCGCGGGATGTCCAATCCGTTTTCCACAATCGTCGTCGCCACCAGCACATCCGCTTCATCGCGAATGAACTTCAGCATCACCTTCTCCAGGTCCTTCTCTCCCATCTGCCCGTGCGCCACCACCACGCGCGCCTTGGGCACTAGCTTCGCCACCAGGTTTGCCAGCGAATATATGGACTCCACGCGGTTGTGGATGAAGTACACCTGCCCTTCCCGCGCCAGCTCATTTTCAATCGAGTGCTTCACCACCTCTTCGTCGAACGACGTCACCACCGTCTGAATCGCCAGCCGGTCGCGCGGCGCCGTCTCAATCACGGACATATCGCGCAAGCCCACTAGCGACATGTGCAGCGTGCGCGGAATCGGCGTGGCCGAAAGCGCCAGCGCGTGCACATTTTTCCGCATCTCCTTCAGCCGCTCCTTGTGCGCCACGCCAAACCGCTGCTCTTCGTCCACTACCAGCAATCCCAAATCCTGAAACTTCACATCCTTGGACAGCAGCCGGTGCGTCCCGATCACCACGTCCACTTTCCCTGTTTCCAGGTCCGCCAGCACGGCCTTCTGCTCCGCCGTCGTGCGAAAGCGGCTGAGCATCTCGATCCTTGCGGGAAATGCCGCGAAGCGCTGCTTGAACGTCTCGAAATGCTGGAACGCCAACACCGTCGTGGGCGTGAGCACCGCCACCTGCTTGCCATCCACCACCGCCTTGAACGCCGCGCGCATGGCCACTTCCGTCTTCCCATAACCCACGTCGCCGCACAGCAGGCGATCCATCGGCGAAGGCTTTTCCAGGTCGCGCTTGATGTCCGCGATGGCCGTCACTTGGTCCGGCGTCTCCTCAAACTCGAACGCATCCTCGAATTCCCTTTGCCAGTTGCCGTCCGGCGAAAGCGCAAAGCCTTGCGCGGTTTTGCGTTCGGCGTACAGCGCCAGCAACTGGTCGGCCATGTCTTCCAGCGACTTGCGCACCCGCGTTTTGCGCGAAACCCACGCCGTCCCGCCCAATCGGTCCAGCGCCGGGTGCGCGCCTTCCGCGGCGCGGTAGCTCTGCACCAAGTCCATGCGTTCCAGCGGCACATACAATCGCGCATCGTCCAGGTACCGCAGCAGCATGAACTCGCCGCGCCGCCCCGCCGATTCGATCAGCCGCAAGCCTTCAAACTGGCCGATCCCGTGGTCCACGTGCACCACATAATCCCCCGGCTTCAACTCCGCAAAGTCGCCGAAGAAGCCCGCCGTGCGCATCTTCCGCCCCGGGCGTTCCACTGCGGGCGTCACGTCAAACAGGTCCGCGTTCCCGTACAGCGTCAGCTTCGCATCCGGAAACGCCACGCCTTCCGCAAACGGCGCGCGCACCAGCAGCAGCGCCGCCGTTTCCGAAGCGCTCTCTGCCGTGAAGCCCGCCGCCGCTTCTTCCGTTTCTCCCAGCACGTACGGCACTTCATACTCGCGGCAAATGTCGGCGTAGCGCTCCAGTTCGCCGGTGCTCGCCGCCGTCAAGATCACCGTGCCCCCGCCCGCGAGTTGCGCTTTCACGTCGCCCAGGCATGCCACCACGTCGCCGTGATACCGCGTGCATGCCCTCGTGATCAGCTCAAACCGTCTGCCCCCGCGCGCCGCCAAACCCAGTCGCTCCAGCTCAATCCGCGAGCATTTCGCAGCCGCGCGTTCCCATTCTTCCTCGTTCCAGAAATAGTCGTTCACCGTCGGCGCATTGGCTTGCCCGTGCCGCTCGTAATTCGCCGTCGCGTCCTCCAACAGCTTCTTCCCCGCGTCGCGCAGCTTTTCCGGCTCATCCAGAAACACAATCGGCTTCAGCGAGCTTTCGGCCAATTCCAACAGCGTGCTTCCCCCCGGCGTTTTGTCGCCGCCAAACCAACTTCCCGGTTCCCACGCTTCTGCTTCCTCGCTGCCCGGTGCGGGCACGCTCCATTCCGTGAGTGGCAGGATCGTCGTCTTCACCACCGGCGCAATCGAACGCTGTGTTCGCGGATCGAATTCGCGCACGCTTTCCACCGTGTCTCCCAGCAATTCAATGCGCACCGGCCGCGGCGCTTCCGGCGAAAAAACGTCAACTATCCCGCCGCGCACCGCGAACTGCCCCGGCAATTCCACCATTTCCGTTCGCGCGTAACCCGTGCTCGCCAAATGCGTGATCAGTTCCTCGTGCGCGCCTTCGGAATCTTTCGCCAGCGTCCGCGCCAGCGTCAGGTACACGTATGGGTCCTGATACCTCCACAGCACCGCGGCCATCGGCGCAATCACCAGCGACACCTCGCCATTCGCCAGCCGGTACAGCGTCGCCGCTCGCCGCTCCAGGATGTCCGCGTGCGGCGCTTGCGGATCCCACGGCAAGCTGTCGAACGCCGGCAGGACCGCCACGCCGCCCGTGGACCCAGGAAAAATTTGCGCAAAAAACCGCAGGCTCTCCGCCAACTGTTCAGCGCGGCGGTTGTTCTCCGTCACAAAAAACGCCGGCCGCCGCAATTCGTGCGTTACGTGCGCCGCCACCAGCGCCTTCGCCACGTCGTGCAATCCCGAAAGCCCTGCCAGCCCGCCGCCCGCGCGCAGCTCCGCCACCACGCCCTCGATCGAGGCATGGCGCAGCAAACCCTCCAATCGCTCCCTGACTGCCGGTAGTATCATTCCCCGATTTTTCTTTTTTCTCTTACCAGGTCTTCCATTCCATCCTGTAGCCGCAAGCAGTCTTCAGTTCTAAGTCTCAAGTTTTTAGTCTGGCGTCTTCCTCTGTGACCTCTGTGTTCCTCCCTCTGTGAACTCTGCGCAAATTTCTCTTGGTTTTGTCATCCCGACCGAAGCGACCCGATTTTCTCTCCCGCGCCGCATTCTGGCGCGTCGGGCCGCGTAGTGGAGGGATCGCGGCACAATCATCGGGTCTTGCCTCCTTCCTCGATTTTCGAATTTCGCTTTTCGAATCCTACCCCCTGATCGCTGATATCTGATCGCTGATATATTTGTTGCTTCACTCAAAACTGAGAACTGACAACTTAGAACTTGGCCCCCGTCTCCCGGATCTTCCTCAAAATCTCCGACGTCGAATATCCTTCCACCACCTCCACGCGCACAACCTTTCCTCCCGCCGCTTCCACTTCTTCGCGTCCCACTATTTGATTCCCCGGCCAATCCTCGCCCTTTACCAGTATGTCCGGCAGCAGCGCCGCGATCACCCGCTGTGGCGTCGGTTCCTCAAAAATCAGCACCGCGTCCACGCATTCCAGGCTCGCCAGAATTTCCGCGCGCTCCTCCGCCGGGAACACCGGTCGCCCCGGCCCCTTCAACTTCCGCACGCCTTCGTCGCTGTTGATACCCACAATCAGCGCATCACCCAACGCGCGCGCCGTTTCCAGGCTTTCGATGTGCCCCGGATGCAGCAGGTCGAAACACCCGTTCGTAAACACCACGCGCTTGCCGTTGCGTTTCTCCCTGCCAAACCGCAAAATGATTTCTTCAAGTGTCAGGACCGCTGGATGCAAAGGCTCACCATGCTCGCTCAACTACGTTGCTGCAGTTCGTTGCGCAAAGTGTTAGTTTATCACGCTCTTTCGCGCCCTCGCTCCCGGAGGCGGCCCTCGACATGAAACATAAAAAAGCCCTTCTCGCTGCCACAGGTGTTCTGCTTATCCTCGTCGGCACGGCCCTCAGCCTCTATTCCGCGCGCGGCTTTACCGTACGCCACTACCTCGTGAACGCCGGCTCCTGCCCGCTCACCATGGACATCGTCCAGAAATCCGGCCTCGCCGAAGATCCCCAGCGCGGCGCCGTCATTCTCTTTCACGGCCTGGCCGCCAACAAAATCATCATGTCCTACCTTGCGCGCAGCTTCGCGGCGCAAGGCCTCACTGTCTACGTCCCCGATCTTCCCGGCCACGGCCGTTCCAATGGCCCCTTCTCTCCCGACGCGGCCGAATCCTGCGCGAGTTCCTTCGTGCGCGGCCTCGCCGCACGCGGCTTGGTTCTTCCGGACCACACCATCCTCGTGGGCCACTCCATGGGTGGCGCCATCGCGTTGCGTCTCGCGCCCAAGTTTCGCCCCGCAGGCGTTATCGCCATTTCCCCCGCACCCATGCAGACCGCCCATGGCGTCTCCGCTGAAAACCTCCTCTACCTCAACCCTCCGCCGCTCCAGCCCAATACGCTCATCCTCGTCGGCCAGTATGAATTCCCAAGCCTGGTCGGGAACGCCGCCGATCTTGCCGCCTCGCGCGCTGATCCCACCGTCGAATTCGCCGCGATGCCCGGCAACTCCCACGTCAGCGTCCTTTTCTCCCCCAGCGTCGCGGCAAGAATCCAGGACTGGACCGCCCGCATCCTCCATCTTCCCAGCGGCGCTGTCATTCCTTCCCGGGCCAACGTTCTTGGCTGCCTTCTCGGCCTCTGCGGCGTCGTTTTCCTTGCTGGCCCCTTTCTCCGCGAAACATTTGGCAGCGAAGTTCCCGCAGCGCCGCGCTCCACGGCCCTTCCATCCCTTCCGCGACTCTTTCTCGAATTCACCGGCGTCTCGCTCGCCGTGGTTTTTCTGCTCCGCCATTGGATGCCGCTTCGCCCCTTGCCCCTCTACCAGGGCAACTATCTCGCCAGCTTTTTCCTCCTTGCGGGGCTTGCCCTGCTCCTGCTTCATCCCCGCCTCGCCCTGTCGCGATTCTCCGCCAAGCCGCTCACGCTTCTCTCTGCGGCATTTGCCGCCTTCCTTCTCCATTTCCTCATTACCGGCTGGTTCGACCTTACTTTCTCCTACGCCTGGCTCACCCTCCATCGCTGGACGCGCTTCCCCGTTTTCTTCCTCGCCGTCTTCCTCTTTTTCTACGCCCTCGAGGCCCTTCTCGGCCCTGCCTCTGACGTCCGGCCAGCCCGCCGCCTTTTTCTTTCGCTGATGCTCCTTGCTATTGCCTGGCTCGCCCTGGTCGGCGGGGTCTTCTATCTCCAAAGCGGCGAAATCCTGCTGGTTCTCCTCGCTCCGTATTTCGTCCTTGTCCTGTTCCTCATCCGCATGGGTGCTCAATTGGTGCGTCACCAGACCGCCTCTCCGGCAGCCGCCGCCCTGTTCGGTGCTATACTCCTTGCAGGTTTTTGCCTGGTGCTCTTTCCGTTGTCCTAGTGCCGTTCCAACTATTTCGGCCAAATGACGGTCCAAGCATCTGACGCGAACACGGAGAGAGTATTCTCGAAGGGATTTGTTGGAACAAGTTGGAACGGCACTAGGAGCTACCAGCAGCCCGGCATTTTTGCTATCCTCCCCGCGCTGGAGACGGATACTTAAGTTTTTTTGGCGTGCCTTTTGTGGATTGACGGATGTCTGAAATTGTCATTGTCGGCGGTGGGCCTTCCGGCGCGATGTGCGGAGAGCAACTTGCGCGCGCCGGCCATTCCGTCCAAATCTTCGATGAACATCTCGCCTGGGAGAAGCCCTGCGGGGGAGGTCTCACCTACAAAGCGACGCAGTGCTACCCGTTCCTACTGGATAATGCGCACCCCAAAAAGCTTGTTCACAACATCGAAATCATCAGCGCCGAAAATCATCGCGCCAAGCTCGATCTTCAGCATCCCATCGTCATCTACTCACGCACCGTCCTGAATGGCCTGCTCCTCGATCGTGCTCGCGAGGCCGGCTGTCAGGTTCACCGCTCCCGCGTCCACGAAGTGGATACCGCCTCCGACAAGCCGCGCTACTCCATTGATGGCCAGTGGCGCGCCGCCGATTTCCTGGTCTTGGCCGCCGGCGCTCGCAACCAGTTTCTCCCCGGCACGCGTCCGCTGCAGCGTGATGAGCTGGAAATGACCCAGGGCTACTTTGTCCCACAGACCTCCGAGGAAATCATCATCAAGTTTCTCCCCGATTTCGAGGGCTACATCTGGTCCTTCCCCCGCGCCGACCATCTCTCCCTTGGTATCTGCGGCAGCATGAGCGCCCACACCAGCAGCGAACTCCGCGCGCATCTCCATACCTTTGCGGCCTCCGAGAGATTTGCCACCGAAACCGCTAAGTTCTACAGCCACGTGCTGCCCTCGCCGCAGGTGCGCACCTTCTCCGATCGCCGCGTCATCGGCGGGAACTGGGCGCTCATCGGCGACGCCGCCGCCTGGGTTGATCCCCTCACCGGCGAAGGCCTTTTCTATGCTATGCGCTCCGGCGAGCTCCTTGGCAAATCCCTCGCCGAAGGCTGCCCCGAAAAATATCCCGCGCGCGTCAAAGCCTCCTTCTCCGCGGAACTTGAGTTCGCCGCGCGCATCGTTCGCCGCTTCTATCGCGGATCGTTCCTCGGCTGCTCCGTCACCACGCGCATGGTGCAATTCCTGCAGCGCAACGCCGTCTTCCGCCAGCTCCTCTCCGACCTTTTCTGCGGCACACAGGACTACACCACGCTCAAGCAGCGCCTCCTCGGCCATCTCGGCGGCACGCTCAGCCAGTTCGTCACCAGCGTCCTCAATTTCGATCGTCCCGCCTCTAAACTCCCCACCGCCACTCCCGCCGCCGATTAGCGCCTTCCCACTCCTGTAGCTCAGGCCTTCAGGCCTGAGGCCTGCCCTCGATTTCCGCGCTGACTGACTCCTCAGTCTTCTCTTCTCCTTTCTTCTCCTGTCTCTGCGAATCTCTGCGATCTCAGCGCCTCCGCGTTATCTTTGATTCTTCCTTTCAAAACGACGCACGCCCGCCACAAAGGAAATCGGCGCTTCCCCCAAACCGCCAACTGCTTCAATATGTTATTTGGAAAAAATGAGCGCGCCTATTCCAGCACTTTGCGGATGCGCTCAAACGCCCAGTCAATCTCTTCGCGCTGGATCACCAGCGGCGGCGCGATCCGGATGATATGGCTGTGCGTTTCCTTGCACAGGAGGCCCTCTTCCTTCAGCACCTCACAGTATTTTCTCGCCTCGGTCCTCAGCTCGATCCCGATCCACAGCCCGCGCCCGCGCACTTCTTTCACAACCGGGCTGTGCAACGTCCGCAGCTTCTCCAGGAAATACGCGCCCAGCTCCGCCGACCGCTCCACCAGCTTCTCTTCGATCAGCACGCGTAGCGACGCCCGCGCCACCGCGCACGCCAGTGGATTCCCGCCAAACGTGCTGCCGTGATCGCCCGGCCCGAATACGCCCAGTATCTCCTTCGACGCCAGCACCGCCGACACCGGGTAATACCCGCCGGCCAGCGCCTTCCCGATAATCAGCACATCCGGCCGCATGCCTTCATGCATGTACGCAAATAACTTTCCCGTGCGTCCCAACCCGGACTGAATCTCGTCCACCATCAGCAGCACGCGCTTCTCCCGGCAAATCACTGCCGCCTCGCACAAAAAGCCATCCGGCGGAATCCTGATCCCCGCCTCTCCCTGTATGGGTTCCACCAGGAACGCGCAAGTATTCGGCGTAATCGCCGCGCGCAGAGCCTTCGCATCGCCAAACGGAATGATGCGGAATCCCGGCGTGAACGGCCCGAATCCCTCGCGATACTGCACATCGCTCGAAAAACTCACCACCGTCACGGTCCGCCCGTGAAAATTCCCTTCGCAGACGATAATCTCCGCCTGCCCATCCGCAATTCCCTTTTTCGTGTAGCCCCACTTCCGCGCTGCCTTCACCGCCGTTTCCACGGCCTCCGCGCCCGAATTCATCGGCAGCGTCATGTCCATGCCGGTCAGGTCGTGCAGCTCCTTGTACAGCAGCGGCAATTGCGCGTTGCGAAACGCCCGCGACGTCAGCGTCACCTTCTTCGCTTGCTCCACCAGCGCTTCTAGAATCCGCGGGTGGCAATGCCCCTGGTTCACCGCCGAATACGCCGCCAGGCAGTCCAGGTAACGCTTCCCTTCCACGTCATACACCCACGCTCCCGCCGCGCGCTCAATCACCACGTCCAGCGGGTGGTAGTTGTGCGCTCCGTACGCCTCTTCCAGCGCGATAAGCTCTTTCGTTCCCATCAGTTGATCTTCCGTGATTGGCATGGTCTCACCTTCGTCCACTTCGCGAGCCGCACAAGAACCGCCCGGACCTCGGCCCTCTCAAGGAGCATCCTCGACAAAGCCAATTGACTGTAGCTACCTTACAAGGCCTCCCGCACTTACCTGGGCGGAGGGGCGACACATGCTGCGCGGTAGCACGTCGCGCCGCGCGGAGGGGTCACTCAAATCATGGCACCCGCCCCCTCTTTCCGCAACACCAGTTGCCCCAACGCCAACCTCCATTTTGGCCGCTTTTCCCCGCCACCGCTTTCTCCTTCCTTATGTAGTGGCCGACCTTCAGGTCGGTTCTGTTTCTGACGCCTTTGCATGGCCCGCCTCCAGCTCATCGTGAACCTCAAAGGGCCTGCCCGCCGCAGGAGGGAGGCGGGCCGCCAATTCAACCACGCATGGACTCAAACTCTAGCCTCCCGGCCGCAACGGCCCGACCACCCCTCCACCTCACACCTGGGTTTGCTTGCTTCGACCCATTCTCCCAAATTGTCATCCCGACCGGAGCGGCCCGATTTTCTCTTCCGCGCCGCATTCTGGCGCGTCGGGCCGCGTAGCGCGTTTTGTGCGCCCCGTGCGCTTCGCCGGGGTGGAGGAATCCCGCCACCCAAGTGTTCATAGCTGATTTGGAGTGCGGCGGCTCGCCGCCGCTTTTGCAACTACAAGCCCCGCCGACAAACTCCAATTCATCCTCCATGTGCTTCGACTCCGCCCGAGCGGGCCGCTCCGAGCGCACTTGATTTTTCGGCATGGACACAACCAGGAACTTTTACCGGCTGCGGCGGTTCAGGAACCACAATCCAAGAAACTTTTCTGCCCCACCCGTCTTGGCTGCAAACTAAAACCATGCGGCTGTGTCGCTGCGCATGACCAACTGCAACGGATGCTTCAACACGAAAACTGTTTCCCACTAACTCGATCATTCAAAGCGTAGACACACTCGCCGCAGCGTTGGGAAAGTAAAAAGGAGATTCCTGTGGCCCTGTCAAAATTATGCCTTTCAACTCTGGCCTGCTGCGCGCTGTTTTCCACCTGCTTGCGGGCTCAGACTGTACCCAACCCGCGCCAGGTCATCACGGAAGCCCGCCAGGCTTATTACAACCTTCCCGCTCAGGGCATGGCCGGGTTTCGATGCAGCGTCACGCCCAACTGGGAGACCCTGCTGCAGGATGCGCGCAAAGAAAATCCCACCGGTGCGGATACGGCGATAAACCTTCTTAAGCAGCTTCGTTTCGTCGTCACTCTCGGAGAGGATGGCAAGGTGAAACTCACCCACAATGAGCTTGCCGGACAGAGCAAACAATCGAATGACGGCCTGGCGCAAATCTATGGCGGCATGGAACAGATGACCTCGGGCTTCTACGATACCTGGTCCCTGTTCATCATCAACTCTCCATTGCCGCAACCTGACAGTAAGTTTCAATTGCAGGCCGGCGGACCCCTCTATCTGCTGGCCTACACGGAGGGCACTGCCGAAATTGCCACCACCCTAAGCAAGGATTTCGCCATCAGCGAGATGAAAGTCACTACCCCGGAGTTCGACAGCGTCATTCATCCTGAATTCACCAAAACGCCGAAGGGCTTTTTGTTGAGCGCGTACACGGCCAGCTACGAAAGCAAGAATCCCGGCGAAGCAACACATCTGCGAGTGCTCATTGACTATCAAGAGATCGATGGCTTGCAGATGCTGCGGAAATTGGGCCTCAGCGGCTCCTACGGCGGCAGCCAGTTCTCCATCGACCTTGCCTTTTCCGATTGCCAGGTAACCAAAAAACCGGCCGTTGCCGCCAGCTCATCGCGCTGAGACCGCTCCGGCAGGCCACGCTTCCGCTTTGTGCAAGGGTGGGTTCTTGGTTTTTCTTCGCTTTAAACTCACAACTCGAAAGCGAATACTTAGGACTCTTCTCCTACTTCTTCGGATATCCCACAGTCTGCGCCAGGACAATCTTCTGCGTGGCCTTCAGCTTCAACGCCTTCCCCAGCGCCTCCCGGTCCACCGACGCCCTCACTACCGTCGCCAGCCCCTCCGACGCGCAATACAAGTACACATTCTGCGCGATAAATCCCGTGTCCGCGCCCGTGAACAGTTCCTTCTCGCCCGCATCTCCCGTCACCTTTGTCAGGTCCGCCACATACACCAGATTCACCGGCACTGTCGCCACGAACGGCTGCGTCCCTGCCAAGTTCCGCAAGTCTTCCTTCGCCACAGGCTCCAGCCGGTTCTTCGACGCGTCATACACAAAGGCCCCGTCCGCTGTCACCACGTAAATCTCAATCTCTTGCCAGTTCATGGCCGAAGGCGCCGTCCTTCTCCCATCCGGACGGTTCACCCCAAATCCCGCCCACAACAAATTCGCCAGCACTTGCGCCGGCAATTTCTCCCCGCTGAATTCCCGCGTGCTCTTCCTCTCCTTCAGCGCCTGCATCAGCGGTCGCCCGCCATCCGTTTGCGGCGCCGGCAAGACCACCGGTTTCAACTCCTGCGCTCCTACCGCCGTCGCCAGTATCCCCGCCAACAACCACACCAATCCTCGCTTCTTCATGGAATCCCTCCCATCCTCCACACCATAGTTCCCTTACACCGCCGCCGCAAGTCCATCCGGCACACGGCCCAGCCCGCCTGCATCCGCTCCTTCAGATCCTTCGCCGACAGGGGGGCCAGAGGTGCTGGCTCAAAGGTACCAGTGCCTACACGGTTTTTCGGTACTGGCCCTCTATTCCCACGGCAGCATGCAAAGTCTAAGATCAACCTAGATGTGGGATTACTTAGCAGTGGTCACCCCGATTCTATCGCTGATTTTCTTGGCAACAGTGTACTTGCGTGCTGCGAAGTGGATGCTGGAGGGGACCACAGAGTTTTAGAAATCCGGGCCAAATCTTCCGACTCAAGAGATACCAACCGCTATGGGAATAGTGCATTTCCGCAGGATTGAACGCCGTCGCACCGCACGCGTAGCGCTCTGTGTGGACCTCATTGTTCACGGGGAGACGGAGAGCAACGGGGCATTTAAGGCCGAGGCGCGAACGCTTTCCGTGAGCAGGCACGGAGGGATGATGGTGCTGGAGCCAGAGGTAGCCATTGGGCAAAAGCTGCTGTTGATTAACACGAACGCCGGGCTGAAGGTGGAGTGCAAGGTGGTGTCGGCGAAGCTTGCACGTGATGGCAAGAGAAATGTCGCATTTGAGTTTACCTCGGCCGACGTCAATTTCTGGAAGATGTGGTTCCCGGCGGCAGGGGCAAAGCCCGCTCGCCGAACGGCGCAAGCGGCCTTTTCGCAGCTTCCCGCGGCAAAGTTGGCACAATAACCGGACATTCCAGCACGACGTAGCGGCAGGTGCACGGTAAGCCGGCCTTGCGCGAGGCCGGGTGCCCCAGGCACGGAGTGTGTGCCTGGGTATTGGGTTCTTTTCTCCTTTCTTCTTAGAACTCAAAACTTATAACTGAATACTTAGAACTCCAAGGCTCGGCTCCCGCTTAAAGTCCCGTATTTCCCCTGCAATTTTTCCTGGATTCTGTCAAAGTATTAGCCCTGCGACCCCCAAAGTGACAATTTTGAAAAGTGTTCAACATTAACCAGACAGCCGGGTCCGCGATCTTCTAGGCTAGACTCCCAACCTTCAGATCGCGGCTCGCTCTGATCAGCAACAAAGAAACGTCCTGTAGATGGAGAAAAGCCGATGCGGATTTTGCTTTACAACCCCGATAACGGCGTCACACGCAATTTCATGCCACATCTCTGGATGTTTCTCCTCCAGGCGCTCACTCCCCCGGGCCACGAAGTCATCTTGATTGACGGCAACGCGCAACCTATGGATGAGGCGGGCATCGCGCGATTCGTCCAGGAACAAAACATCGGACTCGTCGGCATCGGCGCCATGACTCGCATGATCGCCAAGGCCTACCGCGTGGCCGATGCCATCCGCGCCGTTGGCGTACCTGTCGTGATGGGCGGTCCTCACGTTACGGAAGAGGCTGACGAAGCCCTCGGCCGCAACGGCGGCCCGCGCCATGCCGATGCCGTGGCTCTCGGTGAAGCCGATGAAACTTGGCCAAGGATCGTCGCGGATGCCGAACGCGGCCAGCTCAAGGATGTATACGCCCCCGTGGATGACTTCGGCCAGGAGCGTAAACCCACCCTCCAGCAATATCCGGCTATCCCCTGGAACAATATAGATCTCGCCCAGTTTAATTTGGTTCCGAAGATAGCCAAGCGCTCACTCCAGCGCATCGGTGAGGGCTGGGGCACATTTCGCATCATTCCCATTGAGTCGGGCCGCGGCTGTCCTTATGGCTGCGAGTTCTGCACGGTCACCGGCTTCTTTGGCGATTCAATCCGCTTTCGCACCAACGAGAGTGTGGTGAATGAACTGCTCCTCCTGAAAGCCCGCGCGCGAAGCGAACGCGGCCAAATGGCCGTCTTCTTCATTGACGATAATTTCGCTATCAATATCAAACGCACCAAATCGCTCCTGCGCGACATCATCGCCGCAGGCGCCCAGGTGCACTGGGTCGCTCAGATTAGCGCCAATCTTTTGCGCGACACCGAGCTCGTGGACCTCATCGCCGCCTCAGGCGGCAGATGGATTTTCATCGGCATGGAGTCCATCGATCCCGCAAACCTGGCCAGCGTGAACAAGGGCTTCAACAAGCCGGGCGAATACGCCGCCGTGCTCGAAAGGCTTGCCTCGCGCAACGTCTACGCCATCACGTCCTTCATTTTCGGCATGGACAACGACACGCCCGGAGTCGCGGACCGCACGCTGAACGAGATTCGCACCTGGCCGCCGGGGCTCCCCATCTTTGGCTTGCTCACTCCCTTGCCTGCCACCCCGCTTTACAAAAGGCTGCACGCCGCTGGGCGATTGACGCGCCCTAAGCACTGGCAGGAGTTCATACCGTTTGCCATGGCTCACACGCCCCTGAAAATGACCATCGAAGAAGCTCACGCGGAAGTGAAGCAGGGCTGGGCCCATTCCTACAGCCCGGAAGCCATGGCCCACGCCGTAGGTTCGATCGAGGACCAACCGCTGGGCTATCGCATCAACATCTTCATCGCTCGCATGTGTTTCCGGGGAATCTATTTCCATCAGATTGGTGCTTCCGCGTGGCTGAAACTCATCTATCAAAATCGCCGCACCATTTTCGGCCTGCTCCGCGAAGGCTTCTCCACCTGGCTCACCCGCCCCGCTCCAGACGGACGCTCAGCCCTCGCGATGAGCCCAAAGTCAACTCTAGACGCCCCGCCCTCTTAGCCCGAACTTGACTCCGAGGGTTCTTTCTTTCTTAAACTTACAACTGCTAACTTAAAACTCAGAACTTTAACGTCGGGTGCCCCAGGCCTCGAGGGGTGCCTTATCTTTAGATCTCCGCTTCCTGATCGCTGATATCTGGTCGCTGATAACTTTCCCCCGTGTGCCTGGGTCCTGGGGTTCTCTCCTCTTCTCCTCTTCTCCTCTTCTCCTCTTTTCTTTTCTTCTTTCTTCCTAAAACTTAAAACTGACAACCAAAACTAATAACTTTAACGGCCGGTCTCCATCCATTACCCCTTCCCCATGTATTCCCCAGCCACGTTGGCGCAGGCTTCGACAAATTCCTGTTCCGTCTTGGTGAACGTACCAGAAAAATAGCTCTCGATATCCAGTTCAGCCGCCAGCTTCTTCTTCACGTAGATGGGCACAACGATTTCAGACTTCACCAACGACGATCCCGCAAGATAGCGCGGATCCGTGGACACATCCTGCACGATCACCACCTTGCCGCTGGTGGCTGCCGCACCGCAGAGTCCGATGTCGAGTGCAATGCGCGCGTTGGGCGTAAAACTGCCGGCGAAAGGTCCAACGATCAGGTAGCCGGAGTCCGCGGGATCGACCAGATAAAAGCCTGCCCAGTTGTAGCGCGTCATCTTTTCGTGCAGACGCTGGGCCATGCGCTCCATGAGGGCATTGACCGTGGGAGCGCTCCGGGCAAAGTCTTGAAATTCCTTCAGAAGTTCTCTTTGCAGAGCCGTCATGTTTTTGCCTATGGGTCAAGCGTCCGGAAGGTTTGGCATCGTTCCTTCCGAACCAACATTAGTTTACACGAACCGCCATGCTGCCGCGCGTGACGCATTCCCCGTCAGTGCCTTTGCTCCTCGCTTAATTTGGAGTGCGGCTTGCCCTGAGTTCGTTCGAAGGGCGGCTCGCCGCCGCTTTTACACACGCAAGCGCCAACACCAAACTGTAAGTCATCTCCCCGCCCGTCAAAACCTCCGTTTACCGCTGTTTACCGTAACCAGATAAAACGAATAAACGTCTCACACAATGAGAGATGCTTCACGCTTCTTCTCAAGCACGCGCGACCGGCCGTCTCGGTGCTCCGCAAGCTGCCGGGGCAAGCCGACGAGGAAGGAAAACGCATGACCAGAGCAACTGTCTACCTTTGCACGATCGTAGTAGCAATGGTGCTGAGCGCATCGCTCTGTGCCGGCCAGCAAGTTTCCAGCGCACTTACAAACAAGGAGATCATTGAGATGGTCTCGCTCGGACTCTCCAATGACCTGATCGTGGACAAAATTCACGCCACGGATGCCACCGATTTCGACACCAGCATGGAAGGTTTGAAGTCGCTCAAAGCAGCCAATGTATCGGACATCGTCATTCGCGCGATGGTCGTTCCGCACCCGGCCATTGCCGCAAACACAGACTCCACCGCCGCTCAGGAACAGCCGCCCCAGCCCGACCCGGACGACCCGAATGCACCCCACGATCCCGGCATTTACATCTATGCGAAGACCAAGGACGGCCCGAAAATGCTTCCCCTCGAGCCCACCGTCTATTCGGAAGGGAAAACCAGCGGGGTTGCGGCGTCGGCCTTCACTTTCGGAATTGCCAAGGTGAAATTCTTGGCCGTGGTTCAAGGGCCGAACGCCGGCGTCAAAACCACTGATTCCAATATGGTCTTCTATTTCTATTTCGAGGAGCCGGGCGCCGGTCTCACGTACGCACCCTATGAGGGACCGACATCTCCAAATGAATTTGCGTTGCTGAAGTTCGAGGGAAAGAAGGACTCGCGCGAAACCGTGGTCATGACCGCAAACATGTTCGGGACTTCCAGCGGAACGGACCAAAAGTCCAGCATCCATTTTTCGTTCACAAAACTCCGCCCCGGCGTCTACAAGGTCACGCCCAATGCGCCGCTCCTGCCGGGCGAATACTGTTTCCTGAGTTCGGCTGGGTTGGACAGGCACGGCCCCGGCTCGGCTGGCGCCAACCGCCTGTTCGACTTTGCCGTCACTCCCGCGCCTTAGTTCTTGTTTCCTGATCGCCGATGAGGCGTGGCGGCTGCCCCGCCCGTCGACCTGGCCTTGGAAGGCATACTCTCTCTCGTCCCTGTAGACCGCAGTTTTCTGTAGCGAACCAATGTCCATTTGTCCTACACTCCTGTGCACTTGTCAGGGCTCCAAGAAATCTCGGCCGAAACTTTCGGTCAAAGAGGGAAAATGGCGACAGCCGTGGCAACTCCAGGCAGCTCTACCAAGTCTTCGATCGCTGTGCCAGGCCGCCGTTACGACCATTTATTTTTCTCCGGCATGGCCCTGGCGATGCTGGCAACCGTTTTCGTTGGCTTTGCGCATACCTACTATCTCGCTGGAGTGTTCAAAGCTCCGCTTCCCGATCTGCTGATTCACGTGCACGGGGCGGCGTTCTCCTGCTGGATTCTCTTGCTTGTCACGCAGACCTCGCTGGTTTCCGCCGGCCGCGTGGACATCCATCGCCGTCTGGGTATTGCAGGCTTCCTGCTGGGCTGTGCCATGGTCATCCTTGGTGTGCTGGCAGCCACTGATTCGCTGGCGCGCAGCGCTGGCCCCCCAGGCCGGGATGTGCAGGCTTTCTACATTATTCCCATGATGAACATGGTGACTTTCGCGGCGCTGCTCTATTTCGCTTTTGGCGCCCGTCGCGATCCTGCTGCTCACAAACGGCTCATCTGCATAGCCACCATCAGCCTGCTCATTGCCGCCATTGCTCGCTGGCCTCTCCCCATCGTCCAGGGAAAAGCGATGATCGCGGCGCTGTTCTCCTACATCTTCTTGGCCATCCTGGCGGCCTATGACCTCTGGTCCACTCGCAAGGTTCATCGCGTGACGCTGTGGGCTGGGGCCTTCGTGATCGTTCTGCAGCAGATTTGCTATCCCATCGGCAGCACCGCCGCATGGCACGCCGTCGCCAGTCGCGTTCAGTCCCTGGCCCGTTAACCCAGTTTGTCGCCGACTGCCATTCCGTCATTTCGAGCGGAGTCCGCGACGCGAGGTACGGTTTTCCATCGCACGCTTTTTGTGCGATGAATCTCTCTTCCCGGGTGCCCCAGGTTCGATTCTTTACCTGGGTCTTGGGTTCCTCCTTCTCTGTGGACTCTGTGCTCTTCTCTCTGTGACCTCTGTGTTAGCGTCCCTCTTCCGCGTTATCTTTACATCCCGCTTCCTGATCACCGATATCTGGTCTCTGATATCTGATATCTGATCGCTGATCGCTGATATCTTTCTTTGGCTGCCCACCTGATATGATTCACTCGTTCCATGCGTATCTAAGAATGGAGGGCAACAACGATGGATAATGAAAAGGCAGCAGCTCAAAGAGTTTGCCCTTGGTGGCTCGGCTACTTTCTTGCCAGCCCGGTCAGAAAGCTCCAGTACAATCCGCGCACCATCCTCGCTCCTTACGTCAAGCAAGGAATGACCGTGCTGGACTTCGGCAGCGCCATGGGCTTTTTCAGCATTCCACTTGCACAAATGGTTGGGCCTGCGGGAAAAGTCATCTGCGTGGACATGCAGGAGAAAATGCTGGCGCGGCTCAAGAAGCGCGCGCAGAAGGCCGGAGTCTCCGCGCAAATCGAGACGCGCCTTTGCGCGCAAAACTCGTTTGGTCTCGAGCCGCTCGCGGGAAAAATTGATTTCGTTCTGCTGTTCGCCGTGGCCCACGAAGTTCCCGCGCGCGAAGCCCTCTTCGCCGCACTCGCCTCCGTGCTCAAAGCGGGAGCAACTCTCCTCGTTGCCGAACCCAAGGGCCACGTCTCCGCCGAGAACTTTGCGCGCACCCTCGCCATTGCCAAGGAACAGGGATTCGTTGAGGTCGGCGCGCCGCAGATCTCTCGAAGTCGCGCCATTTTGCTCCAGCGCGCGCCCGCACATTAGGCTGCGGATAGGGCGCAGAAACAGAAATGTCGGCGCGCCGACAATTGTACTTAACATAGTAGTTAACATAGCCATAGAAAACAAAAGAGTTGCAGGAGAACACTTTTCGCAGAAGGCACCCCCACCCCCCTGTTTTGCGTATGTGCGGGAATAATTGGACTTACGGGCGACCCGCCCGGATGTGCGGGAATAACTGGACTTAGTGGCGAGGGACGAGCGAAGAAGAGGAAGTGAAGGAAGGAAAGGAGGCAAATGAAGCAAAGGAAGATACCCCCCACCCCCCTGTTTTTGCGTAAGTAGGGGAAAGAAAGGACTTACGGGCGCATTTCGTGTATGTAGGGGAAACAAAGGAGTTAGCGGAGATTGAAATGCGCGTGAGGCGGTGGGAAGGCCCGAAATGGCACAAGAGCAGCGTCCCCTCAGCATAGCAAGTGGAGCTTATCACAGTATTTACCGTATGTCAACTATTATTTAGTGGGTACTAGTGCCGTTCCAACTACTTCGAGCAAATTCATCCGGGGATAGTTTCTCTGTGTTGGCGTCAGATGCTTGGACCACCCTTTGGCCTAAATAGTTGGAACGGTACAAGATTCGAAACTGGTACTGGTCCGGAATAAGAAGGTTATCAGCGACCAGATATCAGCGATCAGGAAACAGAAGCGTAGAGATAACGCAGAGGACGCTGAGGCTCAAAGAGAGAAGAAAACCCAAGACCCAGGTAAAAAATCGAACCTGGGGCACCCAACTTCCTCTATATGCTTGAGCCCGGGCCACCCTCTATGACGGTGTCGGCGTTGTCAAGAGACACTTCCAGGGTACGAGCCGCGAGCGGCTCGTTTTCTTCTTACCTAGAAAGGACTCTTTCTTCATTTCGACCAAGGCTC
>Ga0187858_10000169_pt1 | contig 80963 bp, 73 predicted proteins | sample June2016WEW_8_15_FD_133015 | JGI IMG/M metagenome (GOLD analysis project Ga0187858, IMG submission 133015) | Peatland microbial communities from SPRUCE experiment site at the Marcell Experimental Forest, Minnesota, USA - June2016WEW_8_150 | ecosystem: Environmental > Terrestrial > Soil >...
CGCCGTGGGGTGCACAGCGTACTGGGATCCCCGCTTCTGGCCGGGCCGCGCCGAGCTCTGCGCCATCGAGATCGGCTGGACCTGGCTGGCCGCCTCCGCGCAGCGGACAGGCATCAATGCCGAGGCGAAGCTTCTGCTGCTGGAGCATGCCTTCGAGGCCCTGGGCGTGGTCAGGGTCGACCTCAAGACCGACGCCCGTAACGAGCAGTGCCGCCGCGCCCTCGAACGCCTGGGCGCCCGGTTCGAGGGCGTCCTGCGCAGCTGGTCGCCGTCGCACGCCCCCGGCGAAGCCGGGCTGCTCCGCGATTCCGCGATGTTCTCGGTCATTGCCGCCGAGTGGCCCGCCACCAGGGCTGCCCTGCGCGGGCGCCTGGCTGAGGCGGGCGCTCGCCAGGCTGCCACGGACGATAACGTGAGGTAGTCGCTGGGGGGCTATATTCGAAAACCTGTTCCCTACACTGGGCGAAGTGGCAAGATGGCGGGCGTGACCATGGTTGCCCTCCCCAGCCAGCTGGCCCGGACGCGGCGCTTTACCCTGGGCGTCCCCGATCAGTTCACCATCGCCGCCGACGGGGCGACCGTGCTCTTCCTCCGCAGTCGCGGCGGCGACGACCCGCGGGCCTGCCTGTGGGCGCTGGATACGGGCTCCGGCACCGAGCGGCTGCTCGCCGACCCGGCCGAGCTGCCCGTCGCTGGCGCGCCGCCGCGGCCGGGTGCGGAGCGACGCCGGGCTGAGCCAGCGCGTGCGCCGGGCACCGGGATCGGCGCATACGCCACCGACCGCTCCGCCGCCCTGGCCGCCTTCACGCTGGCCGGCGAACTGTGGACGGTGAACGTGGCCGACGGCCGGGCGACTCGCCTGCCCGCTCGGGGCCCGGTGGCCGCGCCGCAGCCGGACCCGGCTGGCCGGCGGATCGCGTACGTCTCCGGGGGCGCCCTGCGGGTGATTGAGGCGGACGGAAGCGGGGACCGCGCGCTCGCCTCGCCGGACGCGCCGGAGGTCGCGTTCGGGGTCTCCGAGCACACCGTCGCCACCTCGGCAGATGGCCCGCACGGTTGCTGGTGGGCCCCCGACGGAGCCCGGCTGCTGGTCACGCGGGCGGACAAGGCGGCGCTGGCCGTCTGGCGCCTGTCCGACCTCTCGGAGCCCGCCGCGCCGCCGCGCACCATGCGCTACGCGGCGGCCGGCGCGGCCAGCGCCGAGGTCACGCTGTGGCTCGCGGGGCTCGACGGCACGCGGACCGAGGCGCGCTGGGACCGGGACGCCTTCGAATACCTGGTGGGCGCCGGCTGGGATGCCCACGGCCCCTGCGCCGTGGTGCAGACCCGCAGTCAGCGCACGGTCCGGTTCCTGCGAATCGACCCGGCCAGCGGCCAGACGGCGGTCCTCAGCGAGCAGCAGGACGCGTGCTGGGTGCAGCTGATTCCTGGCCTGCCCGCACGCAGCGCTTCCGGCGCGGTCCTCTCGCACGCTGACCTGGCGGGCACCCGGCACCTGACCGCGGACGGGGTCACCGTCACGCCGCCGGGTCTTCAGCTCCGGGCCGTGCTGGGCGTCGACGGCGACGAGGTGCTGTTCACCGCTTCCGACGAGCCCACGCAGACGCACCTGTGGAGTTACCGGCCGGGTGCGGGCTGCCGCCGGCTGAGCGCCGCGCCGGGCGTGCACTCAGGCGTTCGCCGCGGCGGGACCCTGGTCCACGTCGCCCAGGGCGGCGGTCGTCCGGGCAGCCGGATCGCGGTGCTGAGAGAGGGCAAGCAGGCCGTCCCGATCACGTCACTGGCGGAACAACCTGTCCTGCAGGTGCTCGCGACGCCGCTCGTTCTCGGCCCGCGCGAGCTGCGCGCCATGCTGCACTTTCCTTCCTGGCACCGGCCAGGAGACGAGCTGCTGCCCGTGCTCGTTGACCCCTACGGCGGAGCCAGCGTGCAACGAGTCACCGCCGGGCTGGACTGGCGGTCCCTGGTCGCGCAGTGGTTCGCGGAGCAGGGATTCGCGGTCCTGGTCGCCGACGGGAGGGGCACGCCGGGGCGCGGCCCCGGCTGGGAACGGGAGGTTCACGGCGACTTGTTCGGGCCGGTACTGGAGGATCAGGTAGCGGCGCTGCACCAGGCCGCGCGCCTGTATCCGGAGCTGGATCTCGGGCGGGTCGGCATCCGCGGCTGGTCGTTCGGCGGCTCGCTGGCGATAGCGGCCGTGCTGCGGCGGCCGGACGTCTTTCACGCTGCGGTCGCCGGCGCGGGAGTGACCGACCAGTACCTCTACAACGCGCACTGGCGCGAGCGCTTCCTCGGCCATCCCGGCGATTTCCCGGAACGATACGAGGCATGCTCGCTGGTACGGGAAGCGCCGAGGCTGACCCGGCCGCTGCTGCTGATGCACGGCCTCGCAGATGACAACGTCCATCCGGCCAACACGCTGCGCCTGTCTACCGCGCTGCTGGCCGCCGGGCGGCCGCACGAGGTGCTGCTCCTGCCCGGAGTCGGCCATCAGGCCATAGGCGGAGAGATCACCGAGAACCTGCTCGGGCATCAGGCCCGATTCCTGCAGCGGCACCTGAACGCCGCAGAGCCTGCCCGGCTGCTGCCGCGGTGAGGAGCCGGCTCGCCGGGCGGCTCCTCACCGCGCAGCACTCACGGCGCGCCTACGCTCAAGGGCACTGATCCCCCGACAGGACAACGCACCATGACCCGACGCCTGCTCAGCCGCGTTTACGGAGGACCGAGTGCCTGAACGCCCCTACGTCCTGCTGTCTGTCGCCGCATCCGCCGACGGCTATATCGACGACACCACCAGCACGCGGCTGCTGCTGTCCAACGACGCCGACCTCGACCGGGTCGACGAAGTCCGCGCCAGCGCCGACGCCATCCTGGTCGGCGGGAACACCATCCGCCGCGACAACCCCCGGCTGCTCGTCCGCTCAGCGCCGCGGCGCGCCGCCCGCGCCGCCCGCGGACAGCCGGAGAATCCCGTCAAGGTCACGCTCACCCGCAGCGGGGATCTCGACCCTGCCGCCAGCTTCTTCACCGCCGGGCCGGCCAGCAAGATCGTATATGCCTCCAGCCCAGCCGTGGCCAGGACCCGCGAACAGCTCGCTGACGTGGCCACCGTCGTCGATGCTGGCGACCCGCCCAGCCTGCCGGGCGTCCTGACCGACCTTGCCGCCCGTGGCGTGCGGCGGCTGATGGTCGAAGGCGGTGCCATGATCCACCGCCAGTTCCTCACCGCCGGGCTGGCCGATGAGATCCACCTGGTGATCGCGCCGCTCTTCGTCGGCGACCCCGCCGCCCCGCGGTTCAGCGCCGACGGCGCCTCCCATCCGGGCCACCGGATGGGACTGGCCGAGGTCCGCCAGATCGGCGATGTCGTGCTCCTGCGCTACCTGGTCCATCAGCCCGCCGACGACTGAGCCTCTGCTCATGCGGATAGGTTTCCGGCCGCAAACAACCCAATCCCAGCGGCAGTTAGCGTGTTTAGTGGGCTGGTTAGTTGGTTTCCGGCCATCAAAGCCTTTCGCCGGAGAGAGTGTCCCCGGCCGACCGGACGGCTCCGGCCTGGGAAGAGTCCAGGGAGCGGGGATCCCCAGGCGGCCGAGAGTCCATCGTGGCTCGCCCCGCACGCCCGGGCCTCTGCAGGCCTGGGCGTGCGGCGTGTCAGCGATCAGGTGCCCAGGCGCTCTCCCGAGCGACGGGCACATGATCGCTACCGCTTACCTATCAGCTGCAGCCGCTGGTGGAGCCGCAGCCCTCGCAGACGTAGCAGCTGCCGGCCGGGCGCATCTTGGTGCCGCAGTTCAGGCAGAGCGGGGCGTCCGCGCTGCGCCGCTGATGGGACTCGATCAGCTCGGTGGAGCTGCGCGGCTGGGGTGGCGAGTCAGCACGGCGGCCAGTTTCGGCTTCCGGGGCGCGGGGCTGCTGGTGCTGCTCCTTCTCCACCGGCACCGACTGCGCCAGCTCGTCCGGGTCAATCTCCTCGGTGACGGACGCGGGGGCCTCGCCGGATAGCTGCGCAGTTCGCTCGCCGGTGGTGAGGATGCCCAGCTCGGCCCGCTCGTCGTAGGGCAGATGGTCCAGGGCGAGGCGCCGGAAGATGTAGTCCATCACCGAGCTGGCCATCCGGATGTCCGCGTCGTCGGTGATGCCGGCCGGGTCGAACCGCATGTTGGTGAACTTGGCCACGTAGGACTCCAGCGGGATGCCGTACTGCAGGCCCACCGAGATCGCGATCGAGAAGGCGTCCATCACGCCGGCCAGGGTCGATCCCTGCTTGCCGAGCTTGAGGAAGACCTCGCCCACGCCGTCGTCGGGGTAGCTGGAGGCCGTCATGTAGCCCTCGGCTCCCGCCACCGAGAACCGCGTGACCGTCGCCGACCGCTGTCGCGGCAGCCGCTTGCGGACCGGCTTGACCTCGTGCGGCACGACCGGCTCCGCCACCTCGGCGGTCTTCCTCTTGGCGATGGACAGCGGCTGGCCGACCTTGCAGTTGTCCCGGTAGATCGCCAGGGCCTTCAGGCCGAGCTTCCAGCCCTCGAAGTAGATCTTCTCGATGTCCTCGACGGTCGCGGACTCCGGCAGGTTCACCGTGTTGTGATTGACAATGCCGTTTGCGACGAAAGCGTGGGTCGTCGGAACCGACAGGTCATAGACCTCAGCTTCGCCAGCATCGCTGACCGACTCCACCGGAGAGAAGTGCAGGTTCCCGCTGATGATCTGCTGGAGCCAGGCAGGAAGCACGACACCGGGAAGCGTGGACACGCGTTCGAGCGTCCTGCGGGTAACGTGCCGCGTCCGATGATCCAGCAGGAACGTGAACCCCGGGCGCCAGCTGGGGACGTAGTCATCGCCCTCGTTCACGGCCGGAATCAGCTGATACAGCTCGCGGCCGGTGATGCCGGGAACGATATCGGAGGTGCCTGACCCGAAACTCATCTGCAGATACCGCGCTGCTCGTGCGGCCTTGTCAGGCTCAAGGAACGGAACGAGGCTGGCCATCAGCTGGCCCTGAGGCCCGGCTGCATACACCTCGTCGTAGCTCTTGCCGTACTCCTTGTTGTACTTGCTGACCCGGCCGGTCATGACGTCCAGGTTGGTCAGGACAGCCTGCAGGTCATCGAGGAGCTGGGAGCTGTCCAGGCAGATGGCCCACTTGGGAGCTGTTCCCGTCGTGACGTAGGCGTCGAGCGCCAGGCCCTGCAGGAAGGCCAGCACCATCTCCCGCGGCGAACGGAGCACGATGTCGGGGATGCGCTTCTCCGAGGCACGGGATCCGCAGCCCAGCGCGGCCATGAACTCCACCACGGCCTTCGACGCCACGATCACGCCCGGGCACTTGCCTGGGTCTGCCGTGATGCGAGCCCGCAGGCCGAACAGCGATTGCCAGGCTGCTTGAACGCGCTCAAGGACCTCTGGCACCGAGTTGGTGATGGTAATGGTCCACGTGCTGCGCGTCGTGTGGCCTTCGGCCGCATAGGCACCGAGCAGGAACGCGAGCTCCGCCGTCATTTCCCCGGGCAGCCTGACCAGCTTCTGGTTGCCATGAGACGGAGATACCGCGATGTGGCGCAAGCTGGGCGCTGTAGCAGCCCAGAGCTCGGCACCGTACTGGATCGCTACGTTGTCGCCTTCTTCGATATCTTCCAGGGTCTTCCAGTCGAGACCGCCAGCGCCGGCCACGAGCAGCCGGTGGGGCAGCGTTCCCGTGATCGTGTGCCCTGAACGCAGCCGGACGCGCCGGACGGGCCGCTTCCCCCCGTAGTAGAACGCGTTGGTCTTCCGGTCCCCGTCCAGAGACGAGATCACCAGGCGCTCGTCACGGAAGGTGTCCTCTGCTTCACCCTGGTGCAGGCTGCCGATCCTGACCAGGCCTTCCGAGGACGCGACGAGCGTCTCTCCGGTCACGCACTTGGAGATCGCGCCCGAAAGCGCAGGCTGCACGGCGGCCATCATCCGGACGTGGCCCATCGGGCTGATCGCGCGCTCGCCCATCGCGCAGTCGAACACCTCGTAGTGCTCGGGCCTGAGGCCCGGCGCGTCGATGACGTGGCCATTCTCGGCGATGTACTCGATGATCGCCTCGGCCTGCTCGGGCTGGTAGCCAAGGTTCTTCAGGGCCCGCGGCACCGTCTGGTTGACGATCTGCATGGAGCCGCCGCCAACCAGCTTCTTGAACTTGACCAGGGCCAGGTCCGGCTCGACACCCGTGGTATCGCAGTCCATCATGAGCCCAATTGTCCCAGTTGGCGCCAATAGACTGGCTTGGGCATTTCTGTACCCATTTAGCTTACCAAGCTCCCGGCATTCCTGCCAGACCTTGTTCGCCGCCGCGAGGATCGGGTCGTCGATACCGCCCAGCGGGCGGATCTTCGCGCTGGCGTCGGTGTGCTTAGCGATGACGCGCTGATGCGCCGACGCGTTGCGCGCGTAGCCCTCGTACGGGCCGACGGCTGCCGCCAGCTCAGCGGAGCGCCGGTACGCCGTGCCGGTCATCAGCGAGGTAATGGCGCCGGCGATAGCGCGGCCGCCGTCAGAGTCGTAAGCATGACCGGTCGCCATCAGCAGAGCGCCCAGGTTGGCGTAGCCGATGCCGAGCTGACGGTAGGCGCGGGTGGTCTCGGTGATCTTCTCAGTCGGGAAGTCGGCGAAGCAGATGGAGATGTCCATCGCCGTGATGATCAGCTCGGTGAGCTGCTCGAACTTCTCCACATCGAAGGTGTCATCGCCGCGCAGGAACTTGAGCAGGTTGATGCTGGCCAGGTTGCAGGACGAGTTGTCCAGGTGGACATACTCGCTGCAGTTCGCGACCACCATCCCGCTCACGATGTAGGAGTGGTTGCGCGGCTCGGTCAGGTTGTAGGTCGTCTCGAAGCCGCGCGACTCGCGCGAGACCATGCGAACGGTCTCGTCGGTGTTGTAAAACCTCGTCGACGCGATGACGGAGAGCAGCTTCCGCTCCTTGGCGGGCAGGCTGAACCCGATCCTGGCCCCGAACTCCCGCAGCGAGCGGCCGGTGATGCGCAGGTCAAAGCCGGGCCCGTCGGAGCCGTACGTCGCGACGGAGCCATCCTTGCGGGTGTAGCTGAAGCTGTCCTTCTTGACGGGCATCGGGTAGATGCGGCTGGCGATCCCCAGCGATCCCAGAAGCTCCTGCACGCCGAGCAGCAGTTCCTCGGAGCGGCTGCCGAGGCCGACGTACCGGGTGCCGTTCGGCTGGCTGACCGCGCAGCCGTCGGCGTCGAACAGACCTTCCAGGAAGCCGACCATTGCCTCTTCGGGCGCCTCGAAGATTGCCTCGGGTACGCGCTTGGCGGGCGCGCGCCCCGATGAGACACCGAGGGCCCGGGTGAAGGCGATGAAGGCGTCCCTGGTCACCCGCAGCTGCACGGTGCCGTTGGCCTGGATGCTCGGCTTGGCCTCGAACCCGGTGATCTGGGTCAGCAGCTCCTGGTGCCTGATCAGGGCCTCGGCGCGGTCGTCCTCGCTGCCGTAGACCGTCACCGCGTTCTGATCGGTCACGCAGCCGTCACCGACCAGCCAGCCCAGGTAATGAGCCAGCTCATAGTCCCACTTCTCGGGCAGGCTGATCGCCTTGCGCGACCGGGCGGTCCGGGCGGCGGCCAGGGCGGCCGCGGGGATCCTGGCGTCGGCCGCGCTGCGCGGGGCGTGCTGCAGGGAGCGGACCACCTGGTCGGCGGCGGTCAGTTCCTCGGCGTGCATCCAGCCCCGGTTCGCGGTCCAGAGGCGATGGCCGGGCGTGCAGCGCAGCCGCGATCCGTCAGAGAACCGCAGCTCGAGGATCTCGTTGGTCCCGGTGACCATGTAGCGCGTCGGCGATGTGGCGGTAACCCGCTCCGCCGGCGCCGTGGCCGAGGTGACGTCATTGGTGTAAACGCCGAACCTCTCCCCCGCTGCCGCCCGCGCGACCAGCTCACCGATCCGGATCAGGCCCTGGTCCGTCACGACCCGCTGGTCAGCCGGGAAGCACGGGTTGCTGGCGGTGATGCGGCCCGATTCCGGGCAGGTGTGCCAGTCGTTTATTGTCCCGTCATACTGAATGCCGGGGTCGGCGCATTCCCAGGCGGCCTTGGCCATTTTCCCGAACAGTTCCCTGGCTTGGACTGTCCTCAGCGGCTCGCCGGTCGTGCGGGAGGCCAGGTCGAAGTCGGAGCCGGACTCGACGGCCCGCATGAACTCATCCGAGACCCGCACCGAGTTATTAGCGTTCTGGTACTGGACGCTGACGATGTCCTTGCCGCCGAGGTCCATGTCGAACCCGGCATCGCGCAGCACCCGGACCTTCTCTTCCTCGCGCGCCTTGGTCTCGATGAAGTCCTCGACGTCCGGGTGATCCACGTCCAGGACGACCATCTTCGCCGCGCGCCGGGTGGCGCCACCGGACTTGATGGTGCCGGCCGAGGCGTCGGCGCCGCGCATGAACGAGACCGGCCCGCTGGCCGTGCCGCCGGACGACAGGAGCTCCTGGCTGGAGCGAATCCGCGACAGGTTGACGCCGGCCCCGGACCCGCCCTTGAAGATCAGGCCCTCTTCCCGGTACCACTCCAGGATCGAGTCCATGGTGTCGTCGACCGCCAGGATGAAGCAGTTGTGCACCCGCACGTTCCCGGACAGGTACTCGCCGCTCTCGGTCTGGATGTCATAGACCTCCATCGTGCCGAGCCGCTCGACCCGGCTCACCGGCACCAGGCGGCGGTCCTGACCGCCCACATCCGGGTCCACGTGCAGGAGGAAATCGCCCGGCCGGATGAACCCGGCCACGGTGAACTCGCCGGTGTCCAGGTCGGTCGCGCGCCACACCAGGTGATCCGCCGTCGCGTCCAGTGCGTAGCCGGCGGCGGTGTGCAGCCGGAGCACCTCTTTCACGCCGTTGGCCTTGGTGGCCACGATCGTGGTCGTGCCGTGCGCGTCGTGCACCTTGGCGCCGACCGCATCGTCGTCGACCAGCCTGCCGATCGGGACCAGGCCCGCTGGCGTGCTCACCAGCGCGTCATAAGGCTGGCAGGCCGACACCTGCTGCGGCGAGGAGGTGCCGACGTTGAACCAGACCGGGGAGTTGAAGCTGAACACCTGGTGGACCAGCGCGTGGGTGAGCTCGTGCTCGAAGATCTCCGCGTCCTGCTCGGCCGCGAAGTAGCCGTGCTCGCGGCCCGCCGCGGTGTACGTGCCGACGACCCGGTCGACGAGCTGCTTGAGGCTCCACTCGCGCTGCGGGGTGCCGACCGCCCCGCGGAAGTACTTGGTGGTGACGATATTCGCGGCATTGACCGACCAGAAGTCGGGGAACTCCACGCCGTGCTGCTCGAAATTGACCGAGCCATCCCGCCAGTTGGTCATGACAACGTCGCGGCGCTCCCACGTGACCTCGTCATAAGGATGGACGCCTGCACGGGTGTAGATGCGACGCATGGTGAGGCCCTGGTCAGGACTCTTGCCATTCTGCGACGCTGCCCCGCTGGCCGTCTCGGTCATGTTTCCCCCTTCTTCCGGGATCCGCTGGATCCCCTTGCGGGCCTGCTCAGGCCCTCTCCCGATAGTTTTCGGCGTCCGCCCGGCTTAGCGGGCGGACAAGCGCTGCTCGCGCGGCTTGGCTGGCGAGCCTGGATCGGCCGGGGCGGCCGGCCCCGGCGGATTACCGCCGCCCGCCGAGCGCGGCGCGTCCCTGTTACCGGGAAGCCCCGCGTCGTCCTGGCTGAGCCGCCATTCCTCCAGGTGCTCAGCCCGGAGCGCGGAAATCTCGTCCTCGAAGTCGGCCAGCGACTGGAAGCTCCGGTAGACGGAGGCGAATCGCAGGTACGCGACCTCGTCCAGCTGGCGGAGCGGGCCGAGGATCGCCAGGCCCACCTCCTGCGAGGGGACCTCGCCGGAGCCCTTGGACCGGATCGCATCCTCGACCTGCTGGGCCAGCATGGCGAGCTGATCCTCGGTCACCGGCCGGCCCTGGCACGCCCGGCGGACGCCGCGGACGATCTTGTCCCGGTTGAAGGGCTCGGTCACTCCGCTGCGCTTGCCCACCATGAGGATGACAGTCTCCTGAGTGGTGAACCGGCGTCCGCACTCCTGGCACATCCTGCGGCGCCGGATGGCAGCGCCATCCTCGGCTGTCCGGCTGTCGATCACCCTGCTATCCGGATACCTGCAATACGGGCAGTACATGCGAATCACCCCCTTCACGACACTCGGACTTACCGTCCCTAAGCACAAGCTATAGGAAAACCACAGCCGTGTAACTACTAGATATTGTGGTCTACGACGAGCTGAAGCGCAACTGGTTCAGGCCGGCAGTCGAAGCCGCAGGTAGACGATCCGCCCCCTGGCCGGGGCAGCCGCGGATTCAGGCAAGCTCGCCGGCGTGTCGCGAAGCCCGCCGTGCTGGGCCCGCCGTGCTGGGCCCGCCCGTTCACCGGGGCCAGGCAGCCGGGCCTGTTAGCCCTTCGGCACCCACAGCAGCTCCCCCGGATAGATGGCGCTGCCTCCCAGCGCATTCGCGCTGGCGATCTGCTGAATCACCAGGCGCGGATCGGCGCGCGGCTCGGCGGCCGCAGCGATGGACCACAGCGTCTGCCCCGGCTGCACGAGCACCCGGGTCATCCCCCGGTACCCCGCCCGCGACTCGCCGCCATTGGATGCCAGCGCCCCGCCGGGCGCCGTGAGCAGCAGCACCAGCATCGCCGCCCCGGCCGCCAGCGCGACAACCAGGCTGCCAGCCACCAGGCGACCGCGCCGGGTGAGGCGCACCGGCCTTGCCTGCCGGCCGGCCTGATCGGCACCGTGCCCGGCCGGCCTGGCACCGGCGATTCCAGCACCGCTCCGGGTCGGCCGTCCTGGCTGCCGGCTGCTGGCCAGCCGCGGAGTCGGCCGCGCACCCGCACGCTCGCGCGGGGACACCGCAGCTGGCCCGGCCGCAGCGCGGGCCCCTCCCCTGGCGACCGGGACGGCCCGGATGACCCGCACCGGGGCACTCCGGGCCCCCGGTGCACGCCCGGCCCCCGGCACAGCCCCGGACCTCTGCGCAGCCCCGGACCTCTGCGCAGCCCCAGACCTCTGCGCAGCCCCAGACCTCTGCGCAGCCCCGGCGCCGGGCACCGCTCCCGCACGCGGCGTGGGCACTACCAGCAGAATCGGCCTTCGCGGACCGGCGGCCTGCCGGTCCGCCTCGGCCATGTCGCGCACTCCCGCACCGCTCAGCGCACTCATCCCCGATCGCCTCCCGCCGAATGCCCGTTCGATCGCATCTCTGTTCTATCGTATCTCCGTTCGATCGAACGGAGATACGATAGAGTCCTATCGCAGGGCTCCGACATTTTCGTCATTCGTCGAACAGATGTTTGAGATCCGCGATCAGAACCGTTAGCGTCGGCATCGAACACAACCACGAGATCCGGAGGCCCGATAATGAACGACCGGACCGGCGACGGAGCGACACGGGGGGCCTCGGCTGTCAGTAGCGACGCGCGCCCCGAGGGCGAGACCGACCGCCACCGCAGCGAGAGACCGCGGGGAAAGCCTGGCAGGAAGCCGAAGGGCAGCGTCCCCGTCATCGTGGCAGACCTTCCCGACAAGCCTGATCCTGATCACGTGCTCACCTGGCGCCAGCGCAAGGTGCTCCAGGTCATCCGCGAGTCAGTTCAGCGCCGCGGTTATCCGCCGTCGATGCGGGAGATCGGCGAGGCCGTCGGCCTGACGAGCACGTCCAGCGTGTCGTACCAGCTTTCGACCTTGCAGAACAAGGGCTACCTGCGCCGCGACGCTGGCCGGCCGCGGACGGTCGAGGTCCGGCTGCCCGGACACCCAGCCGTTCGCCCCGAGCCTGAGCAGGGACTCGACGAGAACGTCCCGATGGACATCGCCTCGCAGGAGGCGGCCTACGTTCCGCTGGTGGGCCGGATCGCGGCTGGCGGCCCGATCCTGGCCGAGCAGGCGATCGAGGACATCTTCCCGCTGCCCCGGCAGATCGTCGGTGAGGGCAACCTGTTCCTGCTGAAGGTCGTCGGTGACTCGATGATCAACGCGGCCATCGCCGACGGCGACTGGGTCGTCGTACGGCAGCAGCCAGTCGCCGAGAACAGTGACATCGTCGCCGCGATGATTGACGGCGAGGCCACGGTGAAGACCTTCAAGCGCTCCGGCGACCACGTCTGGCTGATGCCGCACAACCCGGCTTACACCCCGATTCCGGGCGACGAGGCCGAGATACTCGGCCGCGTGGTGGCCGTGCTGCGCCGGGTCTGACGGCTACCGCCCCGGCTGAGCCGCGACCACGTCGCGCCGTCAGGAATCGCCGGTCCGTGCCAGGCCGAGGCCTCGGCTTTAACAGCCTGCCCGCCACGGGCAGCGACGGAGGCCGCGCACTCCTGAGATGCGCGCGAGAGCCAAAGGGCCAGGCTGACTTTCCTGGAGGCGCCAAGCCGGGTCCTGGACACGCGGTCAGCGTCCGGGCTGAGCGCCTGCTGGTGGCACTCAGCCGGATCCGCCGGAAAGACTCGCTGATCTTGACCTGACCGGGTCCGGCGCCGCTGGCCCGTGATCACCGGCACCGTGATCACTGGTACCGGATCAGCAGCACTGGCCGAGACCGGCCGCGAATGAGGGCCTGGACGGCGCGATTGCCTCCGGACTTACTCAGGAACGATGTTGACCAGCTTGGGCGGGCGCACGATGACGGTGCGCACGCCGCGGCCGTCCAGCGCCCGCTGCACCCCCGGTGCCGCCCGGGCCAGCTCGCGCAGCTCGTCCTCGCCGATGCCGGTGGGCACCTCCAGCCGGTCCCGCACCTTGCCGTTCACCTGGACGACGCAGGTCACCGTGTCCTGCTCCAGCAGCGCGGGCTGGACCGCCGGCCAGCCCGCCATCGCCACCGTCGGCTGGTGGCCCAGCACCTGCCAGCACTCCTCCGCCGTGTAGGGAGCGAACAGCGACAGCAGGATGGCCAGCGTCTCCGCGGCCTCCCGGACGGCCGGATCACTGGCCCCCGGCCCGGCGTCGATAGCCCGGCGGGCCGCGCTGACCAGCTCCATCAGCCGCGCCACCGCGACGTTCAGCCGGGTCGCCTCCACCAGCCTGGTTACCTCATCGATGGTCCGGTGCGTGACCCGCCGCAGCCCGACCTCGCCCGCGCTGGCCGGGCCGGTCACCTCGGTGCCGACATCGGCGGCGACCCGCATCACCCGGCCCAGGAACTTCACCATCGATTCCGGCCGCATGTCGGCCCAGTCGATGTCGTCCTCGGGCGGGCTCGCGAAGATCATCGTCAGCCGGATCGCGTCCACGCCGTGCTCGGCCAGCTGAGCGCCCAGGTCCACGCCGTTGCCCAGTGACTTGGACATGGCCTTGCCATGGTTGATCACCTGGCCCTGGTTCACCAGCCGGGTGAACGGCTCGGTGAAGTCCAGCATCTGCATGTCATTCAGGACCTTGGTGAAGAACCTGCTGTAGAGCAGGTGCAGGATCGCGTGCTCGACGCCGCCCACATACAGGTCGACCGGGCACCACCGGCGGACCGCGTCGACCTCGAACGGGCCGTGCTCGAACTGCGGCGAGCAGTAGCGCAGGAAGTACCAGGACGAGTCGACGAACGTGTCCATCGTGTCGGTGTCGCGCCGGGCCGGGCCGCCGCACTTGGGGCACTCGGTGTTCACCCAGTCCTCGGCCGCCGCCAGCGGCGATACGCCATGCGGTGCCAGGTCCGCGCCGCGCAGGTCCGGCAGCCGGACCGGCAGCCGGTCGTCGGGTACCGGGACCTCGCCGCAGTCCTCACAGTAGACGATCGGGATGGGCGCGCCCCAGAAGCGCTGCCGGGAGACCAGCCAGTCGCGCAGCCGGTAGCTGACCGCGGCCCGGCCCAGCCCGCGCTCGGCCAGGATCTCGGTGATCCGGGCGATGGCCTCGTTCTTGGCCAGCCCGTCCAGCGGGCCGGAGTTGACCATCGCCCCGTCGCCGAAGGTGGCCACGCCGGTCAGCGTCGGATCCGGCATCCCGGTGTCCACCACTTCCCAGATCGGCAGGCCGAACTTGCGGGCGAAGTCCAGGTCGCGCTGGTCGTGCGCGGGCACCGCCATGATCGCGCCGGTGCCGTAGTCGGGCAGCACGTAGTCGGCCGCCCAGACCGGTATCCGCTCCCCGTTGACGGGGTTGATGGCCTGCCGGCCCAGGAAGACGCCGGTCTTGTCCCGCTCGGTCGACTGGCGCTCGATGTCGGTCAGCTTCCGCACCTCGTCGACGTAGCGGCGCAGCTCGTCGCGATGCTCATCGGTGACCAGTTCCTCGGCCAGCGGCGAGTCCGCCGCCACGACGAAGAATGTCGCCCCGTACAGGGTGTCCGGGCGGGTGGTGAAGACGGTGACCGGGTCCTCCCGGCCCTCGATCACGAACTGCACCTCGGCGCCCTCGCTGCGGCCGATCCAGTTGCGCTGCATCAGCAGCACCCGGTCCGGCCACTTTCCCTCCAGCGGGGCCATGTCGGCCAGCAGGCGGTCCGCGTACTCTGTGATCTTGAAGTACCACTGGGTCAGCACCCGGCGGATGACCTCAGCGCCGCAGCGCTCGCACCTGCCGTTGATGACCTGCTCGTTGGCCAGTACGGTCTGGTCCACCGGGCACCAGTTGACGTAGCCGTCGCCGCGGTAGGCCAGGCCCCGCTCATACAGGCGCAGGAACAGCCACTGGGTCCAGCGGTAGTAGTCCGGGTCGCAGGTCTGCAGCCGGCGCGACCAGTCGAAGGACACCGCGTACCGGCGGAACGAGGCTGCCTGGGTCTCGATGTTCTTGTGGGTCCAGTCGGCCGGATGGGTGTTGTTACGGATCGCCGCGTTCTCGGCAGGCAGCCCGAAGGCATCCCAGCCGATCGGGTGCAGCACGTTGTGCCCGCGCTGGAAGTAGTACCGCGCCATCGCGTCGCCGACCGCGTACGCCTCGGCATGACCCATGTGCAGGTCACCCGACGGGTACGGGAACATGTCGAGCACATAGGTGCGCGGCCGGGGGTCGGCCGGATCATCGCTGGCCCGGAACGGGTCCAGGGCTGCCCAGCGGTCCTGCCACTTCTCCTGGATGGCGCGCGGGTCGTACTGCGACGCCCGATCCGCGTTGTCAGCGGCTGTCATGACTCCTCGCGAGATGGTGAGATCCGGCTAGGCCGTGTCTGGCCTTCCTGCTCCAAGCAAAATGCCCCTCGATCACGAGGGGCAGCCGCGCCACGACAGGACAGTGGCGCGGCTATGTAAGGAGCAGCCGACCGAAGCGCACGCAGCCAGGATAGCGCACCGAGGCTGCGCTGGGCGGCGACTGGGGATGCACGGACCGCACCGCACGGGCGGCGGGATCGCGAGCGCGGCCGGGCCCGCGGCGCGGCATGGCGCCCACATGCACGGAAAAAGGCTATCTTGCAATCCGGCAATGCCATCAGCTATGAAAAAGTGAGCATTCTGATTTCCATCTTGACCGCCGCCGGGGCACCGCCAATAATGGCCTGACACCCAGCTCGGGCGGACGCATCTCACTGCCCGCCGCAGGCCGGGGCAGGTCGGGTCGGCTCGGAGCAGAACAGGGCTGAGCTGGGCAGGTGGCATATTTCAGGGCTGGGTGGGGCCCTGCGGTGGCAGATCTTCTTTTCGGGGGAAGAATGGACATTCTGGCGTGCGCAGAATTCTCGCGCCGAATTCACGGATATAGCTGCGCGCAGGCACGTGCTGACACCATCACCCCTGAGGCATGCCATAACGGCCGCGAATACGCAGCGGCCCGCTCGGCGTGGTCCTGCCGTGGCTGAGGTCCTGCCGCACGTGACCTCGGCATCGTCAATCGCCATCGTCGGGCTGGCCTGCCGGTTCCCGGATGCCGATGATCCGGCCGGGCTGCTCGACGCGGTCCTGACCGGCCGGCGCGCCTTCCGTCGGCTGCCGCCCGGCCGGCTGGAGCTGAGCGGCCCGGCTGCCGCAGCCGCCCCGGCTGACCTGGCCGCCGCCGGCCTGGCGACCACGGCCAGGGCCGCGCTGATCGAGGGGTGGCGGTTCGACCGGGACGCGTTCCGGATCCCGTCCCCCGCCTACGCAGCCGACCCCGCTTACCTCCTGGCCCTCGAAACGGCCGCCAGGGCGCTGGCCGCCGCCGGATTCCCCGGCGGCATCGGCCTGGACAGGGACCGGATCGGCATCATCATCGGCCATGCCCCGGTCAGCGGCTACCTGGTGGGCAGCCCGGCCAGCACGGGCGCCCTGCGCAGCACGGGCGCCCTGCGCGGCACCGTGAGCCCCGGCACGCTCGGCGGCAGGCTGCTCAGCAGCACTCCGGGCCGTCCCGGCCGGGACACCCCGGACGATGACCGGCGCAACGGCCGCAGCCTGGCTGACACGCTCTACGGCCCCATCGCGGCGCGGATCAGCAGCTATTTCGGCTTCCGCGGCGGCGGGCACTGCGTGGACGGCGGCAGCGCGTCGGCGCTGCAGGCGGTCACGTCCGCGTGCGCCGCGCTGCTGGCCGGCGATATGGACGTCGTCCTGGCCGGCGGCGTCGACGTCAGTCTGGGCCACGCCTGGGCCGGCCGGCGCAGCCAGCCAGGGTCAGCCGCGGCCGGGCCGGCTGGCGGCGAACGATCGGTGCGGATTTACGACGAGAGCCCGACCGGAAACCTGCCCGGCGAGGGCTGCGGCGTGATCGTGCTGATGCGGACGGCCGATGCGCGAGCGGCCGGCCTGCCGGTTTACGCCGAGATCATCGGCACGGGAAGCTCGGCGGGCTCGGCCGAGAACAGCGTGTCCTCCGATGCGGGCAGCCAGCTGCTCGCCCTGAGCCGGGCCTACGAGCGAGCCGGCGTCGATCCCGCGGACATCCAACTCATCGAGGGCAGCGGCACCGCCCTGGCCGCGGCCGACGAAGCCGAGCTGACCGCGCTCGGAATGCTGCGCAGGCACGCGCGCCGCCAGGCGGCACTGGGGTCCATCACGGCCAACATCGGCCACGCGAATGCCGCCGCCGGCGCGGCCGGGCTGATCAAGGTCGTGCTCGCGCTCGGCTGCGGCATCGTGCCGCCCACGACCGGCGTCGGGCGGCCCCATCTGCTGCTGCGCGACGGGGATGCGAACCTGCAGCTGCCGGATACGGCCGCGGAATGGCCTGGCGGCCACCGGCTCGCCGGGGTGAGCGCCATGGGCGCGGGCGGGATCAACGTGCATCTCGTGCTCCGGAACGAGCCCGGCGCCGGGTCCCGGCCGGACCGGCTGCTCCGGGTGCTCCCCAGGCCGGGCAGGCCCGAGCCTGGCGCCCGGCCGCTGGCCAGCTGCCGGGTCGGTGAGGGCGCCGCCCGGCCGGCCGCCTACCTGCTGCACGCGCCGGACCGGCGCCAGCTCGCGGGCCGGCTGGCCAGGGTCGCCGAGCTGGCTGGCTGGCTGTCCGATGCGGAAATGCACGACCTCGCCTGCCAGCTCGCGAGGGACGCGATGACGCAGGGCCCGGTCCGGGCCGGGATCGTCGCGGCCCGGCAGGAGGAGCTGGCTCGCCAGGCGAGAACAGCCAGCTCGCTGCTGCCTGGCCTGGGCGACGGCGTGCTGGCCGGCCGGCCGGGCGTTTTCGCGGCAGACGGCGCCGATGGCCGGGTCACGCTGCTGTTCTCGGACACGGCCGCGGCAGCCGCGGCACCTGCGCCGACGACGCCTGCGCTCGCGACGGCCGAGCTCACCAGGACTGAGCTCGCCAGGACTGAGCTCGCCAGGACCAGGCTCACGACGACTGGGGTCGCGATCCGGCAGCCGGCCCGCGGCCGGCGATCCCGCGCGGCCGTGGCGGGTGAGCCCGATCCGACCGGCCACGGAACCGGCGGTCCGCCATGGCCGGCCGGGCTCGCCGCCGCGCTGGACGCGCTGCGATGGCTCGAATCACTCGATGTGCACGCCACCGCCGGGGTCGGTCACGGCTTCGGCGAGATCGCCGGACTGATCTGGGCCGGCGTACTGAGCGAAGAGGATGCCGCGGAACTGGCATCGCTGCGGGCCGAGCTGCTGCGCGGGCCGGTCGCGACGAGGTCCGGCAACGGCAGGCACGCGGGACGCCATCACGCACGCGCCGTGGCTGATGCCCTGCCCCGCGATGAGCGTGCCCTGCTCCGCGCGGCGACCGCGCACCTGCGCTTCGGGCCGCCGCGCCGCCGCCTCATCTCCGCCAGCACCGGCACCGAGCTCGCCAGTGCCGACCAGGTGATCGACGAGATCTGCGCCGGGCTGGCCGGCGCAGGACGGCTGGCTGATGCGCTCGGCATCGCAGCCGTGGGCGCCACCTTGCTGCTCGAGGCCGGGCCGCCCGGCCTGCTGGCGGCTGCGGCCGCCGGCCGCAGCCGCGTGCCGGCCATCAGCGCAGGCTCGGGACACGGGACGACCGAGACCGGGCCGGGTGCCGAGAGCGCGGCCCTGGCTGCGGCCGCATTGTTCGCGGCCGGGGCTCTCGGCCAGCCGCGGGCACTGCAGGCGGGGCAGCCGTCCCGCCCGATGGACATCTGGCGGGAGCGGATCTTCATCGCTGGTCCGCGGCCGGCCGGACAGGACGACCCGCCGGGCCTGCCGGCTGCCGGGCCGGTCACCGCGCAGCCGGGCACGCGTGCTTCCGCCGGGACAGATCCGCAGCCCAGCAGTGTCGCCGGGCTGCGGGCCCTGATGGAGCTCAGCCGGCCGGCGACCAGCCCGGAGCCGGACCTGCGGGCCGCCAGCCAGGGCCCGCGCGAGCCGACTGCCCGTCCGGGGCAGCGTCAGCCGGCTGCCCGTTCAGGCCAGCGCCGGCAGCCGGCCGGCCAGGCGCAGGTCGCCAGGCTTCCCGGCCCGGAACGGGACCGCCGCGGATCCGATGGCGCGCGGCCGGCCTGGCCGGGCGCGGCGGACTCGGTGGCCGGCGCCGGGCCATGGGTGCGCTGCTTTGCCGAGCAGCTGCGCGACCCGGTCCGGCCGGTCCGCCATACCGACGACGGGCCCTGGCAGATCCGCGCGGCCGCCAGCAACCCGTTCGGCATGGATGTCGGGGAGCTGTTCCGCGACGACGCGGCAGCGCGCAGGACGCTTGCGATCGCGGGCGACCCGGCCGACGCCGGGGCCTGCGAGGAGGCCCTAAGAGCGGCCCGCGACGCGATCCGCACGGGGCTGCTGGTGGTGATCACGCCCAGCGCCGGGCTTGACGGACTCTGGGCGACCCTGCACGCCGAGCATCCGGCGCTGGGCATCACCGTGCTGCGGGCACCGGCCACCCCCGCCGGGCTGCGCTCCGCCGCCCGGCTCGCCGATGCCGAGCCGGGTCAGTTCCGGCAGCTGGTCATCGACGCCGCGGGCCGGGCGCATGAGCCGGTCATGAGCGCGATCGCCGTCCCGTCCGGCGGCCACTTTCCGCTGGGCCCCGAGGATGTCGTCCTGGTGACCCGGCAGGCAGGCGGCGCGGGGCTGGCCTTCGCCCAGGTCCTGGCGCTGTCCGGGGCGCCCGTCGCCGTCATCGGCCGCGAGCCGCAGGACGCGGACACCGAGGTAGTCGCCGGGCTCGAGCAGCTGCGTTCCGCGGGTGCCCGGGTCGCCTACGAGGTCGTGGACGTGACCGATCCGGCAGCGCTGACGGCTGCGGTGCGGCGGGTCGAGCACCGGCTCGGGCCGGTCACCGCGCTGGGGCACGCGGTCGGGACGCCCCCCGCGCTGCCGATCAGCGAGCTGACCGAGTCGGCCCTCCGCGGCCACCTGGCCGAGCAGGATGCCGTGCTGCGGCAGCTGCTGAACTCGGTCACGCCCGGCCGGCTGCGGCTGATCGCGACATTCGGCTCGGTGGCCGCCAGATACGGCCTGCCCGGCGGCGGCATGCTGGCCGCGGCCAGCGCGGTGCTGGCCGAGCAGGCTGAGCGAGCGGCCGCCGCTGCCCCGGGCTGCCGGTCGCTGCACGTTGACTGGCCCGGATGGCCGGGCACCGAGGCAGGCCGGCGCCGCGGCGCGGCAGGCGGCCTCACCGCGGACGGCCTCGCCGCCGCCGGCCTGGAGCCGGTCAGCGTCAGCGCCGGGTCCCGGTTGCTGCTGAAGCTGCTGTCCGCGCCCGATGCCCCCGCCAGGCTGGCCGTGCACGGCCGGGTCGGCATTCCGGCGCCCGACCTCATCGGCGCGCCGTCAGGTCCGGCGACGGCCTTCAGGTTCGTGGACCAGGTCGTCGTGCACTACCCGGGCATCGAGCTTGTCTGCCAGGCGCGGCTGTCCTTGCGTACCGATCCCTACCTGGCTGACTACCGGATCGACGGCATTCCGGTGCTGCCGCCGGTGATGGCCCTGGAGGCACTCGCTCAGGCGGCATCCGTGCTGGCCGGGCGGCCGGTGCGGCGGGCGGCGCGGGTCTGCGCGGACGCGCCGGTCGTGCTGCCCGACGGATCCGGGGACAGCCACGCGCTGATCCGCATCTGCGCGCTGCGCGAGGGCGACACCGTCACCGCCGTCTTGCGCTGTGAGGACAGCGGGTTCGGCGCGGACCACGCACGCGCGGAGTTCCGCATCGATGCCGAGGAAACGGCAACGGCGACGGCCAGCCCGGCGGACGGCACCCTGCTCGTGACGGCGCTCTCACCTGGCCAGTCCGGGCTGGCGGACGGCGCAGAACTGTACGGCTCCAGTTGCTTCCAGTCGGGCCGGTTCCGGCGGGTGGCGATCCTGCCCGAGGTGTCATCGCTGTCCTGCCGGGCACTGGCCCGCGGCGCTGACGACCAGCCATGGTTCGCTGCCGAGGGCGCGGCCGCCGAGCTGGTGCTGGGCAGCCCGGGACTGAACGATGCGTCCCTGCACATGCTGCAGGCCTGCCTCCCGCACCGGCGGCTCGTCCTGGACGGCTGCGAGTCGGTCACCTTCAGCGGCCGCGTCGCGGATGGCGCGGTGGAGATCCGCGCTACCGCCGCCGCGAGCCGCACGCCGGGCGCCGGGGACGTGCCCGCCGGCGGCCCGCCGGCGCCGCCGGCAGGCCAGCCCGGCCAGGTTGGCGCGCAAGCGGCCGGACCGGCGGCAGCCGCGGCAGCAGCCCTGGTGCTGGCCGAGACCGCGGCCGGGCCCGGCGATGGCGGTCACGCTCCCGCCCAGGCGGCCGTGATCCCGGCCCAGCGTCCCGCGGCTGGCCCGGCGCGGCCGGCTGATCCGGCCCGCGCTGGTGCGGCCGGCCCGCTGTGGGACATCGAGGCCGTGGATGCCAGCGGCCAGAGCCTGGTTCACTGGCGCGGGGTGCGGATGCGGGATGCCGGGCCGCTGCCCCGCAATGCCGCGTGGCCGCCGTCGCTGCTCTCGGTTTACCTCGGGCACGGCGCGCGGGCGCTCGGCCTTGATCCTGGCCTCACCGTCAGCGTCCAGTGCGGTCAGCCCGATGACCGCAGGCTGGCCGGCGGCAGGCCCGGTGACTCGCGGGCCAGAGCCATCACGCTGCCGTCCCAGCGCCAGCCGCCCGGCGCGGCTGCGGCCCGGCCATCCGCGGGACCGGCCCGCCGCACCGCCACCGCCGACAGCGCTGGCCAGCTGGCCGGATTCACGCTGACCGCGGCGTCCGATGCCGCCGTGGCCTGCGGCTGGGCGGTAGCGGAAGCGGACCAGGGGGTCCAGGCGGTGGCCGGCCCCGGGCTGGCCACTGCTTACGGCCAGCTGCGGCAGCTGGCCGGCGAGCCACCTGCCGCGTCGGCGGCCCGGCTGCGTGCCATCTCCGGCTGCCTGTCCACGGCCGGGGCACCGGCCGGCTGCCCGGTTGGCGTCGAGCGGGTCGCCAGTGAAGGGTGGGTGCTGCTGGATGCCGGCGGCGCCAGTATCGCCAGCGTGATCGTCGAGCTCAGCGGCGTGTCCGGCCCGGTGGCGGTGGCGGTGCTCACCGGCGTCCCGCGCGCCGGCGGCGGCGGCCGGTCAGGCCGGGACCGGCGGCGGGGCCGCGTGCGCGGCTTCCGGGCCAGCACCAGGTCCTGAGCCCGCCCGGCGACGGACGGTCTGCTAGCGCCCCGGCGGCCGGCCCTGCTGCGCCGCGCCCGGCCCGGACGGCCCGGAACGCCGGCGCCGGACCGTCCTGCGCCGCGCCCCCGGCCCGGACGGTTCTGAAGCGCGCCCGCGCCGGACCGTGCTGCGCCGCCCCGGCCCGGACGGTCATCAAGGCGCCGGCCCGGACGGTCCGGAGCGCTTTGGCGGCAGAGGCGGCGGATGCCCCAGTCTGTCACTATGGAGACCGAACGGAGTTCTGGCCGGAAGGCGGCCGATGTGACGACACTCCCTGCCGCACCGTCGAGCGACGGCGGCGCCGTCGAGGAGATAGTCCGGTACGTCTCGCCCGTCATCTGGATGCGGCGCTCGGTGACCAGGGACTGCACGGTGAACGGGCACGATTACCGTGCGGGTGACAAGGCCGTGCTCTTCTACTGGTCGGCCAACCGGGACGAGTCAGTGTTCGCCGCGCCGGAGCGGTTCGACATCACTCGCTCTCCCAATCTGCACGTCGGGTTCGGCGGTGCCGGACCGCACTTCTGCCTGGGCGCGCACCTGGCCAGGCGTGAGATCAGCGTGATGCTGCGGGAATTGCTGCGGCGGGCGCCCCGGATCCGGGCGGCCGGGCCGCCGGACCGGCTGCTGTCCAGTTTCATCAATGGGGTCAAGCACCTGCCCTGCGAGATCGACTAGCCAGGCCGCCTGAACGACGCCGGCTAGCCGGCCGAGCGGCACCCGCGAGGCCCTGCGACGCGCCCGGAAGCGGGCCTGGCTCAGGCAGTTTCGCCCGGCCTGCCGGGCTCGCCGCACCCGCCCTGACCTCAATCTTGTAACCAGCTGTAATCGCTGATGTACAGCGTGTATAACTGGAGACCCACGCGGCGCTCACGGCCCGGCTTGCCGGGCCCGGGGGAGGGCATCGCGAGGGTACGGGGGAAGCCGTAAGTCGCGGAGGGGGACCTTCGTCCGGGGGCGCTTGATCCCGGACGGGATCGCCCGGCTGCCTGCCGCCCAGGCCCAGCAATGGCCAGCGGCGGCAGCACGGACGAGGGTCGCGGCGAGCGGAGGGGGATCTTCGCCCTGCGGGCGGCGCCACCCGGGGGCGTGGCGCCGCCCGCAGGCGGAGGCCGCCCGCACAAGAGGGCCGCCCGCACAAGGGGGCCGCCCGCACAAGCAGGCCGTCTGCCGCCGGCTCGCGGGCCATCGCGCGGCCGCTCCCCCGCTCAGCTGGCCCCGCTCAGCCAGTCAGCCGGCTGATCTGCCCCGCGAGCGCGAAGTCCGCGGCGGTGAGGCCGCCGGCCGCGTGGGTCGACAGCGTCAGTCCCACCTTGTCCCACTGGATCGTGATATCGGGATGATGGTTGGCGGCCTCGGCCAGGTACGCGACCGCGCCGACGTAGAGCAGCGAGTCGCGGAAGTCAGCGCGAGTAGCCGTGTAGCGGATGCTGTCGCCCTCGCGCACCCAGCCGGGCAGCCCGGCCAGCCGGGCAGTGATCTCATCATCGGTGAGCAGTTGCATCTCTCCCGCCTATCACATCCGGGCCGGCGCCGCGAGCGGCCGGGCCGGCGCCGCGAGCGGCCGGGCCGGCGCCGCGAGCGGCCGGGCCGCTGCGGGCAGCAGCTGACGCCGGCAAGACCGGGTGCTCCCTCCCCCGGCCGCCGTCCCGGTAGGCTGGCCACCGCCGCCTGCGTGGCAGCGGGCCCGACCGGTCCGATGTGCGTGCCCGACCGGACCCTGCCTGGCCCTCTGGAGTGCTCACCGTGACAGATTCCGCAGTTCGCTCCCCCCGCCGTACCCCGCTGACCGGCGTGCACGAGCGCCTTGGCGCCGCCCTGACTGACTTCGCTGGGTGGCAGATGCCACTTCGGTACGGCAGCGAGACGGCCGAGCACACCGCGGTCCGGTCCGCCGCCGGCCTTTTCGACCTCTCCCACATGGGCGAGCTGTTCGTGACCGGGCCGCAGGCCGCGGCCGCGCTCGATTACGCGCTGGTCGGGAACCTCTCGGCACTGCAGCCAGGCCGGGCCCGCTACACAATGATCTGCGCCGCGGACGGCGGCGTCCTCGATGACCTGATCGTGTACCGGCTCGCCGACGGGGAGTTCCTCGTGGTGGCCAACGCCGCGAACGCCGGGACGGTGTTCGCCGAGCTCACCCGGCGGGCTGAGGGCTATCAGGCCGCAGTCGACGATCGGACCGCTGACTACGCGCTGATCGCCATCCAGGGCCCGCGGGCAGCCGCCATTCTCGCGCCGCTGACGAGCGCAGACCTCGGCCAGGTGAAGTACTACGCCAGTTACCCGGCCAGCGTGGCGGGCCGGGAGACGCTGCTCGCCCGCACCGGCTACACCGGCGAGGACGGCTTCGAGCTCTTCGCCAGGTCCGCCGACGCCGAGCACCTCTGGACCGCCCTGAGCGCAGCCGGCCAGGATCACGGGCTGATCCCGGCCGGCCTGGCCGCCCGCGACACGCTGCGGCTAGAGGCCGGGATGCCGCTCTACGGCAACGAGCTCGGCCCGGACCTCACGCCGTATGACGCTGGCCTCGGGCGGGTGGTCCGGCTGGACAAGGCAGGTGACTTCGTCGGCCGGGAGGCGCTTGCGCAGCGCGCGGACTCGCCGCCGGCCCGGCAGCTCGCCGGGCTCGAGGGCCAGTCACGGCGGGTGCCCAGGCACGGCTACGCGGTGCTGTGGGACGGGGAGCCGTGCGGGAGCGTCACCAGCGGCGCGCCGTCGCCGACCCTCGGCGTCCCGATCGCGATGGCCTACGTCCGGCCGGATGTGGCCCGCGCGGCAGCCAGCGGCGAGGCCGGCCGGGCCGGCCAGCTGGCCATCGATATCAGGGGGCGCGCCGAGCCGGCCAGACTGGTGCCGCTGCCGTTCTACCGCCGCCCGGCCTGACCGGCCGGCGCGGATACCCACGACCCGAAGGCAACGAGGAGAGGCGATCATGAGCGTTCCCGAGGAGCTGCACTACACGCCCGAGCACGAGTGGGTGGCGCTCAGCGGCACCAGTGCGTCCGTCGGCATCACCGACCACGCGCAGCGCCAGCTCGGTGACGTCGTCTATGTCTCCGTGCCCGCTCCCGGCACCAAGGTCACGGCCGGCGAGCCGTGCGGGGAGATCGAGTCGACCAAGTCCGTCAGTGACATCTACTCGCCGGTCGACGGCGAGGTCAGCGAGGTCAATCCGGAGATCGATGACGACCCGGGCCTGGTGAACTCCGACCCGTACGGGGCTGGCTGGCTCTTCAAGGTTGCCCTGGACGGGAACGGCGACGAGCAGCCGGGCCTGCTGACGGCGGCGGAGTACGCGGCGCTGACCGAGGAGAGCGAATGACGCCCCGGGGCCGCGCCGCCGCGCCCGGCAGCTGATGCAGTCCGTGCCGCCGCGGCTGGGCAGCCGGACGGACAGCCGGACGGACAGCGCCGGGCGCACCGCCACCGCCGGCGATCTGGCCCGCTATAACGCCGCGACGGCGGCCCTCGAGCCGCCGTTCGCCGTCGTCGACCTGGCCGCGCTGCGGGCCAACGCGTCCGCCATGACGGCGCGGGCGGCCGGCAAGCCGATCCGGCTGGCCAGCAAGTCCGTCCGGTGCCGCGAGCTCATCGCCATGGTGCTGGGGCTCGGCGGCTTCCGGGGCATCCTGGCCTACACCCTGCCGGAGGCGCTCTGGCTGGCGGCCACCGGGACCAGCGATGACATCGTGGTGGCCTACCCGACCGCGGACCGGTCCGCGCTGGCCCGGCTGGCCGCCGATCCGGCAGCTGCCGCCGCCATCACCGTCATGGTGGACTGCCGCGAGCACCTCGACCTGATCGAGCGGGCCGCGGAGACGGCAGCGCGCCCGCAGCCGGTGCGCGTGAGCATCGACATCGACGCCGGCTTCCTGGCGCTGGGCGGCCTGCTCCGGGCCGGGGCCCGGCGCTCCCCCGTCCGCACTCCGGCCGATGCCGCCGCGCTGGCGGTCGCCATCGTGGCCCGGCCGGGCCTGCGGCTGGCGGGACTGATGGCCTACGAGGCCCAGATCGCCGGCGTGGGTGACAACCCGCCGGGACGGCCGCTCTACGGCCAGGCGGTCCGGTACCTGCAGCGGAAATCGGCGGCCGAGCTGGCGGTCCGCCGCGCCGCCATCGTGGCGGCCGTCCGCGCGGTGGCGCCGCTGGAATTCGTCAATGGCGGCGGCACCGGCTCGCTCGAGCGGACGGCGGCCGAGCCCGCGGTGACCGAGCTCGGGGCCGGGTCCGGGCTCTATCACCCGCGGCTGTTCGACGGCTACCGCGGCTTTTCCGGGCGGCCGGCCGCGCTGTTCGCGCTGCCTGTCGTGCGGCGGCCGGGACCGGGCGTGGTCACCGCGCTCGGCGGCGGCTACCTGGCCTCCGGGGCCGGGAACCGCAGCAGGCTGCCCGCTCCCTACCGGCCGGCCGGACTGCGGCTGGACCGCCAGGAAGGCGCGGGCGAGGTGCAGACGCCGCTGCTCGGGCCGGCCGCGGACGGGCTCAGGATCGGCGACCGCGTCTGGCTGCGGCACGCCAAGGCAGGCGAGCTGTGCGAGCGATTCGGCGAGCTGCACCTGATCGACGGGGATGCCGTGACCGCCGTCGTGCCCACCTACCGGGGCGAGGGGAAGGCGTTCCTGTGAGGACACGCCTGCCTGGCCGGGCGGGCAGGCAATGCCGCCCAGACCGAGCGGGGCAGGCCGTCTGCTAGCCAGGGAGTGCCGGCCCGGGCGCCGGTGCTAGTGGCGGCGGCGGCCCCAGATCCGGTAGATCGTGATGCTGACCAGCGCCAGGCCAGCCGCGGCGGCGGCGAGCTGGACCTCGGGCCGGGAGAGCTGCTCGGCGGCGCGCTCGCGCAGCTTGCGCATGTTATTGGCGGGACTCACCCGCTCGGCCAGCGCGTCGATGGTGCGTGCCAGGTTCTCCCTGGTCCGGTCGATCTCCGCGACCAGGGCGTCGGGATCGCGCCTGATCACCGAGCCATCGACGGCAGCCCCGTGTACCTCGACCGCGCTCGCCGGATTCGCCATCTGACGCACCCTCTCCGGGCCTCCCCGCGGCCCCTGCCCCGCCGGCCCTTGCCCCGCGGCTCCTGCCTAGTGTCCCAGGCTCTCCCGCCGACTGCACGGCCGGCCCGCCCTCTCGTGATCATTGGCCTGCCTGCTGCCCGGCCGCTGGCCGGGCAGCAGGCGGGCGGCTCCGGCACGCTGCCGCGCCGCAGCCGCCCGCCGCAGGCACGCCGCCTAGGCCGAGCTGGCCAGCCTGTGCGCTGCCCGGATGATCAGCTGGCAGGCAGCGATCTGCGGGCCGGCGAACCGGATCCGGGCATCGCTGAACGCCGCTGCCTCCAGCTCGCCCTTGATCTTGCCGGCCAGGGCGTCCCTGGCGACCTCCAGGGCCCGCAGCGCCCTGTCGGTGCTCAGGTACACGCCGTCGCCCGGGCTGCTGCTGTCGATGGCCGCCGTGTCGGCCTGCAGCGTGTCCGCGGCAAACTGGCCGACGCTGGAGTTGAGCTGCTTGTAGCACTCGCCGAGCGGGGTCACGCCGGGCGCGCTGAGTGCCCTGTCCGGATTGGCGAGGATCTGGGTGATGACCCGGCCGTCGTGCTCATAGTCGTCCCGGAGCCCGGTCAGGTACATGAGCGTCGGCCGGATGTCGGTCTCGTCGGTCCACGGCCCGGACAGGTGCGTCTGGGCGACCGTGACCTGGCCGCTGTCGGCTCCCGCCGAGCTCGGGCCGTCGTTCGGCGCGTTGCCGTCCAGGCCCAGGTGCCGGACGCCGGGCCCGACGAAGCCGATGTAGTTGGTGTTGATCTCGGCCGCGTAGTCGCCGTGGTCCCAGGCGTACTCGGTGTCCTGGCACACGTCCTCGCCCTTGCAGGAGCCAGAGAGCGCCGCCGACTGCAGGTAGTAGTCGGGCTTGGCGAACATGGCGAACGTCGGCGTCCTGGCCGGGTCGGCGTTGACCATGTGCAGGATCGCCTCCTCGGTCGGGTCGGCCAGGTAGTTGTCGATCTTCTGCGTGCCGCCGGCGTAGGGGTTGTCGGCGGTGATGCTGGCCACGTCGTGCTCCAGGCTCCGCACCTCGGGCGCATCGGCTCCCGGATCCCCGGTGACGTAGAACTCCGGCGCGGTGTCATCCTCGAGGCTGAACGGGGTCGTGTTGCCCGTCTGGCTGGACAGCAGCCCGGTCACGTTCACGTCCAGCTCGCCGAACGACCCGGCCGGGTAGGTGCATGCGACGTCGGGGGTCACCGTGTCGCCGCTGACGGTCGCGCCGTCGCAGGTCGCCGGCGTGGGCTGGATGGCCCGGCCCGCGTTGGCGCCCGCCTCGTGGTCGCCCTCGTCCGAGCTGATGATGAACAGCGTGTTGCTCTTGCTGATGCCGTCGGTGGCGAGCCGCGCGAAGAACGTGCCGAACGCCTGGTTGTAGTACTGCGCCTGGGCGACGTAGCAGGCGCTGCCGCTGCCGAGCGCGTCCGGCGCGCCAGCGCAGGCCGATGACAGCGACGGGATGAACTCGTTGCCGTGCAGATCGGCCATGTACACGTCCACGACCGGCACGCCGCTCTCCAGCATGTCCGCCGTGTAGGCGAGCGACTGCGCGGCATTGATGCTGTCGTAGCCCGGGAAGCCGGGGTAGCTGGTCAGGTAGGCGCCGTCAATCTCGTTGCCGTTCAGGTCGACCAGGTTCCCGGCGGCGTTGGTCACCTGGTAGCCGTTATGCGTGAGGTTCGGGGTTCCGGCGCCGAGCTGCGGGGCGACGTACTTGTGGCCGAACAGCGCCTGGTAGCCGGCGTATCCGCCGGGCTCGTCCGGCAGCAAGTCAGCGACCGCGGTGTGGCTGGGAGCGGTCTGCCCGTACTTCACCGCCTGGGCGTTCGCGCAGAACGCACTGCCGCGGGCGCAGTGCACCGCGATGCCGACGTAGTCCGCTGTCTCCGGGTCCTTGTACGGGTCGGGGTCAGCGGCCAGCTGCTGGGCCTCCGGCGAGTCGGGCCCGAACACCCTCGGGATGTCGATCGCGGTGTTCTCCAGCTCCTGGTTCACCGTGGCGACCTCGCCGACGTTGCAGCCGGCCCGGGTGAACGGCACCCACGGCGCCGGGGTGATCGTGTCCGGGGCAGGCGCAGGGCTGGTCGTGGCCGGCGGGGTTGCGGAGTAGACCAGGGACGGGTTGGTGTCGTGCCCGGCGGCAGGCGTGTAGGCGGTGTCGTAGACCGGGTCGGTCCAGTACGCGAACGAGCCGGCCGGGTCGGTCGTGCCGTCCGGGTTGTAGGTCTGGTAGTCGTTGCTGACCGGCATCCCGGCCCGGTCGCCGTACAGCCCGGTGAAGGTGGTCAGCAGGTCATCGGCGGTGTGCGCGATCAGCGGCGTGTGGTTATTGGTCAGCAGCGTGCCGTTTCCCTCGATGAAGTGCAGCAGGCTGGGCAGCATCTCCAGGTCGGAGGGCACATTCGGGTTGTCGCGGTAATAGTGCACGTTGTCGAAGCCGATCTCGACCACGTGCTTGATGCCGTTCGCGAGATGACAGCTCGCCGCCGCCTGATGGCGGGACACCGGCCGGGCTGCCGAGGCCAGGCTGGGCGCGGCGACCCCGAAGAGGCCGAGCGCCGCGATCATGGCCGCGCCGGCCGCCCCCGCGGTCGCGCGCATTGCCAATCGCCGTCGATCACGTCGTCGTGACATCCGATTGTCCTCTCTTGGTCACATTCCTGCGACGCTGCCGTTATTTCAGCGCTTACGGTAGGCCAGCCGCTTAAATCTCCCGCAACGGCACGGCTAACAAAGGGATTGACTTTCCGCGGACCGTTCCGCGGACCGCGGCCCTGGCCCGGCCGCGCTCACCGGCCGCGCTCACCGGCCGCGCTCACTGGCTGCGGCTGCCGCGGTCAGCTCCGGCCGGCTGCATAAGATGCGACCGTGGCAGTAGAGGCAGTCATCTTCGACTGGGGCGGGACACTGACTCCGTGGCACAGCGTCGACCACGTGGAGCTGTGGCGGGACGTGTGCGCGGGTCACTATCCGGTCGGCCGGGTGGCCGAGATCGCGGCGGCCGTGCATGCGGCCGAGCGGGAACTGTGGGGCCGCGCGGAGCGCGAGCACCGCAGCGCCACCATGACCCACGTGTTCGAGCGGGCCGGCATCTCCCCCACCGACGCGATGCTCGCGAGCTACACCACCGCGTGGGAGCCGCACACCTACACCGACCCCGACGTGCCCGCGCTGCTGGCCTACCTGCGCGAGCGCGGCATCAAGGTGGGCGTCCTGTCCAACACCATGTGGCCGCGCAGCTGGCACGAGGAGATCTTCCGGCGCGACGGGATCCTGCACCTCATCGACGGCGCCGTCTACTCCAGCGAGATTCACTGCACCAAGCCGCACCGCGAGGCGTTCCTGGCCGCGATGGCCGCGGTCGGCGCTAGCGACCCGGCGCGGTGCGTCTTCGTCGGGGACCGGCCCTACGACGACATCCACGGCGCGCAGAGCGTCGGCATGCGGGCCGTGCTGATCCCCAACAGCGACGTGCCGCCCTTCGACGATGCCAGGCCGGACGCGGTGATCAGCCGGCTGGCCGACCTGCGGGCGCTGATCGAGTCCTGGTGATGCCGTTCTGCCCGGTCAGTCCCCGGCCGCCGGGTCAGTCTCCCGCGGCGGCCGGAAGAGATCACCGAGTGCCTCGCCAGCCGCCCGCTCTGCCGGCAGTACGGTCAGCGGCCGCGCTGAGCGCCTCCCGCAGCAGGGCCTCGGCTCGCTCCGCCAGCACGCCGGGGCCGCCGGCCAGGCTGGCCAGCTCGGCGGCGAGCGCGCGCTCGGGCGCGGGCTTCAGCGTCGCCGGGTTGCCATCCCACCAGCCGTCATACAGCCGCCACACGTTCCGGACGATGAACTCGGGCTCGTCGTACCGCAGCCAGACCGGGCTGCCGCCCAGATCGAGCGCCAGAACGGCCGCCCGCATCCATGATGAGTCCTGCCATCAGGCCGCCGGCTTGCCGTGGCTCTGCCGGCCAGGACGGCCGGGCGCCGCTGCCCTACTCGATGCGGGTGGCGATGGGCGTGCCGATCTCGACGGTGCGGCCCACCGTGCACAGCTTGTCATGGGACTTCTGCACGATGTCGGGCAAGATCGCCCGCGCGGCATCGCCGCCCTCGGTGCGCGGGAAGGAGATCCGGAACGTCACCTCGATGCCGGTGAGGCGGCTGCCGCTGGCGTCGCGCACCTTCTCCGCGTGAATGTCGACGAGGAACTGTTCCGGCTCGGCCCGCCGGGAGGTGACGATGTCGACGTCGATGGCCGTGCATCCGGCGATCGCCGCCAGCAGCAGCTCGGTCGGGGTGAAATCGGCGTCACCGCCGGTGCCGAAGGCAATCCGGCCGCCGCGGCTGTTGGCCGCCGCGAACCTGCCCGGCCTGACGCGCTCGACGGTCACGTTCCTGCGCTGGGAGCTAGCGGTCATTCCCCTACCCTCGCAGATCCCTCCGACCGTCATCGAGGCCGCCGGCCGTCCCGGCAGCTGACCGTCCGGCGTCAGCCCCGGCCCGGAAGGAGGCGTACCAGCCGGGAAACTCGGCTAGTGAGGCCAGCACGATCCCGGCCCCTGCCGCCCGCAGCTCAGCGGGGCCGAAGGACCCGGTCGCGGCGCCGACCGCGACCGCTCCGGCGCGCGTGGCGGCCCGCATGTCAGCCGGGGTATCCCCGACGTAGGCGGCCGCGCCGATGCGGCTGAGCACCTCGGCCTTCTCCGGCCCGTGCACATGACTCACCACCTCGTCCGCCTCCAGCGCTGCGGCCAGCAGGCTCGGCGCCACCGACACCGCGTGCTTGGCCGTGATGATCACGGCCCGGCGGCCAGCCGCCCGGACGGCGGCGAGCGCGGCATGCGCTCCCGGCAGGGCGGTCGTCAGCGCCGGGGCCAGCCGCACGTAGTGCTGCCGGTACCTGGCCGCGGCCTGCTCGCGCTCCGGCGGCGGGAACCAGCGGGCGACCTCGTCCTCCAGCTTGTCGCCCATCCGGCGGTCCACGTCGGACAGGTCGATGCGGGTGCCCGTGTCCGCGGCAACCGCCGACCACGCCGCCATGATGGCCGCCCGGGAATCGATCAGCGTCAGGTCGAGATCGAAGCCGACCGGCCCGGCGGAGTTCATCGGGCATTCCCCCAGCCTCTCCGGGCGCGGCGGGACGCCGAGCACGCGTCGTGACAAGATACATCGGTGCAAGCGCCGCCCCGTCCCGTCACCGTATCGAGGTCAACCTGACCGCCGCCATCCTGGGCGCCCGGCAGGCGGCCCGGATCATTACGCCGCGCCGCGGCCGGGCTGCGCCGGGGCCAGCTCAGCCTCTTCGTGCGGCAGCTGGCGCTGGCCGGGCTCACGCTGCCGAGGGCAGCGTCATCCGGCCGGACGCTCACGGCTGCCGCGCAGCGTGATGACCGATGTCCCGGCGGCGAACACCAGGCTCGCGCAGATCGCCGCGCCGCGGTCGTGCGGCGGCCGGGCCGGCCAGATCCACGGCGTGGTCCAGCCCGCGGCCAGCGCAGACTCGGTGACCAGCCAGTAGGCCATCGGGCCGGTCCAGCCGAACGCGCCGCCGAGGACGGCCGCGGCCAGCAGGCCGGTGCCGGTCATCCCGGCGACGTTGCGGAGCATGGCCAGGGTCCCGCCGGGAAGCACGCCGCCGGTGGCGCCGGCGCCCAGCGCGCCCACCGCGGCAGCGGTCAGCGCGAGGGCCGCGCCGAGCCGCAGCCAGGGCAGCCACCGGCCGGTCGCGCGTTCCGGCTCGCCGAACGGGCTGTAGGTGGTGACCGTGATGATCCCGGCCGCGCCGGTCTCGATCACCAGCGGCAGCAGTTCCTGCGCGGCCGGCCCGCCGGCCATGTTCCACCGCCAGTGCAGGGCCGCCCACAGCAGGCCGCCGAGACCCGCCAGCAGGCCGAGCGCGGCCGGGATGCGGCGGCTGGCCGCATGCAGCCAGGCCAGGCGCACCGAGGCGATGATCCGGTCCGCGGGCGAGGCCGTCGCCGCGGCGGGCGGTGAGCCCTGGACCCGGGCGGCGGTCACGGCAGCTGCGCCAGCCTGAGGTTGCCTGCCCGCAGCGCGGCCAGGTGGGCCGCGAGCCAGGCGCGCCGGGCGGCGGGCGGCAGCGCCGCCAGCCGCCCGGCCGCGGCATACACCAGCCCGGTCGCCGGCCCCGGCCGGGATCCGCCGGGCTTGCCGTGCCCGGCCGCTCCCGTCCCTGGGCCGCCGCCTGACCCGTGCGCGGCCGGCCGCGCCCAGGACGGCAGCCCGACCATGCTGAGCACGTGCGGCTGCACGGCGAACGGCAGGCCGGCGCCCTGCAGCAGGGCCGCTTGCACGGCCTGCTGCGCGGGGGTGCCGGCGCCGTTGCCGACACCCGCGAACGCGTGCACGGACAGCAGCCGCATCTCGTCCGTGAACTGCGCATTGGTCCCGCCGAACGCGCCCGGCAGGACACCGAGGCCGTCGACCGGCACGCCGAGCACCGGCGGGCGGCCGCTGATCGTCACCGGCTGGCCGCTCTCCCCCTCACCGCTGGAGTAGCCCTCGGACACCTGGGTGACCCGGGCGGGCGCGCCGGGCAGGCCGACCACCTCGCCGAGCACCGGCGCCAGCGCTGCGGTCACGAGCGGCAGGATGGAGCGGTAGGACGGGTTCAGGCACACCGGTATCCCGGCGGCGTGACCGCAGACCGGAGCGTAACGGATCGGCCGGTCGTTCGCCGCGTCATGCAGTGCGGGGATGACCATGCCATGAGGCCCGAGCCGGGCTGTGCCGGCCAGCCCGACGGCGGTCCCGGACAGCGCCGCCCCGGCCAGCGTGACCACGGCGGCCGTCCGCCGCAGCCACGGGCCGCCGGCCCTGGCAGGCAGGCCGAGCAGGCCGAGCGCCGCAAGCGCGACCCCGGCCAGCGGCTCGCGCAATGACCAGCTGGGTAGGTTAGGTGGGGCCGGTGGGATTCGAACCCACACTGGCAGGATCCTAAGTCCTGTGCCTCTGCCGTTGGGCTACGGCCCCGTGCGCTCCCCCATCATGGCGTCCGGCCGCCCTGGCTCGCACGCCCGATCCGCTGGGCCGCCGGACGCTCAGACGCCTAGTTCCTTGCGCAGCCGGTCGACGTGGCCGGTGGCCTTGACGCCGTAGTAGGCCTGCTCAATGGTGCCGTCCGCGCCGATGACGAAGGTCGACCTGATCACGCCCACCGACTTCTTCCCGTACATCATCTTCTCGCCGTAGGCGCCATACGCCTGGAGCACGTCCCGGCCGGGGTCCGACAGCAGCGGGAAGGTCAGGCCTTCCTTTTCCCGGAATTTCGCCAGCTTGGCCGGGCCGTCGGGCGAGATGCCCAGCACGCTGAATCCGGCCTGCGACCAGTCATTCCTGGTGTCCCGGAAGTCGCACGCCTGCTTGGTGCAGCCGGGCGTCATCGCCGCCGGGTAGAAATAGATGATCACCCGCTGACCGCGCAGTGACGACAGGCTGACCTGGTTCCCGTCCGCATCCGGCAGGGTGAAGTCCGGCGCAGGATCACCTGGCGCCAGCCGCTTCTCGCTCACGCGCACTCCCCTTCGAGCTGTCTACCGCCGTTACCGTACGCCCTGGAGGCTACCGCGAGGGTTCCCGGCCGGCCGGCCGGCGGGCTGACCCGAGCCGGACCGCCAGCCAGGCCCCGGGCGAGAATGGCGCTGTGACGAACCTGACTGATGCGGTCGCGATCGGCCGCCGTGAGCGCTTCCTGGCCGTCGTGTGCACCGTTCGCGCTGACGGCACCGTGCAGGCCTCGGTGGTCAACGCGGGAGTCCTGCCGGATCCGGGCATCGGGGAGGACGTGGTCGCCTTCGTCACCTACGGCCGGGCCAAGCTGCGCAACCTGCGGGCCCGGCCGCAGGTGAGCGTCACGTTCCGGTCCGGCCCCGAGTGGGTGACCGTGGAGGGCCGGGCGCAGGTCGCCGGCCCGGACGACCCGCAGCCCGGCATCGATCACGAGCGGCTGCGGCTGCTGCGCCGGGAGGTCTTCACCGCGGCAGGCGGCACCCACGACGACTGGGCGGCCTATGACCAGGTCATGGACCAGCAGCGCCGCGCCGTCGTGCTGGTGACCCCGACCCGCGTCTACAGCAACTGACTCCGGGCCGGCCAGCGGCGTACCCGGTCAGTGGCCGGGGCGGATTCCCGCGGTCACGGCCTGGAGGTCGCCGAGCGACTCCCGGATGCACTGCGGCAGGTCTCGCTGGCCGGATTCGCTGACCCAGCGCTCGAACGCGATCCTGAACACGGCGATCCCCGCCTCGGCGGCCAGGCTCGCGGCCGGGTCACTGACGCCGCGCCGGCGCAGCACGCCCGCCATCGCCGCGGCGAGCGAGGCGAGCTTGATCAGCTCGCGCTCCTGGAGCTCCGCGTTCGCGGCGATGACGGCCTGGCGCTGCCGGGCGTAGTCGCGGCGCTCCTGGAGCATGACCCCGGCGGCCTCCAGGGCCGCGATGACCGCGTCGATCGGCGCGGCGGAATCAGCCGCGCTGCCGAGCGTGCCCACGAGGAAGTCCTGCAGGGCGCCAGCGCCCGCGAACAGGACCTCGCGCTTGTCGGCGAAGTACCGGAAGAACGTCCGCTCCGTGAGTCCCGCCCGCCTGGCGATCTCCGCCACCGTGGTCTGCTCGAACCCGCGCTCGACGTAGAGCTCCAGCGCGGCCTGCTCGAGCCGGCCGCGCGCGTTCGGCTCCCATCGGCTCATGCTCCGATGGTACTTGATGACAGTAGCTGACATCAGGTGTTACAGTGATGACAGCAACTGACATCGATCTGTCCCCGCGCTCCGTGTGCTAGCGGACAGGCGGCTACCTGGAGGTTTCTCATGCGCGTGTTCGTCACCGGAGCGTCCGGCTGGATCGGCTCCGCCGTCGTTCCCGAGCTCATCGGCGCCGGTCATCAGGTCACCGGGCTGGCCCGCTCGGACGCTTCCGCTGCTGCCCTCACCGCTGCCGGAGCGCAGGTGCATCGCGGCAGTCTGGATGACCTCGACACCCTGCGCAGTGCGGCTGCCGAGTCGGACGGGGTGATCCACCTCGCGTTCAAGCACGACATCGCCTTCTCAGGCGACTTCCAGGGCGCTGCCGACGCGGATCGCCGCGCCGTCGAGGTGATCGGCGAGGCGCTGGCGGGCTCTGACCGGCCGTTCGTCATCGCCTCCGGGACGCTCGGGCTCACGCCCGGGCGGCTGGCGACCGAACGCGACGGGCACCAGGCCATCTCGGCTGACCTCGCGGGGGGCGGTCCGCAGACCCGGCACGCCACGGCGGAGCTGGTGCTCTCCATGGCATCGGCCGGCGTCCGCTCGTCGATCATGCGGCTGCCTCCGACCAACCACGGCGAAGGAGACCACGGCTTCATGGCGACCCTGGTCGCCATCGCCCGTGCTAAGGGCGTCGCCGGCTATCTCGGCGACGGGTCCAGCCGCTGGCCTGCCGTGCACCGGCTCGACTCCGCCCGCCTCTTCCGGCTGGCGGTGGAGCGGGCCCCGGCGGGTTCGACCCTGCACGCGGTCGCCGACCAGGGAGTGCCGATCCGCGACATCGCCGAGGTGATCGGCAGCCACCTGGACGTGCCGGTGTCCGCCATCTCCCCCGACGACGCCGCCGGGCACTTCACCTGGCTAGCCGGCTTCATCGGGATCGACAATCCGACATCGAGCGAGCTGACCCGCGAGCTGCTGGGATGGCAGCCGACCCAGCCCGGCCTGATCGAGGACCTCGACAAGGGCCACTATTTTGACACCCCGTCTGCCTGACCAGCCCGCGCCCGGATGGATCGGCGCCGGGACGAGGCCGCCCGGCCTATCGGGCCGCCCTGGCCGAGCAGAGCAGCTAGCCCAGCAGCGCCGCGATGATGGGGGCCAGGCCGCGCAGCGCCTTGCCGCGGTGACTGATCCGGTCCTTGGCGGCTGAGTCCATCTCCGCCGTGGTCAGCTCGGCAGAATCCGGAACGAAGATCGGGTCGTAACCGAAGCCGTTGCTTCCCCTCGGCTCGCGGGTCAGCCGCCCATGGACCTCCCCCTCGCTGACGTGCTCCCGGCCGCCCGGCAGTACCAGCGCGGCCGCGCAGGTGAAGTGCGCGCCCCGCCGGGCGTCCGGCACGTCGGCCAGCTGGGCCAGCAGCAGCCGCAGGTTGGCCTCGTCGTCGCCGTGCCGGCCCGACCAGCGAGCCGACAGGACACCCGGCATCCCGTTCAGCGCGTCCGCGCACAGCCCGGAGTCATCGGCAACCGCGGGCAGGCCGCTGAAATCTGCGATCGCCCGGGCCTTGAGCAGCGCGTTCTCGGCGAAGGTCGCGCCGGTCTCGGCGACCTGCGGCGCGCCGGGAAACTCCTGCAGGCCGGCCAGGCCCACCTCGACCCGGCCGGCCTGCAGGATCCGCTGCAGCTCGGCCAGCTTCTCCTGGTTACCGGTGGCCAGCACCAGCCTGGCGGTACCGACCGGAGCCGGGAGGGTTCGTTTCGTCATGCCCGCAGAGCCTCCTGCTGCAGCCGGGTCAGCTCATCGCAGCCGCTGACCGCCAGGGTCAGCAGCTCGTCCAGCAGCTCACGGCTGAAGGGCTCGCGCTCGGCAGTGCCCTGGACCTCCACGAATCGGCCGTCGCCGGTGCAGACGACATTCATGTCGGTCTCGGCGTTCACGTCCTCCTCGTAGCACAGGTCGAGCCTGGCCTCGCCGCCCACGATCCCGACGCTGACGGCGGCGGCCGAGGCGGCCAGCGGGCTGCCGCGGAGCCGCTTGCGCGCCTGCAGCCAGCTGATGGCGTCGGCGAGCGCGACGTACCCGCCAGTGATCGCCGCGGTGCGGGTGCCGCCGTCGGCCTGCAGCACGTCGCAGTCGATGGTGATCGTGTTCTCGCCCAGCGCCTTGGGGTCGATGCAGGCGCGCAGCGACCGGCCGACCAGCCGGGAGATCTCATGCGTCCGGCCGCCGATCCGGCCCCGCACCGACTCGCGGTCGCTGCGCGTGTTCGTGGCCCGCGGCAGCATCGCGTACTCGGCGGTTATCCAGCCCAGGCCGCTGCCGCGGCGCCAGCGGGGCAGCTCCTCGGCCACGCTGGCCGCGCAGAGCACACGGGTGGCGCCGAATTCCACCAGCACGGAGCCCTCGGCGTGGTCGAGCCAGCCTCGGGTGATCGTCACAGGGCGCAGCTGATCCGGGCGTCGCCCGTCTGGTCGGGACATGGGCGCCAGCCTAGCGGGCGGGCCGGACCGCCGGAGCACGCTCCGGCCGCCGCGGCGGCGGGGTCACAGCGCGGCCCGGTCCCGCGCCCCGGCCTCGATCCAGCCGAACACGCTGGTGATCCCGGTGCGCAGCGGGGTACGCGCGCTCCAGCCGAGGTCCCGCCTGGCCCGCTCGACGGCGAGCGCGCTGCGCTGCAGCTCGCCAGGGCGGGCCGGGGCGAACACCGGGTCGATGTCGCGGCCGGTGGCGGCGGCGATGGCGGCCGCCAGCTCCAGGACGCTGACCTCCTGCCCGGTCCCGATGTTCCAGGTGCCCGGCTGGCCGTGATCGGCGGCGGCCAGGAACGCCTCCACCACGTCACCGACATAGACGTAGTCGCGCGTCTGGGTGCCATCGCCGTAGATCGTCGGGCTGTCGCCCGCCAGCACCCGTGAGCAGAAGATGGACACGACGCCCGCCTCGCCGGCCGGATCCTGCCGCGGGCCGTAGACGTTGGCCAGCCGCAGCACCGAGTGCGCGGTGCCGTGCAGCCGGTTGTAGAGGCCGACGTACTGCTCGGCGCAGTACTTGGCCACGCCGTAGGGCGATTCCGGCAGCGGCAGCACGTCCTCCAGTGCCGGGATCGGCGCGTCCCGCCCGTAGATGGCGCCGCCGGTCGAGCAGAACAGCACCCGCGCGCCCGCCGCCCGCGCCGCCTCCAGCACGCTGACCGTGCCCACGACGTTGACCTCGGCATCGGCGGCGGGCGCCGCTACCGAGGCGCGCACGTCGATCTGCGCGGCCAGGTGGAGGATCAGCTCGGCCCGCAGCTCGGCGACCGCCGCGGTGAGCATCCCGGTGTCGGTGACGCTCAGCTTGTGCAGCGCGGCCCGGTCATCGAGCCGGCCGGGGCGGCCGGCCGACAGGTCATCAACGACCGTCACGTCATCGCCCCTGGCCAGCAGCGCATCAGCCAGATGAGACCCTATGAAGCCGGCGCCGCCGGTCACCAGTACGCGCATGGCAGTGGAGTCTATGCGCCGGGCCTGCCGCCGGGCCGGCGTGCTGGCATCGCAGCCGCGGCTCAGCGCTGGCAGCCGGGCTGAGCCGGGGCGGGTCCGGCCCTCCGGGCTAGGCCCGGCTGTCCAGCAGCCGCTGGCCGGCCGCGGCGAGCTCCAGCGGCCCGGTGAAGGCCGCCGCCGCCTCCTCCAGCGTGCTGGCCGGGTCGTTCCAGGCCACCAGGTGCGTCAGCACGAGGCGCCCGGCGCCGGCCCTGGCCGCGTGCTCCCCCGCCTCCCGCGCGGTCAGGTGCAGGTCGGGCGGAAGGCCGGGGCCGTCCAGGAACGATGCCTCGCAGAGCAGCACGTCGGCGCCTGCCGCCAGCTCGACGAGCTGGCCGGACGGCGCGGTGTCGGCCGAGTAGGCGAGCACCTGCCCGGCGTGCTCGATCCGGAAGCCGAACGTCTCGACCGGGTGGTTCATGTGCGCGGTGGTGATCCGCAGCGGGCCGATGGCGGTCGTTCCCGGCGACAGCGTGACGAAGTCGAAGGCATCGCTCATGCCCGTGCCGGGCGTCAGCCCCAGGGCCGTGGTCAGCCGCTCCTGCGTCCGGGCCGGCCCGTAGACGGGAATCCTGGGCCGCGGCCCGTCCGGACGATGAGTGCGGGCGACCGAGTACCCGGTCATGTCGATGCAGTGGTCGGCATGCTGATGGCTGAGGCAGACGGCGTCGATGTCATCGAGCCCGGCGTAGCGCTGCAGCGGGCCGAGCGCGCCGTTACCGAGATCCAGCACCAGCCGGAAGCCCTCGGCCTCGATCAGGTAGCACGACGCCGGGCTGTCCTGGCCGGGGAAGCTGCCCGAGCAGCCGACGATCGTTGCGCGCACGGCACCCGAGCCTACTCGGCTGGCCGGCCCGGCCGCATCTTCCGGAATCCGCAGGAAAGCGGCATGATCCATTGAGTATTGCTCACCCTGGGTCACTGACCAGGGGTGCCGCCGCGGGGCGGCCTGGCCCGTCCGGGATAATGCGAGGTGCGATGGCCGACCAGGCGACCGATCAGGCCGGGGTAACCCCTCGCGCGCTCGCTGAGCCGAGCGTGCACGTGCGCAGCGGCTGGATCGCCGGACTCGGCCTGGCCAGCCTCGCGATGTGGATGGCCGCCTACACCCCGATCCAGGTGCTGCTGCCCATTCAGCTGCAGGACATCACGCCCCGGCACAAGATCTTCGCGCTCGGCATCGTCTCTGCCCTCGGCGCCGTGGCGTCCGTCCTCGCCACGCCGATCGCCGGCGCCCTGTCCGACCGGACGACCCGCGCGTACAGCATCGGCCGGCTGCACGGCCGGCGGCATCGCTGGTCCCTGGCCATGGCGCTGCTCGGCGCCGTCTGCCTGGCCGTCCTGTCCAGGCAGGGGTCCGTGCTCGGGGTGGCCATCCTGTGGATGCTGTTCAGCGCGTTCCAGAACGGCGAGTACGCGAGCCTCAGCGCCGCGATCCCCGATCATGTCCCGGTGCGCCAGCGGGCCACGGTGGCGGGCTGGGTCGGCATGCCGCAGGCGCTCGGGCTGGTGGTCGGCACCGTCCTGGTCGTCGCCGTGTTCACCAGCCTGGTCAGCGGCTATCTGGTGCTGGCTGCCCTGCTCGTGCTGCTGGTGCTGCCGTTCGTGCTGCTGACCGACGACCACCCGCTGGACGAGGCGGACCGCCAGCCATTGTCCTGGCGCCAGCTGGCCCGGGCCTACTGGATCAGCCCGCGGCAGTATCCCGACTTCGCCTGGGCCTGGGTCACCCGGTTCCTGGCCTCGCTCGCGATCGCCATGGGCACGCTGTACCTGCTGTACTTCCTGCGGGACGCGGTGCGCTACGCCAGGCTGTTCCCCGGCCAGACGGCGGCGGACGGCCTGCTCATCCTCATCGTGATCTACACGGCGGGCGTGGTCGTCACCGCGATCGTCGGCGGCATCATCTCCGACCGGATCGGCCGCCGGAAGATGATCGTGACGATCTCCGGCGCGCTGATGGGTGTCGCGGCCCTGCTGCTGGCGTTCGATGAGACCTGGACCGCCGCCATGGTCGCGGCGGTGCTCTTCGGGGTCGGGTTCGGCGCCTACCTGGCCGTGGACCAGGCGCTGATCACCCAGGTCCTGCCCGCCGCGGCCGACCGGGCCAAGGACCTCGGCATCATTAACATCGCCATCGTCGGGCCGTCCGCCATCGGTGCCGCGATCGCGGCGCCGCTGGTCTACTTCGGCGGCTATCCGACCCTTTTCGGCGCGACCGCCGCAGTGGCCGCGCTGGCATCGATCCTGGTCTGGCGGATCAAGAGCGTCCCCTAGCGCCGGCGGCACGGCGCTCGCCCGCCGCGGTCAGCCGGCCGCTGACCATGATCTCGTAAGGTTTGCGGGGTCATTTCCCGCTAAGTCTTCGAGATCATCTGGGCAGCGGGATGGCCCGCGGCGCTCAGCCGGGGCGGCCGCCGTCGGCCGGGCCGTGCACGGGCCCGCGGCCCACCCTGGCCAGCTGGGTGCTCTGCGCGACCAGCCGGTCGGCCGCATCCCACACCTCGGCCTGCTCGTCGAACCAGCCGCCGCCGACATGCCGGCTGCGGGCCGCGACCCGCAGCGGCCCGGCGGACGGCACGCCCCGCATGTGCCAGGTGAGCTGGACCGTAGGCGCCCAGCCGGTCGCCCCCAGGCCGAACGCCACCGGCGGCAGCCCGTCCACCGCCAGCGCCAGCAGGTACGCGTCAGCCTCCCGCTCCTCGCGCAGCCGGAAGTAGCCGCGCATCTCCGGCAGCCCGGACGGCTCGCGGCGCCGCCAGCCCGTGGTGGCCGGGTCGAACAGCACCTGGATCTGCGCCGCGAACCCGGCCGCGCCGCCCTGGGCGACGGCGCCCGGCCAGACGCCGAGGTCCACGCACTCCTCGATCGGCGGGAACGGCGGCGGCGCGTCGGTCCAGTGCAGGTCCTCCGATCGCAGCGGCCTGGCCGGATCAGCCGCGCGGGCCGGGCCGGCCGCGGCAGCCGCCTCGGGGCCGGCGGGCACCGTGCCCGTGGTCACCGTCACGTCGAGGACCGGCTCGCCCTCCTGGACCAGGGTCGCGTGCGCGGTGGACGCGGTCTTGCCGTGCTTCAGCCAGGTCACCTGCACCTCGGCCGGCTCCAGCCGGGCCACGCGCAGGAAGGTGGCGCTGGTGGCGACCGGATGCGGGTGCGCGGAGGAGTCCAGCACCGCGCGCAGCACCGTGGCGATCAGCACGCCGCCGTTGACGGCCGGCGGCGCGGTGCCGCCGGGCGCGACCATCGCGAACCGGGGGTCGGGGCGGGCGTCGTAGGTCCCCTCGCCGCGGCGGGTCACCGCGGTTGCCTCATCGAAGATCGTCATGCGCCCGCCCTGCTGCCGCGCCTCAGGCCCACAGCTGGCCTTCCAGCCGCGCCTCGGCCTCCTCGAGCGTGCCGGCGTAGGCGCCGGTCGAGAGGTACTTCCAGCCGCCGTCCGCGATCAGCAGGGCGATATCGGCGCGCTGGCCGGCCGCCTGCGCCTGAGCGGCCAGCGCGAGCCCGGCGTGCAGCACGCAGCCGGACGAGATGCCCGCGAACAGGCCCTCGGCGGCCAGCAGCTCACGGGTCCGGCGCAGCGCGTCGGCGGCCGGCACCGAGAAGCGCCTGGTCAGGACCGTTTCGTCATACAGCTCGGGCACGAAGCCCTCGTCTATGTTGCGCAGCCCGTAGACGAGCTCGCCGTAGCGCGGCTCGGCCGCGACGATCTGCACACCGGGCACTCGCTCCCGCAGGTACCGGCCGGTGCCCATCAGCGTGCCGGTGGTGCCGAGCCCCGCGACGAAATGCGTGATCTGCGGAAGATCGGCGAGCAGCTCGGGCCCGGTCGTCTCGTAGTGCGCGAGCGAGTTGGCCTCGTTGCCGTACTGGTACAGCATGACCCAGTCCGGGTTCTGGGCCGCCAGTCCCTTCGCCACCCGGACGGCCTCGTTCGACCCCCCGGCCGCGGGCGAGAAGATGATCGACGCGCCATAGGCCTCCAGCAGCTGCCTGCGCTCGGCCGACGTGTTCTCCGGCATGACGCAGATCAGCTGATAGCCCCGCAGGCTGGCCACCATGGCCAGCGATATCCCGGTGTTGCCGGACGTCGGCTCCAGGATGGTGTCGCCCGGGCTCAGCAGCCCGTCCTTCTCCGCGGCGGCCACCATCCAGAACGCGGCCCGGTCCTTGACCGATCCGGTCGGGTTGCGGTCCTCGAGCTTGGCCCACAGCCGCACGTCCGGTCCCGGTGACAGCCGGGGCAGCCCCACCAGCGGGGTCCCGCCCACCGCGTCGAGCAGGGAGTCGTAGCGCATCAGATCAGGCGGCAGCCGTCAGCGAGAGCCGCCGGCCACGGCGGGCAGCACGGTCACGGTGTCGCCGTCCCTGATCGGGGCGCTCAGCCCGCCGATGAACCGCACGTCCTCGTCGTTCAGGTAGACGTTCACGAAGCGCCGCAGGCCCGTGTCGTCCACCAGCCTGTCCCGCAGCCCGCCATGGCGGGCATCCAGGTCAGCGAATAGGTCACCGAGCGTGTCGCCGGAGCCCTCGACCGACTTGGCGCCACCGGTATAGGTGCGCAGGATCGTCGGAATGCGGACCTCGATCGCCATGTGCCTCGCTCCAGGTATCCAGGTGAGTAGGGGAAGGGGCGGGGGGTCAGCTCCCCCTAGCGATGCAACCGGGCGGCCCGCCAGATCATTCCGCGCTGGCCGCCGGCAGGGGCGCGATCGCCACCTCTTCCTCGGTGACGACGCCGTCGGCGATCCGGAAGGAGCGGAACTCGGCCTCGTCCGGGTCGCGGGTCGAGACCAGCAGGTAGTGCGCGCCGGGCTCGCTCGCGTACGAGATGTCGGTCCTGGAGGGATATGCCTCCGTTGCCGTATGCGAGTGGTAGATGACGACTGGCTCCTCGTCCCGGTCGTCCATCTCCCGCCAGACCCGCAGCTGCTCCAGGGAGTCGAAGCGGTAGAAGGTCGGCGACCGCTCGGCGTTCAGCATCGGGATCAGGCGCTGCGGGCGGCCGCTGCCGGCCGGTCCCGCGATCACGCCGCAGGCTTCGTCGGGATGGTCGGCCCTGGCATGCGCGACGATCGCGTCGCGCAGCTCGGCGCTCATGGTCAGCATGCCTGCGAGCGTAACGGGGCGGCTCACCAGAGCGCCTCGACCAGGCTCTCCTGGAGGTATCCCAGCATCTGGTAGACCCACACGTGCCCGGCCCGCGGGTCGTCCGGCGGCATCCGGGCGACGTCCTCGTCGAAGTCGTCGGTGACGCCGAGCCGGACGCTCAGCGCCAGCCGCACGTCGTTCAGCGCGCGCAGCCAGGCCTGGCTCTCCGGCTCGGCCAGCCGCACCTTGCCGCCGCGGGCCGGCAGCGTCTCCAGCACCGTCATGGCCGCCTCCACCTTGGCGCTGCGCAGGCCGGTCTCGGTATACCGGCGGAACTCCGCCGACGCCTCCGGGTCATCGGAATAGGCATCGGGCAGCAGCCGGGCGAGCACCGGGTCATCCGGCAGCTCGGCGTGCTGGCTGAGGCCGAGCTCGGCCGCGAGCTCGTCCTGGCCGCCGGCCGGGGACGCGGGCGGCGGCTCGGCCGCGATGAGGTCGGCGACCTGGCCGACCAGCCCGCGGATGAGGGCCGCCTGGGTTGCGTCAAAGCGCGCGGTGACGCTGCCGCCCGAACTTGCGCGGAATCGTGGCAACTGATCCTCCGGATCGGACTCCGGCCAGTCCCCTGGCTGGTCGCTGGTCACGAGTCGTGACTCACCGTGGCCCAGAGACCGTAACCGTGCAGGGTCTCGGCATCCCGCTCCATTGCTTCCCGCGCGCCGGAAGACACTACCGCCTTGCCCTTGTGATGGACATCCAGCATCAGCTTCTCCGCCTTCGGCTTCGCATAGCCGAATACGCGCTGGAACACATACGTCACGTAGGACATGAGGTTGACGGGGTCGTTCCACACGATGGTGACCCAGGGCGCTTCCAGATCAGCAATCTCGCTGGTATCCGGGCGCTCAACCTCAACTGGCGCCGTGTTCACCGGCCGTCACCTCCTCTGACCTAGTCTTGCACTCCGCCCGGCCGCCGGCGCACCTGCCACGTCACTGCCCCGGCCTGCCCGTAGGCTGCGGGTCGTGACCACCGACCCTGGCGGCCTGAGCCGGGCCGCCGATCCCCGTCCCGCCGCGACGCGGCCGGAGGGGCCCGGCACCGGCCTGCTGACCGATCATTACGAGCTGACGATGCTGCGGGCCGCGCTGCGGGACGGTTCCGCGCAGCGGCGCGCGGTCTTCGAGGTATTCGCCCGCCATCTGCCGGGCGGCCGACGATACGGCGTGGTCGCCGGCACCGGACGGCTGCTGGACGCGATCGAGCGGTTCCGGTTCGACCGAGCCGAGCTTGGCTTCCTGCGGGAGTCGGGCATCATCGACGAGGCGACCGGGGAGTTCCTGGCCGGCTACCGGTTCAGCGGCGACATCTGGGGCTACGGCGAGGGTGACTGCTACTTCCCCGGCTCGCCGCTGCTGGTCGTGGACGGCACGTTCGCCGAGGCCGTGATCCTGGAGACGCTGATCCTGTCCGTCCTCAATCACGACTGCGCGATCGCCGCCGCGGCCTCGCGGATGGTGACGGCGGCCGGCGGCCGGCCGCTGATCGAGATGGGCTCGCGCCGGACGCACGAGATGGCCGCTGTCGCCAGCGCCAGGGCCGCCCACCTGGCCGGCTTCGAGTCAACCTCCAACCTGCGGGCCGGATACGAGTTCGCCGTGCCGACGGGCGGCACCAGCTCGCACGCGTTCACGCTGCTGCACGCCGGCGAGCGCGCCGCGTTCGCCGCGCAGCTGGACGCGCTCGGCCCGTCCACCACCCTGCTGGTGGACGCCTACGACGTGGCCGCGGCGGTGCGGACTGCCGTGCAGGTGGCCGGCCCTGGCCTCGGCGCGGTCCGGATCGACAGCGGTGACCTGGCGGTGATCGCCCGCGAGGTGCGCGCCCTGCTGGACTCGCTCGGCGCGACCGGGACCAGGATCGTGCTGACCGGTGACCTGGACGAGTACTCGATCGCCGCGCTCGCGGCGGCTCCGGTCGACGGCTACGGCGTCGGCACGTCGCTGGTGACCGGATCAGGCACGCCCACCGCCGCCCTGGTGTACAAGCTGGTGGCCAGGGCCGATCAGGCCGGGCCGGGCCAGCCGCTGCGGGCCGTGGCCAAGCGCTCGGTGGGCAAGCCCGGTCGCGGCGGCCGGAAGTGGGCGGCCCGCCGCCTGGATGACAGCGGGACCGCGGTCGATGAGCTCGTCAGCACCGCTGAGCTGCCGCCGGACTCCCGCTACCGGCTGCTGCTGCGCGAGCTCGTGCGCGGCGGCAAGGTCGTCGGCGCGGAGCCGCTGGCCGCGGCGCGGGACCGGCATCGCGCCGGGCTGGCCGAGCTCCCGCCGCACGCCCGTCAGCTGTCCCGCGGATACCAGGCCATCCCGACCGTCATGGAGCCCGACGGGACAGGTAGTGATGAATCGGGCTAGCCTCGGGCCATGCACCCTCAGCCCGTGCGAGCGCTGCTGATCGTCGACGTCCAGAACGACTTCTGCGAGGGCGGCTCGCTGGCCGTGGCCGGCGGCGCGGCTGTGGCCGGCGCGATCAGCGACTACCTGGCCAGCCCGGAGGCGGACGGGTACACGCGCGTCGTGGCGACGCAGGACTGTCACGTCGAGCCCGGCGCGCACTTCTCGGCCGAGCCTGACTTCGTGGCCAGCTGGCCGCCGCACTGCGTCGCGAGCACGCCCGGCGCGCTGTTCCATCCCGCGCTGGACACCAGCCGGATCGAGGAGGTCTTCCGCAAGGGCGCCTATGCGGCCGCCTACAGCGGCTTCGAGGGATCCGCCCCGGACGGCGAGAGCCTGGAGGACTGGCTCCGCGAGCGCTCGGTGTCAGCCGTCGACGTGGCCGGCATCGCGACGGACTACTGCGTGCGCGCCACCGCGCTGGATGCCGTGCGGGCAGGCTTCGCCACCACCGTGCTGCTCAGCCTGACCGCCGGGGTGGCCCCCGGCACCAGCCAGGCGGCCATCGGGGCGCTGCGCGCGGCCGGGGTTACCGTCACGGGTGCGCCGCGCACCGGGACGGCGGTGACGGGGCTGGCGCAGCCCGGTGACCCGCAGTCCGGGTAACCGGGCCGGGTAGCCGGGGACAGCCAGCTAGCCGTCGCCCTCGGGCAGGGACTCGAAGATCTCCTTGCACTCCGGGCAGACCGGGTACTTCTTCGGATCCCGGCTCGGGACCCAGATCTTGCCGCACAGGGCGACCACGGGCGTGCCGGTCACCGCGCTGTCCACGATCTTGTCCTTCTGCACATAGTGCGCAAACCGCTCGTGGTCTCCGTCGCCGTGCGACAGGTCAGGCCGGACGTCGGTCTCGTGGCGGATATCTGTGCCAGGCAGGACTTCTGTGCTCACGGCATGACAGTCTACCCGCGACCGCAAGAGGGCGCCTCAGTTGAGCACGGGGTCGTCCGGATACGTCGCGACAAGAGCTAGTTCACCGCCCTGGCGCCGCAGCACGGACGGCCAGAGCCGCTCCGGCTCGGCGAAGAACGCATCGGCCGGCTCGCCGGGCAGGACATACCAGGCGCCTTCCTCGATCTCGGCCCGCAGCTGGCCCGCTCCCCAGCCCGCGTAGCCGGCGAACACCCGCAGCGAGGTGATGCCCCCGGCCAGCAGCTCAGGCGGCGCCTCCAGGTCGACCAGCCCGATCCGCGACATCAGCGGCGAGCCGTCCAGCGAGCGCCAGCCCACCGGCTCGTCCTCCCCCCCGGCCAGGGCCAGGGCCAGGGCGCTGTTCGGCGAGACCGGACCGCCGCGGAACACCACCGATGGCCCGGTGACCAGCTCAGTCCAGGGCTCGAGCACGCGGCCCACCGGGACCTCGGTCGGCCGGTTCAGCACCACGCCGAGCGATCCCTCGTCCGGGTCGTCCTCCACGATCAGCACCACGGTGCGCCGGAAATTGGGGTCACCGAGCAGCGGGGTCGCCGCGAGCAGCCGCCCGGCGAGGGATTCATCCTCCATGACACCATGATGCGCCCGTCAGCCGCTCCGCGGCAGAGCGGCACGACAGGTTGACCGGCGTGGTCCCCTTCGGCGGCACCGGCCACGTACGCTGCAAGGGTGTCCACGGGAACCAGAACGGCAGCGGCACCTGCCCCGGCGGGCGACCCGGCGGGCCGGGCGCCGGACATTGACGTGGCCCGGCTGCGGGTCGCCATTCTGCGGATGTCACGGCGGCTGCGCAAGCACGAGCTGGCCGGCCTGACACCGACCCAGCTCTCGGCGCTGTCCACGATCGAGCACTCGGGACCGGTCCGGCTCGGTGACCTCGCCGCTGCCGAGCGGATCGCCCCGTCCACGCTCACCCGCCTGGTCAGCGTGCTGGAGGAGCGCGGCTACGTGCGACGCTGTCCCGTGCCCGGCGACGCACGGGCCAGCATGGTCACGGCCACCGATGTCGGTCACCAGGCCCTGGAGCGCATCCGCCGCGAGACCACCAGCCTGCTCGCCGACAGCCTGATGACCCTGCCGGAGGAACAGCTCACCGCCCTGGCGGCCGCGCTGCCCGCGCTGGAGCAGCTGGCCGATGCCGGCCCGGCCGGGGCGGGCGCCGCGCCCGTCCAGCCAGGCCCGCCCGGACCCGCGGCCGCGAAGCGCGGCTGACCGCGGCCAAGCCTGAGCCCGCCAGGCTGCGACCGGCAGCGCGCTCCGGCCAGGCGGCAGAGCCGATCAGAACAGCAGGCTGGACAGCGTGCTCCTGGCCCTCGTCACCCGCGGGTCCCTCGGCGGGAAGATCTCGAAGAGCCCGAGCAGGTGAACGCGGGCCTTGTCCCGGTCCGCGCCCGCCGTGCGCCTGATGGTGTCGAGCATCCGGTCGAAGGCGGCGTCGACCCGGCCCATGGCCAGGTCGATATCGGCCGCGCGGGCCTGCGCCTCGGGGTCATCCGGCCGCTCGCCGGCGGCCTTCCGCGCGCTGGCCTGGTCGTACCCGCTGACCCTGCGGATCAGGCTGACCTGACCCAGGCCCATCGTGGCGACCGGGTGGCCGGGCGAGGCAGCCAGCACCTTCTCGAACGCGGTCGCGGCCGCGTCCAGGTCGCCGCGTTCCATCGCGTCCTGCGCCTCGGCGAAAGCCGGATCCCCGAAGGCATCCCCTGGTCCCGCGCCCGGGCCGACGCCGGGTCGCGGCCGGCCGGGACCGTCACCGGGCCCGCCGTCCCGGCCTGGCTGAGCCTGCGGCCCGGCCGCGCCGGGCGGCTCCTGGCTGCCCGCCGCGGCGGCCGCGCCGCCGTTCGCGCCCGGCAGCCCGAGCTGCTCAGCTACCTGCATGACCTGGCCGAGCCAGCTTCTGACCTGCTCTTCCGGCATGGCACCCAGGAAGCCGTCGACGATCTGGCCGCCCACGACGGCCACCACCATGGGAATGCTCTGCACCTGCAGGGCGGCGCTCAGCTGCGGATTGGCGTCGACGTCCACCTTGGCGAGCACCCAGGCGCCATCCGCCTCCGTGGCCAGCTTCTCCAGGATGGGGCCGAGCTGCTTGCACGGCCCGCACCACTCGGCCCACAGGTCGAGGATGACCGGAACTGATCGTGACCGGGCCACCACGTCGCTATTGAACGTCTCGTCGGTGGCCTCGATGATGATGCCGCCCTGCGCACCGGCCGGCCCGCCGTCGGCCGGTCTCTCGGCCGCCCGCTGCCGTCGCTGCACTGCGGCCTGCCGGGCGCCGAGGTCGACGGCGCCCTGAAGGGAGAAAGTCCGCGGCTGCTGCATGACTCCATCCTGCCGCATGGCCGGCACCGGGTTGGCACCCGTCGGCCCCGTGCACGATCGTGGCGCCGGTCAGCCGGATGGAGAGGCCGTTCAGCGGCAGGGCGGAGCGGGCGGCGGCGTCAGAAGGCGGGCGTCTCGGAGTAGCCGCCCCACTCCTCGCGCAGCGCCCCGCAGATCTCGCCCAGGGTCGCCTCCGCTGCCGCCGCGGCGATCATCGGCGGGATCATGTTCCCGCCCGAGCGCACCGCGGCCACGACAGCCGCCAGCGCGGCCTCGACGGCGGCCCGGTCCCGCCGCTTGCGCCGCTGGGCCAGCACCCTGACCTGCTCGAGTTCTACCTCGTGGCTGACCCGGAGGATCTCCATCGGATTCTCGACCGTGTCGGTGTAGCAGTTGACCCCGACGACCTTCTTGTCGCCCTTCTCCAGCTTCTGCTGGTAACTGAACGACGCCTCGGCGATCTCGGCCATGAACCAGCCGTCCTCGATCCCCCGCAGGATCCCGCCGGTCACCGACCCGTCCGGGCTCATCGACCGGATCTTCGCGAACGTCTCTTCCGCCTCGGCTTCCAGCCGGTCGGTCAGGGCCTCCAGGTACCACGAGCCGCCCAGCGGATCCGCGACATTGGCCACTCCGGTCTCCTCCATGAGCACCTGCTGGGTGCGCATGGCGATCTCGGCCGCCTTCTCGCTGGGCAGCGCCAGTACCTCGTCCAGCGCATTGGTGTGCAGGGAGTTGGTCCCGCCCAGCACCGCCGCGAGCGCCTCGATCGCGGTCCGGACGATGTTCAGCTCCGGCTGCTGGGCGGTCAGCGACACCCCGGCCGTCTGGGTGTGGAAGCGCAGCCACTGCGCCCGCTCGGTGCGGGCGCCGTACACGTCCCGCATCCAGCGCGCCCAGATCCTGCGGGCGGCCCGGAACTTGGCGATCTCCTCGAAGAAGTCGATGTGGGCATCGAAGAAGAACGACAGGCCGGGCGGGAACGTCTCGATATCCAGCCCGCGGGACAGCCCCAGCTCGACGTAACCGAAGCCATCAGCCAGGGTGAAGGCCAGCTCCTGCGCGGCCGTGGAGCCGGCCTCCCTGATGTGGTAGCCCGACACCGAGAGCGGCTTGTAGTCCGGGATCTCGGCCGCGCAGAACTCCATCAGGTCGCCGATCAGCCGCAGGTGCGGCTCAGGCGGGAACAGCCATTCCTTCTGCGCGATGTACTCCTTGAAGATGTCGGTCTGCAGGGTGCCGTTCAGCTTCCCGACGTCGGCTCCCTGCCGCTGGGCGGCTGCCAGGTACATGCAGAAGACCGGCACGGCGGGCCCGCTGATCGTCATGGACGTGGTGACATCAGCCAGCTGGATGCCGCTGAACAGGGTGTCCATATCGGCCGCCGAGTCGATGGCGACCCCGCAATGGCCGACCTCCCCGCGCGAGCGCGGGTCGTCGGAGTCGCAGCCCATCAGCGTCGGCATGTCGAAGGCGACGGACAGGCCGTGGCCGCCGGTCTGCAGCAGCATCTTGTACCGCTCGTTGGTCTGGGTCGCGTTGCCGAAGCCGGAGAACTGCCTGATCGTCCAGGGCTTGCCCCGGTAGCCGGCCGAGTAGAGGCCGCGGGTGAACGGGAACTCCCCCGGCCAGCCGATCCGCTCGAAGCCGGGCACGACCGCGCCGTCAGGCGGTCCGTAAACCGGCTCGAGCTCCAGGCCGGACAGCGTGCTGAAATCGGCGTCACGGCTTCGCGCGCCGCTGAACCGGCGCTGCCAGCGCTCCCGCCCGGCGTCCGGCTCTGACCTGGCCTGCTCGTCCATCACGTTCCTCCGGCTCGCACGCGGCGATTTAGTAGGACGTCCTACTATCTTGCCTGCCAGTCTACGCAGTGCTGGCCCGGAGAGGAAACACGGGAAAAGGCCGCAACCACGACGGCACCCGCGCCGTCTCAGCTGATGACCGGGCTCCCGCCCTGGTCCTCAGCAGGCCCGCGACCGGCGAAGATGTGGTACAACCAATGCGATATCGCGCGAGCGACACCGGCTGCACGGCAGTCCTTGCTGACGTCGCGACCGTGCAGTTCTCCTGGGCAGCGGCGCCCAGCGAGGCATCCGGGCAAGGGAGCTCAGTGGCCAGGCTCCGCGCTACCGATCGCCAGGCGGCGGAGGACCTCTTCAATGCGTGCTATCCCCGGCTGGCCGGCTGGGTCCGGCGGCTGGTGGATGACGACGAGACCGCTCACGAGATCGCATCCGAGGCGTTCACCCGGCTGCTCGCCCGCTGGTCGGGCCTGGACAACCCGCAGAGCTACCTGTACATGATCGCGACCAACCTGGTCCGGGATCACTGGCGCAAGACCGGCCGTGAGCGCCGGGCCATCAGGACCATGACCGCGGCCGCCCCCGGCGAGGCGGCCTGCCACCCGGCGCAGGACGTCGATGTCCGCGCCCTGATCGAGGGCCTGCCGCCGCAGCTGCGCAGTGCCTTCCTGCTGCACTACTACGCCGGCTTCGGCGTGCGCGAGGTGGCGAGCATGCTGGGACGGCCGGAAGGGACGGTCAAGGCGGACCTGTTTCATGCCCGGGCCAGGCTCAAGGCAGCGCTGGGAGACAGCACGTGAGCGGCCCGCGCGACGAGATCGACGCCTGGCTGGACCGTGAGGTGGAACTCCTGCCCCCGGCGCCGGGCACATTCGAGCGCGTTCACCGGCAGGCCAGGCGCCGCAAGCGCCGGCAGGCGCTGCTGGCCGCCGCGGGCGCCGTCGTCATCATCGCCGGGCTCGCCGCCGCGCCGCAGATCGCGGCCGCGTTCTCCCAGCACGGCCCTCGTCCGCCGGGTCAGTCGGTCGCGGCCGGCCGGTCACGATCGCAGTCTCCTGCCGCGCGTCCGGCCACGAGCGCGCCGGCCGCCAGCCCCGGCACGGGACCGGCGGCGACGGCGCCGGCTCAGGCAGGCGGCACCGCTCTGTCGGCGACGACCTCCGGCGCTGCCGCGCCAGCCAGCTTCAGGCCCACCTCCATCACCATGATCGGCGGCGGGGTCGGGGCCGTGCTCGGCCAGGCCGGGACACCGGGCCACTGCGCCGGGCCGGTGCCGGCGGCCTGCACGTCACTGGCCGGCACCTCCGACTGGGGAGCCAGCTGGTACGGGGTCAGCGCGCCGGTGACCTCCGGGCCTGACGGCGCCCTGGGCGTGAGCCAGGTGCGGTTCCTCAACCTCGAGGATGGCTGGGCGTTCGGGCCGCAGCTCTACGTCACCACCGACGGCGGCCTGCACTGGTCGGCGGCGCAGACCTACGGCATGCGGGTCATTGACCTGGAGGTGGCGGGCAACCGCGCCTTCGCGATCTTCGCCTTCTGCTCCGGCGGCGGCCCTGACTTCGCGGCGAACTGCACGACATTCGCGCTGTACTCGGCGCCAGCGGGCAGCGCCGTTTTCCAGCCTGTGCCTCTTCCGGTCGATGGGCGAATCGGCGCCAACGGGAACAGGTCCGCCAGCCTGGTCATCGGGTCCGACAGTGCCAATCCGGAGGCCGGGACCGGCTACCTGCTGACTCCCTCGGGCTACATCCTCAGCGGGCCGCTGACCGGCGCTGCCTGGAAGATGACCGGCAGCGCCACTCCCTGCCCGGCCGACCCGGCGCAGCCCGGCGGCCAGCCGTCGGACGGGCTGCTGGCCGCCGGGCCCGCGCTGCTGATCAGCTGCGGGAAGTCGGTCTGGTCATCGGCCGACGGCGGCGCGAGCTGGAAGCCCGCCGGCATCGCGCCAGCTGCCGGGACGGCCACCTCGCTCACCACGGCCGGCAGCAGCCAGGTCATCCTGGCCACGACCGCCGGCATCGACTACTCCGCCGACGGCGGGAAGACCTGGCAGCCGGCCACGATCGCGAGCGGGGCCCCGGCCGGCGGGTTCAGCTACGTCGGCATGACCACGGCGACGCACGGAATGGCGCTGCCCGCGGACGCCAGCCTCGGCGAGGTCTTCATCACCAGCGACGGCGGCACGACCTGGAGCCCGCATCCGATCTCGGGCAGTTAGCCGGCCGCCGGTCGCGGCCCGCTAGTCATCGGTGAAGTCGCCGGCTGATACCCGCAGCCCGCGCAGCATCGCGAACATCTCCTCCAGCTGCTCCGGGGCGTAGCCGCCGACGCCGAACCCGGCCGCCATCAGGTCGGCGGTGGCCCGCTGCACGAGCTGCCGCCCGGCCGGGGTGATCTGGGCCAGGGTGCCGCGGCCATCGAGCGGATTGGGGCGCCGCACGACCAGCTGCTGGCCCTCCAGCCGCTGGATGCTGTTCGTCACGCTGGTCGGGTGCACCATCAGGCGCTCCCCGATCAGGCGCATCGGCAGGGCGCCGTCGCGGCTGAAGCTGAGCAGCACCAGGGCCTCGTACCGGGCGAAGGTCAGCCCGTGCGGCCGGAGCAGCGCGTCGAGCTCGGCCAGCAGGATCTGCTGCACGCGCATGATCGATGTCACCGCGGCCATGGCTCGCGCGTCCCCGAACCGGCGCTCCCAGATCTCGGCGGCGCGCTCGATGGGGTCGAAGGGCAGTTCCAGCGGCTTCGCCACAGGCACAAGGTACCGGGACAGCCCGTCCGCTGCCGGCGGCGCACTGACGCGACACGATCAGGCGACACGTGGCGTCTGTGCATATTCTTGACTACAGAAGGTTATATTGCCTGCTGGGGAACATGTGACCAAGCACAGTCGGGGGATAATGTGCGGTCCAGCCAAACTGCCAGGCCGGTCGCTCCCGTGCTGGCGGCCGGCCTGGGGCTGCGGCACGGGCGCGGCTGGGCGCTGCGCTCGGCCAGCTTCCGGATGGACTGCGTGCCGAGCATGCCGCTCGGCATCGTCATCCCGGGCGCCGGCGCGGCCGGCGCCGTGGCTGACCTGCTGGCCGGCCTGGCCCGGCCCAGCTACGGGGAGCTGCGCGTGCTGGGCGAGGACATGACCACGCCGCGGGGCCGGGCGGCCGTGCGGGGCCGGGTCGGGATCGCACGGCGGCATGCCCGGCCGCAGCCCGCAGCCCGGATCCGGGGCGTGGTCGAGCGCGGCGCGAAGACCGCGCGGCTGCCGGGCTGCGACCGGCACCTGCTGGCCGCAGCGGTGCTGGACCGGCTATCGCTGACGCCCTGGGCCGGCGTCCCGGTGCGCGCGGCGCCTGATGCCATTGCCCGGCGCGCCAGGCTGGCCGCGGCTGCCGTGCACCAGCCCGAGCTGCTGCTGATCGACGGACTGCTGGACGACCTGCCCGGACGGGACCTGCGGGCGCTGGCTGATGCTGTCCGGGAGCTGAGCCGGGATACCTGCGTGCTGGCCATCGGCTCGGACGCTGACGCGCTCGCCCTCGCCTGCGCCGATGTCCTGACGCTCTCGGACGGCATCCTGGTCAGCGCCTGACCGCGGTGCCATCCCGGCCCCGCCGCCCGCTCCGATCTCGTGCCGCGGCCGGGAGATCCGGGCTCGCCAGTCACCGCTGCCCGGTTACGGCGTGCCGCCCCGCCAGCGCACGAGATCGGGCGTCACGTCCGCCATCGACCGGCAGCCGGTTAGCGCCATGGTCCTGCGCACGTCGGCGGCCAGCATCTCCAGGACGCGCTCGACGCCCGGCTGCCCGGCCGCGCCCAGGCCGTACAGGTAGGCCCGGCCGATCATCGCGGCCCGAGCGCCCAGCGCCACGGCCTTGACGATGTCGCTGCCCCGGCGGATGCCGCCGTCGCAGATGATCTCCGTGCGGTCCCCGACAGCATCCGCCACCGGGGCGACCAGCTCGATCGGCGCCGGCGAGCCGTCCAGCTGGCGGCCGCCGTGATTGGAGAGGGCGATGGCCTCGACCCCGGCGTCAGCGGCGAGCCTGGCGTCGGCCACGGTCTGGATGCCCTTGAGCACGATGGGACCGTTCCACGCGTCGCGGAACCAGTCCAGGTCCCGCCAGGACAGCCCCGGATCGAACTGGTCGGTGACGTACTGCGCGATGTTGACCGCCTCCGTGCCGTCGGCTCCGGGCGCGCCGGTGACGTTCGCGAACATGATCGGCTCACTGCGGACGAAGTCCCACGTCCAGCCCGGGTGCACGGCCCCGTCCAGCAGGGTGCCGATGCCGACCTTCGGCGGCAGGGTGAAGCCGCGCCGGACATCACGCTCACGGCGGCCGAGTACCGCGGTGTCGACGGTCAGCACGATCGCCTCGTACCCGGCCGCGGCCGCGCGGGCAAGCAGGTCCTTCAGCAGGCCCCGGTCCCGCCAGACGTAGACCTGGAACCACTTGCGGCCGCCGCTGACCGCTGCCACCTCCTCGATCGAGCGAGTCGCCATCGTCGAGAGCGAGTACGGCAGCTGAGCCTTAGCCGCCGCCCTGGCCACGTCCAGCTCGCCCGCCGGGCTGGCCACCCTGGTGTAGCCGGTCGGCGCGAGCACCAGCGGCAGCGGCTGGCGCTGGCCGAGCAGCGTAGCTGAGGTGTCGATCGCGCCGACATTGCAGAGCACCCGGGGCCGGAACTCCAGGCGGCGGAAGGCCATCACGTTCCGGCGCAGCGACACCTCGTCCTCGGCGCCCCCGTCGATGTAATCGAACACGCCGCGCGGCAGCCGCCGCCGGGCGATCCGCCGGAAGTCCTCCACACAGGCAGCCCGGGTGAGCGCGCGGTCAGCTGGCTGCAGCTGGATCGGCCGGAATCGCAGCACCGAACGGAGAGTCTTCAGCATGCAACCAGGATCCGCTCTTGGCCGCCGCCGGACAAACGCCGTGCGCAGTGATGGCGCATCATGACCGGGCCGCCCTGCCGCGGCCCTGGCCGGCCATGCTGCCGCGGCGTGCGGCTAGGTGGTGATGAGCGCATCGGCCGCCGTATAGGGATCAAGCTCACCCGCCGCGACCAGGCTCGCGAGCTCCTCCAGCCGCGCCTCGCCCGGCAGCCCGCCCAGCCGGAGCCGTAGCTCGGCCACGGCGATGGCGGCCACCTCCTCGCGCGCCCTGGCCAGGCAGAGGCGGTCCCGGTGTCCCGATTCCGCCAGCCAGGCCCAGCGCGCGTCCACGGCGGCGACGAGATCGGCGATCCCGTCACCAGCCGAGGCGGCGGTCTTGACGATCGGCGGCTTCCAGTCGCCCTTCTCGTACTTCGCCATGGCCAGCATGCTGCGCAAGTCCCTGACCGCCTCCTGCGCTCCAGGCCGGTCGCTCTTGTTCACCACGAAAACGTCGGCCACCTCGAGGATCCCGGCCTTGGCCGCCTGGATCGAGTCCCCCATCCCCGGTGCCACGACGACGAGGGTCGAGTCGGCTAGCGAAGCGATCTCCACCTCGGCCTGGCCGACGCCCACGGTCTCGACCAGGAGGACGTCGAATCCGGCCGCATCCAGGATGCGCAGTGCCTGCGGCGTCGCCCAGGCCAGTCCGCCCAGGTGGCCGCGGCTGGCCATGGACCTGATGTACACGCCGGGATCGGTCGCGTGCTCCTGCATCCGCACCCGGTCACCCAGCAGCGCGCCGCCGCTGAACGGCGAGGTCGGATCGACGGCCAGCACGCCGACCCGGAGCCCGCGGTCCCGGTAGGCCCGGATCAGCGCACCGGTGACGGTGGACTTGCCGACGCCGGGCGAGCCGGTCAGGCCGACCACCTGCGCTCCCCCGGCCAGCGGCGCGACGACCCGCATCACGTCCCGCAGCTGCGGCGACGCGTTCTCGACCAGCGATACCAGCCGGGCCAGGGCCCGCGGGTCCTGATCGCGCGCCGCCGCTACCAGCGCTTCGGCGTCGACCGGCCCGCGGCCTGGCCTCCGGCTATCCGCGCAGGCGCGATCGCCGGCCAGCTGAGCTGCTCCGGCTGACGCGGACGGGGCGTAAATGTGCGCCGCGTCGTGCTCGTGCGCCGCGTCGTGCGGGTGCGGAGCGGCCTGGCTGCCGGGCGCGTCCTGCGCGGGCAGTCCCTGCCGGTCAGGCACGGTCGGGCGCAGGCACCCGCAGCAGCAGGGCGTCTCCCTGGCCGCCGCCGCCGCAGAGCGAGGCAGCCCCCAGCCCGCCGCCGCGCCTGCGCAGCTCGTAGACCAGGTGCAGCGCGAGCCGCGCACCCGAAGCGCCGATGGGGTGCCCGAACGCGATGGCTCCGCCGTTCACGTTCACGCGATCCGGCCCGACGGCCAGGTCCCGCATGGACTGGATGGCGACGGCGGCGAACGCCTCGTTGATCTCGATCAGGTCCAGGTCAGCCACCGCCAGGCCGGCCTTGCCCAGCGCCTGCTCGATCGCCCGCGACGGCTGCGAGTGCAGCGAGTTGTCCGGGCCCGCCACTACCCCGTGCGCGCCGATCTCGGCCAGGACCGGCGCCCCGGCGGCAGCGGCGGCCTCGGCCGACATCACCACCACCGCGCAGGCACCATCGGAGATCTGCGAGGCATTTCCCGCCGTGATGGTGCCCTCGCGGCTGAAGGCCGGCCGCAGCGCGGCCAGCGACTCGGCCGTGGTCTCCGCCCGGATGCCCTCATCGGAGCTGATGATCGCCGGCTCACCGCGCCGCTGCGGGACCGCCACCGGCACGATCTCCTTCGCCAGCAGCCCGTCCTTGACGGCCCGCGCCGCCAGCTGATGGGACCGGGCGGCGAACTCGTCCTGCTGCTGCCGGGTAATGCCGAGGCCGGCGTTGTGCCGCTCGGTCGACTCGCCCATGGAGATCTGCTCGAACGGATCGGTGAGCCCGTCGTGCTGCATCGCGTCGAGCAGCTCGATCGTGCCCAGCTTGTAGCCCCGCCGGGAGCCGGGAAGCAAGTGCGGTGCCTGCGACATGGACTCCATGCCGCCCGCCACGATCACGTCGAACTCGCCGGCCCGGATCAGCTGGGCCGCCAGCGCGATGGCGTCCAGGCCGGACAGGCAGACCTTGTTGATGGTGAGGGACGGCACCGTCATCGGGATGCCCCCGGCCACGGCCGCCTGCCGGGACGGTATCTGCCCGGCGCCCGCCTGCAGCACCTGCCCCATGATCACGTAATCAACCTGGTCACCAGCCAGGCCGGCGCGCTCCAGCGCTGCCCTGATCGCGAAGCCGCCGAGGCCGGCTCCGCTGAAAGTGCTCAGGCCGCCGAGCAGGCGGCCGGTGGGCGTCCTTGCGCCGCCGACTATCACCGCTTCCCGCATACTGCAACGATACCTGTGTCGCATCCGTCAGCCCGAGAGGTGAGAACCATGCTGACCCGCATTGACCACGTAGGCATTGCGTGCCGGGACCTGGAAGAGAAGATTGCCTTCTACGAGAGCACCTTCGGGCTGACGGTCGTGAGCCGGGAGATCCACGAGGAGCAGGGCGTGCGGGAAGCAATGCTGCAGGTAGCGGGGGACATAACGGGCGGCTCCTACGTGCAGCTGCTGGAGCCGCTCTCGCCGGACACCCCGGTCGGCCGCTTCCTGGAGCGGCGCGGCGAGGGCATTCACCATGTCGGATACGGCGTGGCCAACATCACAGCGGCACTGGAGTCGATCGGGGCGACCGGCGTCCGCCTGCTGGATGCCCGGCCGCGGCACGGCTCCATGGGCGCGTCCATCGCGTTCCTGCATCCGGCGGACGTGGGCGGCGTGCTGACCGAGCTGGTCCAGGCCCCTGGCAGCAGCGCCTAATCCTGGCGAAAGTAAAAAAAGGGAGAGAAAGCGCGAGGGACCGCGAACCCGCCGCCTAGCCCCTTCCGGGGGAGTACGCTGCCAGGCACCGGGCGAGCTGAAGTGCGTGCCGGTCGGGCTTGCGGCAGCCTGTAACACTGCCGGCCCGGCAATCGGACCATGAGGCGATCGTCCGGGCGTGCGTATCCCCCGTCTACCCAGGATTAGGCGACATGCAGCCCGATATCGATGCCCAGCTCAGCAACTTCTTCGAGGAATCCTCCCTGCGCGACTTCGCCAGAGTCATGCGCGGATACGATCCGCACCAGGTCAACGAGCACCTGAAGGCGGTAGACGGCGAGATGCGCCAGTACCGCGACCAGGTGCAGGCGCTGCAGCGGGAGCTGACCGACGCGCATCGCCAGATGCAGGAACTCGAGCAGCCCACGCTGTCGGGCCTCGGCTCCCGTATCGAGCAGCTGTTCCGGCTCGCCGAGGAGCAGGCCGCCGAGCACATCCAGGAGGCCAAGGGAGCCGCGACGCAGTTCACCGCGACCGCGAAGGTGGAGGCGGCCGAGGTCCGGGCCGCCGCCGAGAACGAGGCGGCCGAGCTGCGCGCCAACGCCAAGCGCGAGACCGACGATCTGCGCTCGTCGGCCGAGCGCGAGGCCGACACGATCCGGACGACCGCCCGGCGCGAGGCGGACGAGCTGACGTCGACCACCGAGCGCGAGGCGGCCAAGCTGCGCGCCACCGCCGACCACGAGACCGCCGAGAAGCGGGCCGCGAACGAGCGGGAAGTCGCCAAGATGCGGACCACCGCCGAGCGCGAGGTCGCGCAGATGCGCGCCAACGCGAAGCGGGAGCGGGACGAGATCCTCACTACCTCCAAGCGCCAGGCCGACGAGATGCGCAGCCAGGCCCAGCGGATCCTGGAGGAGAGCGAGGCTCAGCGCGCTCAGGCCGAGGCGGAGTTCGACATCCAGCTCGCCGCCCGGCGGGAAGAGGCCGAGCGGCAGGAGGCCGAGCGCCTGGCGGCCGCCCAGGCGGCCACCCAGAAGCTGGTGTCCGAGGCCGAGCAGCGGGCCGCGACCGCCGAGCAGCGGGCCAGCAAGGCCAGCGCCCAGGCCGAGCAGACCAGGCGGGACGCCGACCAGCACTCCCGGCAGCTGGTCAGCAACGCGAAGAAGAACGCCGACCAGATCGTGGCCCAGGCCAAGTCACAGGCCGACCAGCTGCTGGCCGACACCAAGTCCGAGGCCGACCGGATCCGCACCGCGGCGCAGCGCCAGGTGGACGAGCTGAACAAGCAGAAGGAAAGCGTGGCGGCGCACCTGGCTCAGATCAGCCAGCTGCTGGGCACCCAGATGCCTGGCCTGGCCGACGCGCTGAAGCCGCAGCCAGCGCCGGTCGGCGCCCCGGCAGCCAAGGCGGTCACCGCCGGCCCGCCCGCCAACGGCTCGGCCATCCCCGCCGCGGCGAGCCCAGCCGAGACTCAGCGCCCTGCGGGGACCGCGACCGCCCAGCATCCCGGGCCTGGCAGCTCCGGCGGCCCGGCCAGGCAGCCCAGCGGCGCGAAGTCCGGCAAGGACGACGAAGACTGGTGGACTGAGTAAGCAGCTCGCTCGAAGCGCGCGCTCCCCGGGCCGGGGAGCGCGCTTTGCTTTCGGGAGGCATTTGCGGCGCCGCAGAACGCCAGCGGTATCCGGTACTGGTTCAAGCGGTTGCCGTCTGGCCGCCGTCGACCACCAGCACCTGGCCGGTCATGTAGGACGAGGCCTCGCTGGCCAGGAAGATGACCGGGCCGGCCATCTCCTCCGGATCAGCCCAGCGCCGCATCGGGACCGAGGCGACGGTGGCCGGGCCCGCCTGCGGGTCTTCCCACAGGGTGCGGTTCATGTCGGTCGCCGTCCATCCGGGGCACAGGGCGTTGACCCGGATGCCCTCGCCGCCCCACTCGACGGCGAGTGACCTGGTCAGCGAGATGACACCCGCCTTGGCCGCGCCGTACGGGGCCCGGTAGGGCGAAGACGCCACGCCGGCCACGGACGCCACGTTGATGACCGAGCCCTGGCGCCGCTCCAGCAGGTGCCCGGCGAAGGCGTGGCAGACATAGGCGGTCGAGTCCAGGTTCAGCCGCATCAGCTTGTCCCAGCCCGACATCCGCAGGTCGCGGAACCCGGCCACGAAGTTGGAGCCGCCCGCGTTGTTCACCACCACGTCCACATAGCCCAGCTGGTCGATGGCCAAGGCCACCGCGTGCTCGACCGCCTGCTGGCTGGTCACGTCCGCCGTGATCACGAACGCCTTGCGCCCGAGAATGGTGATGTCCGAGGCCGTCTCCGCCAGCGCGTCGGCATCCCTGGCCACCAGGGCCAGGTCAGCACCGGCTCCGGCGAGCGCAACCGCGATGACCTTGCCGATTCCGCGAGAGGCGCCGGTGACGAACGCGGTCTTGCCGGACAGGTCGAAGAGGCTCACGATCAGTCCTTCCATTCAGCCGGCAGTGGCAGGGCCGCCGGGTTCATCTGCCGGACGATCTCGGTGAGAACGATGCGGACGAAGCGCTCTCCTACCCACAGGTGCCTGGCGCGTTCCACCCCGATCACCTCCGCCTGCGGCACCCGGGAGAAGCGGACCCCGGCCTCGTCCGGGCGCAGGTAGTCATCCAGTTCCGGCACCAGCACGACCAGCGGCTTGCCCGACTCGGCCCACGAGTCCAGGTCGTCGTCGCCCGCCCGGTGCACCGGCGGCGACAGCAGGATCGCTCCCTCGACGGCCGGGTCATTCCCCCACATCAGTGCTAGTTCCGTGCCGAACGACCAGCCGACGAGCCACAGTCCCGGCAGCTGGCGCCCGGCGCAGAAGGCGATCGCCGCCTCGACGTCGTGCCGCTCGGCGTGGCCGCTGCCGAACTCGCCGTCGCTGGTGCCCCGCTCGGACGTGGTCCCCCGGGTGTTGAACCTGAGCACGGCCAGGTCGGCCAGGGCAGGCAGCCGGTAGGACGCCTTCCGGAACAGGTGACTGTCCATCATGCCGCCGTGCGTGGGCAGCGGGTGCAGGCAGATCAGCGTCGCCACTGGCGGCCTGCCAGCCGGCAGCGCGAGCTCGCCGACGAGATCGAGCCCGTCAGCCGTGTGCAGCGTGATGTGCTCGCGGCGGGCCGGCAGGACGGTGCTGGCAGTGATGTCGGTCATGGCTCCTCAGCGGTGCGTGGCCGGACCCGGGCCGGGCCGGCGGGGACGGCGCTGCCAGCACGAATTGTGCCAGTGCCGTCGTTCGTCCGGGCCGGGGGTCTGGGCCGGCCAGGCCACGACGTGCGCGATCCCCGGCAGGATCTCCTGGTCACAGCCGGGGCAGCGGTAGGTCTTGGTGGCTGCGGCGGCGGGGACCTGCCGGACCACCCAGTCGCCGTCCGGCCAGGACTGCGTCTGCGGCGGCCCCAGCCGGGTGGCCGGTTCCCCGGCCGCGTCCCGGCCGCCGGCACCGCCAGGGCGCCGGCCGCCGCGGCGCGGCCGCCGCGGCAGGTCGCCGGGCAGCCGGCGGGCCTTGCGCGGGCTCACCGGACCGCCGCTACCCGGAGAACGGGAGGCCCGCCGCGGCATGCTCGGCCAGCAGCGGGGGCGGCGCGAAAGCGGGATCGCCGTAGGCCTCGTGCATCGCCCGCAGCGCCGCCAGCGCGACCTCTGGTCCGATATCGTCCAGGATCCGCATCGGCCCGCGCGGGTAGCCGCAGCCCAGGGTCATCGCGGCGTCCACGTCGGCCGCGCCGGCGTAGCAGTCCTGGACCATCCGGACGGCGTCGGCCAGGTGCGGATACAGCAGCGCGCCGGTCAGGAAACCCGGCCGGTCCGGCGACCTCACCAGCTGCCAGCCCAGCCGCCCGGCCAGCGCCGTCGCCGCGGCCGTCGCGGACGCCGAGGTCAGCCGGGTCGTGACCAGCTCAGTCAGCTTGTCGCCGGTCAGCCACAGCCCGGCCGCCTGGTCCGGCCGACCGGTGCCCAGCGCCGCCGGGAGCACCGAGGCCGTCGGCGGCGCGCAGATCAGGATGAGGTCGCTGGCCTCCGCCGCATTCCTGGTCACGCTGATCCCGGCGGCCGCGATGGCACCGGCCAGCTCCCCGGCGGCGTCCTCGGCTCCCCCGGCGCTGATCAGCGTCACGCGGCGGGGCGCGGGGGGCAGCTTGTCGTTTCGGATCGATGCGAGGGTGGCCGCGTCCGGCGCCGGCTCTCCGTAGTCATATAGCCCGCGGCCGCTCTTGCGGCCCAGCTGGCCGGCCTCGGTCAGCCGCCGCAGCAGCGGAGCGGGGATGCAGCGCGAGCCGCCGAACTCGGCCTGCAGGACCTCCAGGATCGACAGGGCGGTGTCCAGGCCGATCAGGTCGAGCAGGGCCAGCGGGCCCATCGGCAGCCCGATTCCGGCCATGGCCGCCGTGTCGATGTCCTCGCGAGTCGCATACCCGGCGGCCAGCAGGGACACGGCGTGATTGAGATAGGGCAGCAGCAGCGCATTCGCCACGAAACCGGCCCGGTCACCGGCCTGGACCGGCGTCTTGCCCAGCCGCCGGGCGAGACCGGCGATCGCCGCGCCGGCGGGCGCCTCGGTGAGCACCGTCGTGACGACCTCGACCAGCCGCATCACCGGCGCCGGATTGAAGAAGTGCATGCCGACGACCCGGCCGGGATGTGCCGTCCCGGCGGCCACGGCGGTGACGGACAGCGACGAGGTGTTCGTGGCCAGGATGGCGTCCGGCCTGCACGCCCGGTCCAGCCCGGCGAAGACCTGCCGCTTGAGCTCCATCCGCTCGGGCACCGCCTCGATCGCCAGGTCGGCGCCGGCCGCGGCCTCGAAGCCGGAGCCCGGCCGGATCCGGCGCAGGATGTCCGCCTGCTCCTGCTCGGTCAGCCTGCCGCGGCTGACCGCGCGGGACAGCGACGCCGTCAGGATACCCACGCCGCGGGCGAGCGCATCCGGGTCGGCCTCGATCCCGACCACGGTCATCCCGGCGCGGCCGAAGACCTCGGCGATCCCAGCCCCCATCGTGCCCAGCCCGACGACCGCGACCTCGCGAATCTCCATGCCGGGACCCTATCGATGGCCCCCGCCAGGTCCGCCGGCGCCCCGCCCGAGCCAGGCCCGCCCGGCGCCCCGCCCGAGCCAGGCCCGCCCGGCGCCCCGCCCGTGCCAGGCCCCGCTGCGGCACGGCGCGAGCGCCGCCCGCCAGGCCTGCTGCGGCACGGCGCGAGCGCCGCCCGCTCATCAGCCGCCGCCGTGGTCATGGCGCAGCAGCGTGGATGCGCAGGTGCTGCTGCTGTATGCGCAGCAGGCACGCTCCCACGTCGTTCGGACCTGAGCGCGCGCGCCATGAGCGTGAGTGCTCTGGCCGCGCGAACCGGTCGAAACGCCGCATTCCTGGCAGCCTGTGATCCTCACCAGCCGGCGTAGGTTTCTGGCGAGCCGGGCAGGATCACGCGATGCATCTTTCGATGACCCGCTGTGGCAAAGCTTCGCCGACCGGGCGCTGGCCACCATGACCGGCGGCGGTGCGGACTACGGCGAGTGCGCGGCCACCGCCGGGCGGATCACCAAGGGTCAGGGCCTGCACATGTCCCGGTTCGTCCAGCGGGCCTTCGACTGGCTGGATGAGACCCTCAGCTAGCCAGGTCGGCCACCGCTGACATCCTGCCGGTCCGTTCCGGGTCATGGCCAAGCAGGACGCGGTGAACGTGGCAGGCCCGCTACTGTTAGCTCCCGTGCGGCTCGTCATCGCCCGGTGCAGCGTGGTCTACGCAGGACGGCTGACGGCGCGTCTGCCGCTGGCGACGCGCCTGCTCATCGTCAAGGCCGACTCCTCCGTCCTCATTCACTCCGACGGCGGCAGCTACAAGCCGCTGAACTGGATGCCGCCGCCGTGCCGCCTGGCCGAGGAGCCGGGCCGGTGGATCGTCACCGGCAAGGCGGGCGAGACGCTGACCATCGAGCTGGACGAGATCATCAGCGACACCTCGTTCGCGCTCGGCGATGATCCGGGGCTGGTCAAGGATGGCGTCGAATCGCATCTGCAGGAACTGCTGGCCGCTCAGCTGCACGTGCTCGGCGAGGGCTGGCGGCTGGTCCGGCGGGAGTACCCCACCCCGATCGGGCCGGTCGACATCATGTGCCGGGATGCCCTGGGCGGCAGCGTGGCGGTGGAGATCAAGCGCCGCGGCGAGATCGACGGGGTCGAGCAGCTGACCCGCTACCTGGAGCTGCTCAACCGTGACCCGCTCCTCGCCCCAGTTCGCGGCATCTTCGCCGCGCAGGAGATCAGGCCGCAGGCCCGCGTCCTCGCCGCGGACCGCGGCATCCGCTGCGTCACGCTCGACTACGACGCCCTGCGCGGCCTCGAAGACGGCACGCTCCGCCTCTTCTGACCCCGCGGCCAGTCGCATAACAAGGCCTGGCAGGCGCCGCGGGTGGCCGGGCCATGGGCGGCATCCGGCCGTTGCGAGTCCTGGTTGAACGAAAAGTCCGTTATGCGCGGGCTGCGTTCTCGGGAAAATCTGGCCGGCCTGATGGGGTAGCCGGCACTGAGGCCATTCCAGACGATCATGAGTCCGCGGTGGCTGGCCCGACTGCTGGCGGTATCGCTGCCGGCTCTGCGCCGTGAGCCGCAGGCCCGGCCGCAGTCGGCCTGAGCGCCGGCCCGATCAGAAGATCATCCGGATGGGTGAGTTGCTCCGCCGCGCCAATTCGAGCTGTTTCGATCTCGTTTGCATCACCGTTCAGCGGTGCATACGTTGGGCCGCTGTCCCACTAGCAACGCAGACAAGGAGCGCAATGAGGGCACGAACCCGCATAATTACCACGCTCGGAGCAGGCGGCCTGCTAACAGGCCTCGCAGCAGGACCGGCGCTGGCAAGTACGCACACCGTTCAGCCCGGCGAGACACTCAGCGGCATTGCCGCGCAGTCCGGGGAATCGCTCGCGCAGGTGGAGGCGGCCAACCCGCAGATCGCCAATCCCAACCTGATCAGCGTCGGCGAGCTGGTGAACCTGCCGGGCGCCAGCTCGGGAGCAGCATCCTCGGGAGCGGCCTCCCCGGCGGCGGTGCCGGCGCCCGCTCAGACCAGCCAGTTGACGGCACCGTCCGGCGGCGGCTCGGCACCCGGTTCCTTCCAGCAGTGCGTGGCCTGGCGGGAGTCCTCGGATACCCCGACCGACCCTGACGGCCTGTACGGCATCCTGCCGAGCACCTGGGCCAGCCTCGGCTACTCGGGAACGGCTGGCCAGGCCTCGGTCGCGGTGCAGAACCAGGCGTTCCAGCAGCTGTACGCCCAGCAGGGCGCGCAGCCATGGTCCGCCTATGACGGCTGCTGACCGCGACCGCGCGGGACTGCGGCGCGTCAGCGTCAGCGAGCAGCTGTCGCTGACGCGCCGAGCCGTGCCGGGCAGCACTGATGTCGGCATCGCCGAGCCCGCCGCGCGCGGGGGGCTCGTCAGCCCGCGGCGCCCGGCGAGGGGGTCCAGGGGGGCGCGCCGTCCTCCGGCATGGGCACGGCGAAGGCGTTCAGCAGGAACGAGATCAGGGTGTAATAGCCGCACAGCGAGACGAGCTCGACGACCCCCGCGTCGCCGAGCAGCCGCTGGGCCGCCGCATAGGCCTCCTGGCCGAGCTGGCCGTCATCGGTGAGCTGGCGCGCGACCGCATAAACCGTCCGCTCGTCACCGGCCTCAAACGACGGGGCCTCGCCCCGGCCGATCGCGTCCACGACGGCCTCGGGCACGCCGTGCGCACGGGCCATCCGCGCATGCGCCCACCACTCGAACTCCGCCTTCCAGCGGGCAGCAACGGTGATGATCGCGAGCTCGGATAGCCGCCGCTCGATCGAGGTCTCGAAACGCAGCACCTGGCCCAGCGCGGATGCCCGCCTCCCGGTGCCGGGAGCGGTGACGAAGGCGTTGAACGGCCCGGTCAGCCCGCCCTGCTCATTGACCAGGTCGTTTCCCCTGGACCCGACGATGCCGTCCCACACCTTCTGGCCAGCAGCGTCAAGGTCGTCGTAGCGCAGGTACGGAAGTCGGCTCATAGCCTGACATTAGCCTCCCGGCTCAGCGCCGCCGCGCCGCCCCCGCGGGCCCGCCCGCGCCCGGCTACCGGCTGACCAGGTGCGCATTGACCGACCTGGCCTCGGCGGCCAGGTCCGGGATCTCGACCACGGTCACGCCACGCTCGCGCAGCCAGGCCGCGCCGCCGCCGGGAACGAACACCGGCGGCTCCAGCCAGGCCAGCACCACCCGGCGGATCCCGGCCGCCACGATCAGCTCGGCGCACGAGCGGGGCCGGGACAGCCGCCGGCGGCAGGGCTCCAGCGAGCTGTAAAGCGTGGCCGCGGGCTGGCGCGGGTCGCCGGCCGAACGCCGCAGCGCTATCTCCTCGGCGTGATCATGGGGGTCCAGCTCCCGCGAGTACCCGGTGGCGATGCGGCTGCCGTCGGCCGCGACGAGGGCGGCGCCGACGCTGAACGCCGAGTCCGACGGCGGGCAGCGGCTGGACAGCGCGATGGCCGTTCGCAGCCACCGCTCATCGGCGGCGCGCTCGCCCGGCGGCAGGTCCGGCCAGGACGGCTCCGCCGGGCGCGGCGGCGGGCGGTCCGGCCGACCCGGAGCGGCGGGCGCGCCCGGCGGCTCGCGGCGACCCGGCCGCGGCTCAGAATTGGGCATTCCGGTCATTCTGACCCTCCCTCCGCCGGGCGGCCTCGTCACCCGCCCGGCGGTGCACTGCGCCTGCCCGGCAGTATCTGCCGTCCGGTCAGCCAGTGATTTACTGGGACCTACGCGCAGGTAACCGCTGGACAGGACGGCAGGCAGGTCATGACCACGATGGCATACTCCCGCGGCTCAGCAAGGCCTGCGGACACGTTCGACACGGTCAACCCGGCCACCTCCGAGGTCATCGCCACGTTCGGAGTCTGCGGCGAGCAGGATGTCGCCGACGCCGTCGAGCGGGCTCAGGCGGCCGCCGCCTGGTGGGCGGGCCTGGGCTGGAAGGGCCGTCAGCAGCGGCTGCTGGCCTGGAAGTCCTACCTCACCCGGTACATCGGCCGGCTAGCGGAGCTGGTGCACACCGAGACGGGCAAGCCCGTGCCGGATGCCCAGCTGGAGATCCTGCTCGCGATCGTGCACATCGACTGGGCCGCCCGGCACGCGCGCAAGGTACTGGGGCCGCGCCGGGTGCGCAGCGGCCTCATCTCCATCAACCAGGCGGCCACGCTGGAGTACCAGCCGCTCGGCGTGGTCGGCGTGATCGGGCCGTGGAATTACCCCGTGTTCACTCCGATGGGCTCGATTGCCTATGCCCTGGCCGCCGGCAACGCCGTCGTGTTCAAGCCCAGTGAGCTCACGCCCGCCGTCGGCGGATGGCTGGTCAGCTCGTTTGCCGAGGTAGTGCCCGAGCAGCCGGTGCTGCAGCTGATCACGGGCGCGGGCCAGACGGGCGAGTACCTGGCCCGCAGCGGCGTCAGCAAGATCGCATTCACCGGCTCGGCCGCGACGGCCAGGAAGGTGATGGCCGCCTGCGCGCAGAACCTCACGCCGATGGTGGCCGAGTGCGGCGGCAAGGACGCCTTCCTGGTGGCCAGCGACGCTGACCTGGATGCCGCCGCGGATGCCTGCGCCTGGGGCGCGCTGTCCAACGCGGGCCAGACGTGCATCGGGGTCGAGCGGGTCTACGTGGCCGAGGATGTTTACCACACGTTCCTGGAGAAGCTGACCGAGCGGATCGCCAGGATCCGGCCCGGCGAGGACCGCGAGGCGGACTACGGGCCGATGACGATGCCCGGCCAGCTCGAGGTGATCGAGCGGCACATCGCCGACGCGCTGGCCCGGGGCGGCCGGCCGGTCGTCGGCGGGATCGCGAGCATCCGCAAGCCCTATGTCGGCCCGGTCGTCCTGGCCGACGTGCCGGAGGACAGCTGCGCCGTCACCGAGGAGACCTTCGGGCCCACGATCACGGTCGCCAAGGTGGCGGATCTCGCCGAGGGCGTCGAGCGGGCCAACGCCAGCCGGTACGGGCTCGGCGCCACGGTGTTCGCCGGCAGCAGGAAGCCGGCCATGAGCGCCGCGAGAGCGCTGCGCAGCGGGATGACCGCGATCAACTCGGTCGTCGCGTTCGCCGGCGTCCCGACGCTGCCGTTCGGCGGCTCCGGTGATTCCGGCTTCGGCCGGATTCACGGCGCGGACGGGCTGCGCGAGTTCGCCCGGCCCAAGGCCATCACCCGGCTGCGGATGAAGCCGCTGGCCAACCTGACCTCGTTCTCGCGCACCGACCAGGACATGAAGAAGGTCCTCAGCCTGGTCACCATGCTGCACGGCAAGCGGTACAAGTAAGCAGCAGGCCGCGGACGGGGGTGAGCAGCAGGCCGCTGACGGATCGGTAAGCAGCGGGCCGCTGACGGGCTAGGAGCGCTGCGAGGCGGCCGCTACCAGGTCGGCGGGCTCCACGGCGGCCAGCGGGGCACGGCCGGCGATCAGGTCGGCGGCCCGCTCGGCGATGGCGATGGTCGGCGCGTTGGTGTTGCCGCGGGGCACCGTGGGCATGACCGAGGCATCCACCACCCGCAGCGACTCGATCCCCCGCACTCGCAGCTCGGGGTCGACGACGCTGGTCAGCCTGCTGGCGGCCAGCCGTGAGTCGCCGCCCATCGCGCAGGTGCCGACCGGGTGATAGATCGTGGAGATGTCGCTGCGGATCCACTCCCAGAGCTCGGCGTCACTGCGGAGGTCGCCGCCCGGCGCCAGCTCCGCTGTGCAGATCTTGCTGAGCGGCCGGGCGGCAGCGAACTCCCGCACCATGCCGATCGCCTTGACCAGGGGGTCCAGGTCCGCCGAGTCGGACAGATAGGCCGGGTCGATGGCCGGCTTGTGCCGGGGGTCGGCGCTGCGCAGCCTGACCTTGCCCCGGCTGCCCACCGACACCAGCGTGACCAGCACCGACATCGCCCGCACCGAGGGGTCGGCGAGGCCGCCATTGACATACGGGACGGGCAGCACGTGCCACTGGATGTCCGGCGCGGGCAGCGAGGAGTCGGTCCGGACGAACCCGCCGGCCTCGGCCAGATTCGTGGTCATCGGGCCGGAGTGCGTGAGCTGCCATCGGGTCAGGTTCCGCGGGCCGGCCTGCTCCCACAGGGAGCGAGACTTCGGCGTGCTCCACATGGCGGTCACGATCGGATGATCGGACAGGTTCGCGCCCACGCCCGGGCTGTCAGCGAGCACGGCGACGCCGTGCTCACGCAGGTGGTCGGCCGGGCCGATCCCGGACAGCAGCAGCAGCTGCGGGCTGCCGATCGCGCCCGCCGAGAGGATCACCTCGGCCTCGGCCCTGGCTAGCTCCTCCGCGCCGCGGCGCAGGTAGCGCACTCCCACCGCCCGGCCGCCCTCGATGGCCAGCCCGGTGACCAGGGCGTCCGTCTCGATCGTCAGGTTCGGCCGGGCGGCAGCCGGATGCAGGTAGGCATCGGCAGCCGACCAGCGCCGGCCGCCGCGCTGCGTCACCTGGTAGAAGCCGGCGCCGTCCTGGCTCGGTCCGTTGAAGTCATCGTTCGCGGGCTGCCCGCAGCTGCGGGCAGCCTCGACGAAGGCAGCGGTCTCGCGGCTCTTGTGCCGCAGGTCCTGGACGCTCAGCGGGCCGGCCGCGCCGTGAAACGCCGACGCGCCCCGTGAGTTGTTCTCGGCTCGCAGGAAGTAGGGCAGCAGGTCGGTGTAGCCCCAGCCAGCGCAGCCGAATTCGTCCCGCCAGGTGTCGTAGTCATACCGGGCGCCGCGAATGTAGATCATGGCATTGATCGACGAGGAGCCGCCGAGGGTGCGGCCGCGGGGCCAGTAGATCGACCGGCTGCGCGCGCGCTCCTGCGGCACGGTCTGGTAGTCCCAGTCATACGTGCTCTTGAAGAGCAGGTTCACGGCCGCCGGTATGTGGATCTCGTCCGCGTCATCGGGCGGGCCCGCCTCCAGCAGCAGCACCCTGATGTCCGGATTCTCGGTCAGCCGCGAGGCAAGGACGCAGCCAGCGCTCCCGGCGCCCACGATGACGTAATCGTACACGGCCACCTCCCGAGCTGCTGGCGTCCTGGCGAGTCTCAGCAGCTAAGCGTATCGGGCCATTCATGGCCAAGCTCCGCGAATCCGTCGGCCTGGGTCGTGCTGGCGGGCCGGGGCAGCAGAGCGCGCTCCCGGCCTGAGCCAGGAGCGCGCTCCCCCCCACTGCGGCGGCCACTGGCAGGGCCGGCGGGCCCCCGAGATCCGCCGGCACATGCCGGGCGCGGCCGCGAGCCACCGGAAAGGCGGCCTCCAGGCACTTTTCGGCCTGGCTGAGGTTATCCATCGAGGCGCCCGAAACTGGGTACCGCACGTCGCCGTGCCACACCTGTGATTACCGCTCGTACTCATACGATGTCACATAGTGGTTACGTTGTGAATACCTCAAGCTCAGAGACATCCAGGGTCACGACAGTACCCGGGGATCACCCGGAGGGACCTGGGCCGACATGCCCGTTACGGTCAGCCTTTGCTGCCGCCAGGCTCCGCTCGCTCCTCCGCCGCGCGGCCGATACGGTGGTTGCCATGCCAAAAGAGCGTGCCAGCGCGCCAGTCGTCCTGTCCCGCATCTACACCCGGACCGGAGACGACGGCACGACCGCCCTGGGAGACGGCAGCCGGGCGGCCAAGACCGACCTGCGGCTCGTCGCGTACGCGGACGTGGACGAGGCGAACTCCGCGATCGGGGTAGCGGTCAGCATGGGCCACCTGCCCGCCGAGATCAGCCAGCTGCTGATCCGCATCCAGAACGAGCTCTTCGATGTCGGTGCCGACCTGTGCAACCCGGTAGCCGAGAACCCCCCGTACCCCCCGCTGCGCGTCAGCGAGAGCTACATCGACGCCCTCGAGCAGGCGTGCGATGAGCACAACGAGGGCCTGCCCACCCTGCGCAGCTTCATCCTGCCCGGCGGATCCGCCGGCTCGGCGCTGCTGCACGTGGCGAGGACCGTTGTCCGGCGGGCTGAGCGGTCCGCCTGGGCGGCGATGGCGGACTACGGCGACAGCATGAACCCGCTGACGGCGAAGTACCTGAACAGGCTCTCCGACCTGCTGTTCATCCTCGGGCGGCGGGCTAACGAGCCGGGCGGGGACCTGCTCTGGAAGCCAGGCGGCGAGCGCTAAACTCGCATTTCCCGCGAAACGGGCTATCGCCGCCCATTCGCCTGCGCTGGCGGGGCAGCCTCCAGCCAGGCCAGCAGGCCAGTCAGGGCAGCATCGCTCATGGCCAGCTCGACGGTCAGGGGCAGCCTCGCGACGACTCCGGCGCTGGCCGGGATGCCACCTGCCCGGCCGACCTGGCACACCACCACCACGACATCGGGCCCGAAGCTGGCGGCCTCAGCCCGGCCGACCGGGCGGCGCTCCAGCAGCCGCAGCGAGGCCCGGCCGAACACCTCGGCCGGGCGGAGCCGGAGGCCGAATGCGCTGTACCAGCGCAGCTCATCAGGCTGGTAGGAGGCCAGGCCGAGCCGCCACGGGTCGCCGGAGCCATGCCGCAGGCCGCATTCCACGGTCCCGCCGCCCCGGCCGAGCAGCAGGCGCCTGATCGCCAGGAAGGCCGCCGCGATGGCCACGGCCAGCAGCAGCGCGGCCAGAGTCCAGCCGACAGCGAGCGCCAGTCCCCCCGTCACCGTGGCGCCCTGCCCTGATCCCCGTCAGGAGCCGTCGCCGGAGGCGTGCAGGAGCGCCCTGTAGTAGCTGACCTCCGCGGTGTCCTCACCGCCCTGGGTCACCGACCTGGCCGCCTCCAGCGCCTCGTCCAGCGCCGCCTGGACGGCAGCCCGGTCGATCTCCGGGACGAGCTGGGCCTCCCGGGCCAGGACCGAGACCCGGTCATCGGCGACGGACAGGAACCCGCCGTTGACGACCGCTTCCACGGCGTCCTCGCCGTCCGGCCCGGCCGGCCTGATCCGCACCAGGCCGCCGGGGGCCAGGATGCCCAGGACCGGGCTGTGCCCGGTCAGCACGCCGATGTCGCCGTCCGTCGTCTTGGCGATCACGATCTGGGCCGGGCCGGACCAGAGCTCGCCTTCCGGCACGACGAGTGCTGCCTGCAGCGTCACCGCGCTACCTCACGCCATGTCATGAGCGCTCCAGCTCCTTGGCCTTCTTCACCACGTCCTCGATGCCGCCGCACATGAAGAACGCCTGCTCCGGCAGGTTGTCGTACTTGCCCTCGGCGATGGCCTTGAACGATTCGATCGTCTCCTGCAGCGGAACGAAGACGCCGGGCTGCCCGGTGAACTGCTCGGCCACGTACATGGGGTGGGACAGGAAGCGCTCGATCCGGCGCGCGCGCTGGACCGTCACCCTGTCCTCCTCGGACAGCTCGTCGATGCCGAGGATGGCGATGATGTCCTGCAGCTCCTTGTAGCGCTGCAGGATGCGCTGCACCTCGCGGGCCACGTCGTAGTGCTCCTGGCCGACGTACTTCGCGTCCAGGATCCGCGAGGTCGAGTCCAGCGGGTCGACGGCCGGGAAGATGCCCTTCTGGGTGATCTCACGCGAGAGCACGGTGGTGGCATCCAGGTGCGCGAACGTGGTGTGCGGGGCCGGGTCGGTGATGTCGTCAGCCGGCACGTAGATCGCCTGCATGGAGGTGATCGAGTGGCCCCGGGTGGAGGTGATCCGCTCCTGCAGCTGGCCCATCTCGTCGGCCAGCGTGGGCTGGTAGCCCACCGCCGACGGCATGCGCCCGAGCAGCGTGGAGACCTCCGAGCCGGCCTGGGTGAACCGGAAGATGTTGTCGATGAACAGCAGCACGTCCTGGCTCTGCTCGTCGCGGAAGTACTCGGCCATGGTGAGCGCGGCCAGTCCCACCCGCAGCCGGGTGCCCGGCGGCTCGTCCATCTGGCCGAACACCAGCGCGGTGTCCTTGATGACGCCGGACTCCGTCATCTCGATGAACAGGTCGTTGCCCTCGCGGGTCCGCTCCCCCACCCCGGCGAAGACCGACACGCCGGCCGACCTGGCGACCCGAGTGATCATCTCCTGGATGAGCACGGTCTTGCCCACGCCGGCGCCGCCGAACAGGCCGATCTTCCCGCCGCGCACGTACGGGGTCAGCAGGTCGAGCACCTTGATGCCGGTCTCCAGGATCTCCGTCCTGGCCTCGAGCTGGTCGAAGGGCGGCGGATCGCGGTGGATGCCCCAGCGCTCAGTGATCTTCAGTGACGAGGTCGGCACGTCGAGGGTCTCGCCGAGCACGTTGAACACGTGCCCCTTGGTGACATCGCCGACCGGTACCGAGATCGGGCCGCCGGTGTCGGTCACCTCGGTGCCGCGCACCAGCCCGTCGGTCTGCTGCATGGAGATGGCGCGGACGATGTTGTCACCGATGTCCTGGGCCACTTCCAGGGTTAGCGTCCTGACCTTGCCGCCCAGCTTCACGTCCACGTGCAGGGCGTTGTAGATGCCGGGAATCTGCTCGGCCGGGAACTCCACGTCGACGACCGGACCGATCACCCGCACCACGCGGCCGGTGCCGGCGCTGCTGGCCTCGCCGCTCTGGGCTGCGGTGTTCTCTGTGGTAGCGGTCATGGTATCGCTCACTTACTCCCTGCAATGGTCTCGGCCAGGGCGTTGGCGCCGCCCACGATCTCGCTGATCTCCTGGGTGATCTCAGCCTGCCTTGCCTTGTTGGCTTCTAGGGTGAGCTTGTCGATCAGCTCATAGGCGTTGTCGGTCGCCGACTTCATCGCCCGCCGCCGCGCGGCCACCTCGGCGGCCGCGGCCTCGAGCAGCGCGGTGAAGATCCTGCTTTCCAGGTACCACGGCAGCAGCGCGTCCAGCACGATGTCCGCCGCTGGCTCGAACTCATACGCCGGCAGCGGTCCTGACGGCCCTTCCTCGGTCGTCTCCTCGATCTCGATCGGCAGCAGCCTGCGGATCACCGGCTGCTGGGTGAGCATCGAGATGAACTCGGTGTAGACGATGTTGATCTCGTCCACGCCGCCTTCCTCGATGGGCGTGTTGTAGGCCTCCAGCAGGGTCCTGGTGATCTCGGTGGCGTTCGCGTTCGTCGGGGTCTCGGAGAACCCGCTCCACTGGCCGACCAGCTCGTGGCCGCGGAAGCTGTGCCAGACGATGCCCTTGCGCCCGGATACGTACGTCACCGGCTCGAGCCGCCGGTCACGCAGCAGCGCCCGGAGCCGCTGGGCCTCGCGCAGCACGTTGGCGTTGTAGCCGCCGGCGAAACCGCGATCGCTGGTGATGACCAGCAGCGCGGCACGGGACGGGTTCTCCCGCGGGGTGGTCAGCGGGTGCCGGATCTGGCCGGACCGGCTGACGACCGCCTCGACCGCCTGGGTGATCTCCCGGGCATACGGTAGCGCCGCGCGGACTCGCTGCTGGGCCTTGATAATCCGCGAGGCCGCGATCAGCTCCTGGGCACGCGTGATCTTGGCGGTGGACTGGACGCTCCTGATCCGCCGCCTGACCGCGCGTAGCTGTGCTCCCATGCAGGTCCGCCCGCCTTACTCAGTCTCGTCCCGCGCGGCCGTGGCGCCGGACGGGGCACTCTGGTCCGCGCCCGGGTCCGGTGCCGCGCCCGCCTCCGCGCTGGCGTCCGGCGCGGCACCCTGGTCAGCGCTGGCGTCCGGCGCAGCCGGGCCGGACTCCTCGTCGCGAGGCTGTGTGCGCTTCTTGATCCGTTCCGGCTGGACCTGGCCAGGCTCGGCGGGCTCGGCCTCCTCTTCCTGCACGAGCAGCTGCCCGCCGGTGGTCTCGAAACCGCGCCGGAACTCCTCGATCGCGTCCTTGAGCGCGCTGACAGTGTCATCGGACAGGTCACCGGTCTCCCGGATCGCGTCGAGGATCCCAGGGTGCGACCGGCGCAGGTCGTCCAGGAACTCGGACTCGAACCGGCTGATGTCCTCGACCGGCACGTCATCCAGGTACCCGGACGTGCCGGCCCAGACCGAGACCGCCTGCTCTTCGACCGGCATCGGGCTGTACTGCGGCTGCTTGAGCAGCTCCACCAGGCGCGCGCCGCGGTCGAGCTGGGCACGGGAGGCGGCGTCCAGGTCGGAGGAGAAGGACGCGAACGCCTCCAGGTCCCGGAACTGCGAGAGGGCCAGCTTCAGCCCGCCCGCGACCTTCTTCATCGCCTTGATCTGCGCGTCGCCGCCGACTCGCGACACCGACTGGCCGACGTTGATGGCCGGCCGGACGCCCGAGTTGAACAGGTCGGTCTCCAGGAAGATCTGGCCGTCGGTGATGGAGATGACGTTGGTGGGGATATAGGCGGAAATGTCGTTGGCCTTGGTCTCGACGATCGGCAGGCCGGTCAGCGACCCGCCGCCCAGCTCATCGGAGAGCTTCGCGCAGCGCTCGAGCAGCCGCGAGTGCAGGTAGAACACGTCACCGGGGTAGGCCTCGCGGCCCGGCGGCCGGCGCAGCAGCAGGGAGATCGCCCGGTACGCCTCGGCCTGCTTGGTCAGGTCGTCGAAGATGATCAGCACGTGCTGGCCCGCGTACATCCAGTGCTGGCCGATGGCCGATCCGGTGAACGGCGCGATGTACTTGAAGCCCGCCGGATCCGACGCCGGGGCCGCCACGATCGACGTGTACTCCAGGGCGCCCGCGTCCTCCAGGGACTGCCGGACCTGGGCGATCGTGGAGCCCTTCTGGCCGACCGCGACGTAGACGCACTTGACCTGCCGGGCCGGGTCGCCGGAGTCCCAGTTGCCCTTCTGGTTGATGATCGTGTCGATGGCGATGGCCGTCTTGCCGGTCTGCCGGTCACCGATGATCAGCTCCCGCTGGCCCCGCCCGATCGGCGTGATGGCGTCGATGGCCTTGATTCCGGTCTGCAGCGGCTCATTGACCTTCCTGCGCTGCACCACGGACGGTGCCTGCAGCTCAAGCTCGCGCAGCTCGGTGCCCTCGATCGGGCCCTTGCCGTCCATCGGGTTGCCGAGCGGGTCGACCACCCGGCCGAGGAAGCCGTCTCCGACCGGGACGGACAGCACCTCGCCGGTCCGCCTGACCCGCTGGCCCTCGTCGATCTTGCTGTACTCGCCCAGCACCACGACACCGATCTCGCGGACGTCCAGGTTCAGCGCGAGGCCGCGGGTGCCGTCCTCGAACTCCAGCAGCTCGTTGGCCATGACAGAAGCGAGTCCCTCGACCCTGGCGATTCCGTCACCGCACTCGGCCACGACGCCGACTTCCTCCTTCGCGGAGGTGCCCGGCTCATAGGTCTCGACGAAACGCGCCAGCGCATCCCGGATCTCGTCCGGCCGGATTGTCAGCTCCGTCATCTTCCTCGCGTCTTCCTTGTCTGCTTCTGGTGGCTGCGCATCTGGGCCGCCCCGGAACTGCCCGGAGCGGGCCCGGCGGCGGCCGGCGGCTCACTCATCTCATCCAGCCAGCCTGCGCCGCAGCTCAGCGAGCCTGCTAGCGATGCTGCCGTCAATCAGCTCTCCCCCCACCCGGACCGACATTCCGCCGATGACCTCCGGGTCGAGCACGACATTGAGGTGTACCCGGTGGCCATAGGCAGCCGACAAGGCCGTATCAAGCCTGCTGCGCTGCTCGCCGGTCAGCTCGATAGCCACGTGCACCTCCGCCACCACCTGCTGGCGCTGCTCGGCGGCAAGCCGCGCGTACTCCTCCAGGCTCGCATCCAGGCTACGTCCCCTGGAGTACAGGGCCGCCTGGGTGACCAGGAGAAGCGTCTCGTCGGTGACCTTCCCGGCCAGCAGCGAGTTCAGCAGCTCGCGCTTGCCCTCAGGAGCGACGAAGCGATTGGACAGCGCGATCCGCAGGCCCGGCTGGCTGGCCACGATCCGGCTGAACCGGAAGACCTCGTCCTCCAGGTCATCCAGATGCCCGGCCCGGTCGGCAGCCGTGACGATGGCCATCACCGCGAGCTCCTCGATGGCGTCGACCATCTCGCCGGGCAGTGACCAGTGCAGCCTCGCGACATCGGCCAGCAGCGACACGGCAACATCGCTGATCTTCCCGCCGAATACCGCCGTGACCAGAGCGGCCCGCGCCTCGGGCGGCCTGGTGGCGTCGGCGAGCCCGCGGCGCAGCGCAGCCTCGCTGTCCAGCACGTGCGCGGCCGCGAACAGCTCCTCGCCGAGCCGCGCCGGATCCGGCGACTCGGCCGCCACCGCGGCGAGGCGCTCGCTCGCCTCCGCCAGCGATGCCCTGCTCGCACCTCTCATCGAGTCGCCTCGACCTCGGTGTCCGGCGCGGAGCTGCCGTCCAGCTCGGCCAGGAACCGGTCGACGGTCCGGCGCTGCCTGGCCTCGTCCGCCAGGGACTCGCCGACGACCCGGCTGGCCAGCTCGACCGCCAGCGAGCCGACCTCGGCGCGCAGCGACGCCAGCGCCCGCTGCCGGTCTGCGTCGATCTGGGCCCGCGCGGCCTCGGTGATGCGGGTCGCCTCGGCCCTCGCCTGGTCGCGCATCTCGGCGATGATCTGCGCGCCCTGCTCCTGGGCCTCCTGGCGCAGCCGGGCGGCCTCGTGCCGGGCATCAGCGAGCTGCGCGCGGTACCGCTCTAGCGTCCGGTTCGCCTCGGCCTGCGCCTCCTCGGCCCGCTCCAGGCCGCCCTCGATCGCGTCCGTCCGCTCCTGCAGGGTCTTCTGGATCCGGGGCAGCAGGATCCTGCCGAGCACCCCGAAGATGACGAGGAACGCGAAGATCCCGATGATCATCTCGGTGAGGCTGGGGAACAGCGGATTGCTGGGCTGCTGCAGGGGCAGGGATGAGGCCAGGTACTGCATGGCGGCTACCTCTCAGCCGAGAAGGGTCACTTGAGGAAGAATGGAACGGCGATGCCGATGAGGGCCAGCGCCTCGGTCAGCGCGAAGCCGATCCACATGAACGTGGTGATCCGGCCGGCTGCCTCAGGCTGACGTGCCATCGCCTCGATGGCGTGCCCGAAGACCAGGCCGATGCCGACGCCAGGGCCGATGGCCGCGAGGCCGTAGACCAGTGCCCCCAGATACCAGATATGAATCGTGTAGGGATTGGACGGCGTGCCCGTCGTGCCGGCCGCGAGAGCGAGGTGATGCACCAGGTGATGCATGTGTCGGGTTCCTTCTTGTCAGGCCGGCCACACCGCCGGCGGGCTTGTGATGCTAGTGGTCAGTGCGCCGACTCAAGCGCATCGGAGATATAGAAGGCGGTCAGCGTGGTGAAGATAAAGGCCTGCAGCAGCGTGATCAGCACCTCGAGCGCGGAGACCAGCAGGTAGACGATCAGCGACGTGGCCGAGAACAACAGCCCGATGGACAGGCCGAACAGGTACCAGGTGGCGAGCCCGAACACCAGCAGCAGCAGGTGGCCGGACAGCATGTTGGCCATCAGCCGGATCGACAGCGTGAACGGGCGCACGATGATGTTGGACAGCAGCTCGATCGGGCTGAGCAGCGGCAGGATCCACCACGGCGCGCCCGCCGGGACGGCCATGTTCTTGAAGTAGCCGATCGGCCCCTGGTGCTTCATCCCGATGGCCAGGTAGGTCAGCCAGACGATCAGCGTCAGCCCGACCGGGATCCCGTACAGGGACGTGGCCGGGAACAGGATGGGCGGGATGAGCTCGAGCAGGTTCATCAGCCAGATGAAGAAGAACAGCGAGACCAGGAACGGCAGGTACCTATCCCCCCGCTTGCCGAGCTGGGGCCGCAGGATCTGGTCGCGCACCAGCAGGATGGCCATCTCGCCGAGATTCTGCGCGCCGCGCGGCACCATCTTCGGCTTGCGGAAGGCAATGCCGAAGAACAGCAGCACGATCACCGCGACGAGCAGGACCAGCACGATCGGCTTGGTGACCTCGAAGATGCCGATCTTGAACAGCGGCTTGAACAGGAAGTCGGTGAACGACGGGGCGGGATAGCCGCAGCCGCTGAACAAATGGCAGCCGCTCGCGGTCGTCAGCATCCGGACGTCACTCACCGTCAATCCCTTCGAGGCGTGCCCAGCCGGCCGCCAGCGTGCACCGTCTGTCAGTGTCCGCGCTGATTATCTGGCTGGTGGCAGCCTGAGCGCTAGCCGGGTGCCGCGCGGCGGCGATCGCGGCCGCAGGCAGCCCATCGCTCAGGATCTGGTAACTCGCAGGATGATCAGCGCGATCGCGGACGCCAGGCCCACGATCATCCCGACCGGGAACAGGAAGGCCAGTCCGGTCCAGTGCCCGATCAGCCATCCCGCCGCCCCGTACGTGAGCATTCCGCCGAGGAGGTAGCTGAAGATCCGCCATCCGTCGGTCTCGCTCGGCCGCGGCGTGTCGCCGCGCTCCGGCGTGTCGCCGCGCTCCGGCGTGTCGCCGCGCTCCGGCGTGTCGCCG
>Ga0187858_10000170_pt1 | contig 80559 bp, 68 predicted proteins | sample June2016WEW_8_15_FD_133015 | JGI IMG/M metagenome (GOLD analysis project Ga0187858, IMG submission 133015) | Peatland microbial communities from SPRUCE experiment site at the Marcell Experimental Forest, Minnesota, USA - June2016WEW_8_150 | ecosystem: Environmental > Terrestrial > Soil >...
CTCAGCCGGAATCGGTGATCATGGCAGCGCCCACGGTGGCGCTGGTGGCCTCATCGATCAGGATCAGGCCGCCGGTCATCCGGTTCCGGCTGTAGGGGTCGCAGAACAGCGGCTGGGTGAGCCGCAGCGTCACCCGCCCGATCTCGTTCAGCCCTAGCTGCGCGGCGGTCTCGTCGCGATGCAGCGTGTTGACGTCCAGCCGGTACTGCAGGTCCCGGACGATGGCCTTCACGGTCCGCGTGGTGTGCTTGACGATCAGCCGGCTCTGCGCGGCGAGTGGCCGCGCATCGCTCATCCAGCAGACCATCGCCTCCACGTCCTGGCTGACCTGAGGCTGGTTGTGCGGCCGGCAGAAGATGTCGCCGCGGGACACGTCAAGGTCATCGTTCAGCAGCAGCGTGACCGACATCGGCGCGAAGGCCTCGGGCACGGGCCCCCGGGCCGTGTCGATCCGCTCGATCGTGGTGGTCAGCCCGGACGGCAGGTGCATGATCTCATCGCCCGGCTTCAGCACCCCGCCAGCCACCTGGCCGGCGTAGCCGCGGTAATCGTGCAGCTCCGGGTCGGTGGCCTGATGCGGCCGGATCACGTACTGCACCGGGAACCGGACATCAATCAGGTTGCGGTCGGACGCGATGTGCACGTGCTCCAGGTGATGCAGCAGAGATGGCCCGTCATACCAGGGCATGTTCGCTGACCGCTGGACGACGTTGTCGCCATGCAGCGCCGAGATCGGGATAAAGGTCAGGTCACCGATCTCCAGTTTCGCCGCGAACGCCGTGAATTCCGCGCTGATCTGCTCGAACACGGCCGCGCTGTAGCCGACCAGGTCCATCTTGTTGACCGCCAGCACCAGGTGCGGCACCCGCAGCAGGGTGGCGAGAAAGGCATGCCGCCGGCTCTGCTCCGTCAGGCCGTTGCGGGCATCGACGAGCACGATGGCCAGATCGGCGGTGGAGGCGCCGGTGACCATGTTCCGCGTGTACTGAATGTGGCCGGGAGTATCGGCGATGATGAACTTGCGCCGTGGCGTCGCGAAGTAGCGGTAGGCCACGTCGATGGTGATGCCCTGCTCTCGCTCCGCGCGCAGGCCGTCGGTGAGGAGCGCCAGGTTGGTGTACTCCTCGCCGCGCTCCCGGCTGGTGCGCTCGACCGCTGCCAGCTGGTCCTCGAAGATGGCCTTGGAGTCGTACAGCAGGCGCCCGATCAGCGTGCTCTTGCCGTCGTCCACTGAACCGGCTGTGGCCAGCCGGAGGATATCCATGTACCGGGCGCCGTCAGCTGCCGTGTCGTCCGCTGTCACCGTCATCAGAAGTAGCCCTCGCGCTTGCGGTCCTCCATGGCGGCCTCGCTGGCCCGGTCGTCGGCTCGGGTCTGGCCGCGCTCGGTGATCCGGGCCGCCGCGATCTCCGCGATCACCTCGGCCACCGTGGTGGCCGTGGACTCGACCGCGCCGGTGCACGTCATGTCTCCGACCGTCCGGTACCGGACGGTGGCCTCGAACAACCGCTCATCAGCCGTCCTGGTGACGAACGGGCTATCGGCGAGCAGGATGCCATCGCGCTCGAAGACCGTCCTGGCGTGGGCGAAGTAGATGGACGGGATCTCCAGCTTCTCCCTGGCCAGGTAGTGCCACACGTCCAGCTCCGTCCAGTTCGAGAGCGGGAAGACCCGGATGTGCTCGCCCCGGCGGATCCTGGTGTTGTAGACGTTCCAGAGCTCGGGTCGCTGGTTCTTCGGGTCCCACTGGCCGAACTCGTCCCGGAAGGAGAAGACGCGCTCCTTGGCGCGCGCCTTCTCCTCATCCCGGCGGGCCCCGCCGAATACCGCGTCGAAGCGGTGCCCGGCGATGGAGTCGAGCAGCGTCGTCGTCTGCAGCCGGTTCCGGCTGGCCCACCGGCCGGTCTCCTCGGCAGCCCGGCCGGCGTCGATGGACTCCTGTACGGAGCCCACGATCAGCCGGGTGCCCAGCTCGGCCACCCTCCGGTCACGGAATTCGAGCACCTCGGCGAAATTGTGGCCGGTGTCGATGTGCATGACGGGGAACGGGATCCGGGCCGGCCAGAAGGCCCGCTCGGCCAGCGCCAGCATGACGACGGAGTCCTTGCCGCCGGAGAACAGCAGCACCGGCCGCTCGAACTCGGCGGCGACCTCGCGCATGACGTAGATGGACTCAGCCTCGAGCACGTCGAGCTGGGATAGCAGGTAGTCAGAGCGAGTCAGCATCAGGCGGGCTCCGGATTACTGGGCATGGATGGGACGCATCTGCACGCCTGGGGCCGGTCGACCGCCCTCGGCAGCGCGGATCTCGCTATCCCGGCTGGGTTCAATCCCTGGCATGACGGTGCTGATCGCCTGGAGCAGCGACGGTGCTAGCCCGGCCGGACTCATCAGGATATCCGGAAGGTACGGCACCGCTTGGTTATACAGCAGCTGCGAGCCGTCCAGCCGGGAGGCCCGCAGCCCGGCCGCGAGCGCGACGGCGACGGGCGCGGCCGAGTCCCACTCGTACTGGCCGCCGCTGTGCACGTAGGCATCGGCCTCGCCAGTGATCACCGCGGCTGCCTTAGCGCCGGCCGAGCCGAGCGGCACCAGCCCGGCACCGAGCAGCTCGGCCAGCCGCTGCACGAACTCAGGCGGCCGGGAGCGGCTCACCAGCAGCCGCAGCGGGGCGCCGGTGCCCGCCGGAGCGGGCGGCGGTTCAGCCGTGCTGAGCACGCGGCCCTGTGCCGGCAACGCCACCGCCCCGGCTACCAGCTGCCCTTGCTCCCAGAGCGCGACGTGCACAGCCCAGTCGCTGCGGCCCGGCTCGCCGAACTCCCTGGTCCCGTCCAGCGGGTCGACAATCCAGACCCGGCGGGCTGACAGCCGGGCGGGATTGTCGGCGCCCTCCTCGGACAGGACAGCGTCCCGCGGCCGCAGCCGGGTCAGCTCGGCCATCAGGAAATCGTGTGACAGCTGGTCGCCGTCGCGGCGCAGCCGGGACGGATCAGCGACCGCCCCGGCGGCGACCCCGTTCTCGTAGTGCGCACGGAGGGTGAGCAGCTGCTGCCCGGCCGCTACGGCAAGATCACGGGCGAGCGCGTCGTCAGAGATGATTGTCATTACCCCACAAAGATCGCGACCAGGCAGTGCGAACCGGGCTAGTAAGCTCCCGAGCCCCGGGTCACCGCTGACCAGGTCTTCCACAGGATCTGCAGATCGAGGACGAATGACCAGTTTTCCACGTAACGCAGATCAAGCCGCACTGATTCCTCCCAGGACAAGTCAGACCGGCCGTTGACCTGCCAGAGCCCGGTGAGCCCGGGCTGGACCGCCAGCCTGCGGCGGACGTGATCACCGTACCGCGCCGCCTCCTCGGGCAGGGCGGGTCTCGGGCCGACCAGCGACATGTCCCCCCGCAGCACGTTGAGCAGCTGCGGCAGCTCGTCCACCGACCAGCGCCGCAGCCGGGCGCCCACCTTCGTGACCCGCGGGTCCTTGCGGATCTTGAAGAGCACGGCACCGGTCTCGTTGAGCTCAGCCAGCTGGTGCTTGCGCTCCTCGGCGTCGAGCACCATGGTCCGGAACTTGTACAAGGTGAACGACCGGCCATCCCGGCCCACCCTGACCTGGCGGAACAAGGCAGGGCCGCCGTCGGAGCAGCGGATGATCGCGGCCACGGCCAGCAGCAGCGGGCTCAGCAGCACGAGCGCTGAGGCCGCGCAGGCCCGGTCAAAGGCGGTCTTGATCAGACGGCGGGCCCCGGTGAACTCCGGATGATCCATGTGCAGCAGCGGCAGGCCAGCCACCGGCCGGATCGTCGTCCGCGGCCCGGCGACGTCCAGCAGCGCGGGGGCGACGCACAGGTCGGTGCCCGTCTTCTCCAGTTCCCAGGCCAGCTCCCGCAGCCGCACGCCGCTCATCTCCGGGCAGGCGAGCACGGCGACGGTGTCGGCATCGAACCGCTCGACAACGCCGGCGACGCCGATCAGGCCCTGGATCACCGGCAGATCGCCGACACCGGCGGATTCGCCCCCGCCGGTCACGCAGGCAGCGACGACCTGCAGGCCGTGATGGGTCTCCCGGTTCAGCACGGCGACCAGGTCGGCCACCACATGCGTGTGCCCGACGATGACAACCTTGCGCATGAAGCTGCCGAGCTGGCGGCGCTTGTGCAGCCTTTTGCGCAGCGCGAAGCGGGCGAGCAGGTCCAGGATGGTGACCGAGGGAAGGGCGACCACGACGTATCCCCGCGCGAGGTCCGCCTTGCTGGCGTAGGCCAGAACCGCCACGCCGGCGGTGAGGCAGACACCGGCATTGAGCACCCGGCGGAACTCATCAGAGCCCACGCCGATGAACCGGGAATCGTAGCCCCCGGCCAGCCCGACGGCGATCAGCCACAGCACGGGCAGCGCCAGGCTGTACAGCAGGTACGGCCCGGATATACCGCTGCCGAAGCGAACCTCGAACGCCATCACGCCGGCCGCCAGGGCGCAGAGGGCGTCGGCGATGCCGGCCTGCCGCAGGTAGCGGCTTGTCCAGGAGACAGAACTCCGGGTTCCGGGCCTGGCGGCGGCCCGGTCCGCGCTCCAGCGGTCAGTGATGGCTGACTGACCGGCCACCGCGCCCCTTCCGCCCCGCTCCGCGCCGCCTTGCACGCTGCGCTGCCAGGAACCGGCTGCGCGCTATGCCAGCGCCCGCCCAGCAGTGGCCGCGTGCCTACTGGTGACATGACGCGCAGCGATATCAGGAGGTTGACAGGCATTAAGGATGCTGATGTGAATCTTAGGAAATGAGGGCGCTTGTCGCAGCTCAGCGAGGCAATCGACCGACTGCGGTCCAGTCGGGTCAGTCGGGTCGTGCCGCGCGATCGTGGAACTCGTTCTGCGCGGCGGCCAGACCCTGGCCGATCAGGGTCTCGGCAGCATCGGCGGCGCGGCTCAGCAGCAGCGGAAGCTCGGCTCGCTCGGCGGCGGAAAAATCATGCAGAACGAAATCCGCCGGGTCCATCCGGCCCGGCGGCCGGCCAATGCCCACCCGCACCCGGTAGTAGTCGCGGGTGCCGAGCGCGGCCGTCACCGAGCGGAGTCCGTTGTGGCCGTTATCGCCGCCGCCAAGCTTCAGCCTGATGCTGCCGGACGGGAGGTCCAGCTCATCGTGGATCACCACGATGCGATCCGGCGGAAGCTTGTAGAAGGCGCGCACCGAGGCCAGCGGGCCGCCGGACAGGTTCATGAACGTCATCGGCTTGGCCAGGGTGACAGGCGATCCGGCCAGCCTGCCCTCGGCCAGCTGCGCGCGGGAGCGGTCGCGCCGAAACCGCGCGCCGGCGCGGTCCGCCAGCACGTCCGCCACCATGAAGCCGGCGTTATGCCGGTTGCCGGCGTACTGCGGACCCGGATTGCCCAGGCCCGCGACGAGCCAGCGCTGATCGGCCATGTGGTTTCACCTCGGGCCAGCGGTCGGTCCGCCACTTCCTGGCCGGCCGCGCGGCGGCTCAGCGCCGGGCAGCCAGCCCGGGCTCAGTCAGGACGTGCCGCGGCCGGGCAGGGCCGGCAGGCCTCAGCCGGGCTCCTGAGCAGGAGGCTCAGCTGACCCCTCGGCAGCGGGCGCGGCCGGGGGCTCACCCTCCACGGCCGCCGGGACCGCCTCACCAGCAGGCTGCTCCTCGCCCTCGGGCAGGCCAAGCTCGGCTTCCATCTGCTCGGCCGTCGGCGCCGAGATGACGTGCAGGACCAGGATGTCCGGCTCGACGGCCAGCGTCACGCCGCGGGGCAGGGTGAGATCACCGGCATGCAGGGACGCGCCGAGCGCCATGCCGCCGACGTTGACCTCGATCTCCGGCGGGATATTGGTGGCCTCGGCTTCCACGGTGATCTGCACAAGCTGCTGGTCCAGCAGGCCGTCGGGCGTCACCTCGCCGGTCACCGTCAGCGGAATGTCGACAGTGACCTTCTCGCCGCGGCGGACCAGGATCAGGTCGACGTGCTCGACCGTGCCCAGGATCGGGTCACGCTGGACCGCCTTGGGCAGGGCCAGCTGGCTGCCGCCGGGCAGGCCCTCCAGCCGGATCAGGACGTTGGCGGTGCGGAGCGCGAGCAGCACGTCGTGGCCGGGCAGGCTGACGTGCCGCGTCTCGGTTCCGTGCCCGTACAGAATGGCGGGAACCCGGCCCGCGCGCCGCACCTGGCGGGCTGGGCCCTTGCCGAACTCCGCGCGCGGCTCGGCTGCGATACGTACCTCGGCCACAGTGGCACTCCTTGTGACGACCAGAAAAATCCTTGCGCAGTCTAGCCGACGCGACCGCCTGCGCGTTCCCCGCTGTCAGCTCTGCCCGTCGAACAGGCTGGTCACCGATCCATCGCTGAACACCTCGCTGATGGCGCGGGCCAGCAGCGGGGCAATCGACAGGACGGTCAGCTTGTCGAACCGCTTCTCGTTCGATATCGGCAGCGTGTTGGTGACGATGACCTCGCTGACCCGGGAATTCTTCAGCAGGTCCACGGCCGACCCGGACAGCACGCCATGCGTCGCGGTCACGATGACCTGCGCGGCGCCCTGCTCGAACAGCGTCTCGGCCGCGTTCGCGATCGTGGCCCCGGTGTCGATCATGTCGTCCACCAGGATGCAAGTCCGCCCGGCCACCTGCCCGACGACCTCGAGCACCTTGACCTGGTTGGCGACGTCCGGATCCCGGCGCTTGTGGATGATGGCCAGCGGGCAGCCGAGCCGGTCCGTCCACCGCTCGCAGACGCGCACGCGGCCGGCGTCCGGCGCCACCACCGTGACTCCGGACACGTCCAGCTTCGCCTCCAGGTAGGAAGCCAGGATGGGCAGCGCGAACAGGTGGTCGACCGGGCCATCGAAGAAGCCCTGGATCTGCGCCGTGTGCAAGTCGACCGCCATCAGCCGGTCGGCGCCTGCGGTCCGGAACAGGTCGGCCATCAGCCGGGCCGAGATCGGCTCACGGCCCCGGCTCTTCTTGTCCTGCCTGGCGTAGCCGAAGAACGGGGCGACCACGGTGATCCGCTTGGCTGACGCGCGCTTCAGCGCGTCGACCATGATCAGCTGCTCCATGATCCACTGATTGATCGGCGCGGTGTGGCTCTGCAGGACGAAGGCATCGCTGCCGCGTACTGACTCCAGGAACCGGACGAAGATCTCGCCGCTGGCAAAGTCATAGAGCGTCGTCGGTGTCGGCTCGATGCCCAGGCAGCCGGCGATCTCGGTGCCAAGCTCGGGAAAGGCCCGGCCGGAGAAGAGCATCATCTTCTTCTCGCCGGAGACGGTAATGCCAGTCACTGGCCCAGTTCTCCCTTGCCGTGCGCCAGGTCGGTATCCCCGTTGCGTAGCCGCCCGCTGCCCCCGGCCGCGTCGCGCGGCCCGCCGGCGCCGCCGGGCCCGGCCGTCGCCACCGCTCCGCCCTCCACCTGCGCGCCGGGCGGCACCTCGGTGCCTGCGGTCAGGTGCGCGAACGGGCCGACCACGGCACCGGCACCGATGACGGCCTGCTCGCAGACGGACTGGATCACGGTGGCATCCGCGCCGACCGCGGTATCCCGCAGCACGCTGCCAGGACCGATGGTGGCCCCGGCGGTCACTGTCGTGCCGCCCTCCAGCTGGGTGCCGGGCCCGAGTGAGACGCCGGCCTCCAGCGCCACCCCCACATCCAGCCAGGTGGTGGCCGGATCCAGCACCGTCACGCCGGCGCTCATCCACTGCCGCAGCAGCCGCTCGTTCAGCAGCCGCCTGGCCTTGGCCAGCTGAGCCTGGTCGTTGACGCCCTGGATCTCGTCAAAGTCCTCGCACCAGACCGTGCCGACCCGGTACCCGTCCACGTGCAGGATGGACAGCACGTCGGTGAGGTATTCCTCGCCTGTGGCCGTGTCGCTCGGAACCCGCTTCACGGCGTCCGCCAGCAGGTCGCCGTCGAACGCGTACATGCCCGTGTTGATCTCGGTGACAGCGCGCTGCTCCGCGCTCGCGTCCGCTTCCTCGACGATGCCGGTCACCCGGCCGGCCGCATCGCGGATGATCCGGCCATAGCCGGTCGGGCTGGCCGCCCGGGCCGTCAGCGCGGTGATCGCGGCGCCGGAGGACTCGTGCTCGCCGGCCAGCCTGGCCAGCGTCTGCCCGCGCAGCAGCGGCGTATCGGAATAGGTCACCACCACGGTGCCGTGAATCACGCCGAGCGCCTCGATGACTGTCCGCACCGCATGCCCGGTGCCGCCGCGGCGTCCCTGCACCACCAGGTCCGCGTCCGGGCACTGCGCCCGCAGCCAGTCAGCAACCTGGCCGCGGGCGTCGCTGACGACCACGACCAGCCGGTCCGGGTTCAGCTCCCTGGCCGCGGCGATGATATGTCCCAGCATCGTCCGGCCGCAGACCTCATGCAGCATCTTCGGGGTACGGGTGCGCATCCGTGTACCCTCTCCCGCTGCAAGGATGATCACAGCGGCCGGACCGCTCGCGCTCACTCGGTTCGGCTCCTCGGTATCGCTGCAGGCAACGCGGGACACTCCCCTGGCGGCGCAAGGCCGCGGCACGCTCCCGGTTCACGCGCCGGGCTCACGCTCCCGGCTCACGCCTCCGGCCCTGGCAGGATACCGCCCGGTGACCGGCCCGGATGCGCCGCGTGGGCTAGCGGCCCGCCGGGCAGTCCGTGTTCCCGCCGGACAGGTCGCGATCACATTTCGTCAGTGGCTCGCACTAACATTCGAAATATGAACCAGAAGCGAACATTTGCTGAATTACGAGAGCAGGCCATCGCACTGCGCCGGGCGGGCAGGTCCCGCCGCGAGATCAGGGATCTGCTCGCGATCACCAGTAACGAGATCCTGAACCAGGCACTCCGGGGCGAGCCGCCGCAGCTGCAGAATCTCCGCCTGAACGCGAAGGACGAGGAGCGACGCAAGGCCAGGGAGCTGCGCGCGCAGGGCCTGGATTATCAGCAGATCGCGGCCAAGCTCGGCGTGTCCAAGAGCTCGGTGTCGCTGTGGGTGCGCGACCTTCCGCGGCCCGCCCGGCTGAGCCCGGAGGAATGCCGCCAGCGGGCGGCCGACGGCGTCCGCCGCTTCTGGGCCGCGGAGGGACCGATCCGCGAGGCCCAGCGCCAGGCCGTCAGCGACGCCGCCGCGGCCCAGGTCGGCGCGCTGAGCGACCGGGAGATCATCATCGCCGGCGCCATCGCCTACTGGTGCGAAGGCAGCAAGAGCAAGCCGCACCGGCGCCGGGATCGGGTCATCTTCGTCAACAGCGATCCCCGGCTGATCCGGTTCTTCCTCCGCTTCCTCGAGATCACCGGCATCCCGCCGAACCGGCTGAGATGCCAGCTGCACATCCATGAGAGCGCGGACGTCGAGGCCGCCCAGCGATTCTGGCTGGAACGAACCGGGCTGCAGCCCGCGCAGTTCCGGCGGCCGGTACTCAAACGGCACAATCCGAAGACCATCAGGAAGAACACGGGTGACCAGTACCACGGGTGCCTGCGCATCGATGTCCTGAGCAGCATCGAGCTGTACCGGCAGATCGACGGCTGGGCCACGGCCGCGATCGGCGGAGAAGGCACTCAGCAGGGCTCAGGCCAGCCGAGGTCGTGACCCTGTACGCGCGGTCGCTGCCAGAGAGCCCGGCAGCCTTAGAATCCCAGAGCACTCTCGGTATCGTGGCCATGTGATCAAGTGCATGCTTGATGGCATTTTGCGATCCGGCGTGGGGTAATTGGCAACCCATTGGGTTTTGGTCCCAAATATCCTGGTTCGAGTCCAGGCGCCGGAACATCTCTTTGCCCGCTCCGCCTCGCGCCGGTCCCGGTGGCGCATGTGCTTGCGGATCGCCTCGAACCAGGACCCGAACCCTACGGGCCGCAGCGCCGCCGGCAGTCCGCATCCCGGCTGAGTCCGAATACGAGGCTAGGTGACGGGTAGGGCGGGAGCAGGCCTTCTGAGAGCCGTAGCGCGGCACGTTCATGAATTTACCTGCCGGGGGGTTGCGCAACCTACGGTGCCGCAACTTACGATAGCGTAGGCTACGGTTACGTAAGCGTATTTGCATCTGCCCCAGCCCCTGGTGCATGCGGAGCGCCAGCCCACAGCACAGATTCAAACCGGCAAGCGAGGATGCATGACGACGACAGCTGACCAGACCACCACACCTGACACAGTGATCGGGCCGGACCCGGCGACCGCACCGGTCACCGCCGTGGCCCGCGGGCCGCGGCCGGACCTGGAACCGGAGCCGGCCGGCGCCGTGGAGAAGAGCCTCGTCGCGACCTTCGTGGTCGTGCCCATGCTCGCCCTCATCGCGGCCATCCCGCTGGCCTGGGGCTGGGGATGGCTGACCTGGCAGGTCGCCGTGATCGGCATCGTCTTCTACGCGATCTCCGGCCTGGGCATCAGCATGGGCTTCCACCGGTACTTCACGCACGGGTCGTTCAAGGCGACCAGGGCCTTCCGGATCGCGCTCGCGGTCGCCGGCACGCTGGCGATCGAGGGGCCCGTGCTGACCTGGGTGGCTGACCACCGGCGGCACCACAAGTACAGCGACAAGGAGGGCGACCCGCACTCGCCGTGGCGGTTCGGCAGCGACTGGCGGGCGCTGACCAAGGGCCTCGCCTTCGCGCACATCGGCTGGATGTTCGACGGCAACAAGACCTCCAAGGAGAAGTTCTGCCCGGACCTGGTGGCCGACTCCGACATCAGCCGGGTGTCGCGCGCCTTCCCCGCGCTGGTGGCAGCCTCGCTGCTGGCGCCTGCCCTCATCGGCGGCCTCTGGATGTGGTCCTGGCAAGGCGCGGTGATGGCCTTCTTCTGGGCCAGCCTGGTCCGGATAGCGTTCCTGCATCACGTGACCTGGTCGATCAACTCCATCTGCCACACCTTCGGCAAGGAGGAGTTCGAGGTCAGGGACAAGTCCAGGAACGTGAACTGGCTGGCGATCCTGTCCTTCGGCGAGTCCTGGCACAACCTGCACCATGCCGACCCGACCTGCGCCCGGCATGGCGTGCTGAAAGGCCAGATCGACATCGCCGCCCGGCTCATCTGGGCCGCGGAGAAGCTGGGCTGGGTTTCGGAGGTCCGCTGGCCCGATACTGATCGGCTGACCAGCAAGTACATGGGCGGAACCCGCCAGCTCGGCGGCATGGCCAGGCCCGCTGCGCCAAAGTCGGCTGGCTGAGCCGCGACCTGGCCGACATGATGGAGCAGTGACAAGCCCAGGCGCACGCGGTAACCGCAGGAGAATGACCGGCAAGGAGCGCCGCGAGCAGCTGCTGGACGTCGGCCGGCGGCTGTTCGCGGAGCGCGGCCTCGATGGCACCTCCATCGAGGAGATCGCCGCGCAGGCGGGCGTGTCCAAGCCCGTGGTGTACGAGCACTTCGGCGGCAAGGAGGGCCTGTACGCCGTCGTGGTCGACCGGGAGGTCGACCGGTTCCTCACCATGGCCACGGGGCTGCTCGAGGGCGAGGACACGATGGCGAAGTTCGAGGTCGCCGCGGTGGCCCTGCTGCGCTACATCGAGGACAACGCCGACGGGTTCCGGATCCTGGTCCGTGACTCCAACCCGGCGTCCGGGTCCGGCACCTTCGCCAGCCTGATCAGCGATATTGCCAGCCAGGTCGAGTACATACTCGCGGACGTGCTGAAGGACCGCGGATACGACCCGAAGTTCGCGCCCATGTACGCGCAGATGCTGGTCGGGATGGTGGCCTTCACCGGCCAGTGGTGGCTGGACGCGCGTAAGCCGCAGCTGGAGGAGATGGCCGCCCACCTGTGCAACCTGGCCTGGAACGGGCTGTCCCAGCTTGACCCCAAGCCGCGCATCTCCGCCGAGGCGCTGCGGCGGCTGCGCGAGCAGGCTGACGACTAGGCAGCAGCCTCCGTAGCCGGGCACCCTGGCAGCCGGCCGCTAGCCTGCCTGCCTGCGGGCCACGACGAACACGCGGCGGAACCGCAGCACCGTGCCGTAGGGAGCCCGCGGATAGGCGGCCGCGAGCCGCGGGCCCAAGTCGGCCAGGAACTCGGCCGCCGCAGCCGGCTCGAGAGCGGACAGCACGGGGCGCAGTCCGGTACCGCAGAACCAGTCGAGCACGGGGTTCTCGCCCTGCAGTACATGCAGGTAGGTCGTCTCCCAGGCGTCTACGGCGCACCCGTGCCGCCCGAGCAGGTCCAGGTACTCCGCCGGATCCGCCGCCTGCCTGTTCAGCTCGACGCCAGCCAGCAGCGGCCGCCAGCGAGCAGAGCCGGCTAGCTCACGCAGGATCGCATGGGTGGGCTGGTCGAAATTTCCTGGCACCTGGAAGGCGAGCCAGCCGCCGGGGGCCAGCGCCCTGGAGCAGCTGAGGATCACCTCCCGCTGCTCGGGCACCCACTGCAGCAGGGCGTTCGAGATGATCACGTCGGGTGCCCGCTCCGGGCGCCAGTCCCTGACATCCACCAGCAGGAAGCTGAGCTGGCCGGATGGCGCGGGCAGCTGCCGCGCGGCCTCGATCATCTCCGGCGAGCTGTCGATGCCGATGACCTCGGCGCCCGGCCAGCGGCCGGCCAGCGTGGCGGTCAGCTGGCCGGGCCCGCAGCCCAGGTCGACCACCAGGTCAGGGTCGGCCGCCTGGATGCGGCCGGCCAGCTCGAAGAACGGGCGCGAGCGCTCGTCAGCGAACTGGAGGTACTGCGCGGGGTCCCACACAGCGCGCCCCTTCTCTTGATGTCAAGATAATGTCGTCCTGTCTATCGCGATCGAAGTCTCGATGTCAAGAGATATGCTCGCCACATGGCACGGACCGATGCACGCGACGGCGCCGCTGCGCCCGGCAGCGCGGCCAGCCCGGCCCGCGACGAGGTCGACGAGCTCGTCGCGAGCTGGCAGGCGGAGCGCCCGGATCTGGACGTGGCACCGCTGCAGGTGCTCAGCCGGGTTTCCCGGCTGGCCCGGCACCTCGACCGGGCCAGGCGCGCCGCCTTCGCCGCGCATGGCCTGGAGACCTGGGAGTTCGACGTGCTAGCCGCGTTGCGCCGGCAGGGACCGCCCTATCAGCTGAGCCCCGGCGCGCTGCTGCACGCGACGCTGGTCACGTCCGGCACCATGACCAACCGGATTGACCGGCTGGCGGCCGCCGGCCTGGTCCGGAGGCATCCCGACCCGCAGGACAAGCGCGGCGTGCAGGTGGCCCTGACCAGCCGCGGCGCGTCTGTCGCTGATGCCGCCCTGGCCGACTTGCTCGAGCGCGAGCGCGAGCTGCTGACGGCGCTGGATCCGCGGCAGCAGGCAGAACTGGCCGCCATGCTGCGCACCCTGCTCGCGCCCTTCGACGCCCGCGACCGCGCGGACGCGCCGACGAGCGGTCCCGGCGCCGGGTAGCTCGCCTGGCCGGGCCCCGCACCGGCCAGGAGATCGCCGTGCTGACCGAGCGGCGAACGAGCACGCGAACAAGGTCGGGTACGGCATCATCGCGCCGGCGTTCCTGCTGGCCGGGGCATAGCCGGGCCGTGGCCGCTGCTGCTGGCGTGCGCTGCTACTCCGCCAGTTCCTCGGCCACGGCCAGCCAGGCCTCCTCCAGGCCGGACCGCTCCTGCTGCACCGCGCGCAGCTCGGCGCCGAGCTCGATCAGCCGGGCATAGTCGCTGGCGCTCTCGGCCAGCGCGACCGTCAGCTTGGCCTCGGTGTCGCTGAGCCTGCTGATCTGCCGTTCCAGCCTGCTGAGCTCCTTCTGCCCGGCCCGCTGACGCGCCGCCGACGACGCGGGCCGCGCGGCTGCTGCCGGCGTCCCCTGGCCGCCGGCCTGACCACGGTCTTCCTGCCGTTCCTGCTCGCGCAGCCGCAGGTACTCCTCGACGCCGCCGGGCAGGTGGCGGAGCTTCCCGTCGATCAGGGCGACCACGTGATCAGTGACCCGCTCGAGGAAGTACCGGTCGTGGCTGACCACCACGATGGAGCCCGGCCAGCCGTCGAGCAGGTCCTCCAGCTCGGTCAGCGTCTCGATGTCCAGGTCGTTGGTGGGCTCGTCCAGCAGCAGCACGTTCGGCTCGGCCAGCAGCATCAGCATCAGCTGCAGCCGTCTGCGCTCTCCGCCCGACAGCTCGCCGACCCTGGTCCACTGCCGCTCGCCGCGCAGCCCGAGCCGGTCGAGCAGCTGGCTGGCCGACATCTCGCGCTTGCCGATCCGAGCCGAGCCGCGGACCTGTTCCGCGGCCTGCAGGGCCCGCAGCCCCGGGTCGACCGGCGCGGGCTCCTGGGTGAGATGGCCGAGCCGTACCGTGGGGCCCCGGCGCACGTGACCGGCGGTGCGCACCGGTCCCGCCGAGGGCACGGCCAGCTCGCCGGCCAGCAGCCGCAGCAGCGTGGTCTTTCCGCTGCCGTTGACGCCGACCACGCCGACGCGCTCGCCCGGACCTAGCTGCCAGGTGAGGTCGTCGAGCAGCTGACGCTGCCCGGCGCTGGCGGTCACGTCGGCCAGGTCGATGACGGTCTTGCCGAGCCTGGCCGTGGCCAGCCTGGCTAGCTCGACGCCATCGCGCGGCGGCGGCTCCGCGGCGATCAGCTCGTTAGCCGCGTCGATGCGGAACCGGGGCTTGCTGGTCCGCGCGGGCGGGCCGCGCCGGAGCCAGGCCAGCTCCTTGCGGAGCAGGTTGCGGCGCCGCTGCTCATCGGCGGCGGCGATCCTGCCGCGTTCGGCCTTGGCCAGCACGTAAGCCGAGTAGCCGCCCTCATAGGAATGGACCTGGCCGCCCGCCACCTCCCAGGTCCGCTCGCTGACGGCATCGAGGAACCACCGGTCGTGGGTGACCACGACGAAGGTGGCGGCGTGCTCGCGCAGGTAGCCAGCCAGCCAGCTGATCGCCTCGACGTCCAGGTGGTTGGTCGGCTCATCCAGCAGCAGCAGGTCATGCGCGCCCAGCAGCAGGGCGGCCAGCGCCGTGCGGCGGCGCTCGCCGCCCGACAGGCGGGCGGCGTCGGCGCCAGGGTCGATTCCGGCCAGCAGTTCCCCGATCACCGCGCGGCGCCTCGGATCGGCCGCCCACTCATGCTCGGGCAGGGAGCCGAAGACCAGCTCCGCCACCGTGCCGGTCAGCTCCTCGGCCTGCGGCAGGTGGCCGACCGTGGCATCGCGCCCCCGGGTAGCGCGCCCTGAGTCCAGCTGAGCGGTCCCGGCCAGGGCCGCGAGCAGGGTGGTCTTGCCGGCCCCGTTCGCGCCGACGACCCCGATCCGGTCACCGGCCGAGATGCCGAGCGACACCTGGCCCAGCAATACCCGCTGACCGTATGCCTTGCTGGCTAGCTCCAGGTTGACCAGGTTCACGCCGGGGCTGGTCACGCCGTGACCCCGGACGCGATGACGCTCGCGCCGGGAGCGGGTCCGGTGCCGCGGGCAACCGTGCGGCAGATGCCCGCGCCGGTCAGCGAGACGGCGAGGTCGCGCGCGCTGGCCGCGCTCGCCGCCAGGAAGGCGCAGGTCGGCCCGGAGCCGGAGACGATCGCCCCGAGCGCGCCGTGCTCCCGGCCGGCCGCGAGCGCACGCCGCAGGCCAGGGCGCAGCGAGATGGCGGCAGGCTGCAGGTCGTTGCTGAGCAGCGGACCGAGCGCGGCGGGGTCACCAGCCCGCAGGGCCGCCATCAGCTGGCTGCTCAGCTCGGGCAGCGGCGCCTGCTCCCCGTCGGCGGCCGCCCGGGCCGCGCGCAGCCGGTCGCAGGTGGCATAGACGTCCGGGGTGGCCAGCCCGCCTACGGCGAAGGCCAGCACCCAGTGGTAGGTGCCGGAGACCAGCGCGGCCGTCAGCTGCTCCCCCCGGCCGCGGCCCACGGCGGTCCCGCCGGTCAGCGCGAAGGGCACGTCGCTGCCCAGCTGAGCGGCGATGCCGGAGAGTTCCTGCGGGCTCAGGCCGGCTCGCCAGAGCTCGTTGCAGGCCACCAGGGTCGCCGCCGCGTCCGCGCTGCCGCCGGCCAGCCCGGCCGCCACCGGGATCCGCTTGCGGATCTCGATCGCCACCGCCGCTGTCCCGCGCTTGCGCTGGCCGGTCCGCCGGGCCAGCGCCGCCGCGGCGCGGCTGGCCAGGTTGGACTGACCGGTCGGCACCGAGCCGGCGTCCTCGCCGGACACCGCCACGCTCATCCGGTCAGCGGGCCGGACGGTCACCTGGTCGAAGAGCGAGACCGCCTGGAACACGGTCACCAGGTCGTGGTAACCGTCCGCGCGGGCCGGTCCCACGGATAGCTGGAGGTTCACCTTCGCCGGCGCCCGGACCGTCACGGCAGCCGGCGATGAGGTTGTTGCGAGACTCACGATCTGATGATCGTACGCGGCCTTCCCGGTGCCGTGTGCAGGGCCGGAGCCGTTAGCGGGCGGCCAGCGCGATCCGCGCGAACTCGCCGATGCCGAGGGACTCGCCGCGCCGGGCCGGATCGACTCCTGCCTGCCTGAGCACCCGCTCGGCCTCGGCCGCGGACCCGGCCCAGCCGGCCAGCGCCGCCCGCAGCGTCTTGCGCCGCTGCGCGAAAGCGGCGTCCACCACCGCGAAAACCTCATCGCGCCCGGCCGGCCGGCCGGGTCCGGCGGCGGCCGGCGGCTCCCGGCGCTCGAACGCGACCAGGCCCGAGTCGACCCGCGGCACCGGCCAGAACACGCTGCGCGGCACCGGCCCGGCTCGGGTGACCGCGGCGAACCAGGCCAGCTTGACCGACGGCACGCCGTAGACCCTGCTGCCAGGGGCCGCGCTCATCCGGTCGGCGACCTCGGCCTGCACCATGACCAGCCCCCGCCGCAGCGAGGGCACGGAGGCGAGCAGGTGCAGCAGGATGGGCACCGCCGCGTTGTACGGCAGGTTCGCGACCAGCACGGTCGGCTCGGCCGGCAGGGCGCCCACCCTGGCCGCATCCGCGGTGATCACCTCAAGCCGCCCGGCCAGCTGCGGGGCCCGCGCTGCCACCGTCAGCGGCAGCTCAGCCGCCAGCACCGGGTCGATCTCGATGGCCAGCACGCGCCTGGCCGCGGCCAGCAGCGGCAGCGTCAGGGAGCCGAAGCCGGGGCCGACCTCCAGCGCGACGTCTTCAGGCCGGAGCCCGGCCAGCGCCGTGATCCGGCTGACCGTGCCCGCATCGACCACGAAATTCTGGCCGAGCCGCCGCGATGGCCGGATGCCCAGCCGGGCCGCCAGGTCCCTGATGTCGCCCGGCCCGAGCCGGGCCGGGCGTGCGGCCGGGCTAGGCTCTACGACCCCCACGTGCCGAAGACGCGCTCCCCGGTCGCGTCAATGACCGCGCACAGTTCCGCGACATCCATCCGCTTGACCGCCGCCACCGCGCGCAGCGTATGCGCCGCCTGCGACGGCGCGTTCGACTTGCCGCGGTTCGGCGCCGGGGTGAGGAACGGCGCGTCCGTCTCCACCAGGATCAGCTCGGCCGGCGTCACCGCGGCGGCCTCGCGCAGCTGGCCGGCGTTGCCGAACGTCACCGTGCCCGCGAAGCTCAGCACGTAGCCGGCGGCGGCGCACTGCCGGGCCATGGCGGCGTCACCGGAGAAGCAGTGAAAGATGACCTGCTCGGGCGCGCCGTCGGCGGCGAGCACCGCCAGCACGTCCTCGTGCGCGTCGCGATCGTGGATCATCAGCGGCTTGCCTGCCTGCTTGGCCAGGTCGATGTGCGCCCGGAACCATTCGCGCTGCAGATCGGGCGGCGCACTGTCACGGTAGTAATCCAGCCCGGTCTCGCCGATGGCGCGGACGGCGGGCCGCGCGGCGAGCGCCGCGATCTGCGCCAGTGCGCCGTCCCGGCCGCCCGGCGCGGCCGCGGCCGTGGCCGTCTCATTCGGGTGAATCGCCACTGCGGCCGCGACCTGCGGGTACTCGGCCGCGCAGGCGGCCGCCCAGCGCGATGAGGCGACATCGCATCCCACCGTGACGACCCTGGCGATCCCGGCGGCGGCTGCCCTGGCCAGGGTTGCGCTGACCGGCGGTGCCACCATGTCGAGGTGGCAGTGGCTGTCGAAGGCGGGCGCCGGCAGCGGCTCGGGCTCGGGCGCCGGCGGCCTGGAGTCCCGCCAGGTGCCCTGCTCAGCCGCCGGCTGCTGCGCGGGCAGCGTCACGACCGCTCCAGCCTCGCCAGTTCCTCGTCGGCGACGGCCGGATCCAGCTTCGCGAACAGCGGCGCCGGCGGGGCCAGCGGCGTGCCGGGCCGGATCGGGACCGATGCCCATCGCGGCGTGCCGCTGTAGTCGCCGGTGATGACGGGATAGGCGGGGCCGCCGTCCTCATCGACCTCCTCCGTCCGCGGCATGGCCGACCAGGTGCCCTGGCCGCCGAGCAGCTCGAATACCTGCTGGGAGGACCGGGGCAGGAACGGGGTCAGCATCGTCTTGCCGTCGTCGACGAGCTGCAGCGCCACGTGCAGGATGGTGCGCATCCGATCCGGGTCGGACTCGCGAAGCTTCCACGGCGCCTGCTCGGAGAGGTACTTGTTCGCCTCGCCGATGGTGCGCATGGCCTCGGTGATCCCGGCCTTGAACCTGGATCGCGACAGGGCCTCGCCCACCACGCCGAACGCCTGCCTGGAGCGCTCCAGCAGGGCCGAGTCAGCGTCCGTCAGCCGGCTCGCCGCCGGGATCTCGCCGATGTTACGGGCCGCGAACGAGACCGCCCGGTTGACCAGGTTCCCCCAGTTGGCCACCAGCTCGTCATTGTTGCGGCGGACGAACTCGCTCCAGGTGAAGTCCGTGTCCTGGTTCTCCGGGCCCGCGACCGCCACGTAGTACCGGAGCGCGTCCACATCGTAGCGCTGCAGGAAATCGCGGACGTAGATGACGACGGCCCGCGATGAGGAGAACTTCCTGCCCTCCATGGTCAGGTACTCGCTGGACACCACCTCGGTGGGCAGGCTCAGCTCGCCGAGCGACCCTGGCTTGCCGCCCCGGTCGCCCCGGCCGCTGTAGCCGAACAGCATGGCCGGCCAGATCTCGGAGTGGAAGACGATGTTGTCCTTGCCCATGAAGTAGTACGACTCCGCGTCCGGCTGCTGCCACCAGGCCCGCCACGCATCGGGGTCGCCTGAGCGCCGCGCCCATTCCACCGACGCCGACAGATAGCCGATCACCGCGTCGAACCAGACGTAGATCCGCTTATCTGGCCGGTCCCGCCAGCCGTCCAGCGGGATGGGCACGCCCCAGTCCAGGTCCCTGGTGATAGCCCGTGGCTGCAGGTCGCCCAGCAGGTTCAGCGAGAACTTCAGCACATTCGGCCGCCACTGGCCGCTCTTGCTCTGCAGCCAGGTCCCGAGCGCCTCGGTGAAGGCCGGCAGGTCCAGGAAGAACTGCTCGGTCTCGGCGAACACCGGCGTCTCCCCGTTGATCTTCGAGCGGGGACTGATCAGGTCGGCCGGGTCCAGCTGGTTCCCACAGTTGTCGCACTGGTCGCCGCGGGCGCTCTCGAAACCGCAGATCGGGCAGGTGCCCTCGATATAGCGGTCAGGAAGGGTTCGGCCGGTCGACGGCGAGATGGCCCCCATCGTCTTCTGCGGGAAGATATAGCCGTTGTCGTAGAGCCCGAGGAAGAGCTCCTGCACCACGGCATAGTGGTTCCGGGTGGTCGTCCGGGTGAACAGGTCGTAGGACATGCCCAGGCCGGTCAGGTCCTCCGCGATCACGCGGTTGTAGCGGTCGGCGAGCTGGCGCGCGGTCACGCCCTCGGCATCGGCCTGCACCTGGATGGGCGTGCCATGCTCGTCGGTGCCGCTCACCATCAGCACCGAGTTGCCCGCCATCCGCTGGTACCGGGAGAACATGTCGCAGGGCAGCGCGAACCCGGACACGTGGCCAATGTGCCGGGGGCCGTTGGCATACGGCCAGGCCGGCGCAGCGAGAATATGACGGCTTGTCGAAACCATGGGCACAGCCTAGGGCAGCAGCGCGGGCTTCCAGCGCCGGCCGCTCAGCTGACCTCCGGGTCGCGGTGCCGGGCAGCCGCTGCCGGGGGAACCGGCAGGGACGGGGCGGGGCGCGGCCTGGCCGCCCGCGGGTCAGCCCGCCGCGCGGGGCAGGTTAGCCGGCGCCGCGGCTCGCGCGCACGACCGCGTCGTAAACCAGGCGCCTGGCCAGCCCGTTCTGCCGGGCGACGGCGGCGATGGCTTCCTTGCGCACGGCTCCCGCCTGCTCGCGCGCGGCCACCTCAGCGGCGGCCTGCTCCGGTGTCACCAGGTCCCTTGGCTCCGCCGCGCCCTCGATCACCAGGGTGATCTCGCCGAGCAGCCCGGCCTGCGCCAGGGCGGCCAGCTCAGCCAGGGTGCCGCGGATGATCTCCTCGTGCGTCTTGGTCAGCTCGCGGCAGATCACCGCCCGGCGGTCCGCGCCGAAGCTGCCCGCCAGCTCGGCCAGCGTCGCGGCCAGCCGCCGGGGTGACTCGAAGAAGACCAGCGTCCTGCGCTCGGTCGCCAGCTCGGCGAACCGGCGGCCGCGCTCGCCAGCCCGCCGCGGCGGGAAGCCCTCGAAGGCGAACCGGTTGGTCGGCAGGCCGGAGACGGCCAGGGCCGCGGTCACCGCGGACGGCCCCGGCAGGGCCGTCACCCGCAGGCCAGCCGCTGCGGCCGCAGCGACCAGGCGGTAGCCGGGATCGCTGACGCCGGGCATGCCCGCGTCGGTGACCAGCAGCACGCTGCGGCCGGACTGAAGCTCGGCGATCAGCGCCGGTACCCGGCGGATCTCCACCTCGTCGTAATAGGAGACGACCCGGCCGCTGATGGTGATGCCCAGCGCCGCGGCCAGCCGCCGGATGCGGCGGGTGTCCTCCGCGGCGATGACCGCTGCGTCCCGCAGGGCCGCGGTCAGCCGGGGCGAGGCGTCAGCCGCCTGGCCGATGGGCACGGCGGCGACGGCCAGCACCCCGCCAGGCTGGCTGGCCGGACCGGCCCCGGTCACCGCTGCTGCGCCTTCCATTCCGGGCCCAGGCTAACGTCCCGCGCCCCTACGATGGCTGTCGATGGAGGCATACGAGATCGCCACCGCCGCTACCGCGCCGGACCGGCCAGCACAGGCCCGCCGCCGGCTTGCGGTCGCGGCCTCGGGCAGCGCGCTGTGGGGCTGGGCGGGACCGCTGCTGGTGGCGCTCTTCGGCGCGTTCCTCCGGTTCAACCGGCTGAGCGTCCCGCATGCCATCGTTTTCGACGAGACCTACTACGTGCCGGATGCGTACTCCATCCTCCGGCACGGGGTCGAGCTCAACCATGTGAGCAACTTCTACGCGCTGCTCGCGCGCGGTCATACGAACATCCTGGAGAAGTCGGGCGAGCTGGTAGCGCACCCGCCGCTGGGCAAGATCATGATCGCCGCCGGCGAGTGGATGTTCGGCCTGACGCCGTTCGGCTGGCGGTTCGCCGTGGCCCTGGTCGGCTCGCTCTCCATCCTGATGACCGCCAGGATCGCCCGCCGGATGACCCGGTCCACCCTGCTGGGCTGTGTCGCCGGCCTGCTGCTGGCGCTGGACGGCCTGGAATTCGTGCTGAGCCGCACCGCGATCCTCGACATCTTCGTGATGTTCTGGGTGCTGGCGGCCTTCGGCCTGCTGATCATCGACCGGGACAGGACCAGGGAACGGCTGGCGGACGCGGCGGCGGCCGGCACCGAGGGCAGCGGCGGCCCGAAGCTCGGGATCCGCTGGCTGCGGGTACTGGCCGGGGTCTGCCTCGGTTGCGCGTGCGCGGCCAAGTGGAATGGCATCTGGTACATCGCGGCCTTCGCCGGCCTGGTCATCGCCTGGGATCTGGGCGCGCGCCGCGCGGCCGGCTTCGGCGACCGGCTGCAGGGGGTGCTGCGCGGCGATGCGAAGTGGCTCCCCGTCTGGTTCGGCCTGGCGCCGCTGGTGGCCTACGTGGCCTCCTGGAGCGGCTGGTTCGCCACCAGCGACGGCTACGACCGCAACTGGGCGGCGCTGAACGGCAACCACGTGCCGATCTGGTCCACCATCGACTCCTGGTACCAGTACAACAAGTGGATGCTCGGCTTCGGGCTCGGGCTGACGTCCGGCCAGACCTACAAGTCGAATCCGCTCGGCTGGCTGATCCTGGCCAGGCCGATCTCGTTCTACTCCTCCTGCCAGCCGACCACCAAGGCCTGCGGGGCGGCGGGCACCACCGAGCAGGAGGTGCTGGCCATCGGCACCCCGCTGATCTGGTGGGGTGCCGCGCTCGCGCTCGTGTTCTGCCTGGCCTGGTGGCTGATGCGGCGGGACTGGCGGGCTGGCGCCGTGCTGCTGGGCGTGGCCGCCGGCTGGCTGCCGTGGATCTGGTTCTACTGGCACGACCACCGGACCGAGTTCTACTACTACGCCGTGGTACTCGACCCGTTCCTGGTCATCGCCATCACGCTGTGCCTGGGCCTGATCATCGGCCCGGAGCGCGCCGGGCCGGCCCGCCGGGCGATGGGCGCGGTGGCCGCAGGCGCCTACCTGATCGCCGTGCTGGTGAACTTCGCCTACTTGTATCCCATCCTGGCCGCCAAGGCGATCCCGTACGCATCCTGGCTGTCCCGGATGTGGTTCCGCAGCTGGATCTGACCGCCCGCCACCCGGCAGGAGCCCCCTGACCGTCAGATACATCGCGGAGCTGCTGCCTGGATGCGGAACGTGACCCAGATCACGGAACGTCACTGCAAGCGATTGCGTCGTACTGTCTAGTAACTTCCAAGAACTAGTAAGCCCGCTGGTCAGACTGGCGGAGAGAGGACGACGATGGCCGCGACGGCGCACGCGCCCGACCTGGACCGCCGATTCGAGCACGACGTGGTGCCCTACATGACCCAGCTCTACCCGGCTGCGCTGCGGCTGACCAGGAACCCCAGCGACGCCGAGGACCTGGTGCAGGAGACCCTCGCCAAGGCATACGCCGCGTTTCACCAGTTCACTCCGGGCACGAACCTGCGCGCGTGGCTGCACAGGATCCTGTCCAACACCTTCATCAACTCCTACCGGAAGAAGCGCCGCGAGCCGGTCGCGGACCTCAGTCCCGAGGTCGGCCAGGAGGGGCAGGGCGGCAGTGACCCGCTGGCCCGGCCGGCCAGGTCGGCCGAGGCCGAGGCGCTGGAGCGGATGGGTGACTCCGACGCGCTGGCGGCGCTGCGGGCCCTGCCGGAAGACTTCCGCGCGACCATCTACCTGGCCGACATCGAGGGATACCCGTACCGGGAGATCGCCCGGATGATGGAGGTCCCCCTCGGCACGGTCATGTCCCGCCTGCACCGCGGCCGGGCCAAGCTGCGCCGCGCGCTCGCCGGGCACGCGCCGCGGCGGACGCCGGCCGGCAGCGGATCGCCTGCCCTGCCCCGCACTGCCCCGCGGGCCCCGAAGCCGGAGCTCAGCTGGCAGCTGGCGTATAAAGGCTGAGGGTGACCGACTTCACCTTCCAGCGGTGAATCAGGTGCATCCTGCCGATCAGGGCGAACTCGACGTGGCTGAGCTTGGTGTGGTCCGGGATGGCCTGCCCGGTGAGGGTCACCACCCACATCCTGCTCAGGTGCTGGTCACGAGTTGACAGCAGCTTGCCCGATGCTTCCATGCCCCGCAGCGTGGCCGACGCGTAGGCCGACTGCCGCTGCCCGATGTCCTGCAGCTTCTGGAATGGCCCCGGATACCCCAGCGCGACCGAGCGCGTGCCCCAGGGCAGGTACAGGACGGCGTCGCCGGGCCGCTCGTTGGCGGCCAGCACCGCGGCGACACCGCGCAGGTCATCCGGTCGAGCGGCCGTCGTCCTGATGGTCCGCTGCGGGTGCACGAGCAGCAGGGCCGTGACGGCCAGCAGGATCACGACCGGCACGGTCGCGACGACGCGAGAGCGCAGCACGTCCTGGCCGCCCAGGCGCTGCGCGGCGTAGCCGCCGACATAGCACAGGCCGGCCGCCACCAGCAGCGAGATGGCCGGCATGCAGAAGATGATGTAACGCTCGTCGTAGATCGGCTTGACCTCGGACAGGACCACCAGGACAACCGGCGGCAGTGCCAGCCAGGGCAGCGCTATGACGCCGACGTTGATCAGCGCGCTGGCGCGCCGGAACAGGTCCGCGACGCAGGTCACCACGGCCAGGGCCGCGACCAGGATGACCAGGTCCCTGGTTCCGGCGAAGTCGTAGATGATGTTCTTGACGGTCGTCACGCCGGGCCGCGTCAGCCAGCTGATCTGGCCCGACTGCGACATTCCGATGACGATGAACGGCAGCAGCACGATGCCGGCCACGATGACCGATGTCCACCAGCTCCGCGTCGCGTCCAGCATGGTCGCGACCAGCCGGTGCGGCGGCCGCAGCTCGCCCTCCTCCAGCGGCACGTGCGGCTCGGCGAAACGGGGATCTTCGCTCATTCTCCTGGCCCTGGCCCGCATGATGAGCAGGCTGACTCCGTGCGCGACGACCAGCAGCAGCGCGAACAGGTTGAGCAGCGCCAGGATGAAGATGACGACCGCGTATCCCACCCAGAGCCGGCCGCTGTGCTTCTCGATGGCGCGGACGAACAGGTACGTCGCGCCGACCGCGCACAGCGTCGCCATCGAGTAGGGCCGGGCGTCCTGGGCATACCAGGTCGTCAGCGGAAGCGCGGCGAACAGCAGGCCCGCCATCAGCCCGGTGAGCAGGGGCGCGCGCAGCCCCCCGGCCCTGGCGAGCCGGGCGCCCAGCGCCGCGGTCAGCCCGGCGGCGGCGCAGCTGGCGATCAGCGAGGGCATCCGCAGCGTGGTGGCCGACACGCCGAAGGCCGCCACCACCGGATGCATGACGACGTAGTAGAAGGCATGCACGGCGTCCTCGTGCCGGGCCATCGTCAGGATCTTGCCGATGGGCCATTGAACGACTTCCCTGGTGTAGCCCTCGTCCCGCCACAATGATGGCTGGCTGATCTTGTATCCGCCGGCCACGAGCTCGACCAGCGCGGGGACGAGGACGACCAGCCACCGGGCAATCAGGCCGCCCGCCGATCGTGGCCGGCCGGCCGGCGTCTCCCGCGGGGCAGCCGCCTTCGGATCCGTCGCGGGCGAGGGGGCTGCTGCCTTCTCCTCACCGGGCACGGCTGACACGCCCGTCACAGGTCCGTCAGACATGATCACCTGCCAAGCTGGTGGCTAGCCTTGCGGTAACACGGCGATGCACGGTCTACTCCGTTCGCGGTCCGGCAGCTTCGTTGCAATTCTCACCCGCCCGGCACGCTCAGTGGGGGGATCGCAGGGTCGCACGGAACTTTACCGCCGGATCGCCACCGGACTGTCCAGCGCAGCTAAAGACACCCTAAAGGACGCCGGTCAGGTACCGAAGATGCGGTCGCAGGCGCGCGCGGCCGCCTTCCCGTCGTCGAGCGGGCAGAACTTGGCCTGGAACGCCGCATATGCCTGCCGGTACCGCGCCGCTACCCCGTCCAGGTCGCCGATCGACTCGACCACCTCGGCGGAGGTGGCGAGCAGCGGCCCGGGCGCCTCGGCCTGGAAGTCGAAGTAGAAGCCCCGCAGCTTGTCCCGGTACTGCTCGAGATCGTAGGTATAGAAGAGCATCGGCCTGCCGGTCGGGGCGAAATCGAACATCACTGACGAGTAGTCGGTGATGATCGCGTCGCTCACCAGGAACAGGTCGGTGATCTCCGGGTACCGGGTGACGTTGATCACGAAGCCCGGCCGGGTTCCGGCCGGCACGTCATCGGCCATGTGATGGTGGCCGCGCAGCAAGATGACGTACCCGTCCCCGAGCTCGCGCCAGGCGCGCTCGAGATCCAGCCGGAAGTCGAACCTGTACCGGCCGGACGCGTAGTACTGGTTGTCCCGCCAGGTCGGCGCGTACATCACGACCCGCTTGCCCGCCGGGATGCCCAGCCTCGCCCGCACCTGCTCGGCGATCCGCTCGGTGTCCGGGCTGCACAGCAGGTCATTGCGCGGATAGCCGGACTCGCAGATCTCGCCGTCGTAGCGGAAGGCACGCTGCATGATCGGCGTGCTGAAGGGATTGGGGGACAGCAGCAGGTCCCATTTCGCCACGTCCCTGGCCAGGTGGTCGAGATAGCTCGTGCCGCTCATGAACTGGGGCTGGTCCACGTCGAAGCCGATGCGCTTCAGCGGCGTGCCGTGCCAGGTCTGGACGTAGACCTGGCCGTCCCGCTTGGCGTAGGCGGGCGTCATGTCATCGTTGGAGATCAGGTACCTGGCCCTGGCCAGAGCCTCGAAGTAGTCCTCGGTTCCGGTCAGCACGCCGGTGGCCCCGTCGGGCAACGGCACCGACCAGTCATTGACGGCCCACAGATGCTCCCGGTCGTCACCCCGGCGCCGCAGCTCGTCTGCGATGGCGCGCGGATTGTCCGTGCACGCCTTCCCCTTCCAGCTGATGAACAGCGCCGCGTCCCGTAGCGGCAGCTTCTGCTGCAGCGGGTAGTAGACGCCGCGCAGCATGCGCCGCTGCACCCGGCCGTCTTCGGTCAGCTTCAGCGCCGTGCCGACCGTCAGGATGGGAACGTCATAGCCCGACGTGGTGAACCGGTACCCCTTCGGCCCGAAGACCTGCCTTTTCTCTCCCGGCTCCGGCAGCCGGGCATGGTCGTAGGCCGGGACGACCAGGTCCGCGTCGGGCTGGCCCGGCCGCCGGACCGCCAGGTCCCAGCTGCCATCGCGCAGCGGCAGCCGCCAGCCGAAACTGGGCATGGCCGTGGCGTCGATCGTGATCGTGAACGCCTCGCCGCTGCGCGCCATCGGCACGACGTACCGGTCGGTGGAACCCTTCCGCAGGAGCAGGACCTCGTACTCCTGGCCAGGGTGCGCCGAGAAGGTGCCGCGCAGGGTCAGGGTTCCCGTGGCGGACCATGAGTGCCCCTGAATAACTGGCCGGGGCGCCCTGTGCACCACGATCGCGTTGCCGTACCTGGTCCGCTCCACCGCAATCTCCCTGCCGCCGTCGGCGGATATGAGCTCCGGGCAGTCGGGCGCGAAGGCGACCCGCACCCGTCGCTGGCCAGCGGTCGTGACGTACAGGTCCCACTCGACGGCGTGGGCCTGGCCGTCTTCCGGACCGTGCCCGGCTCGCTGTCGCTGGGCCAGGTCGGCGCCGGTGATCGTCGCGCGGAGCCGGACCCGGCCATCGCCGAGGGCTTCCCGCGTGGCGGCGAGCTTCCTGCTAGCGGTCCCGATAGGGGCCGCGAGTGCGAGTCCGGCGCCCTCCTCGCCGCCGGCCAGCCGGGCCTCGACGGAGATGGTGACCCCGTCGCCGGCCGGGCCGCAGGACCGCAGCACCGCAGGCGTCTCGATCACCTGGATGTGCAGATGACGGCCGATCCAGCGCGCGCCGAATCGCACGCCCGGCGCTACCTCCTGCATGGCCGGGCGCTCGGCGGGGCCGACCGTCGGCGTGTGCAGCCGCGCCGGCCGCCAGACACCGCGGCCCCGGACCAGGACGAAGCAGTCCCAGTCCCCGGTCAGCCAGCGATGGCCGGCCCGGAACAGGCGGGGACTGATGGCGCAGCGGAACCCGGCCCAGTCATAGTCGTACCTGTCCTGCCGCGACCACGCGGTCGCGCCCTCATGCCGGAACGACCTGGCCGGTATCACCAGCGGCGGCCTCAGCTTGTTCCGCGGTCGCAGGACCACGACCTTCGAGGTGTGCTGGCGCTTGGTGACATCCACGGACGGCACGTAGGCGCAGCCGGTGATCACGAGGCTGCCGGCCTCCCAGGTAACGCCCTCGACCCGGACGAACGGGTCAAGCTCGCGCCAGTGCGGCCGGTACACCCGGTCCGGCACGCCCAGGCGGCTGTCGCCCCGGAACGGCAGGTCGGCCGTCAGCCGACCCATCTTCCTGATCACCGGCACGGTCTTGTTCGGCTGCTGGGAGCGCCAGGTCATGAACTCGATCAGCTCAGGCAGCTGGCGCTGGGCAATGAGGTGGTAGGCGAGCTTCTGCCAGGACTGGATCGTCCGGAACACCCGCTTGTCGACCTGGGCCAGGTAGCCGGCCGTCAGCTCGATGAACTCGGCCCGGAAGCTGTCACTCGTCCGCTGGATCTCGCGAACGTACAGCCAGATGTCGTTGACGAGCGCCTTGGTCTGGTGCTGGCGGAGCAGCCTGGCCGGCTTGTGCCGGCGCAGGAACGCGTCGATGGCGAGCAGCGCGGTAATGCGGTCCCGGAAGTTGCTGATGTCCGTGCGGGACTGCGTGATGGACAGCGCGCCCTTGTCCCGCTCCCGCCAGAAGTAGACCGGCTCTGGTAGCACGTCCACCGCCCTGGCCAGGACATGAGCCCTGGTCATGAGCTGAATGTCCTCCCAGACCATGCCCTCGGGGTAGGTCAGGTGGCGGGCGTCCCAGAACGACTTCCTGAACAGCTTGTTCCATACCGATATGTCATAGAACAAGGCCGGCGTCCGGCTGATGTGAGTGCCGATACGGCGGCCCTTGATCGCCCGGGCATGCAGGGCCGACACGGTGATGCCCATCGGGCCGATCCGCTGCACGTGGCCGGACGCGAAGTCAGAGCCCGACTGCTCGAGCGTGTGCAGCATCTTCTCGTAGGCGTGCCGGGGCAGGGCGTCATCGGCGTCGACGAAGGCCAGGAACTCGCCGGTGGCCCGCTCGACCCCGCGGTTGCGCGCGTAGCCGGGGCCCCCGTTCGGGACCTGGACCAGGGTGAACCGCGGGTCGGCGGCGGCACGAGCCGCGGCGATCTCGCTGCTGCCGTCCGTCGACCCGTCGTCCACCATGATCACCTCAAGGTCGGTGAACGTCTGGGCCGCGATCGAGCGCAGGCACTCATCCAGCAGATCCTCATTGTTGTGGAAGGGCACAACAACGCTGATCCGCGGAACTGTCATCCTGAATCTTCTCCCTGCTGCGGCGGAAGCGCTGCGATCGCCGTCGCGCCCATGAGCCCCTGACCGGAAATCTTAAGAGATCGGCGGCGCCGAATCTCCCAGACGCGGCCTGCGCGGCAAGTTACCGGATGGCCGCTGCCCGGCGCCGGCGCCTGCCGTCACTCGCCCCGCCAGGCTGGCGGCCGCTTCTCGGCGAACGCCGTGGCGCCCTCGATCGCGTCGGCGGAGGTGAAGACCGGGCCGATAATCTCGCTCTGGCGGGCGAATGCCTCGCTGCTGTCCCAGTCAGCCGCCGCGGCGATGACCCGCTTGCTGGCCGCGAGCGACAGCGGGGCGCCGAGGGCGACCCGGCCAGCCAGCTCGCGCGCGCCGTCGAGCGCCCGCCCGGCCGGGACGATCATGTTCACCAGGCCGGCGGCGTGCAGGCGGCCCGCCGGGAAGTGCTCGCCGGTCAGGGCGATCTCCATGGCCACGTGGTAGGGAATCCGCCGCGGCAGCCTGGTCAGGCCGCCAGCCCCGGCCGCCAGCCCCCGCCTGACCTCGGGCAGGCCGAACTTCGCCTCCTCGCTGGCCACGATGAGGTCGCAGGCCAGGGCCAGCTCGAAGCCGCCGGCCAGCGCGTAGCCCTCGATCGCCGCGATGACCGGCTTGACCGGAGGCCGTTCCGCAATCCCGCCGAATCCGCGGTCGCCGGCCACCGGGACGTCGCCAGCCAGGAAGCCCTTCAGGTCCATGCCCGCGCAGAAGGTGCCGCCTGCCCCCGTGAGGATGAGCACGCGCACGTCGCGGCGCTCGTCGAATTCCTCGATGGCGGCAGCGATGCCGCGGGCCACCGCGCCGTTGACCGCGTTGCGCGCCCCCGGGCGGTTCACGGTGATGACGGCGATCCCGTCGGCTACCTCGGTCAGGACGTCGTCCGTCATCTGCCTGTCCTCGCTGGGGCGGTCGGTGGGCGGCTACCTGGGCCGGAACGGGCGGGCGGCTACCTGGGCTGGAACCTGATGCCCCCGTCAAAGCGGATGACGTCGGCATTCATGTAGTCGTTCGCGATCAGCGCCAGGGCTAGCTGGGCGAACTCCGCGGCGGTGCCCATCCGCTTCGGGAACACGACGGGAGCGACCAGCTTCGCCTTGAATTCCTCACTCGCCGGGCCGGAGCCGTAAATCGGGGTGTCGATGATGCCGGGACAGATGGTGTTGACCCGGACCCCGATAGCGGCCAGGTCGCGGGCGGCCGGCACCGTCATGCCGATGATGCCGCCCTTGGACGCGGAGTAGGCAATCTGCCCGGTCTGCCCTTCGAGCCCGGCGATGGACGCGGTGTTGATGACGACGCCGCGCTGGCCGTCAGCGTCAGCAGGATCGGTCCGGGCGATGGCGGCGGCGCCGATGCGCATCACGTTGAAGGTCCCGATCAGGTTGACGTCGATGACCTTGCGGTAAGTGCCGAGGTCGTGCGGCGTGCCGTCCCGGCTCACCGTCCGCGACGCCCAGCCGATGCCCGCGCAGCTCACGGCGACCCGGAGCGGAGCGCCAGTCGCCTCGGCTGCCGCCACGGCGGCGTGCACCGACTGCTCGTCGGCCACGTCGGTGCGGGCGAACACCCCGCCGACATCGTCGGCGAGTGCCTTGCCGCGCTCGGAGTTCAGGTCGGCGACGACTACCGTGGCGCCGGCCGCGGCCAGCGCCCGGACGGTCGCCTCGCCCAGGCCGCTGGCGCCGCCAGAAACGATCGCAGATGTTCCGTTCACGTCCATGGCCGGGAGCATACTGCCCGCGGCGGCCGGCCAGCCGGACGGGCTTCGGTGATCCGGGAATGTCAGCGGTGCCAGTTACGCTCGGTCTACCGGGGTGGTGGCCGCGCGGTCACTGCGCGCCCCGGCCGGACCTAGCAGGCTGCTGCTGGTTCTCATCGCTAGGCTCCGGTGCGGCGACGGCGGCCGGGCGTGCCGCCGCAGGGAGGGCATCGTGAAGCAGTATCGCGGTAATCCGTGGGTCGTCCTGCTGGTCGTCTCGCTCGGGTTCTTCATGACGTTGCTGGACCTGACGATCGTCAACATCGCGATCCCGAACATGGTCACGAGGCTGCACGCCTCGCTCGACGATGTCCTGTGGGTGATCAACGCCTACGCCCTCGTGCTCGCCGTGCTGCTGATCACCGCGGGCCGGCTGGGCGACCTGCTCGGCCAGCGGAAGATGTTCTTCGCCGGGGTGGCCCTGTTCACCGTCGCGTCCGCGGCCTGCGGCCTGGCCCCGACGGCCGGCTGGCTGATCGGCTTCCGCGCCATTCAGGGCCTCGGCGCCGCGCTGCTGATGCCGCAGACCCTCGCGATGCTGACCATGGTGTTCCCGCCGGAGCGGCGCGGGGCCGCGTTCGGGGTGTGGGGAGCCGTCGCCGGCGTGGCCACCATCGCCGGGCCGACCCTGGGCGGGCTGCTGGTGACCGCCTTTGACTGGCGGTACATCTTCTTCATCAACCTGCCGATCGGCGCCGTCGTCCTGGTCCTGACCATCATCCTGATCCCGGACCTGCGCACCGGCCAGCGGCACCGCTTCGATGTCGCCGGGGTTGCCCTGGCCAGCGCCGCGCTGCTGGCCATCTGCTACGGGCTGGTCGAGGGCCAGAAGTATGACTGGGGCACGATCACGTCCTTCCTCTCGATCCCGCTCGTGCTGGCGGTCGGCGCGGCGCTGCTCGCCGCCTTCCTGCTCGTGCAGGCGCGGCGGCAGGACAGGGAGCCGCTGGTCCCGTTCGCCCTGTTCAGGGACCGCAATTACGCGCTGATGAACCTGGTGGCGGCCACCATCGCCATCGGCATGCTGGGCATTTTCCTGCCGTTCACGATCTACCTGCAGACCGTGCTCGGCTTCTCCGCGCTCAAGGCGGGCCTCACGATGGCCCCGGCGTCCCTCATCTCGATGTTCGTGGCGCCGGCGGCGGGGCGGATGTCCGACCGGGTCGGCGGCAAGTTCATCCTTCTCGCCGGGCTGCTGCTCTTCGCCGGCGGCATGGCGTGGATCGCCTTGACCGCGCAGCCGTCATCGGCCTGGTATGACTTCCTGGCCCCGCAGTTCGTGGCCGGGCTCGGCATCGGCTGCACCTTCGCCCCGATGACGACCGTCGCCATGCGGAACGTCAATCCGCGAATGGCAGGCGCCGCCTCCGGGGTCTTCAACACCACCCGCCAGGTCGGCAGCGTGATCGGCACCGCCGGCGTCGGCGCGCTGCTGCAGAACCGGCTGGTCGCCTCGCTGACGAGCCAGGCCACCGAGCGCACGGCCGGGATGCCTGCCGCGCTCCGGCAGCACGTCGTGACCGGTTTCCAGGCCGCGGTCAAGGGCGGCCTCGAAGTGGGGGCCGGGCAGAAGCCGACGGGCCTGGGCGGCGTCATCTTCAGCAACGGCTTCGTCGACGCCATGCGGCCCACCATGCTGGTGCCCATCGCGATCCTGCTGATCGGCGCGGTCAGCTGCCTGTTCGTCCAGCGCCGCGCGGGCATGGCGCCGTCCGGCGGAAGGCCGGCCGAGGTGGCCGGGGCAGCGTCGGCGGCGGGCGCCGCCTAGCCGGTCACGTCGCCTGCGCGAGCATCTCCGGGGCCCATAGTCCCGGCAGCTCACCGGGGCCCGGCTCGAAGGGGAACCTCGAGGCGAACGCGGGCTTCAGGTCGGACAGCCAGACGGCGTCAGGATCGAACCTGGCGAAGAACGGCTGCCCCACCAGGGAGGGGTCACGCGCCTGGATCATGTGCAGCGCGAAGACCTTCTGGCCGGCAATCTCGGCGACACCATCCACGCAGACCTTGCCGGGCGTGGCCGACATTGACGGGCCGCGCACGGTCCGGCACAGGCCGGAGACGCTGCTGTAGGCGTCACGGAAGATCTGCTGGCCCCTGGCCAGCGGCACCGCGAAGTAGCCCTGGGGACCGGTGTCGCGCTCGACGAACATGTAGTAGGGCACCATTCCCAGCCGGAGCTGGGTCCGCCACATCCGCGCCCAGGTCACCGAGTTGTCGTTAATGCTCCTGATCAGGGGGGCCTGCGTGCGGATGATCGCCCCGGCGTCCCTGATCCGGGCGGTCGCGTCGGCCACGGCGGGCGGCTCCAGCTCTCGCGGGTGCGAGAAATGTGCCATCAGCGCCAGGTTCTTCCCGGTCGCCGCCACCTGCTCGAACAGCCGCAGCGTGTCCTCGGCGTCCGGGTCGCCGACGAAGCGGTCCGGCCAGTAGGCGAGCGACTTGGTCCCGATCCTGATCGACTCGACGTGATCGAGGCTGGGGTCGAGCAGCGGCTCGATATACCGGCGGAGCACGGCCGTCCCCATGATCATGGGATCGCCGCCGGTGATCAGCACGCTGGTCACCTCCGGGTGCGCCCGCAGGTAGCTGGTGATCCGGGCCGTGTCGTCGGTCGCCATCTTGAGATCGGGCTCGTTGACGAACTGCGCCCACCGGAAGCAGTACGTGCAGTACGCGTGGCAGGTCTGCCCCTGCTTGGGAAAGATCAGCACGGTTTCCGGGTACTTGTGCTGCACGCCTGGCAGCGGCTCGTCGGTCAGCGCCGGGGTGTTCAGGGCCAGCTGGCCGGCCGGATGCGGGTTGAGTCGCATCCGGACGGCGTGCGCCACCGCCTGAATCTCGCGCTCGGGCGCGTCGCGCGAGAGCAGGCCCGCGATGGCTCGCACGTCCTGCTCGGGCAGCATGTCCGGCTGCGGGAAGACGAGACGGTAGATCGGGTCGTCAGGCGCAGCATCCCAGTCGATGAGCCGCTCGACGACGTAGTGGTTGGTCCTGAAGGGCAGCACGGTCGCCACCGCCCGCACCGCGAGCCGGTCCGCCGCGCTCAGCCCTGCACGGGCGGCAAGGCCATCCAGGTGCTTCGCCGTATAGGCGCGGAACCCTCGCCTCTGCACCGGGACCGCGATCTCATCCCGCTGACCAGTCAATTGCAGCTCCCTCCGGCCGCCGCTCCTCGGCAATCCTCGCCGTGCGTGCCATCTGTACGCCGGAGGCGGGGCCGCCCCGCCAGATCCGGCCAATCTCTGAGACGCTGCTGGCCTGTCACTCGCTGCCGGGCAGACCATGTCAAGAGATGACGATTGGAGAACGCTCAAGGCAAGCTCAGCGTTGCCTGCGCCCCCGTTCGCCCAGTGCGATCCCCCGCCCGTCAGCTAACTGTAGGGGAACCTGCGATTCGTTGATGCGCCTTCCTCCTGATATGTTCCTGGCTCCGCCAGCCGGTCTCCCCTGACCCCATTGCTCGCAGAACTTCCCGGATCCGGGGAGATCTATGCGCTGCGCCGACCGGTTTCACCCAGCCGCTGGCCGGTGACCCCGGCTGGCCCCGGAGCAGCTTCCGGGCACCCGCCAGCCGCCCGAATCCGGGCGGTGAGAGGCTTGGCCGCATGCGGGACACCAGCGCGCGCCAGTTCGGGGAGCGGCCCCCGGTGACCCCGTGCGCCGTCGCGGCCAGGACGGCGACCTGACCCGCCCGGGCCGGCCCGCCGCCAGCGACCTGCCACCAGGCGACCGGCGCCCGGACCGCGATCCAGAGCTCACCCCGCCGCGCTCCGCGGCCGGGCTGGCGCCGCCTGCCGGATTGCCCGTGCCGCCGCCGGCCGGGCTCCCGGTCCCGCACGCACCGCGGCCGTCAGGCCTGCCCGGCCTGCATGGAGCGATGCGGCCGGGGCCGCCGGCCGGGCCGGTGGCCGTCGATGCCATGGGCGGCGACCACGCGCCCGCCGAGATCGTCGCCGGGGCCGTCATGGCGGTGCGTGAGCACGGCGCCCAGGTCGTGCTCACCGGGCGTGCCGGCCTGCTGCGCCCGCTGCTGGCCCGGCATGGTGCCCAGGACGACATCCGGGTGGTCGCCGCGGAGGACACGCTCAGCATGGACGAGGGGGCGCTGGCCAGCTGGCGCCGCCCGCGGTCCAGCATCGCGGTGGCCTGCCAGCTCGTGCACCGGGGCCAGGCGGTGGCCGTCATGTCGGCCGGATCCACCGGCGCCATCGTGGCGACCGCCAGGCTGCGGCTCCGCCCGCTGGCCGGCGTGTCCCGTCCCGCGCTGGCCGTCGTGCTGCCGACCACGCCGGGGCCGACGCTGCTGCTCGACGTGGGCGCGATCGCTGACCCCAAGCCCGAGATGCTGCTGCAGTTCGCCCAGCTGGGCGTGGCGTACGCGCAGACGGCGTTCGGCATCACCGAGCCGCGCGTCGGCCTGCTCAGCATCGGCGCCGAGCCGGGAAAGGGGAACAAGCTGGCCAGGCGGGCGCACGAGCTGCTGGACGCGGAGCCGTCGCACGGCGGGCTGCCGATCAGCTTCGCCGGCAACGTCGAGGGCAGCGACCTGCTGTCCGGAAGCCTCGACGTGATCGTGACCGACGGTTTCACCGGCAACGTGGCACTGAAGACGGTGGAGGGGACGGCAAGCTTCGCCGCCCGCCAGCTGCGGGAGGCCCTGGGCGGGTCGCGGGCCGCCAGGCTCGGCGCGCTGCTGCAGCGCCGCGGGCTGCGCGAGCTGGGCAATCGGCTCGACGCCGAGACATACGGCGGTGCCGCGCTGCTGGGCCTGGAAGGGACGGTAGTCATCGCGCATGGCGCCGTCACCGCCCGTGGCGCGGCGGCCGCCTGCCTGCTCGCCGCCGACCTGGCCGCGGCCCGGATCACCGACCGGATCACCGAGCGGCTCGGTCCGGCTCGCGGCAGTCACTTCCTGCGCCGGCCTTAGCCGGGCCGGGCCGATAGGCTGGCAGGATGACGGATCCGGAGATAGCGCTCGGAGGCCTGGTCCAGGCTGCCCTGACCGCCGAGCTCGGCGAGGCATACGCAGCGGCCGATCCGCTCATCCGGCCGTCCCAGTTCGCCGACTACCAGTCCAATGTGGCCCTGTCGCTGGCCAGGCGGCTTGGCCGGCCGCCGCGGGAGGTGGCCGAGCAAGTCGCCGCGGGGCTGGCCGGCGCCGCCGCGGTCGATGACGCCCAGGTGAGCGGGCCCGGCTTCATCAACATCACGCTGCGCGACGGCTGGATAGCCGAGCAGGCCGCCGGGCAGCTCGCCGACCCGCGGCTGGGCGTGACGCCGGCCGAGCCGGCCAGGCGCGTCGTGGTCGACTACTCGGGGCCCAATGTGGCCAAGGAACTGCACGCCGGGCACCTGCGGGCGACGGTCGTGGGTGACGCCCTGGTGCGCGTGCTCGAGCACCTCGGTCATGCCGTCATCCGCGCGGCGCACCTGGGCGACTGGGGCACCCAGTTCGGCATGCTGATCGAGCATGCACTGGACCTCGGCGAGCAGGCGACCGCCGACCAGCTGGCGGCGGGCGAGTTCACCGCGTTCTATCAGGCCGCGCGGGCCAAGTTCGACAGCGATCCCGCCTTCGCCGCCAGGTCCCGGCAGCGCGTCGTCCAGCTGCAGGCGGGCGAGGAGCAGGCCATGCGGCTGTGGCGGCTGCTGGTCGATGACTCGATGGAGTACCTGCGCAGGCTGTATGACCGGCTCGACATCACCCTCACCGACGCCGACATGGCCCCGGAGAGCTTCTACAACCCGATGCTGGCCGACGTCTGCGCCGAGCTGGAGTCCAAGGGCATCGCGGTCATCAGTGACGGCGCGCTGTGCGCCTTCCCGCCCGGATTCACCGGCCGCGATGGCCGGCCGCTGCCGCTGATGCTGCGCAAGAGCGACGGCGGTTACGGGTATGACAGCACCGACATCGCCGCCATCCGGTACCGGCTCACCGAGCTGGGCGCCACCCGGATCATCTACGTGGTGGGCTCCGAGCAGCACCAGCACCTGGAGATGGTGTTCGCGGTGGCCAGGCAGGCCGGCTGGCTGACCGGCGCGGCCACGGCCGAGCACGCGGTCGTCGGGCTGATGACCGCGCCGGGAGGGCAGCGGCTGCGGACCAGGGCCGGCGAGCAGATCAAGCTGGTCACGCTGATGGACGAGGCGGTCGAGCGCGCCGAGGAAGTCATCAAGGACCGCTACGACGATCCCGAGCTGCGGTCCCAGATCGCCGAGACGGTGGGGATCGGCGCGCTCAAGTACGCCGATCTGTCGGTGGCCAGGGACACCAGCTACGTGCTGGACTTCGACCGCATGCTCGCGCTGACCGGCAACACCGGGCCCTACCTGCAGTACGCCATCGCCCGGATCCGCTCGATCTTTCACCGGGCGGGCCTGCAGCCCGAGCACGTGACCGGCCCGATCACGCTGACCGGCGACCCCGAGCGGGCGCTGGCGCTGCGGCTGCTCGGCTTCGCCACGGCGGTGGGTGACGTCGCGGCGACAGCGGAGCCGCACAAGCTGGCCACTTACCTGTTCGAGGTGGCCAGCGCCTTCACGACCTTCTATGAGCAGTGCCCGGTGCTGACCGCTGAGGGATCGCTGCGCGCGAGCAGGCTGGCGCTGGCCGCTCTCACGCTGCGCGTGCTCAGCGCGGGCCTGGGCCTGCTCGGCATCCCGGTGCCCGAGCGGATGTAGCGTGCAGCCCCGGGCAGATTGGCCGGCTGTTCCCGGGTAGCTCACAGGATCGGTGACCCGATCTCCCGGGGCATCGGGGCAGGATCGTGAACATGGACAACATGGACGAATCCGAAGAAGGCCGGCCCACCGAGCCCATCGGCTGGAATGGACCGTCAGGATCACCTCGGCAGGCGCCCGGCGCGCAGCCGCCGCGGCGCGGCCCCGGCCGGCTGCGGCGGCTCGGCATCGGGATCGCCGCCGCCGCCGTGCTGGCCGGCGGGGGCGCGGTGGCCGGAGTGGCGCTGGCCGGCCCGCCGTCGGCGGCGGCCGCGCCGGCCGGCCAGGCCGGCGCGCTGAGCGCCGTGCTCAGCAACGCCTCGTCACCGGCTGGAGACAGCCCCACGGCGGCATCGCCGGCCACGCCCGGCAGCGCGGCGATCGCGGCCTGCCGGAAGGCTGCGCAGGAACTGCGCAGCAGCGGGCATCCCCGGGCGGCCAGGCTGGTCAGGGCCGCCTGCCGGGGCCGGCTGGGCCGGCTGCGGGTGCTGGGCGGACTGCATGGCCAGTTCACCTTCACCACCAGGAACGGCGTCAGGACCCTGGCCTTCGAGCGCGGCGTCGTCGAGTCGGCCAGCTCCTCCGCCGTGGTCGTCCGGGCGGCGGACGGCACGACCTGGACGTGGGACCTCGTCAGCAACTCGGTGATCCGCGAGGGCGGCCAGCGCACCGACAGCGGTGCCCTGGCCGACGGCCAGCGGGTCTTCGTGGGCGGCCCTGTCATCAGCGGTGCCAGTGATGCGCGCCTGATCGTCATCGCCGCGCCCGCCGCCGCCGGCTCGCCAGCTGCGTGAGCGGTCATCCGCAGGCCCGGCATCGCGCACCCTGCCCGCCGCGCGCCGGGCAGGGTGCGCGGTGTCCGGCGGCCACGGCGGCCGGGCCGCCGGCCGGGCCGCGGTAGCCTCCAGCTGGCGGGCGGACGACGGCCACCCTGCGGCGGCCTGGTCCGCCGGCCGCCGCAGCACGCGCGAGAATGAGCCAGAGGCGTCATGACAGACAGCGACCGCATTCCGCAGGTACTCGTCGTAGACGATGAGCCCAACATCCGCGAGCTCGTGCAGGTCGCGCTGAAGTTCCACGGCTGCTCCGTCACGACCGCCGCCAGCGGCAAGGACGCGCTGCGCCAGGCTGAGGCGAGGGGGCCTGACCTCATCGTCCTGGATGTCATGCTGCCCGACATGGATGGCTTCGAGGTCTGCCGCCGGCTCCGGGCCGCGGGCAACGAGGTGCCGGTGATCTTCCTGACTGCGCGGGATACGTCCTCGGACACGGTGACCGGGCTGGCCATCGGCGGAGACGATTACGTGACCAAGCCGTTCTCGGTGGAGGCGCTGGTGGCCCGGGTGCGGGCGGTGCTGCGGCGCGCGTCCCGGACCTCCGGGACTGGCGACCAGGCCGGGGCGGCCGCCGGGCCGCTGCGGGCCGGGGACATCGAGCTGGACGAGGACCGCTGGACCGTGCACCGGGCGGGCGTGCCCGTCGAGCTGTCGCCGACCGAGTTCCGCCTGCTCGCCTACCTGATGCGGCATCAGGGCCGGGTGCTGACCCGGGCCCAGCTGCTGGAGAGCGTGTGGGGCTGGGACTACGCGGGCGAGTCCCAGATCGTCGAGACCTACGTCAGCTACCTGCGGCGCAAGCTTGACCCCCTGGGACCTCCGGTCATCTACACCCAGCGCGGCGTCGGCTACAGCCTGCGGCCGCAGGACCGCGGCCGCGCCGGGCCGGGATGAGCGGATGAGCGGCGGCTCCCGCAGGCTGTCCATGCGCGCGCGGATGCTCGTCCTGCTGGTGTGCGTGACGACGGCCTTCCTGCTGATCATGGGCACGGTGAGCACCGTCGCGCTGGCCCGGCACGTCAGCGCGCAGTTTGCCGCCGGGCTGAAGGCCGAGTCCACCTACGGACCAGGCGAGATCGCGCGCCATCCGGGCGGCTACGCCGCCATCACCGTGATTGGCGGCCAGGTCCAGCCCCTGACCTCCGGGTCAGCCAGCCGGGCGCTCGTCTCGGCGATCTCGCAGATCGTGGCGAGCGGCCAGCTGCGTTCCTATCTGGGCGACCGCCCGGACGCGCTCCCGTCGTCGCTGGGCGGCACCCGGCTCACCATCGTGGCCAGGCGGCTGACCGCCGCCGAGGGCGGGCCCGGCACGCTCGTCGTGGCGCAGCCCACCGGGGCCGCCGCCCGGCAGATCCGCAGCTTCATCATCGTGGAGCTGATCACCGGCGGCGCGCTGATCGCCCTGCTGGCCATTTTCGGGGAATGGCTGATCGGCCGCGGCCTCGACCCGCTCGATCAGATGGCGGTCACCGCTCAGGACATCACCACGCGCGGCGACCTGACGGCGCGGATGCCGGATGCCGGCGACCAGACGGAGGTGGGCAGGCTCGGGTCGGCGATCAACACCATGCTCGACCGGATCCAGCAGGCATTCGGCGCCCGGCTGCGGTCCGAGCAGAAGGTGCGGGAGTTCGCCGCCGACGCCTCGCATGAGCTGCGCACCCCGCTGACCACCATCCGCGGCTATGCCGAGCTCTACCGGCAGGGCGCGCTGGGGCCCGACCAGCTGCCGAGCGCCATGCGCCGGATCGAGCAGGAAGCGCAGCGGATGAGCACCCTGGTGGGCGAGCTGCTGGAGCTGGCCCGGCTGGACCGGACATCCTCGCTGGACCTGACCGAGACGGACCTTTCCAGCGTGGTCAGGGACGCGGTCGCGGACGCGATAGCCGTCGAGCCGGGCCGGCCCGTTCGGGCGGAGGCGCCGCCCCGGCTGGTGGCGGTGGTGGATGAGCCGCGGATCCGCCAGGTACTGGCCAACCTGCTGGGCAATGTCCGCGCGCACGCCCCGGCCAGCGCGCCGGTCGCGGTCCGGCTGGGCGCGATCACCGGCGGGGTCCTGATCGAGGTGGCTGACGCCGGGCCGGGCATGTCGGCGCAGGACGCCGCGCGTGCCTTCGACAGGTTCCACCGGGCTGCCGACCGGGGCGGTCCCGGCGGCGAAGCCGGGCCAGGGGCAGCAGACCATGGCTCCGCCGCCGGGCCCGATGCGGATGCGCTGCCCGGCGCCGGGCACCCCGCGGCCGGCCCGGAGGCCGGTCCGCGCGCCGCCGGCCTCCGCCAGGGCAGCCGGGCCGACCGCGGCGGCGGCAGCGGGCTGGGGCTGTCGATTGTCCAGGCCATCGCCGTGGCGCATGGCGGGCAGGCCACGCTGGAGTCCTGGCCCGGGCATGGCACCAGGGTCCGGATCTGGCTGCCCGTGCGCACCGTCCCGTAGCAGCCGGCCGGGCCCCCCTGCTCGCCCGGCGAATCCCCTCAGCCGACGGCGCGGCCGGGGCCTGCGGGCGGCTCGGAGTCCGCCTCGGCCGGGTCGGGCAGGTGCTCGAACATGTAGTAGACGGCGAGCAGGCCGAACAGGGCCAGGGCCAGCACGGAGGAGACGAACGCGGCGATCAGGGTTCCCGCCACGTAGCCGGCCAGGCCGCCGGTGAACCGGATCGTGGCCATGCGCGGCGCGCTGATCTGCCGCCTGGCGCCGAGCTTCTGCTGATGCGAGGTGATGTAGAGCCACACGGAGGCGTAGCCGACCGAGATCGCGATCATGACCAGCCCGTAGGCCACGGTGGCCAGGCTGCCGCCGGCCACGTCCCTGGTGAGGTGCTCGGCGACCAGCGCGGTCGGGAAGGGGATGGCCACAATCCCCATCAGCAGGAAGAGGTTACGCACGAGCAGCGGCCGGTCCACCTTCGTTACCTGGGCCAGCAGGGTGTGGTGGTTCATCCACATGATCCCGATGGTCAGGAAGCTGACCACGTAGGCGAAGTAGTTCGGCCAGTGGTCAGCGAGCACCCTGGTGCTGAGCCGCTGAGCGCCGATCGGCAGCAGGTTGAAGACGAGGATCGTGATGGCGACGGCGAACACGCCGTCGCTGAACGACTCGGCCCGCCGTGAGTCCATCAGCTGGCCGTTCTACCGCCGGCCCGCTAACCGGCCCGGCGCCGCGGCCTGCCGCCTCACGCCGGCTCGGCGCTGCCGCGGGCCGCCGGGGCCGGCTGCTCGACGGCCCTGGCCAGCAGCTGGGCCACGTCGACGACTTCCAGGGACTCTTTAGCCTCACCGGACCCCTTCTTGGCGCTGATCGCGTCGCCGAGCATGACCAGGCAGAACGGGCAGCCGGTGGAGATGGTGTCCGGATCGGTGCCGAGCGCCTCGTCGATCCGCTCGGTATTGATCCGCTTGCCGATCCGCTCTTCCATCCACATCCTGGCGCCGCCCGCGCCGCAGCAGAAGCCGCGTTCCTTGCACCGGTGCATTTCCTGCGCCTTGACACCGGGGACCTGTTCCATGATCTCCCGCGGCGCGGTGAAGACGCGGTTGTGGCGGCCGAGGAAGCAGGGGTCGTGATAAGTGATCTTCTCGTCAATCGGGGTGACCGGGGTGAGCCTGCCGTCGGCGACGAGCTGCGCCAGCAGCTGCGTGTGGTGCATGACCTCGTAGTTCCCGCCCAGCTGGGGGTACTCGTTGGCGATGGTGTTGAAGCAGTGCGGGCAGCTGGCCACGATCTTGCGGGCGCCGGCCTCGTTGAGGGTCTCGATGTTCTGCTGAGCCAGCATGCTGAACACGAACTCGTTGCCCATCCGCCGCGCCGGGTCTCCGGTGCAGGACTCGGCCGGCCCGAGCACGGCGAAGGTCACGCCGGCCGTGTGCAGCAGCTGCGCGATGGCCTTGGTGGTCTTCTTCGCCCGGTCCTCGAGCGCGCCGGCGCAGCCGACCCAGAACAGGTACTCGACGTCCGCGCCGACCGGGCCGTCCACGACTGGGACCTCGAAATCGAGCTCGGTCATCCAGTCAGTCCGCCGGGCCCCGCCCATGCCCCACGGGTCGCCCTTGTTCTCCAGGTTCTTCAGCATCGTGGACGCCTCGGCGGGGAACGCCGACTCGATCAGCACCTGGTGCCGGCGCATGCCGGTGATGTGATCGATGTGCTCGATATCGACCGGGCACTCTTCCACGCAGGCGCCGCAGTTGGTGCAGGACCAGAGCACGTCCGGGTCGATGACGCCGCCGGCCGCCGCGTCGCCCACCAGCGGCCGCTGTGCCTCCGCCTTGACCGAGTCAGGCAGCTGCTCGCGTGCCTCGTCGGAGCCGGCCAGCAGGTACGGGGCCTTCGCGAACGCGTGCTCGCGCAGGTCGAGTATGACCATCTTCGGTGACAGCGGCTTGCCGGTGGCCCAGGCCGGGCACTGCGACTGGCAGCGGCCGCACTCGGTGCAGGTGGCCAGGTCCAGCATGCCCTTCCAGCTCAGGTCCTCGATCTTGCCCACGCCGAAGACATCGGTGTCCGGGTCGGCCTCCTCGAAGTCCAGCAGCTTGCCGTTCGAGCGCATCGGCTGCAGCGGGCCGAGCCCGCTGGGCCGCCGGGCGAACAGCACGTTCAGCGGGGCGATGACGATGTGCAGGTGCTTGGAGTAGGTGACGAAGACGCCGAAGGCCAGGATCACGGCCAGCTGGGCCAGGATGAACGTGGTCTCGATGGCGGAGTTGGCGCTCCGGCCGAGCGGCGCGAGCCAGTGCCCGACCAGCTGCGAGGCGAACGCGCCGTGCGGATAGGGGAAGTCGCCGGTATTGACCTGCGCGCCCCGGTACAGCAGCAGCGTGGCCACGACCAGGAAGATGCCGAGCAAGACCAGCCAGGCGGCGCCGGCGTGCGATCCGGCGAAGCGGGACTTGCGGCCCTCGCGCTTGGGGCTGTTCCGCAGCCGGATCACCGTGAACATCGCGATGCCGGCCAGCACGGCGACGGCGAAGAAGTCCTCCAGGAAGCCCACCCAGGCCCAGGTCCCGATGCCGGGAATGGCGAACGTCTTGCTGAACAGGTCGCCGTAGGCCTCGATGATCGTCAGGATCAGGATGATGAAGCCCCAGAAGACGAGGAAGTGCGCGATCCCCGGCACTGTCCACTTGAGCAGCTTGCGCTGGCCGAGGACCTCTTCCGCCTGGGTCTCCGCGCCCCGGCCGGGGTGCTCGCGCAGCGCCTCGATGCGCTCCGGGGCTGGCTGCCCGGTGCGGGCCAGCCGGGACAGCCACCACAGCCGGTGACCGGCGACCGCGGCCGCGATCACGGTCAGGGCCAGCCCGATGATGATCCGCAGCGCCAAGACGACCTCCAGGGACGGCGTTGAGTGCCAGCGTACGCGTCGGTCCTGCGGCGTCCCGCGATCATTGCGGATATGCCGGTGCCGGGCGGGCCCGAGCAGAATCCTACCGATAGGCAGCCTTCAGTCCCCGTCCAGTCATCGCCGGGCCATCCCGACAGCCTCGGCCGGGCCGATAGCCTGGCCCCCGACGGCGGCCCGGCCGCGGCCCGGCGGCGCGCGGCGGGCGGCACAAGGCGGGCAGGATCAGGCTGACGGCGAGCGGCGGCCGGGACGGAGCGAGAGGTGGCCGGAGCACAGGCAGGTGAAGGGGTGAGACGGCCTGCCCCGGCCTACGGCCGGCGCGCCATCCTGGCCGGCTCGGCCACCGCGCTGGTGACCGCCAGCCTGGCCGGCAGCGCACTGGGATTCCTCAATAAGGCGGCCTGCCGGGCCGGGGCCTGGAACGTGGGACTCGAGCAGTACCAGGCGCACTGCTACACCGACATCTACCCGCTGTACTTCGGCGAGGGCCTCTCGGCTGGCCAGGTGCCGTATATCGGTCACCCGGTGGAGTACCCGGTCATCATCGGGGCCGCGATGCAGGCGGTGGCCTGGATCGTCAGCCCGATCAGCAATCCGTACACCAGGGGCCGGGAGTTCTTCGACGTCACCGTGCTGCTGCTGGCCGTCTGCACGATCGCCGGCGTGCTGGCCACCGCCTACCTGGCCGGGCCGTCCCGGCGCTGGACGGCGCTGCTGGTCGCGCTCGCCCCGGCCCTCGTCCTCGCGTCCTTCATCAACTGGGACCTGATCGCGATGAGCCTGACCGCGCTGGGCGTGGCCGCCTGGGCGGCCCGGCGCGGGGTACTGGCCGGCGTCCTGCTCGGGCTGGCGGTGGCCACCAAGTTCTATCCGCTGTTCCTGCTCGGCCCGCTGCTGGTGCTCTGCCTGCGCACGGGCCAGCTGCGAGCCTGGTGCGTGACCGCGGCCTCGGCCGCCGCCGCCTGGCTCGCCGTCAACGTGCCCGTCGCCGTGCTCGCGCCGGGGGGCTGGTCGACGTTCTACCGGTTCAACGAGGCCAGGGGCGCGGACTGGGGCTCGATCTGGTATTTCTTCGAGGCCGAGCACTGGCCGGTGCTCGGCAGCCTGTCGCTGCACGTACTCAACCTGGCGTCGGTGCTCATTTTCGGGCTGGCCTGCGCCGGAATTGCGGCGCTGATCCTGCTCGCGCCGCGCCGCCCGCGACTGCCGCAGGTGTTCTTCCTGACCGTGGCCGCCTTCCTGCTCTGCAACAAGGTCTGGTCCCCGCAGTACGTGATCTGGCTGGTCCCGCTGGCCGTGCTGGCCCGGCCGCAGATCTGGTCCTTCGTGCTCTGGCAGGTCGCGGAGGTCGCCTACTTCTTCGGCATCTGGGCCTACCTGATTACCGTCAGCGACGCGGCCGGGGCAGCCGGGACGGCCGGGGCAGCCGGGGCGGGCGGCATCAGCGCGGGCGTCTACTTCGCCACGCTGCTCGCCAGGTTCGGCGCCGTGCTGCTGCTGTGCGGTCTGGTCGTCAGGGACGTGCTGCAGCCGGGCTCGGACCCGGTGCGCCGGGCCGGGCAGGACGACCCGGCGGGCGGGGTGCTGGACCAGGCGCCGGACCGGCTGGCGCTGCGGCTGGCCCTGCGTGCTCCCGGCCCGCCGGCCACCGGAGCCGGCCGCTGAGGCGCGCCACTCCGGCCGCCTGCCGGTGCGGCTGTCTCCCGGCCGCCTGACGCTGATGGGTGCGGCGCCTGGCCGCCTGCCGCCGGGCCGGCCCGATGCGCGAGAATCGCGGCGTGACCGCACTGCAGCCCACCATCCTGGCGACCAGCATCGGCTTCACCGCTGCCGCGGACCCGTGGAACCTTAGCCCGGGCCCGGCCTACTCGCTCGCGGCCAGGATCGCCAGGGCGGGCCCGCACCCGCGGCTGTGCATCATCGGCACGGCCGGGGGCGACAACCCGGCGTGGCTGGCCGCGACCCACCAGGCCTTCTCCCGGCTCGACATGGTGGTCTCGCACCTCGGCCTGTTCCCGATGCCCAGCGTCGACGACATCGAGGGCCACCTGGCCCGGCAGGACGTTATCTGGGTGAGCGGCGGGAGCACAGCGAACCTGCTGGCGCTGTGGCGGCTGCACGGGCTGGACACGATCCTGCACGCGGCCTGGCAGGCCGGCGTCGTGCTGATGGGCGTCTCGGCCGGGTCAGTCTGCTGGCACGTCGGGGGGACGACCGATTCCTTCGGGCCGGCCCTGCGGCCGCTGACGAACGGCCTGGGCTTCCTGCCCTACAGCAACAGCCCGCATCATGACGCCGAGGAGCAGCGCCGCCCGCTGATCCGCCAGCTCATCGCCGATGGCAGCCTGCCGGACGGTTACGCCACGGACAACGGGGCCGGGCTGGTCTACTACGGGACCGAGCTGCATGAGGCGATCAGCGAGAAGCCAGCGGCGCTGGCCTATGAGATCCGCCGCGACGGCGACACTGCGCGGGAGACCCCGCTGCCGACCCGGATCCTCTGAGGCGCGGCCGCACCAGGAACGACCCGACGGAAGGTCTGCCTGGATCTGGAATGAAACCAGCCAGATGCCGGTTATCAAAGTTGAGCGACATAGGCTCAACTCACTTGACAGCGGTGATCGCCGCTGGCAGACTTGCGCCTAACAGACTCAACTTAGGCATACGAGAATACGCAAGGACTGATCTCATGGCACGTGCGGTAGGCATCGACCTGGGGACCACTAACTCCGTCGTCGCCGTCCTCGAAGGCGGCGAGCCCTCGGTCATCGCAAATGCGGAAGGCTCGCGGACCACTCCGTCCGTGGTGGCGTTCGCGAAGAACGGCGAGGTTCTGGTCGGCGAGGTCGCCAAGCGGCAGGCAGTGACCAACGTGGACCGGACCATCCGCTCGGTCAAGCGCCAGATGGGCACTGACTGGACCGTCTCGATCGACGGCAAGAAGTTCACCCCGCAGCAGATCAGCGCGTTCATCCTGCAGAAGCTGAAGAGGGACGCTGAATCCTACCTCGGCGAGACGATCACCGACGCGGTGATCACCGTGCCGGCGTACTTCAGCGACGCGCAGCGGCAGGCCACCAAGGAGGCCGGCCAGATCGCCGGCCTGAACGTGCTGCGCATCATCAACGAGCCCACATCGGCCGCGCTCGCCTATCACCTGGAGAAGGAGAACGAGGCCACCATCCTGGTCTTCGACCTGGGCGGCGGCACCTTCGACGTCTCGCTGCTCGAGGTCGGCGAGGGCGTGGTCGAGGTGAAGGCCACCAGCGGTGACAACCACCTCGGCGGTGATGACTGGGACCAGCGCGTCGTGGACTGGCTGGTCAAGGACTTCAAGAACAGCTACGGCGTCGACCTGTCCAAGGACAAGATGGCGCTGCAGCGGCTCAGGGAGACGGCGGAGAAGACCAAGATCGAGCTGTCCAGCTCGACCGAGTCGCAGATCAACCTGCCCTACATCACCCACTCGGAGCAGGGCCCGCTGCACCTGGACTCCAAGCTGTCCCGTGCCGAGTTCCAGCGGATGACCTCGGACCTGCTGGACCGCTGCAAGTCGCCGTTCCAGCAGGTGATCAAGGACGCCGGCGTCAAGCTGAGCGACATCCACCACGTCGTCCTGGTCGGCGGTTCCACCCGGATGCCGGCCGTGGTCGACCTGGTCAAGGAGCTGACCGGCGGCAAGGAGCCGAACAAGGGCGTCAACCCGGACGAGGTCGTGGCCGTCGGTGCGTGCCTGCAGGCGGGTGTGCTCAAGGGCGAGGTCAAGGACGTGCTGCTGCTCGACGTGACCCCGCTGTCGCTGGGCATCGAGACCAAGGGCGGCATCTTCACCAAGCTGATCGAGCGCAACACCACCATCCCGACCAAGCGCTCCGAGATCTTCACGACCGCTGACGACAACCAGCCGTCCGTGCAGATCCAGGTGTTCCAGGGCGAGCGGGAGATCGCGGCCTACAACAAGAAGCTCGGCATGTTCGAGCTGGCCGGCCTCGCGCCCGCGCCCCGCGGCATCCCGCAGATCGAGGTCACCTTCGACATCGACGCGAACGGCATCGTGAACGTCTCCGCCAAGGACCTCGGGACCGGCAAGCAGCAGTCCGTCACCATCTCGGGCGGCTCGGCGCTGCCCAAGGACGACATCGAGCGGATGGTCGCCGACGCGGAGAAGTTCGCCGAGGAGGACCGCAAGCGCCGGGAGGAGGCCGAGGTCCGCAACCGCGCTGAGACGCTCGCCTACACCACGGAGAAGTTCCTCTCGGAGAACGCCGACAAGGTCCCCGCGGACGTCAAGTCCGAGGTGGAAGAGTCCATTGCCGAGCTGAAGAAGACGCTCGAGGGCACCGACACCGAGGCGATCAGGACGGCGAGCGAGAAGGCCGCCCAGGTCAGCCAGAAGATGGGGTCGGCGATCTACGCCCAGTCGCAGGCGGCTAACGCCGAGGCTGGCGCGGACGGCGCCGAGGCCGGGCAGCCGAACGACGATGAGGTCGTCGAGGCCGAGCTTGTCGACGACGAGACGCCGGGTGATCAGGAGGGCGGCGCGGCCTGATGAGGTCATCCGACGAAGAAGAGGGCCAGGGCCCGGTGATCCGTGACCGGCGGCGCATCGACCCGCTGACAGGCCAGGTAAGGGAGCCTGGCCAGGACTCCCCGCAGCGGGGGCCTGGCCAGGCCGGGACGGGCAGGCATTCGTCGGCGGGGGCGCATGGCGCCCCGGCCGACGCTGCGGCGGCCGGCCAGCGGCCGGCCGCCGGCCAGCCCGGGGACATCAGCGGGCCGGGCCGGGCCGCGGAGGACTCCGCGGCGACCCGGGCCGGCAACGGAGCTGATGTGCTGACTCGGACACTGGCCGAGCGGACCGCTGACCTGCAGCGGCTGCAGGCCGAGTACGCCAACTACCGCAAGCGCGTCGAGCGGGACCGGCTGGCCGTCCGGGAGCAGGCACTGGCGAATGTGCTCAGCGAGCTGCTGCCCATCCTGGACGACATCGGCCGGGCCAGGGAGCACGGCGAGCTGGCCGGCGGGTTCAAGTCCGTGGCCGAGTCACTGGAAGCGGCCGCCGCCAAGCTGGGCCTGACGGCCTACGGCGAGGCGGGCGACCCGTTCGACCCGACCCTGCATGAAGCGCTGATGCATTCCTACTCCGCCGAGGTGAGCGAGCCCAGCTGCGTCCAGATCCTGCAGCCGGGCTACCAGGTCGGTGACCGGGTCATCCGGCCGGCCCGGGTCGCGGTGGCCGAGCCCGAGTCGCCCGGCGCTGCCGCGGCGCCGGCGGCTGGCGAAGATGGCGACGGCCAGGATCAGGGCGCGTCAGCAACCGACGCCGAGAACCAGGGGCACACCGGTGACGGCGGCGGCTCAGCGCCGAGGGCCGGCTAAGCCCGGCAGGAGAGGGGCTCGTTGAGCACCAGGGACTTCCTCGAGAAGGACTATTACAAGACCCTCGGCGTCACCAAGTCGGCGAGCGCCGAGGAGATCAAGAAGTCGTACCGGAAGCTGGCCCGCAAGCATCACCCGGACGCCAACAAGGGCGACGCGAAGGCTGAGGAGCGCTTCAAGGAGATCTCCGAGGCGTACAACGTCCTGTCCGACGAGAAGCGGCGCAAGGAGTACGACGAGGCGCGCTCGCTGTTCGGCAGCGGCGCGCGGATGCCGGGCCAGGGCACCCCGGCCGGCGGTTACGGGTTCGACCTCGGCGACCTGTTCGGCAACGCCGGCGGGGCCGGCAGCCGGCTAGGTGACCTGTTCGGCGGCGTCTTCAACCGGGGCGGCGGGACTGCCCAGCAGACCCGGCCGCGCCGCGGCGCGGACATCGAGACCGAGGCGTCGCTGACCTTCGGCGACGCCATCGACGGGGCGACCGTCTCGCTCCGGCTGGCCGGCGAGGGACCGTGCAAGGCCTGCATGGGCACCGGCGCCAAGGCCGGCACCGTGCCGCGGGTGTGCCCGACCTGCGAGGGCACCGGGCAGGCCAGCCGGAACCTGGGCAACTTCGCCTTCTCCGAGCCGTGCAAGACCTGCCGGGGCCGCGGCCTGGTCGTGGACGACCCGTGCCCGGTGTGCTCGGGCAGCGGCCGGGCGATGAGCACCCGCACCATCCAGGCCCGCATTCCCGCGGGCGTGGCCGACGGACAGCGGATCAGGCTCAAGGGCAAGGGCGCTCCCGGCGAGCGCGGCGGCCCCCCCGGCGACCTGTTCGTGCGGGTGCACGTCGCGCCGGATCCGGTCTTCGGCCGGTCCGCCCACAACCTGACGCTGACCGTGCCGGTGACGTTCGCCGAGGCGGCGCTGGGCGCGGAGATCAAGGTGCCGTCGCACGGCGGCATGCCGGTCAGCCTGCGGATCCCGGCCGGCACGCCCAGCGGCCGGACGTTCCGGGTCCGCGGCAAGGGCGTGCGGCGCTCCGACGGCACGTATGGCGACCTGCTCGTCACCGTCAGCGTGCAGGTGCCGGCCACCGTGACCGGCAAGGCACGGGAGGCGCTGGAGGCCTTCCGCGATGCGACCGCCGGGCCCGACCCGCGCGACGAGCTGCTCCGCAAGGCCAGGGCCAGGACCGCCTGATCGGTGAGGGGAGATGACATGACCAGCCCGTTCGAGCTGTCCGACGACACGCCCGTGTACGTGATCTCGGTGGCCGCCCAGCTGTCCGGGCTGCATCCCCAGACGCTGCGTGCCTACGACCGGCTCGGCCTGGTGTCACCGGGCCGGGCGCCGGGCCGGGGGCGGCGGTACTCACTGCGGGACATCGTGATCCTGCGTGAGGTGCAGCGACTCTCCCAGGAAGAGGGTGTCAACCTGCAGGGCATCAAGCGGATCCTGGAGCTCGAGCTGGCCGAGGAGCGCAGCCGGATGCGGCTGGCCGAGATGCACGAGGAGATCAGCCAGCTGCGTAACGAGCTGGAGTCCACCCGGGCCGTCGCCGCGCGGCTGGCCGGGCTGCTGCGCAGCCGGTCCGACCGCACGGCGCTGGTCCCGGTCCGCGGCGCGGGCACGGCGCGTGCGGCCGGCCCGGCCGACCGGGGCCGCCCGGCCGCGGCCCGGCCAGACAGCGACCGGGCCGGCCAGGACCAGCCGGACGCGGAACGGCCGAGCGCGGCCGGCACTATAGGAGGCACCCAGATTGGATGACAAGCTGACCCGCAAGAGCCAGGAGGCTCTGTCGGAGGCAGTCAGGCGGGCCGCGGCCGACGGCAACCCGAGCGTGGACGGCCTGCATCTGCTGGCCGCGCTGCTGGACCAGGACGGCGGCACTGCCACGCCGCTGCTGCGCGCCGTCGGCGCCGACCCGGCGACGTTCCGCAAGAACGTCGAGGAGCAGCTGACCCGGCTGCCGAGCGCGGCCGGCTCCACGCTCGGCGCGCCCGAGACGTCCCGGCAGCTCCTCACCGCGATCGCCACCGCGAGCAAGCGCGCCAGGGAAATGTCGGACGAGTACATCTCGACCGAGCACCTGCTCGTCGGCCTGGCCGCCGACGGCGGCCAGGCGGCGAGCGTGCTGCGCGAGGCCGGCGCCACCCCGGACCGGCTGGTCGCGGCCTTCGAGCAGGTCCGCGGGCACGCCAGGGTGACCTCGCCGGATCCCGAGGGCACGTACCAGGCGCTGGAGAAGTACGGCGTCGACCTGACCCGCAGCGCCCGTGAGGGCAAGCTCGACCCGGTGATCGGCCGGGACGCCGAGATCCGGCGCGTCATCCAGGTCCTGTCGCGGCGCACCAAGAACAACCCGGTGCTAATCGGCGAGCCCGGCGTGGGCAAGACCGCCGTCGTCGAGGGCCTTTCCCAGCGGATCGTGGCGGGTGACGTGCCCGAGTCGCTGCGCGGCAAGCGGGTGGTGGCACTGGACCTGGCCGCGATGGTGGCGGGCGCCAAGTACCGCGGCGAGTTCGAGGAACGCCTGAAGGCCGTTCTGAACGAAATCAAGAGCAGCGAGGGCGAGGTCATCACCTTCATCGACGAGCTGCACACGGTGGTGGGCGCCGGTGCGGCCGAGGGCGCCATGGATGCCGGCAACATGCTCAAGCCGATGCTGGCCCGCGGCGAGCTGCACATGATCGGCGCGACCACGCTGGATGAGTACCGCCAGCGCATCGAGAAGGACCCCGCGCTGGAGCGCAGGTTCCAGCAGGTCCTGGTGGGCGAGCCGTCGGTCGAGGACACGATCGCGATCCTGCGCGGGCTCAAGGGCCGGTACGAGGCCCACCACCAGGTGCAGATCTCCGATGCGGCGCTGGTCGCGGCGGCTGCGCTGTCCGACCGGTACATCACCGCCCGGTTCCTGCCGGACAAGGCGATCGACCTGATCGACGAGGCGGCGTCCCGGCTCCGGATGGAGATCGACTCGCGGCCGGTGGAGATCGACGAGCTGCAGCGCGCCGTCGACCGGATGAAGATGGAAGAGCTGGCACTGGCCAAGGAGTCCGACCCGGCCAGCAAGGAGCGGCTGGAGCGGCTGCGCGCCGAGCTCGCCGACCGCCAGGAGCAGCTCACCGCGCTGCTGGCGCGCTGGGACCGGGAGAAGGCCAGCCTCAACAAGGTCGGCGAGCTGAAGAAGCAGCTGGACGAGCTGCGTGGCCAGGCCGAGCGGGCGCAGCGGGACGCCGACTTCGAGACCGCATCCCGGCTGATGTACGGGGAGATCCCGGCCATGGAGCGCGAGCTGGCGGCCGCGGCCGCCGCGGCCAGCGAGGAGGCTGCGGGCGCCGGGGCGCCGGCCGGCGGCAGCACGGCTGGCGAGCCGGGTGCCGCCGGGGCAGCGGCGCGGCCCATGGTGAAGGAGGAAGTGGGTCCGGACGACGTGGCCGACGTCGTCTCGGCATGGACCGGCATCCCGGCCGGCCGGCTGCTCGAGGGCGAGACCGGCAAGCTGCTGCGGATGGAGTCCGAGCTGGGCAAGCGCCTGGTCGGGCAGGCCAGCGCGGTTCAGGCGGTCTCCGATGCCGTGCGCAGGTCGCGGGCGGGCATCGCGGACCCGGACCGGCCCTCCGGCTCCTTCCTGTTCCTCGGGCCGACCGGCGTCGGGAAGACCGAGCTGGCCAAGGCGCTGGCCGAGTTCCTCTTCGACGACGAGCGGGCGATGATCCGGATCGACATGAGCGAGTACTCGGAGCGCCATTCCGTCGCCCGGCTGGTGGGCGCGCCGCCCGGTTACGTCGGCTACGACGAGGGCGGCCAGCTGACCGAGGCGGCACGGCGGCGTCCGTACTGCGTGGTGCTGCTGGACGAGGTGGAGAAGGCGCACCCGGAGGTCTTCGACATCCTGCTGCAGGTCCTCGACGACGGCCGGCTCACTGACGGCCAGGGCCGGACGGTGGACTTCCGCAACTCGATCCTGATCCTGACCTCTAACCTCGGCTCGCAGTTCATCGCCGACCCGGCCCTCGATGAGCAGGCCAAGCGCGACGCCGTCATGGCGGTGGTCCGGTCCACCTTCAAGCCGGAGTTCCTGAACCGGCTCGACGACGTGATCCTCTTCGATGCGCTGACCACGGACGAGCTCACCGAGATCGTCGACCTGCAGGTCGCACGGCTGGCGCGGCGGCTGTCTGACCGCCGGCTCACGCTCACGGTCACGCCGGCGGCGCGCGAATGGCTGGCCGTGACCGGCTTCGACCCGGTCTACGGGGCCCGCCCGCTGCGCCGGCTGGTCCAGTCCGCGATCGGCGACCAGCTGGCCCGCGGACTGCTGTCGGGCGCGATCATCGACGGCGACGCGGTGGTCGTCGACCTCGATCCGTCGGCGGACTCGCTCACCGTGGGCAGCCAGCGGCAGCCCGGCGTCGCGGCGGCCGCCACGGGCGCTCAGGAGTCGAGCAGCTGATCGTAGCTGTCTTCCGGCAGCCCGAGGTCGTTCCTGATCCGGTACCGGAGGCTGAGCAGCAGCCGCAGCTCTGACTCATCGTCGCTGGTGCCTGCTGACGGCGGGGCGTGCGGGCCGCCGGACGGTGGTCCGGGCCGCCGTCCGCCGTCGGCGTCATCGGCTGGCTGCTCAGCGGCGTGCCGCAGGCAGATCTCGACGCCGGTCGTGGCCCAGTCGAGCGCGCCCACCAGGTCAGAGCACTCCACCAGCAGCTCGGCTACCAGGTCGCAGGCGCGCGGGTCGGCCGGCCCTTCCGCCTTCAGCCTGCTGATCAGCTCCCTGGCCTCGGTGTCGCGGCCGAGCTGGAAGAGCGCACGGGCCAGCGAGACGCGCGGGTCCGCGAAGACCGGGCCGCCGTCCGCCATGGCCTGGCGGAAGCTGACGGCCGCTGCCGCCGGCTCGCCGGCCAGCAGCCACTGCTCCCCGGCGCGGACGTAGGCTTCGGCGCGGGGCATGGACGCCGTCTCCGCACCTGTCGTCGCCAGCTCGCTCATCCGCCTCGCCGCCGCCGCGTGGTCCCCGGTCGCGGCAGCGTCGAACTCGATGGAGTCGAATTCTTCCCGGCTCAGCACACTCACGCTTGGTACGGTACCCAGTCACAGTATGTCTGCAACGCGAACTGTAGCGAGGGTGACCGGTTCGTGATCCTCAGCGGCGCGAGCGCTCGAGCGCGTCCCAGAATCCGCGCCTGAGCGCGTGCCGGACATCGTCCTGCAGCAGCGAGTCGACCGGCAGGGCAGAGCCCTGGAGCAGCCGGGCCTCCAGGTCCGATGGCATCCGCGGCTTCCTGGCCAGCACCGCCTCCAGCCACAGGGCCGGCGCATCCCTGGCCACGGCCTCACCGAAGCCGAATCCCTCCGCGTGCGCGGCCTGGACGGAGTCGGGGACCGGCGCGGAGAAGCTCGGGGCCGGCCCGGGCGCGTCGTACCGGCCTGATCCCTGCGCAGGCAGCGACGCGCCCGGCCGCATGTGTCCGCCGGTCTGGCCGGGCGGGATCTGGCCCGCGCCGAACGGGGGCGCCGGGTACGGCAGGCCGCTGTCGCCCGGCTGCGGCAGCCCGGCTGAGCGCTGGCTGTCCGATGGCAGCACGCCTGGCTGGCTGACCGGCTCCGGACCGGTGCGCGACGGTCCGGCCGGCAGGTCGCGCTGCTGATACGGATGGGGTCCCGGAGGCGTCAGGCCGCTAGGCGGCAGGCCGCCGTGACCCTGCGGCCCGAGGCCGTTCTGCTGGTAGCCCGGCGGGGTCGGCGACGGCAGTCCGTTGCGCGGAAAGCCCGCGTCCGGCGCGACCCCGCGGCCCGGCTCAGTGCGGCCCGGCTCAGTGCGGCCCGGCTCAGTGCGGCCCGGCTCAGTGCGGCCCGGCCCAGTGCGGCCCGGCTCAGTGCGGCCCGGCCCAGTGCGGCCCGGCTCAGTACGCGCCAGATCGGGGAGCCCGCTCGATGCCAGCCCGGTCGCCGCCGCCGAGCCGGGATCCTGCCCGTACGGGGCGCCGCCGGTGTCCGGGCCGGCCGGCTGCTGCACGGGCCCGCTGTCCTGCGCACGGCCGCCGCTCGGCGAGTAGCCGTTGCCGGCGTAGCCATTCGATCCGTAGCTTCCCTGATGCTGCGGCGGGACGCTGGCCTGCCCGCGCGCGGGCAGGGGAGGCTGCGGTCCGGAGCCCTGCGCAGCGGGCAGGCCGCCGGGCTGCCCGGCGGCGGCGCCGCCTGGCGCTGCTTCGCCGCGAATCTCATCGGGACGGCCGCGCTGATCCTGCGGGCTACCGGGCCCGGCGCCGGCCAGCGCGGGCTCAGCACGCCGGTATCCGGCTCCCGGCCCGCGATAGGGCGAGGAGCCAGCGGCCATCGCGCTGGCCGGGCCCGCGGGCTGCGCCAGCCGGGCTTCGCGGCCGCCGGCCAGCTCATCGCCCTGATACCCGCCCGCCGCGGGCTGGTCATCGCGCGACGCCGCATCGCCGGGGGCGCGGAGATCAGCGAACGGCCGCAGGTGCGCGGCCGTGATCTCGATGACGTCGTCGCACTCCTGGCGGAGCGCCCGCGCGATGGTCGCGCCGGTACCCGTGGCGATGTGCATGACCGCCAGCCTGATGCCGGCGTCCTGGACGTCCGCGATGGCGGCGCCAAGGCCCTCATCGGCGGTCAGCAGGATGACATCGCTGACCGCCCGGTTCCCGGCGAGCGTGCGCAGGTCACGGGGAATGCCGGTCTCGCCGCTCTCCCGGCCCGGCTGCTGCGCGCCCAGCCTGAGCTTGACGCCCGGAAGGTCCGCGAGCTCGTCCTGCTCGGATGTGCGGCGGCCGCCGGCCGCCGCGTCATACCAGTAGCAGCGAAGCACCGGGAGGCCTGAATGGTCTTGCGCCAGCGCCGTGAGCAGCTTCAGCAGGCCCGGGTAATCCCAGGAGACGGCGTCGCGATGGCGTGTCCCGTGGACGGCCTGTGCGCCTTCGGCTAGCACATAGCCCGCGTCCACGAAGAGCGCGCAGCGATCCACGTGACACCGTCCTTCCCTTGACGCGAGACGTTACCAGCGCAGGACGGCTGACGTGGCGCATAGCTCGGATCGCGGACGTACCAGCCAGGCCGTGACTCACCGGGATCCGCCAGTCGATTCCCCCTATTTCCGGATTATGCCGCCGGGCCGGCCCGCTGCCGCCCGGTGCCGCTACCCCGCCCGGCGCCCGCCGGCGCCCGCCGGTGGTCGCCTGCCGCGCCCGGTAGGCTTCGGGCCGTGACCGATCGAGACGAGCTGCTGAGCATGATCCAGGCCAGGGCCGTGGTACACGGCGCCGTGACCCTGTCGTCGGGCCAGCGAGCTGACTGGTACATCGACCTGCGCCGGGTGCTGCTGGACGGCACGGCGGCACCGCTCGCGGGCCGGGTCATGCTCGATGCGACCGCTGATCTCTCCTATGACGCGGTCGGCGGCCTGACGCTGGGCGCCGACCCCGTGGCGGCCGCGATGATGCACGCGGCCGCGGCCCGGGGCCGGAAGCTGGATGCGTTCGTCGTGCGGAAGAACGAGAAGGCACACGGCCTGCAGCGCAGGATCGAGGGACCGGACGTGGCCGGCCGCCGGGTGCTGGCCGTGGAGGACACCTCAACGACCGGCAACTCCGTGCTGACCGCGGTGGACGCGCTGCTGGCCGCCGGCGCGGAGGTCGCCGGGGTCGCGGTCGTGGTGGACCGCGGGGCGCGGGAGCTGATCCGGCAGCGGGGCCTCCCCTACCGTGCCGCCTTCGACCTGGCCGACCTGGGCCTGGCTTAGCAGCGCCGGGCGGCCTAGCCGTTGAGCGCGTGGTATGCCGTCACGCCCACCACGACGAGCACCACCAGCAGGACGACGACCGCTGCCGCGGCGACGTAGTGCCGGCGCTCCCTGGGATCTGAATCGTGGCGTCCCATGCCAGCCACACTAGACCCGCGGGCCGGGCTCCCCGGTCAATCAGCAAAGGACGGCCCGGCGGGTGCCCTATCGCCGCTTACTCCGGGATACTGGGTCTGAGGACCCTAGGAGAGGAAGCGGTTGACATGCCCATTGCGACGCCTGAGATCTATGCGCAGATGCTTGATCGCGCGAAGGAGCACGGCTTCGCCTACCCGGCGATCAACGTGACCTCAAGCCAGACGCTGAGCGCCGCGCTGCGCGGATTTGCCGAAGCCGAGAGCGACGGCATCGTGCAGGTCTCCACCGGCGGCGCCGACTACCTGTCAGGTACGGCGGTGAAGGACATGGTGACGGGCGCGGTGGCACTCGCGCACTTCGCCCGCACGGTCGCGGCGAAGTACCCGGTGCACATAGCGCTGCACACCGACCACTGCCCGAAGGACAAGCTGGACACGTACATGCGCCCGCTGGTGCAGATCTCCAAGGAGCGGGTGGCACGGGGCGAGGACCCGCTCTTCCAGTCGCACATGTGGGACGGCTCGGCCGTGCCGCTGGCCGAGAACCTCAAGATCGCCAGCGAGCTGCTGGAGCAGTGCGCGGCCGCGCACGTCATCATGGAGCTCGAGATCGGCGTAGTCGGCGGCGAGGAAGACGGCGTCACCGGCGAGATGAACGAGAAGCTCTACAGCACCCCGGAGGATGCGCTGGCCACCGCCGAGGCGCTCGGTCTCGGCGAGCGCGGCCGGTACATCCTGGCCGCCACCTTCGGCAACGTGCACGGCGTCTACAAGCCGGGCCACGTGAAGCTCCGGCCGGAGGTGCTGAAGGAGATCCAGGACGCGGTCGGGGCCAAGTACGGCAAGGAGAAGCCGTTCGACCTCGTCTTCCACGGCGGCTCCGGCTCGGCCATCGAGGAGATCCACGAGGCCCTCTCCTACGGCGTGGTGAAGATGAATGTCGACACCGACACCCAGTACGCGTTCACCCGGCCGGTGGCCGACTTCATGTTCAAGAACTACGACGGCGTGCTCAAGATCGATGGCGAGGTCGGCCGCAAGAAGGAATACGACCCGCGGGCGTGGGGCAAGGCGGGCGAGGCGGGGATGACCGCCAGGGTCGCCGAGGCCTGCCAGGACCTGCTGTCGGCAGGCACGAAGCTGTCCTGACGGCCGGCCGGCCGATCGGGCCGCCGGCGATCAGGGCAGGATGGCAGCCATGAGGCATGAGAACCTGCTCGGCGGTCCGCCGGCCACGTACCTGCCGGAGAACGAGGCGGCCCGCGCCGCCCTCGCATCGGGCGGCGACCCGGCTGGCGTCGCCGCCAGCTACCCGGCCTACTGCGCTGCCTGGGCGGCGCTGGCGCAGCGCGCGCTGGACGGCGGCGACCCGGTCTCTGCCTACGCTTTTGCCCGGACCGGCTATCACCGCGGGCTGGACCAGCTGCGCCGCGCCGGATGGAAGGGGCACGGCCCGATTCCCTGGGAGCACGAGGCCAACCAGGGCTTCCTGCGCGCGCTCTCCCTGCTGGGCCAGGCGGCGGCCGCGATCGGCGAGGACGACGAGTCGGTGCGCTGCCGGGAATTCCTGGCCGGCAGCAGCGAGACTGCGGCCGGCATCCTGGCGCGCTAGCCCCGCCCGGGCTGGCCGGGGCCACCGGAATGCCCGGCACCGTTCCCAGCGGCCCCGCGGCGCCGATTATCGGGTCCCGGTCCGGTAGCATTCGGGGGTAAGAGCCCCCGCCGGGCCGGCATCGATCGTGCATCTGTCCGGTCCGGGGCCGTTTTGCTGACCGGGAGAGGCGCTGATCGTAGATGCCCGCCATCGTGATCGTGGGCGCGCAGTGGGGGGATGAGGGCAAGGGCAAGGCCACTGACCTGCTCGGCGAGCGCGTGGACTACGTCGTGCGCTATCAGGGCGGGAACAATGCCGGCCACACGGTCGTCATCGGCGATGAGAGTTACGCCCTGCACCTGCTCCCGTCCGGCGTGCTGTCGCCGAATGCCACGCCGGTGATCGGCAACGGAGTGGTCATCGACCCGGCCGTGCTGATCGCCGAGATCGACGGGCTGGCCGAGCGCGGAGTTTCCTGCGACCGGCTGCTGATCTCGGCGAATGCGCACCTGATCATGCCGCATCACATCGCGCTCGACAAGGTAACGGAACGCCACCTGGGCAGCTCCCGCATCGGCACCACCGGCCGCGGCATCGGGCCGACCTATGCGGACAAGGCCGCGCGGATGGGCATCCGCATGCAGGACCTGTTCGATCCGGGCATCCTCGCGCAGAAGCTGGAACTGGTGCTGCGGGAGAAGAACCAGCTGCTGACCAAGGTGTATAACCGCCGCGGCATCGAGGCGGCGGCGGTGGCCAAGGAGTACCTCGGCTACGGTGAGCGGCTCGGCCGCTATGTCGCCGATACCGGGCTGGTCCTCAATCAGGCACTCGACCAGGGCAAGGTTCTCCTGCTGGAAGGCGCGCAGGCGACGCTGCTGGACGTCGACCACGGCACCTACCCGTTCGTGACCTCCTCGTCCCCGACGGCCGGCGGTGCCTGCGCCGGCTCCGGCATCGGCCCCACCAAGATCACCAGGGTGGTCGGGATCCTGAAGGCCTACACGACCCGGGTGGGTGAGGGGCCCTTCCCCACGGAGCTGACCGATGCCCGCGGCGTGTGGCTGCGCAAGGCGGGCGGCGAGTACGGGGTGACCACCGGGAGGCCGCGGCGCACCGGCTGGTTCGACGCCGTCATCGCCCGGTACTCCACCCGCGTGAACGGCATCACCGACTACTTCATCACCAAGCTGGACGTGCTCTCCGGACTGGAGAAGGTGCCGGTGTGCGTGGCTTACGAGGTAGACGGGACCCGATACGACGAGGTGCCGATGACGCAGACCGGCTTCCACCACGCCCGGCCCGTCTACGAGTACCTCGACGGCTGGTGGGAGGACATCTCCGCGGCCAGGCAGCTCGCTGACCTGCCGCGCAATGCCCGCGCCTACCTGGAGGCGCTGGAGGGGCTGATCGGCGCGCCGATCAGCGCGGTCGGCGTCGGCGCCCGCCGCGACCAGACTCTCCAGCTGCGCCCGGTGCTCTAGGGCCGGCCGCCCGGGCCGGCCAGGTAGCCGACGGAAACATCGCCGCTGCCCGACTTCACCGTGATCAGCCCGGTCCCCTGGCTGCTGGCCAGGCCCGCCGCGATGCTCCTGCTCCCCGAGCCAGTGCGGCCGGCGACCCGGTACCGGGATCCGGGCGGAGCCTGGACCGATGCGCTGCCGGAGCCCGCCGCGACGCTCACCAGGCTGGGCGGATCGGCGCGCGAGCAACGGGCCAGCCCGCCAGCCGCAGCCGGTAGGCTCGGCGCCGTGCGAGTCCTCGTCCTCGGGTCCGGCGGGCGCGAGCATGCCCTGGTCCGTGCGCTCAGCAGGGACCCCGAGGTCACCGCGCTGCACGCGGCCCCCGGCAATCCGGGCATCGGCGCAGTCGCCGAGCTGCACGATGTCGCGGCCACCGATCCGGCCGGGGTCGCCGCGCTGTCCGCGCGGACTGGCGCCGACCTGGTCGTCGTCGGGCCGGAGGCCCCGCTGGTCGCCGGGGTGGCCGACCGGCTCCGCGGGGACGGGATCAGCTGCTTCGGTCCCGACCGGGCCGCGGCCAGGATCGAGGGCTCCAAGTCGTTCGCGAAGGACGTGATGGCGGCGGCCGGGATCCCGACGGCCCGGTCCCTGACGTGCCGCACCGGCGGGGAGGTCAGCGCGGCGCTGGAGAAGTTCGGGCCGCCCTATGTGGTGAAGGCCGACGGCCTCGCGGCGGGCAAGGGCGTCGTGGTCACCGAGGACCGCCGGGAGGCCGCGGCGCACGCGCGGGACTGCGGCACGGTCGTGATCGAGGAATTCCTCGACGGCCCGGAAGTGTCGCTGTTCGCGCTGGCGGACGGCGAGAATGCGGTGGCGCTGCTCCCGGCTCAGGACTACAAGCGAGCGCACGACGGTGACGCCGGGCCGAATACCGGCGGGATGGGCGCGTACGCGCCGCTGCCCTGGGCACCGGCCGACCTGGCCGGCGAGACGCTCGCAACGGTGATCGAGCCGGCCATCGCCGAGCTGCGCCGCCGCGGTACCCCCTACCGCGGGCTGCTCTACGCCGGGCTGGCCCTGACCGCCAAGGGGATCCGGGTGGTGGAATTCAACGCCCGCTTCGGCGACCCGGAGACCCAGGTGGTACTCGACCGGCTGGCGAGCCCGCTCGGCGGCCTGCTGCGGGCCGCCGCCGACGGCGCCCTGGCCGGCGCCCCCCCGCTGTGCTGGCGGCCGGGCGGCGCCGTCACCGTCGTGATCGCCGCCGAGTCCTATCCCGCCACCCCGGCCACCGGCGACCGGATCGACGGCATCGACGAGGCAGACCGCCAGCCCGATGCCTACGTCCTGCAGGCCGGCACGGCCGCGGACGCCGCCGGGCGGCTCGTATCGAAAGGCGGCCGGGTACTGAACATCGTCGGCACGGGGCGGGACCTGGCGTCGGCCAGGGCGGCCGCCTACCGCGCGGCCAGGAAGATCAGGATGCGGGGCGGCTGGTACCGGGACGACATCGCCGAGCACCCCGGCCCGGCGACGCCCGCCGGGATCTGACGCCGGCCTGCGGTCGATCATCGCCGGGGATTCCCCAGTTGTCGCGACGGGGAGATCCCCGCGATCATGAGGCCGATGAATGCAGACGCCAGCCCGGCCGGCGCCACGGCCGCGGCGGGGCCGCCGCTGCGGGTGACCACGCTGGAGCTGTTCTTCGACGTGGTCTTCGCGTTCACCCTGACCCAGCTCACCGCGCTGCTGGCCGGCCACCTGTCGCGGCCGGGAGCATCCCAGCTGCTGACCGGCATTGCCCAGGTCGTGCTGGTCTTCGGACTGCTGTGGTGGATGTACGAGGGGTATGCCTGGCTGACCAATGCCCCGCCGCCCGTGCACACCGCCGAGCGGCTGCTGCTGCGGACCGGACCGGTCCGGCGGCGCACGGTAGCGGCGTGCTCGCGCTGGCCACCATCGCGGCCGGCGTCACCATCGGGCTGGATGCCCAGCTGGCGCTGGTAGCCGCCATTCTCGCCGTCATGCTGGTGGCCGAGCGGATTCCGGCCGCCGGTCCGGCCACCGGGGCTGATGCGGCAGGATAGAGGCGTGATCGAGCGGTACACGCTGCCTGAGATGGGGCACGTCTGGAGCGAGGCGCACAAGTACGAGCTCTGGTGCCGGGTGGAGACCCTCGTGCTGGCCGCGCATGCCGACGCCGGGACCGTGCCGGCGGACGCCGTGCAGCCGGTGCGGGCGGCACCGCCGCCGACCCCGGAGGCCGTGGCCGCGCTGGAGGCCGTGACCGGCCACGATGTCATCGCCTTCCTGTCGGCGTGGGCGGACAACACCACGCCGCGCGAGGCCGCTGCCTACGTGCATTTCGGCATGACGTCCTCCGATCTGCTCGACACCGCTCTCGCCTTGCAGCTCACCGAGGCCACCGACCTGCTGGCGGCCCGCTGCACCGAGCTCCTGGCCGCGCTCCGGGGGCACGCGCTCGCCCACCGCGCCACGCTGCGGCCGGGCCGGACCCACGGGATCCACGCGGAACCCGACGTGTGGGGACACCGCGTCGCGGACTTCGCGTTCGCGATGGCCCGCTGCCGGGACCGGCTGCTGCGGGCCAGGAGCTCCGTCGCGGTGGGCAAGCTGTCGGGCCCGGTCGGCACCTACTCCAATATCGACCCGGCCATCGAGGCCCGGGTGCTGGCCGAGCTCGGGCTCCGGCCCGCCGACGCCGCGACCCAGGTCGTCATGCGGGACGGCGTCGCCGAGTGGGTCAGCGTGCTGGCCCTGATCGCCACTGTCTGCGAGGCCGTCGCGCTCGAGGTCAGGCATGGCCAGCGGACCGAGGTCGCCGAGCTGGCCGAGCCATTCGGGTCGGGCCAGAAGGGGTCGTCCGCCATGCCGCACAAGAAGAACCCGGTCCGCGCGGAACGGATCAGCGGGCTGGCCCGGATCGTCCGGGCTCAGGTGGTGCCGGTGATGGAAGGGATACCGCTCTGGCACGAGCGAGATATCTCACATTCCTCGACCGAGCGGGTGGCCCTGCCCGACGCCGCGACCGCCACTGACTACCTGCTCGAGCAGACGGCCGGCCTGGTCCGGGGGCTCGTCGTGGACGCGGACCGGATGCGCGCCAACCTGGACGCGACCCATGGCCTGCTCTACAGCTCGGCCATCCTGCTGGAGCTCGTCGCGGCCGGGATGTCCCGCGAGGACGCTTACGCGCTCGTCCAGGCGGCGGCCATGGAGACCTGGGCCAGCGGCACTCCGCTGCGCGAGACGCTGCGCAAGCACGCGGCGGAGCGCGGCCAGCCGCTCGATGAGGCGCGGCTGGATGAGGCCTGCCGGCCGGAGCGCTACGTGAGCCGGCTGGGACCGGTCTTCGACCGGCTCGAGCAGCTGACATGACCGCGGCCAGGCCGCGGCGGGCGGCGGCATGAGGCACATCTACTCGGGCAAGGTCCGGGAGCTCTACCAGGCCGGCGAGGGCACGCTGCTGCTGGTCGCCACCGATCGCATCTCCGCCTTTGACTACGTGCTGGAGACGCCGATCCCGGATAAGGGCCGGATCCTCACCCAGCTCTCCCTGTGGTGGTTCGAGCGGCTGGCTGACCTGGTCCCCAACCACCTCATCGACGCGCCGGTGCCGGCCGAGTTCGAGGGCCGGGCGATGGCGTGCCGGCCGCTGCGGATGGTGCCGGTGGAGTGCGTGGCGCGGGGCTACCTCACCGGCTCGGGGCTGGCCGACTACCGGCGCGACGGGATGGTCGGCGGGGTCGGGCTGCCGGCCGGCCTGACCGACGGCTCCCGGCTGCCTGAGCCGCTCTTTGACCCGGACACCAAGGCGCCGCAGGGGCAGCACGACGAGAACATCTCCCCGGCCGAGGTGGCCGAGCTGGTCGGGCCCGGCGCCGCGGAGGAGCTGGCGCAGATCACGCTGGCGGTGTACCGGAGGGGCGCCGAGCTGGCGGCCGGCGGCGGCATCATCGTGGCTGACACCAAGATCGAGCTGGGCTTTGACGATGACGGGCTGCTCCGGCTGGCTGATGAGGTGCTGACGCCGGACTCGTCCAGGTTCTGGCCGGCCGATGCCTGGCAGCCGGGCCGGAGCCAGCCGTCCTTCGACAAGCAGTACGTCAGGGACTGGCTGACCTCGCCCGAGTCCGGCTGGGACCGCTACGGCCAGGAGCCGCCGCCGCCGCTGCCCGCGCACGTGGTCGAACGAACCCGGAGCACCTACATCGAGGCATACGAGCGCATCACCGGCCTTCGCTGGCACTAATGGCGACCCTCCTGCTACGCAGCGAATCCAGTCAGATACGGTACGTAACACTGTCGTCATGGCTCGGGGGGCGCTGTCGCGGTGGAATACTGGACTGCACGTGAATCGGCCGACCTGCAAGGGGAGGGCCTGCTGTCTGGGTGGTCAGCGGACACCCCAGGCGCGACCACAACGCGGCGGCTAAACGGCGCCGCGCAGCTACGCGACAGGAGTATCACCCTCATGACGAGCGGCCCCGAGACCCGCTATCGCGTCCGCGGCGGTAACCCGCTGCAAGGCACTGTCTTCGTTCAGGGCGCCAAGAACGCCGCGCTCAAGATGATCGCCGCTTCGCTGCTGGCCGAGAAGGGCCGGACGGTGCTGCGGAACGTCCCGGTGATCGAGGACGTCCGGCGGGCGGTCGAGCTCGCCCAGGCGGTCGGCGCCGTGGTCAAGTTCCACGAGGCCGAGCGGACGCTCGTCGTCGACGCGTCGGAGCTGACCAGCTCGGTCCTGCCGGCTGACATTGCCCGCCGGTTCCGTGCCTCGGTCCTGTTCGTGCCGGCGCTGCTGCACCGGCTGGGCGAGGCCACGATCGAGGGCATCGGCGGGTGCAACCTGGGCAGCCGGAACCTCGACTTCCACTACCGGGGCTTCGCCCGGCTCGGCGCCATCGTGGATGAGCAGGAAACCCAGATCCACGTCAAGGCGGGCCGGCTCCGGGGCGCGCACCTGTACCTGGACACGCCATCGCACACGGGCACCGAGAACCTGATCATGGCGGCCTCGCTGGCACCGGGCAAGACGATCATCGATAACACCGCCCTGGAGCCCGAGGTCCTGGACGTCATCGCGTTCCTGACCAAGATGGGCGCGCGGATCACCGGGGGCGGCACCGGGTTCGTGACGGTCGAGGGCGTCAGCGAGCTGACGGCGGTGGAGCACACCGTCATGCCGGATCGCATCGACGCGGCCGTCTTCGCCATGGCCGCGGCGATCACCGGCGGCGAGCTCAGCCTGGTCGGTGCCTCCCTTGAGCATTTCGGCGTCGTGCGCTGGAAGCTCGAGCAGATGGGGGTGGAATTCTCGACCCATGGCGCGATCCTGCAGGTACGCCGGGACCGGCAGCTGCGCCCGATCAACGTGATCACGAGCCCGTTCCCCGGCTTCGCCACCGACCTGCAGTCACCGATCATGGCCGTTAGCTGCCTGGCCGACGGCACCAGCTATATCCGCGAGACGATCTTCGACGGCCGCTACAAGCTGGCCGGCGAGCTGAACAAGATGGGCGCCAAGGTCGAGGTCGCCGGGGGCGTCGCCCTGGTGCACGGGCCGACGCCGCTGCATGGCACGGAAGTGATCGCGCACGAGCTGCGCACTGGCATCGCGCTGATTCTCGCGGGCCTCGCCGCAGACGGCGAGACGGTCGTCTCGCCCGGCTACCTGATCGACCGCGGGCACGCATCGGTGGCGTCCCGCCTCACGACGCTCGGCGCGGACATCACCGAGGAAATCATCAGCTGACGCCGTCGGCGGCACCGGGCACCCGAACCGGTAGTTGCTTCTTCCGCTGATCTGCCGGATGAGCTACGACATGTAGCAGAGAGACTTGCCGGCTCGGGACAGGTGGCCTGGATGCGACCGGAGACAGACGAGTTGGACGCCGCGCAGCGCCGGCCGGGCACTGCCGGGCGCCGGTGACATGACCGGACCATGGCAGGCCCGGCCCGAGCTAACCATCGGCGTCGTCGGACCGCACGAGCTGGTGGAGCGCATCATGCTGTCCGGCCTGCCCGCCGGCAGCCTGCCGGGATCCTCCCCGGCGGGTTTACCGGCTGGCGACCCGCCACCGGCTGCCCAGCGGCTGGTGGCGGCCGCCTACCGGGATGAGCAGGAGGCGCCGGACAAGGTGGCCAGGTTCGGCAGCGCGATCGACGCCTGCGTCCTGGCCAGCCAGGCTGCCTACGAGCACGCGCGGCGGGCCGGGGCGCTGCACTGCCCGGCTACCTTCATCCAGCTGAACGGCAGCGCGCTCTATGCGGCCCTGCTGCGGGCGAGTCAGGCGGGCCACGATCTGAGCCGGTGCAGCATTGACGGGCTCAGCCGGGCAGACGCCGACGAGGCGTTCGCTGAGCTCGGCATCCCCGCGCGCGAGGTGCAGGTGCGCGATCCCGCGCCAGGGCCGGCCGCGCTGGCCGCCTTCCATGAGCGGCTATTCCGCCAGGGAAAGACATCCGCCGCGTTCACCTGCCAGCCGGCGCTGGCCCGGAGGCTGTCCGCCGAGGGAGTGCCGGCCTTCCCGCTGTGGCCGACCGGCAGCGCCATCCGGTCGGCGCTGCGGACCGCCGTGCTGCTCGCCGACGGCCGGCGACTCCGGGACAGCCAGCTGGCGGTGGCCCTGATCGAGGTACCCGCGCTGCGCGAGGCGATCCGGCGGCCCGCCTCCCGGTACTCGCGAGACGAGCTGCGCCTGTCGGTGCACCGGATTCTCCTGCGGGAAGCCGAGCGGATGCACGCAGCAGTCAGCCCGGTCAGCGATCACGATTTCCTGATCGTCGCCACCCGCGGGTCGCTGCGGACGGGAGCCGAGAGCGGTCTGCCGATCATCGAGCGCGCGCAAGCCGAGCTGGGCACCCGGCTCGAGGTGGGCATCGGGATCGGCAGCACCGAGCAGGAGGCCGAGGCCCAGGCCAGGGCCAGCCTGGGCGCCGCGGCGGCAGCCGAGCGGGCCGCCCGGCGTCATTACCCGCGGGTGCCGGCCCAGCGACCCGCGCCACCCGCCGCCGCGCCGCGGGGCCTGGAGACACTGTCCCGGCTGGCCGGCAAGCTGGCCGACGGCGGCACGGCGCTGGTGGTGGACGCCGAGACCGCTGGCCGGCTGCTCGGGGTCACGCCGCGAACGGCCCGCCGGATGCTGCGCCTCCTCGTCGAGGAAGGGCTCGCCTGGCCGCTCCCGCCGAGCCGCAGCCCGCAGCCGGGACGGCCCCGGCAGGCCTACCGCCTCGTCGTGGAGAAGCTGGACCAGCGCTAGCGCAGCCGGCTGATCACATCCCGGCCGAACCTGGCCATCTCCTCGCGCTGCGGGGAGAACTGCAGCAGCATCAGGCTCACGCCGGCCGTCTCGTACGCCCGGAGCCGGTCAATGATCTGATCGGGAGTGCCGATCAGCCCGCTGCGCAGGCCCCGGTTGGACACGCTGTACTCCTGCAGCGAGACCTGCGACTCCAGCTGGGAACCCTGGACGAAATCCTGGTAGGAGGCATAGGCCTCGGGGGTGGAGCGCACGTCCAGAATGCGCTCAAGCTCCGCGCGAGCCTCGTCCTCGGTGTCGCGGCAGATCACGTAGCCCGACACGCCGAAGTCCAGCGGGGGCCTGCCCGCGCCGGCCCGCCGCGCGGCGAGGTCGGCAATCTTGGCCGCGATGACATCGGGCGCGTCGCCATGCATCACGTAGGCGTCGGCCTGAGCGGCGATCACCTCCTTGGCCTTCGGGGACTCGCCGCCCATGTAGATGGCCGGGGGGCGGGCCGGCTTGGGCTCCAGCACAGTACCTTCCAGCTGGTAGAGCGGCCCGTCGTGCTGGACGGTGTCCTCGCGCAGCAGCCTGCCCAGCACCTCCAGCCACTCCCTGGTCCTGGCATACCTCGCGTCGTGCACGTCGAATGGCGCGCCGTACTGGGCGGCCTCGTCCTTCCACCAGGAGGAGACGACGTTCAGCGACACCCGGCCGGGCGCGATCACGTCCAGGGTGGACAGCGCCTTGGCCGTCAGGGCCGGCGCGTGATAATTCGGCCGGACGGCCAGCATCAGCTCCAGCGTGCTGGTGACCGCCGCCACCGCCGGGGCCAGCGTCCAGCAGTCCAGCGAGGGCGCGCGGTGACCCTTGATGTCGTTGAGGTTCAGCTCCGCGATCAGGGTCAGGTCAAACCCGTGCTGCTCGCTCTCGGCAGCCAGGCTCGCGATGTAGGGCCAGGAGACCGGCATGCCCTCATCCCGGACGTTGCGCAGCCAGCCGCCGAAGATCGGCATCCAGTACCCGAACCGCATCGGGGTGCCCCTCTCGCCCTGTTCCAGATGTCACTGTTAGCAGATCTCGCCGTTGCCCGGTCTCGCCGGCAGCCGCCTCGGCCAGCAGCCGGCCGAGGAACGCGGCCACCGCCGGCAGGGCCGGCCGCGGCGCCGCCGCCTCGATGCCCGCGTTGTAGTTCGTGGTGGTGTTGATGTCGTAGGTGACCAGCCGCCCGTCAGCGGTCTCGATGAACTCGAATCCGGCGATCTCGATCCCCTGCTGCCGGCAGAATCGTGCATAGCTGCCGGTAATGGGGTGCTCGAAGTTCTCGCGCAGGGTGAACAGCGATGCTGCGCCGGCCTCACCGGCAGCGCCGCCGCGAGCGTCCGCGGCGCAGGCGTCGGCCGGGCAGAGCTCGAAGCCGCCGCGGGCGGTGTCGGCGGTGAGCGCGTAGATGAACTCGCCGCCGACCAGCTCGGCGCGGGTAATCCGCGGCTCCGCCGCCTGCAGGTACTCCTGCAGCAGGGTGATGCCATCCGCTGGCGGCTGGTAGTCAGCGCCGGCCAGGCAGGCGTCGAATTCGTCGTGACTGGCGAAGAGGCGGACGCCATGGCCCTTCCCGCCCTGGTTGTGCTTGCTGATGAACGGAACAGGCAGCTTGCGCGCGGCGGCGGCGAGATCGGCGGTCCCGGCGACCGCCATGGTGCGCGGCACGTCCAGTCCGTGCGCGCGCAGCGCGATCAGCTGCTCAGCCTTGCTGACCTCCAGCTCGAGGGCCTGCCTGCCGTTCACCACCCGGCGGCCGTGCGCCCGCAGCCAGCTGAGCACGCCGCGGGCCTGCTCCTTCGCGAACGGGTGGCCGCGGGTATGCGCGGACGCGCTCATCCGGGACCAGTACACGCCCTCCGGCGGCGCCTCGTCGAGGTCGAGAACTGCCTCGCCGAGCAGCCACTGCTCGTGCGGCAGCCCGGCCTGGTCGAAGGCCGCCGCCAGCGGCGCGTACCAGTCCGGGTTCTCGTGCATCACGTAGAGCTTCACCGCAGCGTGGCCTCCGCAGACAATTCGCCCGTCCCAGGCTACGGGACCGGGCGGGCCCGGCGGGCCGCCCGAGTGTCCGCCGCCCCGGCTGCCGCTGAGCTCCGCAGGGCGCCGCCCGGTCAGTGCCGCCGCGGGTAGTCCCTGGCGGCAGCCAGGAAGGCGTCATTGGCCTCGTAGTCCCCGATGGACACCCGGACGCCCTCGTCACCGTACGGCCGCACGCTGATCCCGGCCCGGTCGCAGGACGCGGCGAAATCGGCCGTGTCCAGGCCCGTCGGCAGCCAGACGAAGTTGGCCTCGGTCGCGGGCACCGTCCAGCCCCGGGCAAGCAGCTCGTCCCGGACCCGGCCGCGTTCCTTGACCACCAGCTCGACGCGCTCCAGCAGCTCGGCCTCGGCCGCCAGCGATGCGATCGCGGCGGCCTGGGCCAGCGCGTTCACCGAGAACGTCAGCATCGTCTTGCGGATCGCGGCCGCCACCGGCTCGTGCCCGATGAGGAAGCCGACCCGCAAGCCGGCCAGCCCGTATGCCTTGGAGAAGGTCCGCAGTACGGCCACGTTCGGCCGGTCGGCATACAGGGTGAGGCCGTCGGGGACATCGGGATCGCGCACGTACTCGGCATATGCCTCGTCCAGGACCACCAGGCAGTCCGGCGGCACGCGGCCGAGGAACTCCTCGAGCTCGCCGTGCCGGACCACCGTGCCCGTCGGGTTGTTCGGGTTGCACACGAAGATCAGCCTGGTCCGGTCGGTGATCGCATCGGCCATGGCAGCCAGGTCATGGCTCTGGTCACGCAGCGGAACGCGGACCGAGGTGGCGCTGGCCAGGTCCGCCAGGTAGGGATAGGCCTCGAACGACCGCCACGCGTACAGCACCTCAGTGCCGGGCTCGGCCACCGCCGCCAGCAGCTGCTGGGTTACCCCGACTGACCCGCAGCCGACGGCCACATGATCGGGCGGCACGCCGAACCGGGCCGCGATGGCGGCGATCAGCCCGGCGGCACCGTTGTCGGGGTACCTGTTGATGCCGACGGCCGATTCGGCGATCACCTTCAGCACGGACGGCAGCGGGCCCCAGGGCGACTCGTTGGACGAGAGCTTGAAGGACCTGCCGCCGGGAGCCGACGGGTTCTTACCCGGCCGGTACGGGGCGAACCGGTCGAGTACCGGCCGGAATCGCGGCGATGGCGTGGACACCTTTGTCCTCCTGAGCTGGTCGGCCCCCTCGCGGCAGCGAGCCGGCGCTGGCGGCGGCCGCACTCCCAGCGTAGCGGCGCTGAGGAACTGGTCCCGGTCAGCGCGGCCTGAGCATGGGCGGGTGCAGGAGCTCGGCATCGCCGCGCCGGTACAGCTGCGCCGGACGGCCGCCGCCGGAGGCGATGGCCGAGCCGGTCAGCACCAGGAACCGGCGCGCCCCGGTCACCTTGCGGTGAAAGTTCCGCGGGTCGAGCGGGGTACCCCAGACGATCTCGTAGACGCGGCGCAGCTCGGCGACCGTGAACTCGTCCCGGCAGAACGCCGCGGCCAGCGGGGTGTACTCGAGCTTGGACCTGGCTCGCTCCACCCCGTCCTGCAGGATCCTGGCGTGGTCGAAGGCCATCTCGGTCAGCACCGACACGGGCTGCCAGCTCATCTGCGGCTGAGCCGGCGCCGGCAGATCCGCGGCCAGGCCGAGGTAGGCCACGGACACGGCCCGCTGCCGCGGATCCCGGTCCGGGTAGCCGTAGGTCTGCAGCTGCTCGAGATGCACCGGCGCGCCGGGCAGCCCGGCCCGCTCGGCGAGCACCCTCGCCGCGGCGGCCGGCAGGTCCTCATCAAGCCGGATGAACCCGCCGGGCAGGGCCCAGCGGCCGGTATGCGGCTCGCTGTCGCGGCGCCAGAGCAGCGCGGCGAGCTCTCCGCCGCGCACAGTCAGGATGACCAGATCCACGCTGACCCTGACCCGGGGAGCTGTCACAGACAGCACGCTAGCGCGGCCCGGGGAAATGCCAGTCGCGGGCATCTACGGCTACGTCGGCTGAGCGAACCCGGCCGTCGTCCCTGCCCAGCGCACCGACCGGGCGGCCGGCCCCGGTCAGCTGGGCTGAGCCCGGGCCGGGCTAGGTAGAGTTACGCTGTGAACCGGGTAGGAGAGCTGTCGTGAACAGGCTAGGAGAGCTTGAGCGCGCGATCATGGACGTGCTGTGGGAAGCCCAGGAACCGCTGACGGTCCGCGAGGTCAGCGGTCAGCTGACCGAGCGTGACCTTGCTCACACGACGGTGATGACCGTTCTCGACCGGCTCGCGAAAAAAGGATTTGCCCGGCGTGAGCGAGAGGGCCGGGCCTGGCGCTACCGCGCGGCCGAGAGCCGCGAGGGCTACGTAACCGAGCTCATGCTGAGTGCGCTCGCCCAGACAGGCGACCGGCAGGCCGCCCTGGCCCGTTTCGTGCGCAGCGTGTCCGGATCAGAGGCGCAGGCACTCTGGCGGGCCCTGCAGGCACTCGGCGGCGCCATCAGGGGATGAGCGCCAGTGCCAGCTGTCGTCGTCATGGCGGTGATCGCGATCGGCTGCGTGCAGGCCGCCGCCTGGCTCGCGGCTGCGCGGTGGCCGCGCAGATCGCCAGTCGTCGCCATCGTGCTGTGGCAGGCGATCGGGCTGGGCTGGGGCCTGGCTGCCGTTGGCACGCTGCTCGGGCTCGCCGCATCCCGCCAGCGTTACGGGGTGGCGGGCGATGCGCTCGCCCAGGTCGCGCGGTTCCTGCGGAGCCCGGGCACGTTCTCCGGCTGGACCGTCCTCGCCACGGCGCGGCTGGCGGCTCTCACCGCCGGCCTGGTGCTGCTCACGCTGCTGTGCTGGGTGCTGCTGGCCGCCGCGACTGCCGGATTGCGCGCCCGGCAGCGGCAGCGCCTGCTGCTGAGCCTGCTGGCTCACGGCGATCCGAAGGTACCGGGCGCCCTGGTGGTGGATCACCCGGTGGCGGCGGCCTACTGCCTGCCAGGGCTGCGGTCGGCCATCGTCATCAGCGCGGGCACCCTCGATCTGCTGGATGCTCGCGAGCTTGCGGCCGTGCTCGCGCACGAGCGAGCGCACCTGCGGGAGCGGCACGACCTGGTGCTCCTCCCGTTCGTCGCGCTGCTGCGGGCCTTTCGCTGGTCACGGGCGGCCCGGGAGGCCCACCGAGCCGTCGCCCTGCTGATCGAGATGCACGCTGACGACCGGGCGCGACGGCACCGGCCGGCCAGGGAACTGGCCACCGCCTTGCTGCGAGTCGGAGCGGCCGGCGGCGGCCACGCCCCGTCCGGGGCCCTGTCCGCGGTCGATACCGCGATGGATGACGACGTCGATGGCGAGGTAGCGGCCCGGGTCAGCCGGCTGCTGCGCCCCGCGCCCGGCCTGCCCGTGCCGGTCCTGGTGCTCATCGGGATCGCCGCGGCGGTGGCGGTGGCGGTGCCGGCCGCCCTGCTCGTCGTCCCCTTCTGAGCAGCCCTCCCGGGCAGCCACCCTCCCGGGCAGCCACCCTCCTGGCAGGCCTCCAGAGGCGCGCCTGCGCGCCCGCTGGCACCTCGTCCAGCCGGCGCCAGGCGGTCAAGATCACAAGGATTCGCCCCGCCAGCCACCCGGCGGCGGGAAGCGCCCGGCCAGGGCAGCCCCGGGCTGCTAATCAGCGATCCGGATCCGCAGCCGCCGGAAGCCCTTGCCCTTATTCTCGATCTTGACGATCTCGATCTTCCCGATCTGGCTGGTACTGGCTACATGCGTGCCGCCGTCAGCCTGCTGATCGAGCCCGGCAATGTCGATGATCCGCACCTCGGACACCTCCGGCGGGACCAGGTTCGTGGCCGTCCTGATGATGTCTGGCAGCGCGAATGCCTCGGCCCGCGGCAGCACCCGGACGTCGATCCTGCGGTCGGTGCCCACTTCGGCATTGCAGGCCGCCTCGACGCTGTCACGAAAGCCAGCGGGGAGTTCGGGCAGGTCGAAGTCCATCCTGGCGGTCAGGGGCTCCATGTTGCCGCCGGTGACCAGGGCACCGTAGTCCCGGAACACCACACCGCACAGGACGTGCAGCCCCGAGTGGGTCCGCATCAGTGCGGTCCGCCGCTCGTCCTCCACCGCGCCGCGGACCGCGGTGCCCGGTACCGGAACGGGATCGCCCTCGGCCGGGATCAGGTAGAGGTCGTCCCCCTTCCTGGCGCCGGCGATGCGGGTCTGCACACCGCCCCAGAGCAGCACGCCGTGATCGGGCGGCTGGCCGCCGCCGCCGGGATAGAAGGCTGACTGATCCAGCACGATCCCGTCCGGCCCGCTGGCCAGCACGACCGCATCCCACTCCCGGAGGGTCTGGTCGGTCAGCTCCAGCCGATGGGTACGCCAGGCTGTCTCGCTTGTCTCGCTCATCCGGCCTCGCTGATTTCAGTCTCGGCGGCCGGCCGCAGCCCGGGGCCGGGCACCTGCCGCGTGCTCGCGACGCGCACCGAGCCTAGCGCCGGGTCCTGGCCCTGCTCGTGGCGAACCGCTACCAGGGGCCGTAGGGGCCGTGGTGAGACCCGCCGCCCTTGATCTCCCTGACCTTCGGCCTGACATCGGCCAGGTAGATCCCGGCGGCGACGAACGCGACGATCGGCAGGATGCTGAACAGGCCGAGCGAGCCGACTGCGCCGCCGATGCCGATAATCACCGCCACGCCGAGGATGACCAGCCACAACGGCTTGGTCTGCTTGCCGGCGGCGACGAAGGCCGCCGCGGGCCGCCGGACCGCGTCAATGAATGCCCAGGCCTCGACGACAAATGCCGCGATCAGCAGGGCCCAGAAGAAGTACTGGACCGGCGAGTAAGCCGCGAAATTCAGCACGCCATCACGCTACCCGTTGTCTGGTACCTGCGGGAACGGCTGATCAGTGCCGCCGTCGCCGGGCGCGGCCGCCGCGGGCTGCGGGGCCTCGCCAGGGCCCTCACCGGCTGACTCGCCGGGAGCTTCGCCGGCAGCCGGGTCGCCGCCCTGATCCGCGGCCAGCGCGAGCCGCCGGGGGTGCGCGTCCAGCGCTGCCTGCTCGACATTCTCGGGCCAGGCCAGCGCGGCTTCGTCCGGCGCCAGGGCGCTCTCGTCCTCGGCGATCTCGGCTGAGCTAGCCGCCCTGGCCATCGTCGTCTCCTTACGGAACGACTCATAGATCTCGATCAGCATCTGCTTCTGGCGCTCGGTCAGCTCCGTGTCGGTCAGCACGGCCTCGCGGACCGCGGACCCCGGCGGCGTGTCCTCCAGGAAGCCGGCCTGCACGTAGAGCGCCTCCGCGGAGATCCGCAGCCCCTTGGCGATCTGCTGCAGGATGTCGGCGCTCGGCCGGCGCAGGCCGCGCTCGATCTGGCTCAGGTAGGGATTGGAGACACCGGCTGCCTGGGAGAGCTGGCGGAGCGAGATCCTGGCCTGCTCGCGCTGCTCGCGGATGTAGGCGCCGATGGTGCTGACGCTGACCGGACTCATGAGCCTACTCTCGCATCTTGTGCTTGCAACTGCAAACGGCTAGCTAGCGTCCGGCGCCGTCGCCCGCCGTCACCGTGCGGGTGCCCAGCAGGACGGCCCGGACCTCGCCCACCACCTGGCCGCCGCCACAGACCGGGCTGCTGGCCAGCGCGGACAGCCCGGAAAGGTCGGTGCCGGGCAGGTCAGCGACGCCCAGCTCGCGCAGCAGGGCAACGGTCACCGGCGTCCGCGCGCGCTGGGCCCCGTCGTCGATCTTGAACGCGGCGGCCCGGCCGTCGGCCAGCGCGAAGCCCTCGACGCCCTCGGCACCGGACTTGAGCAGCAGGCCGGGCACCGCCGCCATCAGCGCCCGCTCCGGCCGCCTGGTCCCTGAGGTCCAGGCCGGATGCGCCCGCATTGCGTCAGCCACCCGGCGCTCCGGCGTGCCCGGCTCAGCTAGCACGATCGCCCGGAACGCGCGGGCCAGGCCGGCCACGGAGATCGCCATCAGGGGCGCCCCGCAGCCGTCGACTGCGACAGCGGCTACCGGCTCGCCGGCCAGCCCGGCGATGGTCCGCCTGATCTCGACCTGCAGCGGATGATCGGGCTCGGTGTAGCTGGCGGTGGGCCAGCCGGCTGCCACGCAGGTCGCCAGCATGGCGGCGTGCTTGCCGGAGCAGTTCATGCGGACCCGGTCCGGCTGCTGGCCGGACCGGATCATGGCATGCTGCGCCTGCTCATCCAGCGGCAGGTCAGGCGGGCACTGCAGGGCCGCCTCGGTGAGGCCCGCGGAGGCGAGGATCTCGCGGACCCCGGCCACGTGGAACTCCTCCCCCGAATGGCTGGCCGCGGCCAGCGCCAGGAGCCGGCCATCGAGGCCGAGACCGCTCCTGATCATGGCCACGGCCTGCAGGGGCTTGTTGGACGACCGGGGGAACATCGGGACATCAGCCTGCCCGGCCGACAGCTGCAGCGAGCCGTCCGCGGCGAGAGCAGCCAGGCAGCCACGGTGCCTGGACTCGGTGAAACCGCAGCGGACGACCTCGGCCAGGACGGGATTGTCAGCGGTGATCGGGCACCCCCAGCAGGGCGCGCGCCTCGCCGGGCGACATCGCCGGCCGCTGCGCAAGCTCAGCCAGCGTCGCGGCCCGCTCCACCAGCTCCGCGTTGCGCGTCACCGGGCGGCCGCGGGCGAAGGTAACCGTATCCTCCATGCCCACCCGCAGATGACCGCCCGCGGACAGGGCCGCGAGTATGACCGGCAGCGAGCTGCGGCCGATGCCCGTGGCCGACCAGGTAGCTCCGGCTGGCAGCGCCGACACGGCCTGGACCAGGGTGGCCGCGTTGCCTGGCATGCCGCCAGGCACGCCCATGACGAGGTCGCAATGCACGTGGCCGCCATGCGGGGCGCCCAGCTCGTCGAGCAGCCGGTGCAGCGTCGCCACGTGACCGAGGTCGAACAGCTCGAACTCGGGGACGACCCCCCGTTCCCGGGTCAGGGCGTAAAGCTCGCGGACGAACGGCCACGGGTTCAGGAAGACGTCGTCGCCGAAGTTGACCGTGCCGCAGGTCAGTGAGCACGCGTCGGGGCCCGCGTCCAGGACCGCGAGCCGCCGATCGAAGCTGTCGGTGACCGCGCCGCCGGTGGAGAGCTGGACGATCAGGTCAGTGGCCGTCCTGATCGCGCGCACCGTCTCGGTCAGCCTGCCCAGGTCCAGCGTGGGCTGGGCCCGGGCGTCCCTGATGTGGACGTGGATCACGGCCGCGCCCGCCGCCTGGCATTCCTTGGCCGTGCTCACCAGCTCATCGAGGGTGACCGGCAGGGCCGGGACCGATGCCTTGTCCGACTCCGCCCCGGTCGGCGCCACCGTGATGAGCGTGGCCTGCCCGGCGCGCGAGGGGGGGCGGTCAGTGCTGTCAGATGTCATGAACGGAAGAATGCCTTCTCGTGCGAGCTGTCGTGCAGCGTGCCAGTAAAGCGAGCGTATCGGTCAGCGGAACCACCGTCGGCCAGCTGCCCCGGCCCGGCCTGGTCGTGCTGCTCGGGGTGACCCACTCCGATACTCAGCGGACCGCCGCGGCGCTGGCCAGCAAGATCTACAACCTGCGGATCCTGAGGGACGAGAAGTCGTGCGCGGATACGGCAGCGCCGCTGCTGGTCATCAGCCAGTTCACCCTCTATGCCCAGACCGCCAAGGGCCGGCGGCCCACCTGGCAGGCGGCCGCGCCGGGGGCGGTGGCCGAGCCGCTGGTCGACGCCTTCGCCGACGCGCTACGCGCGCTCGGCGCTGACGTGCAGACCGGCGTCTTCGGTGCGGACATGCAGGTGGAGCTGGTCAATGACGGTCCGGTAACCCTGATCCTGGAGGCGTAGGCCCGCTGCCGCCAGCCAGGCCGTCCGCCGCGCGGGCGGCACCGGCGCGCTGGCGGCCCGCCGCCTCCAGGTGCTTACGGGCGAAGGTGAGCGACTCGGCCAGGTCCTCCTGCCGCTCGGCCAGGGAGGCCGCGCGATGGGTGTTCACCTCCAGCACCACGATTCCGGCGTATCCGGCCGAGCCGATCTGGCTTAGCAGCTCGGCGCACGGCTGCGTGCCCCGGCCGGGCACCAGGTGCTCGTCCGGCAGGCCGGGCTTGGTGCCGTCGCCCAGGTGGACGTGGGCTAGCCGGCTGCCCAGCTCGGCCGCCATCTCCAGCACGTCCGAGCCGGAGACGGCCGCGTGCGAGACATCAAGCGTGGCGTGCGGGCAATCCATCTCGACCGGGTTCCAGTGCGGGGCGTAGGCGGTCACCTCCACGCCGCCGGGAGAGAGCGGGTACAGGTTCTCGACGGCGAAGACGACGTCTGTCTCCTCGCCCATCCGGGTCAGCCCGGCCTCGAACTCCCTGGCATACTCACGCTGCCAGCGGAACGGCGGATGGACCACGATCACCCGCGCGCCGAGCAGCTCAGCCACCTCGCGCGCCTTGCTGAGCTTTCGCCACGGGTCCCGGCCCCAGACGCGCTGGGTAATCAGCAGGTTGGGCGCGTGCACCGCCAGCACGGGAACGCCATGGTAATCGGACAGCCTGCGCAGGACATCCACGTCCTGGCTGACCGGGTCAGCGGTCACCATGATCTCCAGGCCGTCGTAGCCCAGCCTGGCTGCCGTCTCGAAGGCGTCGGGGACACGCTCGGGGAACATCGACGCGGTCGACAGCGCGACCGGGACGCTGGCGGCCGGCCCGACGTTGCCCACAGCTGCTCCTCTGCTCAGGACGTGACCCTGTCAGCTTATGCCGCCAGCGAGGCGGCGCAGTTCAGCCAGGCCACGCCCGGCCGGCGCGTGCGCGGGGCTGCTGTCAGTACCCGCCGTTACGGTCCCTGCATGGGCAAGTCAGCGGCTGTCGCCATGTGGTCCTGCACCGAGTGCGGCTGGCGGAGCACCAAATGGTCCGGCCGGTGCGGGGAATGCCAGGCCTGGGGCACCATCACCGAGGCCAGGCCGGCCGAGCTCGGCCGAGCAGCAGGCCGCGCGCCGCTGCGCGTCGTGGAGCCCGGCGGGCCGGCGATCCCGATCGCCGAGGTGGACGCGACGGCAGCACGGGCCCGGCCGACCGGCCTGGACGAGCTTGACCGGGTGCTCGGCGGCGGCCTGGTGCCCGGCGCCGTGGTCCTGCTGGCCGGGGAGCCCGGGGTCGGGAAGTCGACGCTGCTGCTTGAGGCCGGTGCGCTGGCCGCCGGCTCCAGTCCCGTTCTGTACGTGACCGGGGAGGAGTCCGCCGCCCAGGTCCGGCTCCGCGCCGAGCGGATCGGCGCGATCAGCAGGCAGCTGTTCCTGGCGGCAGAGACCGACCTCGGCGCGGTCCTCGGGCACGTGCAGGCCGTCCGGCCGGCCCTGCTGATCGTTGACTCGGTGCAGACGATCGGAGTTGCGGAAGCCGACGGGGTGCCCGGCGGCGTTACCCAGGTGCGCGAGGTCGCCGCGGCGCTCACGGCGCTGGCCAAGCAGCAGGCACTGACGACGGTCCTGGTCGGGCATGTGACCAAGGACGGCTCGGTGGCCGGTCCCCGCACCCTGGAGCACATCGTGGACGTCGTCCTGCATTTCGACGGGGATTCGCACGGCCAGCTGCGAACAGTCCGCGCGGTGAAGAACAGGTTCGGGCCGACCGACGAGATCGGCTGCTTCGAGCTGGGCGAGTTCGGGCTGACCGGGCTGCCGGACCCGAGCGGGCTGTTCCTGTCGGAGCGCCGCGAGCCCGTGCCGGGAACCTGCGTGACCGTGACCATGGAGGGGCGCAGGCCGCTGGTCGCCGAGGTGCAGACGCTGGTCTGTGACAGCACCTCGGAGCTGGCCCGGCGGGTCACCTCAGGACTGGACGCCTCCCGGGTGGGCATGGTCGTGGCCGTGCTGCAGCGGCGGGCAGGGATCACCGTCGGGCGCCAGGACGTGTACGCGGCGACAGTGGGCGGCATGCGGCTCACCGAGCCGTCCGCCGACCTGGCCGTCGCTCTCGCGCTGGCCAGCGGCAAGGCGAACGTGAGCCTGGCCGGGGAGCTCGTGGCCATCGGCGAGGTAGGGCTGGCCGGCGAGATCCGGCGGGTGAACGCGGTGCAGCGCCGGATCGCTGAGGCCGAGCGCCTGGGCTTCCGCCGCGCCATCGTGCCGCCGGGGTCAGGGTGCCTGCCGCCCGGCGGCTCAGCCCCCGCGCTCGCGCCCGGAACCATGATGGAGGTGTGGGAGGCCGCGGACATCAGGACCGCGATTGCCCTGGCGCTCGGGCACTAGCCGCGAGCTGTCCCGCCGCGGGCGGGACCGGTCATCGCTCCGCAAGCATCCGGCACTGGCTGACGCGGCCCGATACACTGAGAGTGATCAGTAACCTCCCCGGGGGTCGGGTGCTGCGGTGAGCAAGGGCCGAGATGAGCGACGCCGGGCCGTGCTAGCGGCGCTGGCGCCCGGTACCGCGCTGCGGGATGGGCTGGAGCGAATCCTGCGCGGCAACACCGGCGCGCTGATCGTTCTCGGCTATGACCAGGTCGTTGAGGACCTGTGTTCCGGCGGGTTCGAGCTGACGGCCGAGTTCTCCGCCACCAGGCTGCGCGAGCTGGCCAAGATGGATGGCGCGATCGTGCTGGACCGCACGGCCAGCCACATCGTCAGGGCCGCCGTTCAGCTCGTGCCCGATCCGGCCCTTCCGACGGGCGAGTCCGGCACCAGGCACCGCACCGCCGAGCGGGTGGCACGGCAGACGGGCTACCCGGTGATCTCCGTCAGCAAGTCCATGCGGATCATCGCGCTGTGGGCCGACGGAGCCCGTTACGTGCTGGAGGACTCGGCGGCGATCCTGGCCCGCGCGCACCAGGCCCTGGCCACGCTGGAGCGCTATAAGGCACGGCTCGGCGAGACGACCGGGATGCTGGCCGCACTCGAGATCGAGGACCTGGTCACCGTCCGGGACGTGACCGCAGCGGCCCAGCGGCTCGAGATGGTGCGGCGCATCACCGACGAGATCGAGGGCTACATGGTGGAGATGGGCACCGACAGCAGGCTGCTCGCCCTCCAGCTCGACGAGCTGGTGGCGGGCACGGCGGCGGAGCGCGAGCTGCTGATCCGCGATTACGTGCCCAGCGGGCCCGAGGGCAGGAGGCATGCCGCTGCCGCGGTGCTGGCTGAGCTGGCCGACCTGACCGCTGATGAGCTGCTTGAGGCCAGCACGGTGGCGGCCACGCTACGGCTGGGCGGCGCCGAGAACCTGGACGACCTGGTGAGCCCGCACGGGTACCGGCTGCTGGCCAAGGTGCCGAGACTGCCACGGCGCACCTCTGACGGGCTGATCGAGCACTTCGGCGGCCTGCAGAAACTGCTCGCGGCCAGCATCGAGGACCTCCAGGGCGTTGAGGGCGTCGGGAGCGCGCAGGCCAGGTCGGTCCGTGACGGCCTGTCGAGGCTCGCCGAGACCGCGCTGCTGGACCGCTATAACTGAGCGGCCGCCCGTGGCGGGCCGCGGGACAGTGGCGGGCCGCGGGACAGTGGCGGGCCGCGGGACAGTGGCGGGCCGCGGGA